>Ga0209181_10003703_pt1 | contig 23305 bp, 23 predicted proteins | sample MAT05_FD_187208 | JGI IMG/M metagenome (GOLD analysis project Ga0209181, IMG submission 187208) | Freshwater microbial communities from Lake Fryxell liftoff mats and glacier meltwater in Antarctica - MAT-05 (SPAdes) (version 2) | ecosystem: Environmental > Aquatic > Freshwater > Ice > Liftoff...
CGGCTTCGTCTTGCAGCACGTAGGCGCCGTCGAGGACGGAGCGTGGATCGAAGCCGACCGGACGGGTGAGCTCCGGCACGGTGTGACGTGTGAGCGAAAGCACCGTGGGACCCGTCGTCCGCTCCATGGCGTAGGCCCAAGCGGCCGCTGTTTCGAGCGCATCGGCAGGCCGGAAGACGTCGAGGTTGGGCACCATGCGCATCGTCCACAGCTGCTCGACCGGCTGGTGCGTCGGACCGTCTTCGCCCAAGAACACCGAATCGTGGCTGAACACGTAGATGACTTGCTGGTTCATGAGCCCGGCCAGGCGCATGGGCGGACGCATGTAGTCACCGAAGATCAGGAAGGTCGAACCGTACGGGACGAACAGGCCCGACAGGGCAAGACCGTTGAGCACCGAGCCCATGCCGTGCTCACGCACCCCGAAGTGCAGGTTGCGGCCCGCGAAGGCGCCCGTGTTCACGTCGCCACCACCGTTGATGGTCGTCTTGACGCTGCCGGCCAAATCCGCCGAACCGCCGAGCAGCGCCGGAACGAGCTTGGCGACTTCTTGCAGCACGCGCCCACCGTGGTTGCGCGTGGCGTCGTCCTTGCGGCTCAGCGTCGCCAAGAGCTGCTCGTAGATATCGCCTGGGATCTTGCGCGCGAGCACTGAATCGAACAGTGCCTTGTCGGCGGACGACAGCTGAACGACGCGGGCCTGCCAGGCTTCGTAGGCTTGGTAATTCTTGGCTTCGACGGCCAAGAACGTCGTGCGCACGCCGTCGGGGACGAAAAAGGGCGGGTGCGACCAGCTGGCGGCCAAGCGCGTCGCTTCGGCGTCTGCTTTACCGAGCGGCGAACCGTGCGACGACGACTTGCCTTCTTTGCCGGGCGAACCGAAGCCGATCTTGGTGCGTGCCACGACGATTGCGGGGCGATCGGCCTTTTTGGATTCTTCGATGGCGGCGTGCACGGCCTCGGGATCGTGGCCGTCGACGCGCTGCACGGCCCACCCGAGACCCTCGAAGCGCAGCCCGACGTCTTCGCTGAAAGCGAGGTCGGTCTTGCCGTCGATGGTGATCTGGTTGTCGTCGTAGACGACCACTAGATTGTCGAGTTCGAGGTGACCGGCGAGGCTGGCGGCTTCGTACGCGACGCCCTCCATCATGTCACCGTCGGAGCAGATGACGAAAACGCGGTAGTCGAGAAGCGACGCAGCGGCACCCGCGCGCGCCTGCCCCAGCTTGGCGGCCAAGGCCAGACCGACGGCATTGCCGATGCCCTGACCGAGCGGACCGGTCGTCGTCTCGACGCCCGGGGTGTGGCCGAATTCCGGGTGACCTGGCGTCTTGCTGCCCCATTGGCGGAAGGCTTTCAGATCGTCGAGCGACAAGTCGTAGCCCGAAAGGTGCAGCAGTGAGTAGAGCAGCATCGAGGCGTGACCGCAGGAAAGGACGAAGCGGTCGCGTCCCGGCCAGCTTGGATCCTTGGGATTGTGGACCAGGTGACGCGTGAAGATCTCGAGCGCGATGCCGGCCAGGCCCATGGGCGTGCCAGGATGCCCGCTCTCCGCCTTCTCGACCGCGTCGATGGCGAGGAAGCGGACGGTGCGGACGGCCTCGTCGAAGGCGGCTGCGTCTAAGGGTGCAGAAGATACGGTCATGCGGCGGTCGGTGCTCGAACGTTGAAAGAAGGAAGGGCTGCGGGGCCTGGGCGCGGCGTGGTCTAGCACGCGGCCTGGAGGATGCGGAGGACCTTTTTCCTCCATCGAAGACCCTAGTTTTGAGTAGCTTTCAGCTGCTCGATGGCCTGCCTGTGCTGCTCGAAAGTCCGGCTGAAACGGTGCCCGCCCCTGCCATCGGCCACGAAATACAGTTCATCGCCCGGACTCGGTCGGAGTACGGCTTCGATGGAGCGGTCGCCCGGGTTGGCGATGGGACCCGGCGGCAATCCCACGATGCGGTAAGTGTTGTACGGATTGGCCGCGTCCTTGAGCATGACCGGACTGACGTTGCCCGGCGCTTTCGGGCAAGACGGCAGGTCGGGCATTCTGAGGCAGCCGTAGGCCGCAGTGGGGTCGCTCTGCAGCCGACCGCGGGTGGGTCCAGCGACGTCGGCAAGGCGATTGAGGAAGACACGGGCAATACGCGGGCGTTCTGCGTCGATTGCCGTTTCTCGCTCCACTAGGGAAGCCAGAGTGAGCAGCTCGAGTTCAGTCAACTCGGCTTGCTTCGTCTCGCGCGCCCAGGCGCCGAGCCGCTTGCGCCTCTGCTTCACCAATTTGCCGAGCACGCGTTCGGCGGGTGCGCGTTTGACCAACTCGTAGGTCGCCGGAAACAAATAGCCCTCGGCGCTGTCGCCGCGGATCCCGAGCGGACCGAGTACGGCTGGGTCTTTTGCCGTTTGCAAGAACTCGGCCGCGCTGCAAATCTCGAGCTCCTCGAGCCGAACGGCCAGTTGAAAAAGCGTGAAGCCTTCTGGCACGACGAGCACCGCCGTCATGCCGGGCACGAAGTGCAGGGCCCTTTCCTCGAGCTTTTCTGGGCCGACGCGCAGCACGAGCACACCGAGTGCGGCTGCCAAGAGTGCGAGCAGAACGACCGCCGCGAGCAGAACGCGACCCAGACCACTGACTCGAGCTGGGCGAGCGCGCCTCGGTTGGGTCCTGGCTTTGGCCCTGGCCTTCGTCATCGCGAGCTTCGCCCGTCGAGCCACGCCTGCAGCAGCACGGCGGCCGATGCGCTGTCGATCTTGCCGCGCGAGCCGCGCGTATCGAGTCCCGACTCGTGCAGGCGCGCCTGCGCTTGCACAGTGCTGAGGCGCTCGTCGACGAACTCGATGGGCAGGCGCGAAGCAGCATGCAGCTCGGCCGCGAATTTCCGAGCGCGACGCGCCGATAGCCCCTCGCTGCCGTCCATGTTCCGCGGCAATCCGACCAAGAAGCGACCTATGCCCTCTTTTTTGGCGAACGCGACGAGCAGGCGCAGCGCGCGTCCCGGGGGGTTGGCGGCGACGAAGTCACGAGGGTGCGCAAGCAGACCCAGTTCGTCGGCCAAGGCCACACCGATCCGTGCCCGACCATAGTCGAGCGCCGCTACGCGCGGCGCCGCCTGGACGTCGGTTCCCGGACCTCGCTGGGGGGGCGACGGGGGCAAGGGCTCGTTCACGTCCCGACGATCTACACCCAACCAGGTGAGAGTCGCGAGCGATAAAGCCCGTTATTGGGTGGCATGGGCGTCGGGAAGCTCCACATTTCCGGGCCTTTGCTTGACCCCAACCGCACCTCTTTGCATAAGCCCCCGGGGCCTTTCGCCCCGCGCCCGGATCCGACCTGCCCATGAAGTACCGCGCCGTCAAAGGCATGAACGACATTCTGCCCGAAGAGGCGCGACGCTTTCAGCGCGTCGAGCGCATCTTCCGTGAGGTGGTGGAGAGCTACGGCTACCGTGAGCTGCGCACCCCACTCGTCGAAGAAGCCGAGCTGTTTCACAAGTCCACCGGCGAGACGAGTGAGATCGTCCAGAAACAGATGTTCATGCTGGCGCGCGAGCGCGAGCAGTTGGCGCTGCGACCCGAAGGCACGCCCAGTGCTGCGCGCGTCTACATCGGTGAGACGATGCACGCCCGCGAGCCTTTGACCAAGTGGTTCTACATCGGGCCGATGTTCCGTGCCGAGCAGCCCCAGCGTGGCCGCTACCGCCAGTTTCACCAGGCCGGCTGCGAGCTTTATGGCGATTCCGGCCCGCTTTCCGACGCCGAGATGATCGACATGCTCTACCGCCTGGCCACGCGGCTCGGTCTGTCGGGCGTCAAAGTCAGCGTCAATTCGCTCGGCGGGCCCGACGCGCGACTCCTCTACCACCAGCGCCTGGTCGAGTTCTTCACGCCCCAACTCGAGAGCCTCAGCCCGCACGCGCAGGCGCGTCTGGGCGACAACCCGTTGCGCATCTTGGACTCCAAGGACCCGCGTGACATCGAGGCCTGCGTCGGCGCACCGCTGCTGCTCGAAATACTGACGGACGACGATCGCAAGCATTGGGAAGGGCTGCTCGCCGCCCTGACTGTCTTGGGCACCCCCTTCACCATCGACACCAGCTTGGTGCGCGGCCTCGATTATTATACGCGAACTTGCTTCGAGCTGACGGCCGACAGCGGCGAAATCGGCACGCAAAACGCCATTTTAGGCGGCGGCCGCTACGACGGGATGCTCAAGAGCTTGGGCGGACAGGACCAACCGGCCATCGGTTTCGCCATGGGCCTCGAGCGCTTGTTGCTCGCCCTGGGTGAACAGAAAATCGCCGAGGCTCCACTGTGCTTCATCGCACCGCTCGGTGCGCCCGCGCAAATGCGCGCGCTCGAGCTGGGTCGTGATCTACGTGCGCGCGGCGCGTACGTCGAAGTCGACGGCCGCGGCAACTCGCTCAAGAGCATGCTTCGCCGAGCCGGCACGATGCAGGCGCGGGTTGCGCTCGTGCTGGGCGACGACGAACTCGCCAGAGGCGTCGTGCAGTTCAAGGATTTCCAAGCGCACCAGCAGAGCGAAGTCGGCTTCGATGAAGTCAGCGAGCGCGTGCTGGATTGCTTGGCGCAGGACGAGCTTCCCGAAGGCGAGGCGAAAGCTTGAGCTCGCGCTCGCTCGGGCTCATTGCCCTGCTTCTGAGTAGCCTGCTGCCCGGCTTGGCATTCGGCCAAGGCCAGCTGCCCGACGTCAGTCCACTCGGCGGAGGTGGCCCACCCACGAAATCGGGTCCTGCTCCAGGAGCTCCCGAAACGCACGCAGCTCCCGGCGGTACCGATTCGACGTTGCCGCAAGGCAACGAGCCCTCACTCCCCGAGGAACCCCTCGAGATGTCCGAGGAAACTCGGAAGAACATCGGCAGTGACGGCGATCCCGAAAGCCTGGGCACAGGTCCCGAGGCCGAGCGCTCCTACTATGGTCTCTACTACGACGAGCAGGCCGGCGAGTACCGCTACCGAGTGCTCTTTCCGCTCTGGGCCGAGCGAACCCAACCTTCCGTCGGCGACCCCAGCATCACCGATCGCGCGTCGCTCTTCGGCGGCGTCTACTACAATCGCCGTTCGGCGACGCATGCCGACGACATCCTGTTTCCAGTCGCCTGGAATCTGAAGAACCCGGCCGAGAAGGAGCGCACGACCATCGTCGGCCCTTTCGTCAATCGGCGCACGCCCGCAGAGACCGACGATTGGCTCGCGCCGCTCTACATGACCGGCACACGCAAGAACGGCGATTACACGCTGATTCCGCCGTTGCTCACCGGTCTGAGTCGTGACGAAAAAGGCGGACTCAACATCATTGGCCCCGCGTTCTGCTCGTGGAAGGGCGGACAGGACTGCGACACGCGCACGGCCGAAGACATCGACCTGGGCCTGATTCCCTTCTATTTCTTCGGGCAGAACCGCCACAAGCTCTACGAAGTCATCCCGACGCTGCTGCACTACTACGGCTACACGGAGCGGACGCAAACGTGGACCAATATCTACGGTCCCTACTATCGCGAGCACGAAGAGAAGCGCGAGCTCTTCCACCTGATACCGCTCTACTGGAGCATCTGGGGCGAAGGGGAGCGACACACCACGGTCGCGCCATTCTTTCACTATGGCTACAAGGGCAGAGAGAACCTGCTGATCACCCCGCTGTTCTTGAACAGAAACGGCGATGACGGCTCGCACACCTTCTTGACCTGGGGCTACGCGCGCCATCGAGGACGCACCGAGCTCGACATGATCACGCCCTTGTACTGGAACTACCGCGATCCGAGCATCAACCTCGATCGGAAGTTGGTCCTCCCTTTCCTGTACACGAACACCAGCCCGCGCGAGCAAACGACGGCCTTCATTCCGTTCTGGGCCTACCAGGAACGTTACGGCGTCTCTTCTTCGCTGTGGTTGACGCCGCTATTCAACTTCTCGACCGGAATTCGCGGCTGGTCGACGATGCTGGCCCCCGTGTTCTTCTTCGGCAAGGATGGCAACTCGTCGCACTCGGTCGTGGCGCCGCTTTTCTTCGATTTCGCCAGTCCCAAGTCCCGCACTACGCTCGGTTTACCGCTCTACGCCCGCATCACCGACGTGGACACGGTCACGCAGGTCACCGGACCCATCTACTACCGCGAGCGCCGCTACAAGAATGGCCTCGATTGGCAGATCCACCTCCTGCCGTTGCTCAGCTACGGCGAGACGCCGGATGGCCATTGGTGGAACATCCTGTTCGGCTTCACGGGCTACTCGCGCTCGGGCAGCAAGAGCCTGATGCGCGCTCTCTGGATCCCGATTCCGCTCAGCGAGTGAGTAGCTGGGCGCAGGCGGCCGCGCTCAGCTGATGGCGTTGAAGTTCATCTGCAGCCGCTGCAAATCTTGCTCGCTCACATAGCCGGCCAGGCCGACGCGCAGCGATACCGTGATCTCGTCACCCCAGGGCCACCACAGCGCGTAAGGCACCAGGCGCCCATTGGTCTTCATCGTGTAGACGCGCTGATCTGCCCGCACGCCGCCGACCGCTTCCGCGACGTCCTGGATGTGCTCGGGAGCATTGCCGAGCGTGCGGTGATCGAACAACTCCGTGAAAGTGCCCGAGATTGCCTGCTCGGCCTCAGCGGTTTGATCGTCGTGAAAGGACGAAGCGATGGTACTGAACCGGTAGTCCCAGCTCCAACCCTGCTTCAGCCACACTTTCCGAAACTGCTCCAGGCTCAGAAACATCTGATCGGTCGCGCTTCCACCCGGCTCCATGCTGTGGACGATAGCGCGAACGGGGCGCTGAGGTGAAGGACGCGTTCGCCTTGGGCCTTTCTTCATGAAGCGCGTTCCGGTTTGCCGCGCGGGGCAGATCCGCGAGCCCCTGGCGGTCCTTGGTGGACCTGTGCGGCGCCGTCGGATAAACGCCCCCTATGTCGCGTGAAGAGCAGCTCGTTCGGCTCGGTTACCCCTTGGACCGCATTCCGCTCCCTGGCGCCATCTATCGACCCGTCGTAGTCCATGGGTCTACGGCATACGTCTCTGGCTGCGTGCCTTTCGACGGTCCCGGCAACTTGGTCAGCGTGGGCAAGGTCGGACGTGACGTCACCCTCGAAGACGCGCAGAAGGCCGCGGCCCTCTGCGCCGCCAACGTTCTGCGCCTCGTCCGCCAGGAAATCGGCTCGCTCGACCGCGTCGTACGCATGCTGCGCGTCGGCGGCTACGTGAACTCGACCGAAGAGTTCAGCGATCAGCACTTGGTCATCAACGGCGCGTCCGAACTCTTCGCTCAGGTGCTTGGTGTGGAAGCCGGCGCCCACGCGCGCACCGCCCTCGGCCTCGCTCAGCTGCCACTCGGCTCGAGCGTCGAAGTCGACGCCATCCTGGAGATCCGCGGTTCGTGATCCCTGCGCACACGTTCGTCGGCGCCGACGATGCGCCTCGACTAGGCTTCGTTCTGCACGGCGTCCTGGGCGCTGGGCACAATTTTCGCAGCTTCATCAAGCGCCTCACCGAAGTGCGCCCCGAGTACCGTTTCGTCCTGATCGATCTGCGCAATCATGGCAAATCGACGCCGGCGCCACCGCCGCACACGCTCGAAAGTGCAGCCGACGACCTGTTGGACTTGGCCGCGAGCCTCGGGCGCGATCCAGACGTCGTCATCGGACACTCGCTCGGCGGCAAGGTGGCGCTGACGTTCGCGCGCCGCCACGTCGAGCCACGCGAGTTGCGTAGGCCGAGCCCGGCCGCGCATGGCAAGCTCGACCAGGTCTGGGCACTCGACTCGGATCCAGGTCCGCAGGTTGCCGGCAGTTCACATCAGGTGCGCCAGGTCATGGCGGCGCTCCGCGCTCATCCAGGTCCGTTTGCGACTCGCGCCGAAGTGATCGAGCGCATCATGAACGAAGGCTTGTCGTCGGGGCTCGCCAACTGGCTCTCGACGAACTTGGAACGTCGCGAGGACAAGTTCTTCTGGAGGCTCGAGCTCGACGCCATCGACGAGCTGCTCGACGACTATTTCGATGCCGATCTCTGGGGGTTCTTGAATGAGCTGGCCGCCGGTTCCGAAAAGCTCGAGCGCCCCCTGCCCCATGTGCACTTGCTCGTGGCCGAAAATTCCGATCGCTGGTCGGGTTCGATGAAAGAGCACGCCCTAGCGCTGCCTGCGAGCGAGAATTTCACTCTGCACGAGCTTGCTGACTCCGGCCATTGGGTGCACGTCGACAACCCCGACGGTCTGCTCGAATTCTTGTCGACCCATTTGCCAAGCTGCTGAATTCGCGCGCCCCGAGCCGTTTCAGTGCCCGTGCAGCTCAATGAGCGTGCAGCTCAATGAGCGTGCAGCTCAATGAGCATCGCGCATCAAGCGACCATCCTCGGGCACGTGGAGACCGCACTCGCGCTGCGTCGACTCTTCCCACCACCAGCGCGCCGCTCGTTCGTGCTCACCGGGTCGCGCCTGGCGGGTGCACGGCTCACAACCGATGGAAATAAAGCCCCGATCGTGCAGTTCGTTGTACGGCACAGCGTTCGAACGAATGTAGTCCCACACCTCGACCTGGCTCCAGGCCGCCAGCGGATTGGCCTTCAACATGCCTTCGGATCTGTGGGCCGTGTCCCAGATCAGCTCGGGCACGTCGGCGCGCGTGGGGCTCTGATCGCGGCGCTGCCCGGTGAGCCAGCCGCGACGATCGCCCAGAGCGCGACGGAGCGGTTCGACCTTGCGGATACCGCAGCACTCGTGGTGCCCATCATCGTAGAAGCTGAACAATCCCTTCTTCTTGACGAACGGTTCGAGCGCCGCAGCAGCGGGCGTCATCAGCTCGATCTCGATGCCGTAGTGGACGCGCACCTTGTCCAGGAAGCGGTAGGTCTCGGCATGCAATCGACCGGTATCGAGGCAGAAGACCGAAAACGGCAGGCCCGAACGCGCAGCCAAATCGACGAGCACCACGTCCTCAGCGCCGCTGAAGGCGATGACCGCATCCTTGCCCAGAGCGCCGAGCACGTATCCGACGATTTTGTCGGGACTGGCGCCCGAAAGCTCGATGGCGGCCCGCTCGACCTCAATGCGGGTGACGGTGGTGGCTGTCGCGATTGGAGCGGCTGGGTCGCTCAGGTATTCCTTGGCCAACTGCAGCACACTGGTCACCACCCGCGTCTCGCCGCTCAGTTCGAGCAAGAAGAACGGCGCCAGCGAAACCCCGTGTTTCCGACCGAGCTGCATGCCTTCGGACTCGCCATCGGTCTCGTCGGCCCAGACCACGCGGTCAATGCGCTCCCACAATCCGCGACGTCGCAGCATCTCTTCGGCCTGAGCACACTTCTGGCAGGGCTCGCCCGAAGCGAGCCGCTTTTTGACCATGGTGATCTGCTGGTGCCGCGTGGGACTCATGCTCGGAGAGGTAAGCGCAAACCAGGGACTGTCAAGCCGCGTTCGCTATCGCTCTTGGATTTCAGAGCCGATCGCCGAGGCAGGTGGCTACCAAACGCGCCGTTTCGAGCCAGGCGTGATCTTGCGGCACGATCTTCTTGACGCCAGCCACTTCGGTCAAGGGCACCGGCACCGTGTCGTTTCCCTGAAGCGCCACCATCACGTCGTAAACGCCTTCGGCGAGCAGAGCGCCGGCCTTGGTTCCGAGGCGCGTCGCCAAGAGTCGATCGTACGGCGTCGGTTGACCGCCACGTTGCACATGGCCGAGCGAGGTCACGCGGGCTTCGACGCCGGTCATCTTCTGCAGGCTGCGTGCGATGCGGCTGGCCACGGATTCTTGAACGAGGTGAATGCCCTGCGGCGTCACGTTGGCGTGCGTCTCCTCGTTCTTCTTCTTCTTTTTCTTCTTTTCGCTCTCGGCCAGCTCCGCCTGCTCACGGGCCGCTTCTTCGCGTGAGCGCACGCCCTCGGCGACGGCGATGATCGAAAAACGTTTGCCGCCCTTGCGGCGATTGATCAGGTGCTGTGCCACGACTTCGAGATCGTAGGGGATCTCCGGAATCAAGATGACGTCAGCGCCGCCCGCTATACCCGCACCCAACGCGAGCCAGCCCGCATCGTGGCCCATGATTTCGCAGACGATGATGCGATGATGACTGGTGGCCGTCGTGTGCAAACGATCGATGGCCTCGGTCGCGGTGCGCATGGCGGAATCGAAACCGAAGGTCATGTCGGTAGAGCCCACGTCGTTGTCGATCGTCTTGGGTAGCGTCAAGATACCGATGTCTTGCGTGGCTTGGCGCAGGCGCAGCGCGTTCTTCTGCGTGCCGTTGCCTCCCAGACAGACCAGGCAGTCGATATTCATTCGCTTCATGTTCGCGACCGCCACGTCGGTCATGTCCATGATCTCGTTGCCCATCTGCATCTTGTGCGGCTTGTCACGCGAAGTACCGAGCAACGTGCCGCCTTCGGTCAACAGCCCGCTCACCCGCGAGCTGTCGAGTGGAATGGTGCGATTTTCGACCAGGCCACGAAAACCGTCCTGCACCCCGATGACTTGAATGCCGTAGTGCATGGCCGCTTTGGCGACACCGCGGATGGCTGCGTTGAGGCCGGGGCAGTCGCCGCCGGCGGTCAGGATCCCAATCGAACGTGTGCGCGAGGATGCCATGGGGCGCACCCTACAACGAGGGGCCGCTCAGGCGCACGGTGCCCCTTGCGTCAATCGTCACAAAGCGCCGCTGCTGGTGGAAACCAGCTCGACGTCGCCGGGCGACGGCGACATCTCGTCCCCCAGTTCGCCCTCGGCGCCGCCATTCGCGCGCCCCTTGTCCTTGGGGATCAGCCGCCGCCAACGGACGGGTAACAGTTCGCGCAGGGCGCCCGTCGGGCCGTAGCAGAGCAGACGATCACCTGGTCTGAGCTTGCGTTCGGCGGGCGGATTCGTCTCCACCTCGCCTCCTGCGCGCGTCAGTTGCAGAACAGCGACGTTCTGTTGACGAAACTCCGACGAACCGACCTCTTTCCCGGCCATGGTGCTGGTGCGCGTGATGCGCATTTCGACTACGGCGAAGCCGTGGGTGGCGGTGAGCCGCTGGCGAAGATCGAATTGTGGAAAGGGCGCCTCGTACTCACAGGCGGCGATGATGGCCCCGGCACAGTCGATCTTGGTTGCTGCCTCGATGCTTTCGAGACCCGGCGAAGAATTGACCTCGATCACTTTCGGGCCCTCTTCGCTCTCCAGCATGTCGACGCCTGCGACACGTAGGCCAAGCACTTGGGCCGCCGCCACAGCGGTCTTCTGGTAGGCCGGCGTCAGCTCGACCAACTCGGCGCGACCACCGCGGTGGATGTTGCTGCGAAACTCTTTGTCTTGCGCCACACGGCGCATGGCCGCGACCAACTTGCCGTTCACGACCAGCGCGCGCACGTCACGTCCGCGACTCTCACGCACGAAACTCTGCACGAGCACCGCCTGACGCGTCGTCAGCGTTTCGAGCACGGCTTTGGCCATTGCCTCGGTCTCGGCCAAAATCACGCCGACACCCTGGGCGCCTTCGAGCACCTTGATGATGACAGGAGCCCCGCCGACACGCTCGATGGCGTGCGCGGTGTCACCGCGACCACGCACCAGGGTCGTCGCCGGAATGCCGATCTTGTGGCGACTCAAGATCTGCAAGGACCGGAATTTGTCGCGCGAGTCGAGGATGGCGTTGGAGGTGTTGAGCACCAGGGTACCGAGTTGCTCGAACTGGCGCACCACGGTCGTTCCATAGTGGGTGATCGAGGCACCAATGCGGGGGATGACGGCGTCCATCTCGGGCGCCGGCTCTTCCCCGTAGTAGATGCGCGGACCGCTCTCGTCCAAAAAGACCGAGAACAGCGTCGGATCGAGCACCCGACAGCGATGGCCCCGATCGCGCGCAGTCTTTTTCAGACGCTCCGTCGTGTAGCTGCGGGGCTCCCGCGAGAGGATGGCAATCTTCATGGCGGGCGCTTGCTCGAGCAGAGGTGTGCAGGGTGCGCTTTGGTCCGGAACCAATCGGGGCCGGCGCCACCCACACATGGAGCATGGCAGCTCCGGGGGCGTTGGGAAGACGACTCGCCGTCAGGGGTAGAGTCGCTGAAAGTCCCAACCGCTGCTGCTTGCGACGTAGACGGCGCGGTCGTGCAAACGTCCGACTTGACCTGACCAAAGTTCGATGCGCTCCGCTTCGAGCGCGAAGCCGCCCCAATGCGCGGGTCGGGGTACCTGGACGCCAGAAAAGCGCTCCTCGAATTCGTGCACACGCGCCAAGAGCAGCTCACGATCGGCGAGTGGCTCACTTTGCACCGAGGCCCATGCACCGATTTGGCTCTCGCGCGGCCGCGTCTGAAAATAGGCGTCCGAGTCTTCCGCAGAAAGACGCGCAACCGAACCTTCGACGCGCGCCTGTCGTTCGGCCGACGCAAAATGAAAGACGAGCGCCGCGAACGGCGTTACCCCAAGCTCTCTCCCCTTGGCGCTCTCGTAGTTGGTGAAGAACGACAAACTGCGACCATATCGGCCTTTCCACAGCACGATCCTTCCGCGCGGTCGTCCGCGCGCATCGACCGTGCAGAGGGTCATGGCGTCAGTGAGCACGGCGCCTGCCGAATCGGCCTCGCTCTTCCAGCGTTCGAGCACGTCGAGCGGATCGTCTCCGGGTGCGAATTCCATCGAAGACATGATTACCACGGACCGAAGATTTGCTACACGCCGTGGAGTAGGCGAGCGTTGCTGAGGGAAAGTCCAGAGTCATGCGCATCTTGATCACCGGCGGCGCCGGCTTCATCGGTAGTCACATTGCGGAAAAGGCGCTCGAAAGCGGGCACGAGGTCGCCGTCCTGGACGACCTGAGTTCGGGCCGCCGCGAAAACGTGCCCGGTCGGGCAAAGTTCTACGAAGTCGACATTCGCGACGCCGCCGCGACCGCGCGTGCCTTCACCGATTTCGCACCCGAGGCCGTTTCGCATCAGGCGGCGCAAGCCAGTGTCGTCGTAAGCATGCGTGAGCCTGCGCTGGACGTGGCCGTCAACGTGATCGGCGGCTTGAACGTCCTGGAAGCCGCATGCACTTCGGGTGCACGGCACTTGGTTTTCGCCAGCACCGGTGGCGCCATCTACGGCAACATCGCCGCGGGCTTGGCCGACGAGCAGTACCCCAGAAACCCGCTCAGCCCCTATGCCATCGACAAGCTGTGCTTCGAATTGTTGATGGCGGCTCAAGCGCCCGCACGAGGCCTCCGGACCACGGTGCTGCGCTATGCGAACGTTTATGGTCCGCGCCAAGATCCGCACGGCGAAGCAGGAGTAGTGGCTATTTTTTCGCAGCGTGCGTTGGCCGGCCAGGCACTCCGCGTCTTTGCCGAGCGCGAGGAGGGCGACGACGGCTGCATTCGCGACTACGTCTACGTCAGCGACGCCGTGCGCGCGAACCTCGCGGCGCTCGAAGGCAAGCTCGCTGTGTCCTTGCTGAACGTCGCCACCTCGATCCCGACCAGTACGCGCGGTTTGGCCGTTGCCATCGCTCGACTCGAAGGTTCAGGTGTCGTCATCGAGAGTGGTCCGCCGCGCGCCGGCGACGTGGCACGCTCGGTCCTCGACAGCACTCTGTTCCGCCAGCACGTCGGCGAACCCATCGCGTTCGAGCGGGGCTTGGCCGAAACGGTTGACTGGTTCACGAAGCAACGGAAATGACCAAGCGCTGACCGGGCGAAATGATCAGTCATTTCCAAGCTTGGCGGCTGGTCGTGTTGGGAGATTTCACTGTGACGCGAATCGAGCAACCTCGGGAGCCGGGATAGGTCTGGTCAAGGGCTCGGTTTGTTGCAGACTCGTGCTTCGCGCGAGCGCGCTCCTGCATGATCTCCCTTCTCGCTCACAGTTACGCCACGTTGCTCGTATTGGCGGTCTCAGGAGGTGTTTCGGCGCCCACGACCCCGCGGGAGGCGGCGGCGCGTCTAGCAAAAGCAGCGGCCGCACCTGCGCTCTCCAGTCCCAAGGGCGAGCCGCAAGCGTCGCACGAACTCGGCGACTTCGGTTCGCTCTCGCTCGGTGAACCCAATCGGGGACGTCTGCTCAACGGCGTCCGCCTGCGGTCCGGCCCGCTGTTCGAGCTGGTGACGCCCGACTTTTCTTGGGGAACCGAAGAAACCGTCGCTTCGCTCACACGTGCGACCGAGCTCGTGCACCGACGGCATCCAGGCACCACTCCACTCCACGTCGGGCACATCAGCGGCCGCGAAGGCGGGCGCCTCCGGCCGCACCTGAGCCACCAATCGGGACGCGACGTCGATCTCGGATTCTTCTACGTCGACAAGCGGGTCTGGTACCGCCGTGCCACTCCGCAGAATCTCGATCTACCGCGCACTTGGACGTTGGTGCGCGCGTTGATCACCGAAACCGACGTCGAGATTATCCTACTCGATCGCTCTCTGCATCAGAGTCTACGAGCCGAGGCCGAGCGTCGTGGCGAGAACGCGGCCTGGCTTCACAGTCTATTTCACGGGGTTTCCGACCTGCCGCCGTTGATTCGCCACGCCCGCGGCCACACCACGCACCTGCATGTGCGCTTCTTCAGTCCCGAGGCGCAGACCAACGCGCAACGCGCCTACCCGATCCTTTTGGCCAAGAAGCTGGTCGAGCCCGCGGTCGCGTACAATTACTATCTCGCCAGGAACGGCGACACGCTGGGTCGCATCGCGCACCGCTTTGGCGTATCGGTGCAAGAGCTGCAGAAAGCCAACAACCTCCGCGGCACCGTCATCCAAGCGCGCCGGACCTACCGGATCCCCAAAGAGGGCACACCGGCCCCGCGCGCCGAAATCAAGTGCCCGCCGCGGCGTCTGCCCGAGAAATTCAGCCAAACGAAGCCGGCTGCGCTACCCGTCGCCAGCCCAGCCGCAGGCCTGCTACCCTCGTTCGAGTGAATCGCGAAGCCATCGACCGCGTCCTGGGTGTCGTCTGCCAAGAGATGGGCTGCGAGAGCGCACGCCTCGAGATCGGTGGTCCGCCACCCGATGCGGCCGAAATCTTGTGCACCCAAACGCCCAGCGGCTTCCGCTTGGTGGCCGTTTTTCGCGAGCCGCCGCTCGACCGCGCCAGCGCAAACCTGAGGCTGCGACAACTTGCCGCGTCGTTCTTCGACAGCGGTCTTGCTCCGCCTTCTGTGCGCCCGGACGCCGAGCAGCAACTCAGTCAGAGGCGGCTGGACGACGAACTCTACGCCTTGGCCGGACGCACGGGCTCGGCCGGTGCTCTGGTTTTCGACCTGAAATCTCCGATCATCTGGGGCTGCTCGGAAGGGCGCAGTCCGGACGAAGATCTGGAGAGCTGGGTTCATGCGGCAGAGCTGGAGCAACTAGCTCAGGCACAGAATGTCGATCTCGGCATCATCAGCGGGTTGGTAGAAAGCGATCGCTCGGCGGCGCTCGAGGCCTTTCGCGGCGACACGAAGAGCCAGATGGAGCGCCTCGTCGCGCACCTGAGCGGTCGTACATTGCGGACGCGGCGCGCGTACCTGCTGCGTGCACGCGCCGTGCGCGAGGTGCGTGACTTCGCGCGCGAGCAAGAGTCGAGTTCGGCCGGAGTGCGCCGCTTGGTTCACGGTCCGGACCTCGCTTACTTCGCCCGCTCGATCGCCGGCATCTACGTCGTGCTGCTGCACTTCCCTGCCACTTTTTCGGAACTGCACGTCGAAGGTATGGCGCTCCACGCCCTGCCCGTGCTCGAGCGGCTGGTACTCAGTTTGCCTGCCGTCGATCCCCCACCGAGCGGCGGTGGCAAGGTCGTCCAGCTGCCCGTTCGCTAGAAGGAGACTCATGTCCACGCTCGCCCCGATCTCCGTTGCCCTGGTCCTGTTTGCATCTGCCGCCAGCGCAGGCGAAAACGCCACGCCTCTCCAGGGCGCGCCGCCCCTGCCCGCTTGCCTGTCTTACAAGACTCAAGTGCGCGGCAGCGTGGGCTACGACCACTTGGTCTTGATCACGAGCGCTTGCCAGAAGGTCGCCCAATGCGCAGTGTCCACCGACGTGAATCCGGCTGTCATCGCGATATCCGTCGCCCCCGGCGCGACCGAAACCGTGCTCACCTTTCGCGGTTCGCCCGCGCGCGAGTTCACGGCGCGCGTCGTTTGCAGCTTGGGCGGGAAGTAGTCCGCGCGGAGCGCTTGGCCTGGGCCACGCACGACGCTCCTCCGGCGCGGGTCAATCGGCTCGGCTACCTGCCCCGCGGACCCAAGCGCGCCGCCATAGCCACACGGGGCAGACCCCCGCCCCCAGGGTGATGGCAAGTGAGGTCGAGGTTCACGGTTGAACTCCCCCATGGGGGTGGCGAAGTCACCTACGGGTTTGACGCCACCCTTGGTGGCTACCGGGCCGAGGTGCGTCGCCCCGGAAGGAGACTGGTCGAGTACGATCTGCTCCACCCCATCGAGTGCAAGTTCCAACGGCCGCTCGAAGGTCTTTGCTTCCTCTTGGTAAAACATGGCGTGTTCACCGAAGAGGAGCTGCACGATGCGCTTCTTCACCTCGAACATCCAGCAGAAGGCCGACTCTCAAGAGGGACCCAGCTCGCCGTTGCGATCGTTGCCACATTGAAGTCTGCGACGGCGGATTGAGCGAGGTCACGAGGAAGACCGCGGCGCGACCAGGCTCTTGTACTCCGCCTCGTCCGACAGCTTGCCCACGAGAAGGTCGATCCACGCCTGGCTGTACCCGTAGTTCTTGTTCAACTGGTCGGGGACGCAGTAGGTCGTGTTGCACACGCCCGCGTCGAAGCCGGACTTCCGGACCTTGAACTTCTGCCACGCCAGCTTGTGGTGGTGGTGGTTGAACGTCCGGCCGATCTTTGCCTGGACCTGCTTGATCACATCCTTTGGCTTGAACAGGTTGGCGTTCGAGACGGGCACCTGCTTCTCCTTGATCAGGGTGATCTGCTTCTCTAGACCAGCCATCTCCTCGGGCTTCGAGGGGTCGTACTTCACGAACTCGTACGCGATGTCCGACGTGTTCGCATGGTTGCCCGTTTTGGGTATGAGGTAGACCCGGAAGGCGAACTTCGGGTCTCCGTACACCTCGGGGGCGAGGTCCTTCCGGTAGGCGTCCACGAACGCCTTGATGTCCTCAAAGTGCTTCGCCTGGAGCTTGCGGAGGGCCTGGGTCTGGCCAGCCGTACGTACCGAAGATGTCTGTAGTGGAACGGCCAGGGACTCGCGGATGGCGAAGTAGCTCCCGAAATGTTGGACGAGCATCTCGTCGAAATTGAGGAGAAGGGCCTGGCACTCGCCGGCTACGTGGGCGTCGATCGCCGGAACGTATCGGTGCTCGACCCGGTTCCGGAACTTGATGAAGAACCCCAGGTTGCTCCTCACCGCGACCTCAGCGCCCGCAGGCCAGAAGGACGCCATGCACGTCCCCAGCTCCCAGGCTTTCTGGTCCTCATCCACGAGCTTCGGGGTCCCGTCGTCCTCCATGTAGAAGTAGAGCTCCCCCCTATGCTCGAAGATCGCGTGAAACAGAGCGGTCCACGCAATCACCATGAGGACGACGAACCCCTCGGTGCGGAAAACGGTCGAGGGGCTGTTGTAGACGTGAAGGCCGAGGAGGGCGGACTCCCGGGCCTTCCGAACGAGAGCTTCGACTTCGGGGCGAAGCTGGGGGCGTCGAGGGTCCGCGCTCACCTCGTCCCGCTGGGACATGAGCCGGGTGTACTGGTCCTCCGTGTAGCTGCTGATCCCTTGGACGCGATACCCGCCCGTGGACCGGTGGACGAACGACTTCCATTTCTTTCCCAGGTAGGTCGAGATCGTCCCCTTCTTCCAGCCGGTGGCGCCGACCAACTCGGTCACCGTGAAGACAGAGGCGGCCTGCTCGTGGCCGAGAAGAAATTGGAAGGACTGCCGCAGCTTCTCGATCTTCTTCGCCGAGGTCGGGCCAGGATCGGACTTCTTCTTCACCCGAGCCATGAACGTGCCACCCATAATCATGTGTTCTAGATCGACGGGGGCGCGCTCCGCAAGCGCGCGCCGCTGCACCAATGAGCAGCCTTCGTTCGCCGAGCCTAGGGCGCGCGGGCGGCTGAATTTGTTCGTCGTCTGAAATCTGGGCTATCGTTAGGGCGATGGCAGATGCTCACCGCCTCTCGGTTGAGATTCGATACCGCAAGGGCAAGGTTTACTTCGACCGGTGCGGATCGTTGATGCAGCGCCTAGAGGAACGGCTCGGTGCGCCGTTTCGCGGAAGCATTCCCGATATGCACTCGGCGAACCTGACTAGCCATCTTGAGATGATGCAGGTCAGGTTCAACTCGGACTCACTGAGCATCCATCAAACGGGCGCGATTACTCTCGCCCGTTTTCTCGATGTTGCGGGCGACGCGTGGGCGGAGACGTCTGAACATCTTTCGGTTGGCGGTGAAGTGGTGCGCTGCGGATTTCGCGTCATCAGCTTCTGGGAAACCGCAACTATCGAGGACGCCCGAGCCAAGCTGATCGCTTCTGGCCTCGTCGGACCCCCTTCGCCTTGGACTGAGATCTTCGGCCCCGCAGCGGGCGCAACGCTCATGGGCATCCATGATGATCCCAAGTGGCGCTTGCGGGCAGGGATCGACGCGATCGAGCACAAGATCGAAGGAGAGCTGACGCCAGGCCAAGAAGGGCTGTTTCCGAAAGCCGCAATCCAGCTGGATGTGGACTTCATCCGAAACGGAGAGGAGACAGCGCCGCACCATCTTGGTAAGGGCGAATTGCGCCAGTTTGTCCGCGACGGGTGGGCAAGCTATGCTTTGGCTCGCCAGCGGCTGGCCCCCATCCTCATAGAAGCTGAAGCGAAGACGGTATGACTTTGTCATCAGAATACTACCCCACGCCCCAACTGAGGCCCGAGCGCATCGACACCTTCGGGATCCGTCCCTCTATCGTTTCCACATCGCTGGGTCAGGAAAGTGCGCAACGAGAAGTCTCAAGTGGCGATCGTTCAGCGCTTCTCGCACGGCTGTACACGCGCTTGCACGAACTTCAGAAGGCGAAGCGCCTCGGAACGTTACTGGAACACGAGCACGCGGATATCGCCGAGTTGAGCGGGGAAATAGATCGGTGGGAGATGCAAGAGGCATCCAAGGCGTCCGTATGGTCCGAGATGGATGCGATAGCGGCAGACATTGTCGCCCTCTTCCGTTCCACGAACACGCCCTAGCCAGTGGCGTTGAGAGTTCGCACCCACGCCCCGCGACGCGTCGCGAACTACCAGAAGTACCGCCCGTGCCTACGACTCGAACTTGACTACAGGTGCGCGTATTGCGGCGCAAGCGAGTGGGGCGTCGCGCCGGGATACGCATTCGGTGCTTTTGAGATTGATCATCATCGACCGGTCAGCGTCGAACGCTTTCGCGCCCTGAGGTCAACGTATTCAAACCTGCTTTGGGCGTGCAAAACATGCAACCGGGCCAAGGGGGATCGCTGGCCATCCGACGAGGAAGTCACCTTGGGCTATTACATGCTTGACCCTTTTCAGCATGACCTCGCGGCTCATTGGAAAGACGAAGGAGAGCGACGCGTCGCGTTGACGGAGGCCGCAACGTACACCATTGAAGTGCTCAACTTGAATTCGGAAGTGCACCGGTCGCGCCGCAACGCAACGAAGTCGGCGCTGGACCAGTACGGCAAGATGCAGAGCGTCCTGGCACAAGTCCCGTATGGCCCGGAACGTGAACTTATCGCGGCCAGGCTTGACGTGCTCTTTGCAAAGCTCTCGGGCCCGTGGGACCCCGTGCAGGGTTGCCTTTGCCAGATGCCCCCGCGCGCAGTCAGTAGCAAGGAAACCCGGGCGGAGAGAAAGCGTCGGCGCGGGAAAGGCCCGGCGAAAACCGCCTGAGGTACCAGGGCTCCTGGCTCGCTTTGTCGGATGCTGCGCTTGCCTCCCCCCTCCGTCCCGATGGATGATCAGCACATGCTTGAGATCCGCCTTCGCTACTGCGGCACTCGCGGCCGGTTCGAAGTCGCGGACGATGCTCGCGCCGAAGCCATCAAGGCGATGGCTCGCTCGCTCACCGACGCCGGGTGCGATGCCGACCGGGCGGAGCGCATGCTCACCGACGCCGCGAGCGCGGAGCCAGCCGAGCTTCGCGCGATCGAGCGCCTCGTGGCCGAACTCTCCGGCGGTGAATCGGTTGCGGTGACCCCCGCCCCCGCGGAACGCAGCGGGCCCACATTCAAAACGCTCGCTGCGCAATGGACCGAAGGCGGTCTCCACAAGCGCTACCCCGATCACGTCCCGCAAAAGGTGACGGCCGACCTCGACGCGCAACGTTTCGCCAAGCTCTGCACTGCGATCGGGAGCGTGCCGATCGCGGCGTTCACTCTGGCCGATGCTGAGCGCGCCATGGCTGCCCTGCCCGTGGGTCTGTCCCCGACGACGCGCCGACATTACGCGGGCTTGAGCCAGCGCTTGCTTCGGCTCGCCGTTTACCCCTGCCGGCTGATCAACGCGTCGCCGTTGCCAACGGGCTGGCTCCCCAAGTTGCGGAGCATCAAGGCGAAAGCGTGGCTCTACCCCGCGGAAGACGCCCAACTCATGGCTTGCACTGCGGTCCCGCTCGCGCGTCGCGTGCTCTGGGGCGTGCTCGCTCGCGAGGGCATGCGCTTAGGTGAGGCGATGGCCCTGCGCTGGGGTGACGTGGATCTCGAGCGGGGCGCGGTGCGTCTCGATCAGAACAAGACCGACGATCCACGGGCGTGGGTGCTCGATCCGGGCGTCGCTGCAGTGCTGCGCTGGACCAAACCCGCCGGCGTCGTACCCGAGGCGCGTGTGTTCGAGCCCTTCGACAGCACGGTAGCGCCTCGCGACTTTCGCGCGCACCTCGAGCGCGCAGGGGTGACGCGCGCCGAGCTGTTCGAGCAGTCCGCCCAACGCATGCAGATCCGCGTGCACGACCTGCGTGGGACGTTCGTGACGATCAACCTGGCCAACGGTCGAACCGAGACATGGATCGCTGATCGGACCGGGCACCGGTCCAGCATGATGATCAACCGTTACCGCCGCGCGGCGCGCCAAGCGTCCGAGCTTGAGCTGGGCAACTTGGCTCCGCTGAACGTCGCGATCCCTGAATGCAACGAAGCCCACCTACCGCCAGGCTCGGTGGGTGGGCCAGCACCTGGGCCAAAAGACCGTGGAAGCGGTCAATTTGTTGCGTCCTCAGCGGGATTCGAACCCGCGTTACAGCCTTGAAAGGGCCGTGTCCTGGGCCTGGCTAGACGATGAGGACATCTCCCTGAAGGAGGGAGCGAACCTATAGCGACACCCCGCGGCCCCTGCAACCGAAACAGCAAGCTTCAGGGCGACGCTGGTGCACTTCAGGCGACGGACGAGCAACTCTTGGGAGGGCTGTCGTGGGCCTCCACGCTCTCGCTTGCCGGTTCGGCGTCTTCGACCATGTCGGGGGAGCAAATCGAGTAACGCGAGGTCAGATTGACACCCGACACGCTTCCGGGAGCGCGCGCACGCGGTGCATTCGGCGAAGGCGCGAAGCCGGAGCTCGGATGGCGGCCCCTGCCCCCCTCGACGAGCGTGACTGCCGTCTGGTGGCCGCAATCGCTGCAGACCACGTCGACAGTCACGGGACGCGCCGCCAGGGCATCGGTGGTTTCGACCAGCCTGTAGGGCGCGCCGCAGCTCCGACAAGGCACGTCGAGGCGCGTAGACAGAGGGCTTTCTTGGGACATGCGAAGGAGGGGGTGGGACGATTTGCACCGGAGCGCTGAGTACTCTGCGTACAGACCAGCGTTTTGGACCACGTTCACCCACACCATCGCATGAATAAGCACCTGCCGCTCGCATCATTTACTGGACGGCTCCAGTTTTTTCAGATCCAAGCACTTGCAAATCCATTTATATTGGATTTTTCTGATCGAAGCGGAGGCTTTCAAATGGGCCACTCGAACGGCGACGGCGCTCTATGAGCCGCGCTCTATGAGCCGCGCTCGTTGGGGCCGTGTTCTATGAGCCGCGCTCGTTGGGGCCGCGCTCTATGAGCCGCGCTCGTTGGGGCGTGTTCGCTGGATGAGTGATGATGCACGCCCCGCGCGCTATCAGGCGGTTTGACGAAGGCTCGTCTTACCACCCGCGCGGGCGACGGCGGGCACATACGCTTCTTCGTCGAAGGCTGCTTCATCCCAGATGCTCTCGTCGGCTTGCTCGATGCTGGAGCGGCGCACGGTCGCCATGCCCAGACCCGAATCGAGTCGCGCCGTCTCGAGGATGGCTTCGCACAGGGCGTTGAAATCGTAACCGGCAGCGGCCGCGATTTTGGGCAGCAGGCTGGTCTCGGTCATACCGGGCAGAGTGTTCACTTCGAGCACGTACTCGTTCATGCCTTCGGTAACGAGCAGATCGACGCGAGCTGCGCCGCGGATGTCGAGTGCTTCGGCCGTGCGCTGCGCCAAGTTCAAGATGCCCAGCAAACGCGTGTCTGCGATGCGGGCCGGCAAGAAGTACTGCGTCTGGTCCGAAACGTATTTGGCTTGAAAATCGTAGATTTCGCCAGCCGGCGCGATCTCTATTGCGCCGAGCACGCGGCCATCGAGGATACCGACGGCGATCTCGCGTGCCTTGACGAAGCGCTCGACCAACACTGAGTCGTCATAGAGCAGCGCGTTGTCGACTGCGGCTTGGAGCTCGCTCATGTTCATCGCCTTGGCTACGCCGACGCTGGAACCTTCGCGACGCGGCTTGACCACGACGGGAAATCCGAACGATCCGTGGAGCTCGTTCAGTTCACCCAGGCCCGAGCGCGCCACCGTGTAATAGGGCGGAGTCGGCACGTTGTGCAGACGGAAGAGTTCTTTGCTCTTGAGCTTGTCCATGGCCAGCGCGCTCGTGAGCACGCCGGAACCCGTGTACGGGATGCCAAGCAGCTCGAGCACGCCCTGGATACAGCCGTCCTCGCCTTGCTTGCCGTGGAGGGCCAGAAAAGCCACGTCCATTTCGGCGCTGGTCAAAGCGTCGAGGGCCTCGAGGCCGCCGCCGATGTCGATGCGCACCACGTCGTGACCCGATTGCTCGAGGGCACGGGCCACGGCTTCACCAGAACGAAGCGAAATCTCACGTTCGCTCGACGTTCCGCCCATCACCACACCCACGCGTACTGCTTCCACCTGTCGACTCCTTGGCTTTGTTTGGGGGCGGGCCCGTTCGTTGCCCGGCTGAAACACCGCTAGCAGGGACTTTGCGAAGCACCCAAATAAGTTGCGAAAGTCGGCCAGACCCCTCTGCTCTTTGCCCGGAGCCACCGCTCGCTCAGAGCGAAGATTCGGCGACGACCAAGGCGACCGTGATGTTGTCCTTACCGCCCCGACCATTGGCCAGATCGATCAAGGCTTCCACGGCAGCAGTCGTGCCG
>Ga0209181_10003704_pt1 | contig 23298 bp, 22 predicted proteins | sample MAT05_FD_187208 | JGI IMG/M metagenome (GOLD analysis project Ga0209181, IMG submission 187208) | Freshwater microbial communities from Lake Fryxell liftoff mats and glacier meltwater in Antarctica - MAT-05 (SPAdes) (version 2) | ecosystem: Environmental > Aquatic > Freshwater > Ice > Liftoff...
ACATGCAGCATGAGCCGTCGTGGTAACTGCTGGGATAATGCCGCAATGGAGAGCTTTTTTGCGAGTCTGAAAAAGGAGTTAGTCCACGGCGAGGATTACGCCACTCGGGCGGAGGCGAAGGGGAGCGTCTTCGAGTACATCGAGACGTTCTACAACCGCGTTCGCCGCCACTCATCGCTGGGGTACGTTGCTCCAGCGGAGTATGAACGAACGTATAACCCGATCCACCGCTAAAACCTGTCCACTTTTCGTGGGGAACTCCATACCGCGACTACCTCATCCGCGCGTTCAACGGCGACTTGCCCTACGACCAGTTCCTGCGTGAACAGTTCGCGGGCGATCTTTTGCCGATGCCGCGGATCAACGACGCACTCGGAATCAACGAGAGCATCATCGGGCCGATGTTCTTCCACATGGGTGAGCATCGCCACGGTTCGAGTCTCGCCTTCAACGGCGTGCATCAGGAGATGATCAACAACAAGATCGACGCCTTTTCAAAGACATTCCTGGCCCTGACGGTTGCCTGTTCGCGTTGCCACGATCACAAACTGGAAGCCGTTTCCCAGCGCGATTATTATGCGCTGGCCGCGGTATTGATGACACCCCGCTGGACATCTCGGGTGATCGACTCGCCCGGGTAGAACGACGACGCCATTCGACAATTGCGGTCGCTTCGTGACGACCTCTGGAAGGAGATGACCAGGGTCTGGCGGCGGGCGGTGGAGAAGCCCGACGACTGGGCCGCGGCGGGGTGGTTGAAGCGGGTTCGGCCGAAGGACGAGAAGGCCCCTTCACTTGAGGAGATCGACCACCCACTGCTCCGGCTCACGGCACCCGGCAATGCGACCGCGAGCTGGACGGCGCTGGCCGCCGAGTGGCGGGCCGCACGAGCCGAGCGCGAGAAGCACAATAAAGGGTTCACCTTCCTCACGGACTTCGCGAAACCAGGCGTCCCGCCGGGCTGGGTCACGGAGGGAGACGGATTCGACGCCGGGTATGTGGACGACGGCACACCGCTGGTCGCGCTGGAGGGAGACGCCGTCTTCGCTCGCCTGCTCCCACGTGGATACCACACGCCTGCTCTCTCGTCGAAACTGCCGGGTGCCCTCCGGACGCCACCGGACACGCAGATGCCGGGGCGATTCATCAGCCTCAAACTCGCCGGCGGGCAGTTCGGCGGATACCTCGAAATGCACGAGAACGCCTTTCAGGGCGAAGAGGTGACGTTCCTCGAGCAAACGAAGCCGCAGTGGCGGAGCTTCGCTGACAAGACCCTGGTGAACGGCATCTCGCGAGTCACCTACACGTTCGCCACCTCCTCGTTGAACCCGAACTTCCCGCCGCGAACCGGCCTCGCTCGCGGCCTGCCGAACAACGATTTCGGTTGCGACAAGCGGAGCTGGATTAGCATCACTGGCATCGTTTCACACGACGCACCCGGAACACCGCTCGACACGCTTGACACGTTCGAGTGGCTTTACGACGGCCCAGCGCCGAAGACGCTGGAAGAAGCCCAACGTCGCGTGACAAAGTGGATGAGCGAGGCGGTGATTCGCTGGTGCGACGGCAAGACCCGCGCCGGCGATCAAGCACTGCTCGACTGGCTTCTGACGAAGAAGTTGCTTCCCAACCTGGCTACGCCCGAGAGCAAGATCGCGAAACTCCTCGACGAATACCGCCGGACCGAACAGCGGATCGCCTTCCCGCGAACCGTTAACAGCCTGGACGAACGCGAGACGACGAAGGCCACCTATCCGCTGAACGTGCGCGGCAACGTCGACGTTCTTGGCGAGAAGGTTCAACCCGACTTCCTCAAGGTGTTCGCCGGGCGGAACGACGTGGCGAAAAGCTCTGGCAGCGGCCGGCTGGAACTGGCGGACTCGCTGCTCCGCCCCGACCACCCGTTGACCGCCCGCGTGTACGTTAATCGGCTCTGGCACTGGGTGATGGGGGCGGGGCTTGTCGCCACACCGGACGACTTCGGGCGGCTGGGTGAGAAGCCAACCCACTCCGAACTGCTCGACTACCTGGCGACGGAGTTCATCCGCGAGGGCTACTTCTGCTGGCCGGTGGAGACGCTCCGGGAGCGGGATGCCGACGGCCGGTGGCGACCCATAACCCCGGCGATGGCGGCCGGATTGACCAATCACGTGTGGTCGCTGGCCGAGTGGTTGGCATTCCCGGCTGTGCAACGAATGTAGGACATGACCTGTTTTCCGCTCCCTCTGTTTTCCGTCTGTATCGGGGCTGCGCGGCCATAACAGCCACGTCACGGAGTCTTCGGTTTCTCCGCGTCGTACTTCTTCCAGAACGCTTCCGCTGTCTGCTGAACGAGGAACCAGTCCTCTGTACGCTGATCCGCGGTCAGAAATTTGAGCTTCGGCATCTTGCGAAGGAATTCGATGTCTCCACGCTTGGCGGGCAGGGTGAGACCTTCCAGATCCTTGCACTCCGCCAATGGCTTGAGATCCACCAGGTTCGGACAGTTGCACGCGATCAGGTACTTCAGCGGCGACCCCGCCAGCGGTGTCAGATCCGCAACCTTCGACGCAGCGATGTTAAGCGTCGTCAGCTTCGTTCCCTTTAGCCCGTCGAGACTGCTGATGGGCAGGCCCTGAATCGTGAGGGACTTCAGGTTCGGCAGATTCTTCACCGGCCCGAGGTCGGTGACCTTAGTGTTGCACAGGTTAAGCTCTTCCAGCGGCAGCCCCGCCAGCGTCGTGATGTCGGCGAAGCCCGAGCCGTTCCAGTCCGCGATCTGCAGGCTCTTGAGCTTCTTCATCGCCTTCAATGGTGAAAAATCTTTGACCTTCGAGCCGGCAACGCTCAGCGATTCGAGCGCCGGCATGTCCTTGAGCGCACTCAGGTCGCTCACCTGTGTAGGCACGTCGAGACGCTTGAGCGGCATGCCGGATAACGGGCTTAGATCGGTCGCCCTGACGCCGTAGAGGTCAATGCTCTCAAGCGGCATGCCCATCAAGGGGCTGAGGTTCACGAGTTGGTTGGCCCCGTGGAGCGAGATGGATTTGAGCTGCAGGCCCTTCAGTCCGCTGATGTCCGTCACGGCGTCAGACAGATGGGCCGACTTGAGCGGCATCCCCTTGAGCACGTTCACATCCTTGTTGGGGGCATCGAGGACCACTGTCTCCAGGGCCATCCCCGCCAGGGGGCTGAAGTCCGTGACTGTCGGCCCGCCACCGTGCGTGCCCATGATCTTGTGGACCTTCAGGGGCGCGCCCTTGATGGCGCCGACGTCCGCCAGCCCGACATTACCCTGGAGGCTCAATTCCTTCAGCGGCATGCCTTCCAGGCCGGCCAGAGTGGACCACTTTCGAGGGGTTCTGGTCGCTACCGTCGATGCGCAGCCATTCCAGCGGCATGCCCTTCAGAGGCGTGAGGTCGATAATCCCCGACCCGCTCAGGTTGAGCTTCAGGGTCCCCTCCGCCCCGGGTTGGAGATCGTAGCTCTTGATCGTCCCGGCCGTCTTCAGCTTCTCCAGCACCGTCTTGCAGGCGTCGAGGTCCATCTTTGCCGCCGGTTCGGCCGCCCACGTTCCCGACGCAACCCACAATGCGTAAAGCACCATCCCTGCCAACGCACCGATCCTCATTCTGCTCATTTCTTCATCTCCTTGTTATGTCAACTTTCCACAATAAACTCCAACAAGCGCCTCCTGCTGGCGCCTGCGACTTGACTTACATGTCTACTATTTCTCTTTCGCCTCAATGGGGACAGATCGCTGACCTTCCCAAAATGCTGTAGGTCCCATTCTGAGATCGGCAGATCCTTGAGCGCGGAGAGGTTCTTTGATGTCGCTTTCCGATAGATTCGCGACCCAGCCAAACGCGATCGTTGTCAGTCTCAGGTTCATGTGAGAACTCGAATTCCGATTTCATGAGTATACATCTGTGCCTAACATCCTCAGACACGGCGAACCGTCAGCGTGGCATCCCGACGGCTTCCTGCCACGCCCGGAACGCCTCGGCGCGTTCGTCGGCACTGGCGAATCCGAGCGAAGACGGTCGAAACAACAACTCGGGGTCTGCCTTCAGATTCTTGAAACCGAACGCACTCGGGTCTTTGCCGGTGCGGTAGATGGTCGCGGCCAGGGCGATGTCGCGCAACTGCACCTGGGTCTTGACTCCCTTGCTGAAAAGGGTGTCGCACACAGCCTCGTCTGTCATGAACGCACGGATCAAATCGTCGTCCCGTTTGTCCTTGGCCTGGGCTACCGTGAGCAGGGCGGCCTGTCGGTCACTTGCCGACACGATACTCGAGCGGAGTGTGGTACGGGCCGCTTCCAGCTTCTTGTCCCCTTCGTACTCGATGGGCAGCGGAGCGATCTCCTCGGCCCAGGTGACGTACGACTTACGCAGCACCGGGGGCGTGTTTTTCGCGTACTGGCCGCCCCATTTCTGCTTGAAGAGGGGAGTGACAAGCTGGAGCGTATCCTTGGGAATCTGGGTTCGGAATTCGGCGCCGATCACCAGCAGGGTCGCCAGTCTACCCTCTCGGAGCTCATAACGAGATAAGTCCACGGCATCCGAGGGTGCACGGAACTGTGCCTGACGCAGTGGAGGGCCGGCGGCCAGTTCCTTGCATCGGTCCGCATACTTCTTGCCCAGGTCCGGGTTACCCTCGGCCAACGCATACCACAGATCCCGTTCGGTCCCGTACATGTCAACAAACTGTTGCCGCGCCGCAGGGGTTTCCCCGAGGATCCGGCTGGCTCGTTCCCAACAGAAATTGAAATCGATCCTTGACAACAAACGCTTACAGCGGGCGCGGATCTCGGGATCAGGGCTCTGTTGCAGAGCCCTGGTCACAGTCGATTTCGCGTGCATACCGAGGGAAAGTAGATCGCGTTCAGCGGCCTCGCGCGTGGCGAAGTCCGGATCACCGAGTCGCACAACGAGCCCGTCGATCCGGGCCTGCCGCGCCGGCCCGATCAGAGGTTGGGCAGCGACCTTGGAGCCTGAGAGCACCACAAGTAATGCGAGCGTCGCGGTAGTCATGACGATTGGACGGAGCATCGATGCTTCTCAGTTAGGGGCTTTCTTGTGCCTTGGAACACCACACTGTTCGGCTACTTCTTCAGCTCCGTCAAGACGTAGAGAGACTTCAGATTCGGCACTTCGATTGCCTTGGCATCCTTCAAAATCGCGATCACATCTGGAGTAGCGGCCTTGAGTCGCTTCAGTTCGATCTTGCCCTTCGACCGGGCGAGTGCCCGAGCCACCGCGACGTCGTCCAGAATGCTCAATCCCAGGGCGACCGATTTGTCGTAGGCCGCGAGAACCTCCGCGACTTCGGGAGTGATGCGTTGCAGGGCGTGCAGGTTCCTGCCACCGGTAAGCGGGGGTTCGATCAGCCGCCTGGCCAGCGCCGGGGAATCCAGTGCGGTCAGACCGTCGAGGTTGAACCACTGCTGCAACTTGATCACCGCCGTCACGCTGTCCGGGGTCACGGTTTCGACCCGCGTCCAGTTCATGGAGAAAGATTGGACGGCCTTGTCGCACAGCGGCACGGAGTCGAGAACCCTGAGTTCTTCGAGCATGAGTCTCCCGGGGATCTTGGCGAGGGCGGCGGCGGCGGCGGGTTCGAGCTGGTACGTCGCCGGGCCGGCCAATCGCAGGTTAGGCCCGGGGAACGTGGAGAGCGCGTCGGCCGACTTGGCGGGCAGTTCGCGAAGCCCGGAAATGAAGAGCATGCCCTCGTACTTCGCGAGTTCGGTCGCCAGTTCCGGTTTCACTACCGAAAGGCCGGTGCCCGAGCCGGCGTGGCCGCCGATAAACAACTGCGGCGTCTTGGTTATCCGAACTCTCGGTGCAACTTCCTTGACCCCCTTGTTCAGTGTTTTCGCGAGGACCCGGGCCGACTCCGGCGGGAGGTCCGCGAGGAACGGGAACATGAGCCAGCGGTAGTTCCCCTTTGGGTGTGCCGGCAAGTCGGCGAAGGCGGCGGCCAGTTCGGGCGGCAGCGAGGTAAGCCCCAGCGTGAGCGACTCCCCGGTTTGCCGTGCCAGGAGCCGAACCGTCTCGACCGAGTAGTCTTGCAACGCCGGGAACGAAAGACTCCACCATTTCCGCTGCAGGAGCTTCTGCAGCGTCTCGGGCTGCAGGTCTTCGAGGATCGGGAACGTCAGGATTCCGGTGGGGATGCTTTGCTCAATTCCCTTGAAATCCTTGACGGTTCCCTCGGGCAACTTGCCCAAAGCGTCTGCGACCTCGGGTGAGATGTAGGTCACGCTGGGTAGGGGGCCCGACGCCAGCACCTTGGCCAGCGGCACGGAATCCAGCTTCTTCAGCTGGGGGTAGAATGCCGTCCGTTTGAGCTCACCCATCACCTTGACCTGCCCGTCGGTGGGGGTCTCGATGTCACGCAGTTCCAGGCCGGCGAAGCGGGTTTGGAGCAGGGCCGCGAAGGCAGAGTCGGAGATCGTGCCGGTGCCGAAGAGGGCGATACTCGTCGCGTTCATGCTCTGGGCGAATTGCAATGCGACTTCCTCGGTCATCGCAGCCGCGGAGAGGAACTTCTGCCCTTTCGTGTTGGCAAACAGCTTCGCTTGCTCCACGGTGAGCCGGTCCACGTCCGGAAGGAACAGCCGCCAGTTCTCCGCGAGCCGTTCCGTCAGCGCCTTGGAATCGAGGGACTTCAGGCTCGGCAGGCTGACCAACTTCGCCTCGGCGAGTTTGTCTTGCAGTTCGGGGGAAATCGTGGTCAGCCCGCCGAGGGTAAGGCTGCCTTCGTGTTGAACCAGTGCCGTGGCGATGGGCACGGTGATCGATTTCACGTACGGGAACGACAGCGCGCCGGGCCGCCTGGCGAGCTTCTCGGCCAGCGCGGGCGAGGTCAGTTCCGCCAACCCCGTGAGTACCAGATGGCCTGGTAACTTCACGATCGCATCGGCTGCCACCGAAGATATGCTCGTGATGTTGTGCAGCCATACGTTCGCGGCCCGGCTGTTGGCGAGGGCGGTCGCCACCTCGGGCGTGAGCGACCGGATGCCGAGAATCAGAAACTCCCCGCGGAACTCGGCCAGCACAGCCGCCACCTCCGGGGTAATCTCATCCGTTTTGCTGAGTTGCAGAATGCCGAAGCGGGACTCGGCTTCGACCTGCTTCACTCGCTTCCGAGCCTCTTCCATAGTAATTCGCTCGGGCGCGGGGGCCGGCCCCTTCCGGCGAACGGTCGGAACTGTGCGGCCGAAGATGGGGACTGGGAGCTCGCCCGCGTTGATCAGTTCGCCAAAGGTCGGCGAATCGGGCAGCGAGGGATTCGCGGGAATGTCCATCACTCGCCGTCCGGCCTCGCCGATCCGGCCGGGCGTGTTGTAATCCGCGTACGAGAGGAACGTGTTGATGGCATTTCCGAACACGTTCCGGGGCGTGCCCCCACGGCCCCCGAGGTGGCAGATGGCACAACTGCCGCTCCAGAGATCGGTCCCCGCCGTCTGGCCCACCTTCAAGTAAAGCCTTCGTGCCGTCTCAGGATCCTTGACGTTCTGGATCGGTTCCGCGAGGCCGGAGCCGAACGGCCCGTGCGCCTTTGCTACCGGGGCACTGCCCAATGACATCAAGAATACAACGAACCCGAAGACAGGCAGAGGAAGTCGTGCGGGACTCATATCGGTATTCTCCATTGAAGCCACCACTTCACAGGTGAGTGTGTTGTCTGTACCTACTCGCTACTTCTTCACTTCAGGAAGCACGTAGAGCGAATCGATCTGATCGACCTTGACCGACTTCGCTTCTTTCAGAATCGCGATCACTTCCGGGGTGGCGGCACGCAGCCGAGGAAGGGTCACGCCTCTGACGGCTTGAGTCAGCGAGCGTGCCACGGCCGGTGAATCAAGGTATTCCAGCCCCAGCATCACGGAGTGCTGACTGGTCGCGACGACGGCCGCAGCCTCGGGCGAAAGCCGCGACAGCGCCGGGAGCGTCGGCCCCCAGTTATTCCCGAGGAACCGCCTGGCCAGGTCGGGCGAGTCGAGTCCAGTGATCTGCCGCAGATCGAAGGTCTGCTTGTACTGAATCAGCCCGGGGAGTGATTCGTTCGAGACGACTTCCAGGTTTCGCAGGCTCCAATGGATCTGTCGGGCGTATTTCTCAGCCAGCGGGATGGAATCGAGTTCTCGCAGTTCGATGTCGATGTTCCCAGGCACTTTCGCCAGTCCCGCGGCCGCTTTCTCCGTCAGCTTTCGCACCCCCGGGCCGTCCATGAAAAGATACGGTCCCTGAAAATCTGAAAGGGCCTCGGCTGATTTGTCCGGGAGTTCACCAAGCCCGGAGAAGTGAAGCGTCCCGTTGTACCTGGCCAGTTCCGCCGCCACCGCGGGCTTGATGGTGGGGATGCCAGATGCCACGGAGCGAAACCCTTTGCCGAAGTACAGCGTTGGTGCCGTGGTGTTCCGAACGTTGGCGTTGACGACTCGAAGTTCTTTGTTGAGTCGGTTGACAAGAGTGCGTGCGGATTCCGGGGTGAGGTCGGCCAGGTTCGGAAAGATGAGTGACCGGGGCGAGAACGCGTTCGGGTTCGGCGGCCCGTCTCCAAACGCAGCAGCAAGTTCTTCCGGCAGGCTGGTCAAGCCGAGCGTGAGGGTCTGAGTGGTTTGGCGACTGAATCCACGGATCATCTCCACGGAGTAATCCTGCAACGCCGGGAACGACAGGCTCTGCCAACTTCGTTGGATCAGAAGTCGGGCCGTCTCGGGGGAGAGTTCTTCGAGACTCGGGAAGGACAATTCTTCATATTCACTCTTAGCGGGACGTTTCCCCAGAGCGTCGGCAGCCTCCACGGAAATCGTGGTCACACTCGGAAACGGGGTCCCGCCAAAACCACCGGCGAGGCCAATCGCTTCCACGAGGAGCGGCGAATCCAGCTTTTTCAAACTCGGCATGTTGAATTTAGCGAAGACCTGGAAGCGAGGGGGGGCCTTGTTTGCTTCAACCGCCTTGGCTGCAATACCCGCTTGCTCCTGGGAGAGTTGTTCCACGTCACGCAGTACGAGTGAGCCACTGCCGCGCAGCAAGCTGTCTAAACTTCCGTTGTCGACGGACCCTTTCCCAACCAGGAAGAGCCGCCGGTAGCCATTCCGATTTTCGACCACCGCATCGACGACTTCCGAGGTGACCGCTTCGACCGGTAAGAAGATGCCGCCAAAGTACAATCCGGGGTTCTTGACATCGGACAGCAATTTCGCCTGTTCGGCAGACAACTTCCGGACCTTCGGTAAAAACACCCCCGGGCCGGAGATCAGGATCTTCGCGAGGGGCATCGAGTCAAGGGTAGTTAGGTTCGGCAGGTACAGGAAGCTCGTCGTTTTGCCGAGTTCGTTCTGCACTTCGACGGGGATGTTCGTGACGGCACTGAGTGTAAGCCCCTTCGTGTTCTTCACCAGCGCACGTGCGATATCGGCTGAGATCGTTTTCAGGTAAGGGAAAGACAAGTGGGCAGGGCGTGCGGCGAGTTTCTCGGCCAGCGGCACGGAATCGAGTTCGGTCAGTCCCGTCAGAACCAGATCACCACGGAACTTGGCAATGGCGTTCGCTGCTTCCGGGGAAACGGTCGTAAGCGAATGGAGCCAGATTCCGGCGACCTTGCTGCGAGCCAGCGCGGCTGCGAGTTCAGGTGAAAGCGACTTGACCCCCAAGATGAGCATTTCGCCACGGAATTCCGCGAGTGCAGCAGCGACTTCAGGAGTGAGGACCTTGACTTGGCTGAGTTGCAGGACTTCCCATGGTGACTTGGCCTCGGTCTCCTTGACGAGTTGGCGGGCCTGTTCCACCGTCAGGGTTTGAGCTTGCCGTTCGGGCAGATTGCCGAGCGGCGGTTCCGGGATCGCGGACATGGCTGTGGGCAGCCGCCCCTGCTGGAACAACTGGCCAAATGTGGGCGAGTTGGGCAATGTCGGATTGGCTGGGATTTCCGAGAGAAGCAAACCGACCTTTCGTGACCGTGGGAATGCTTCCCGATCCCTGATGGAGAGAAGCACGTTCGCTGCGGTTCCGAATTCGTTGCGTGGTCCTCCACCGCCGTACTGGTGGCACACGATGCAGAAGCCCCCAGAATTCGAGAGCCGATTGATCTGGTCAATTTGCTGCCGGAGTTCCCGCGAGACTTTGGGGTTCTTCACTGCTTCGATGGGAACAATCGCGCCGCCGTCGAGGCCACAGAGTGCGTCGGCTTCGCCGGCGGTCGCGAAGAATGCGATGCCGCAAAAGATCAAGGTGTTCGCACGCAGCAACACGGATCGGGTTGCGCAGAGGTTCGCTTTCATCGTGAGTCACTCTTCAGGAACGGGTTGAACGTTGTTGACGACTGCCCGCGCTTCACTGCGGCGTGTTGTCGAGCTTCGCGACCAGCGGGTAGCCGCCGGCGGTGAGGTCCGGGCTGCCGCCGGGCGGTTCGATGCTGATCACGAACATGTTGGGTTGATTCACAAAGTGTTCCGCCCGAATCGGCACGATCAGATCGCGGCTTTGCTGGGCGACGTCGAACACACCGCCGTTGACCGTCTCGGTGCGCATCGGAGAGGCTTCAACGAGCCAGATCTGGTACTGGCTCTTGGCCGGGTCGTTCGACGGGAGACCCCTGAGGCGTAGATATCCGCGCTGCTGGCTATGGCTCCATACGATGTCTCCGGAGACGTTCGGGTCGGCCGGATCGACTCGATCTGCGAGTCGGATATGCAGAACCCCTTCCGACGAGGCCAAAAGTTCATCCCGTTGCTGAGCCAGTGTAGACACGACTTTTGGGGTTACGGGCTCGGTGTCCGAATCCCGTTTCGCGATTGGACTCGGGTCGCGGCCCGGCGTCGGGCTCGGGGTGTCGGGCTTCCGAGTGGTCCAGGAGTAGACGGCGAGCAGCAAGCACGCGGCAGCGGTCAGCCACGCGAGTAACTCACGTTTCTGAACCCGCGAACGGGGCACTCCAGGCGGGCTCGCGGGCACCGCACGTGGGGCCTGCGACCGAGCTCGCGACACGACTGCGGGTGGCGGGGGTGGCAGGTCAGCGGCACACTCCGACAGGTCGAGTAGGGTTGCGAGACGGTCCAATTCGTCGACATCGACATCCGGGTTCAAGCGGAGCAAATCCTGCAACTCCTTCTCTTCTTCGACGCTGAGACCGAAGGCCGCGCGGTCGGCGAGTAGTTCTTGCAGACGCTCACAACCGGCAGACGGTTCTTCGTTCATTTCTCACCTCCGGCAACATTCACTCGGGAGTGGTCAACCAGTTTGCGGAGCCGAATCAGCCCCTGCCGTGCGTGCGTCTTGACGGTTCCGAGCGGCAGGCCCGTCCGGTCGCTGATCTCAACCTGACTGAGCCCCTGCCAGATAGCGAGTTCGAGCACCTGCCGTTCTTCATCGCGCAGGAACTCGAATTGCTCGCGGACCTTGCGAACCTCGTCGCTCAGTTCCAACCCCTGCGGCGCGGTTGCGGCCGGAACGGCCAGCGCCTGATCGAGGTCCGTGGTGGAGACCCGACGCGCAAGTTGGCGACGCCGATCGATCAGTCGCCTGCGGGCGATCATGGCGACAAATGTCGCCTCGGAAGACAACCGAGGGTCGAACCGTTCCGCGTGCCGCCAGAGGTCCGTCAGAACCTCCTGGGCCGCATCCTCTGCATCGGCTGGTGTCGCCGAGAACCGCCGTGCGAGAGACCACACAAGACCGCCGTAGCGGTCCAAACACTCCTCCAACGCGCCCGGTTCTCCGGCAGCGACTTTCTCAAGAAGCGTTTTCGCCACGTCGGCCTCCGAGCACTACCGGCCTGGCATTGGTAACACAACCTGGCCAGTCTCCCAACCAACCGGCTTGCCTCACCTCGTGGCCGGATCCCCTCATTCCCAGAGCTTGTAACACTGTCGCATCTCCCCGGCCGCATCCGCTTTTTCAGCAGAGGCTTACGGCACATTCAATTTGGACAGCGTCAAAGGCTTCTGAGTGTGGATGACAGTCGCACTATCTCTGAATTCGCTGGAAGCGGCGCGTTGGATTGAGATTTCTTTCGAATTCCTCGTTGATCGGATTCATCCTGAATCCAAAGCGGTGGGTCGTTGGGCCGGGATATCTTGAGATCAGCCGTCGCAAGTTGGCGTTACAGGCCCGACGAAAACCGTCTTGATCTGAGCGTCTGATTTGATCGTGAAGGGCGAGTGACTTGCAGCAGAAGGTAATCGGTGGACATCGGAGATCGCATGCCGAATTCCATGCAACCGACCCGTCGCGGATTCCTTCAGACGCCCGCCGCTGCCTGTCAGATCGCGAACAGATAACTCGTCCATGCAGACTGTGAGATGGGCCGGGCACTCCCAGAACATTCTCGGCGTGCCAAGCGGAGAGCGGGTTCGCCGCTACGACAGCCAGCGATTACTTGCATTTCACTTTTTTGCCTTCTCCGCAAGGAGTTGTTTGAAATCCTCGCGTCCCCGCACGGGGACCAAATCCGGTTGCGTGATCAGGAGGTCACGCTCCTCGGGTCGGGCGGCTGCCGCACACGCTTTTTTCAGCAACTCAACGGCCCGCAACTCTCGCTGCTCCGCAAGTTTGGCTCGCTCTGCCTCAGGAAGCTGGTTGTTCTTTCGAACCGCAGAAGCGGATAGCGAGTACGCGCACGCCAATCGAAACGGCACCGCGAAATCATCCGCCGACTTCTCCAGAACAGGGTTGCGTTCTTGGCCTACTCCCAACAGTGCGAGAACCTCTCGCAGTTCTCTCTCGGCCTGTCCCCGGAGCACTGCGTGCCTGGCTGCGGAGTCGTCTGCATCTTTCCGCAATCGAGCGTGCAAGACCGCGTCTGCCTCGGCTTTCTTCCGGAGGCGTTCGTGCTCCCTCGCCGAGTCATCAGCCAACGCTCGCAGCCGGGCATGTTCGCGGGCGCTCTCATCGGCCTGCCGACGGAGGGTTTCCGAGATCTCGAAGTTCGTCTGCGCCTGGGCAACGGCCTTGTTCGCTGCGAGATACAGGATGGTGACGAGGGTGAACCCGACTGCGACGCTTGTTGCGAGCAACCCGAGCAACGCGGCAACGGCAGGACGCCGGCGGGACCACTTGATGGAACGCCCCACCGCACTGAGAGGCCGAGCCCGGATGGGTTCTCCCGCTCTGAATCGGGTGAGGTCGTTCGCGAGTTCGGCAGCAGTCGGATAGCGAGACGCGGGCGACTTCTCGAGACACTTGAGACAGATCGTCTCCAGGTCCAGTGGCACCTTGCTATTCAAGCGGGACGGGGGCACGGGATCTCGGGAAACAGCCTGCATGATCGTGTCAATGGTTGTCTCCCCCTTGAACGGAGGACGCCCCGTCAGCAATTCGTAAAGGATGGCACCGAGAGAGTAGATGTCCGCGGCAGGACCGACCGAGTTTGCGTTACCAAGCCCCTGCTCGGGTGCGAGGTAACTCGGCGTGCCCAGGACGACGCCGGTCGCGGTAAGCCCTTGCTCTTCGATCTTCTTGGCAAGCCCGAAATCGGTCAGCTTGAGAGTTAGACTGGCAAGTGTTGGAGCGTCTGTTCTTGGTGCGTTCCCTGGTGGGAGATCCGAGGGCAACTCGTTGGCGATAAGGACGTTTGCCGGTTTCAAGTCGCGGTGGATGATTCCGACTTCATGGGCCGCGCTGACGGCACGAGCCACTGACTCAACCACACTCGCTGCCACGCGAGCGGGGAGTGGGGTTCCATCGAGGCGGTCCGCGAGGCTTCCACCAGCACAGTATTCCAGAGCCAAGTACGGTGAGCCCTCCTGCTCACCGACTTCGTAAATCTGCACAACATTCGGATGCTGGAGTCGTGCGACCGCCTCGGCTTCCGTGCGAAACCGGGTCAAGCGCTCGGGTCCACCCTGAGCAACCGACAACATCATCTTCAACGCCACCAGACGCTGGAGTTTTTCCTGACGTGCTTTGTAGACGACGCCCATCCCGCCACGACCGAGTTCCCCAAGAATCTCGAAACCCGGGACATAGGGCCACGCTGTTGGGGCTGAGACTTTCTCGGCGAAACCGGGAGACGCAAGAACGGTCTCCGCCTGCCCGGCGGGTGGGCGAATTGTCGAGGGGATGCTTGTTGCAAGGAGTGCACCCCAGCAAGCCGAACTCTCGCAGGTGTGTCCCTGCCCATTCGCATTCACCGTGACCCGATTTCCGCATCTGGGACATTGCATGGCGGTCAAGTTGATCCTCCTTATTGAGGGGAAAATCGAATACCGGTGCAGTCATCACCTGGCAACTAATCTCATCCGTAGTTCTCAAGAGTGACCGGATCCAAGAGCAAGCCATGTTCGCCTGATCCAGGAAGTTCCTGGGGCGGCGAGCCTGGACTCCACTAAAATCATTTGCCAAATCGATCGAACGGCGAATTCTGGTGTGCCGCATGGCAACCGATGCAATCCGCTGACTTCTTCAGTGCGGCCGCCGCGCGTGCCATCTTCTGCGGGTCGGTCTCCTTGGCGTACTCGTCCCCGAGATTGGCCAACTTTCCCACCCGTTCTTTCCAGGCGGTCTCGTCTCCCTTCGGCGGCGTCTGCTCGCCGGCCGCCTTCCAGAACGTTACCAACTTCTCGCGGTCGGACTTCGGCGAGGCGAGTGTCGTTGCCCTCTGCCAGATGAACGGCTCGTCTGCTGGCGGGCAACACGGCACGGCACGTGCCCCGGTGTACCTCTCCGCCTTCAAGGGCGCTGGGGGCAGAAGAACCCGGTCGATGACGTGAATGATCCCGTTTTTCGCTTCAACATCCGCAGTCACGACTCCCACTCGCTCGATGCGCAATGCGTCCTTTTCCAGGGTCAGTTTCAGCTTCGCCCCGTTAACCGTGGTGAGCGACTTCCCGCCCTTGGCCAGCTCTCGGAGGTCGGCCACGGTCAACCGCTCCTTCACCACGTGGTAGGTTAGGACGGCGTGCAGGTGGCCGTCGTCAAGGATGATCTTGCGGAAGTTCGGGGTGAACCGCTTCTGGTCGCGCACCAAATCGGCCACGACATCCTTTCCCAGAGTGTCGAATGCGTTGTCGGTCGGAGCGAACACGGTGAACGGCCCCTCGCCCTTGAGGGTATCGATGAGATCCGCGGCCTTCAGAGCAACGGCGAGGGTCTTGAAGCTGCCCGCACCCACGGCAGTGTCGACGATATCGTTCTTCGGAGCATTATCTTCGGCGTTCATCGGGGCGGTTGGGGTCGTGGTCGGTGTCCCAGCGGCCACAGATACCATCGCCAACAAGATCAGCGTGAGTGCGGTAGATCCGTACTTCATCTGTATCCTCCAAGGTCGTTGTGCCCGCCACAGGGTCGGGCCAGTTAAATTCCGAGACCAATGAGTGCCGGTTTGAACATGTCTTCGATTCGGACAACGAGTTGGATGCAGTCGATGGCGAGAATTCTGGAACTTCTCAACCGAGTTCAAGGCCAAGATCGCCCTCGCAGCGTTGCGAAATGAAGCCACCACAGAGTCGTGCCGCAAGCTACACCTCGGACATATCAGGGGGATGAGACGTGATTCGAAGAGCCACGACCGCTACCGCAGGTGGCCCCTCGATTTCATCTCCAACAGCCACGAATGCCAGCAGCAAGAACATTGAGGACCGAGTCACTCGTATCTGGTTATCCACAAGGTCAATCGTTGGTCTCGGCTCGCGCCTGACTCATCCCGGCTTTGGTTCTGGCACCTTCGCGAGGAGTGGCAGTCGTTCTCGCGTTGAGACCACAACCCCGCCTGGGGGTTCGACAGTAATCGCGAACAGCAGTGGTCTCGTGACCCCGAGCTTCGTTCGAATTGGGATGATGACATCGCCTCCGCCAGGTGGGATGTCGAACACTCCTCCATCCACGGGGTAGCGTTCATCGCGTGCCGCATCGAATACCCACAACTGGTACTGTTCGCGTGTTGGGTTGTTCGTCGCGAGACCCCGAAACCGCATGTAGCCTTCCTGAGTCGTCGTGCTCCAGACCACGTCGCCGGACGCACCGTTGGCAGCAGGATCCTTGGTCGCGGTCCATTCGAGCTGAATCACATCGCTGTTTGGCTGCGAGACTCGCGCGAGCAACTCTTGTCTCCGTTCCGCTGGTGCTGGCGATGGTCGATCGCGCATCGACCACCACACCCCAACGGCGAGGAAGACGCTGGCCGCCACCGCGACCCACCCGAGCACTGCACGAGCTTTCCACGAGCGTGAACCCGCTGGCATTGGTGGAGCAGGGATATAGCTCGCCGCATTGGCAAGAATGCGCGCCTGAACTTCAGCGGGCATCGGCTCAGGTGAAGCTGGGACAGATGACATTGCCAGGTCGGCGGCGAGCCGTTCCAGTTCCTCGTGGTCAACATCGGGGAATGAGACAAGAAGTCGCTCCAACTCGGCCGCTTCGGCATCCGTCAGGCCGAAGACAGTGCGGTCTGCGAGCAGTTCAAGGAGCCGATCTCGGGACGGGTCGTGACTGTTGATCATCGTGCATCCCCCTTCGACAGGGGTGAGCGGTTGGGACCACCAACCAGTTCCCTTAAGCGGAGCAAACCGCGTCTTGCGTGCGCCTTCACGGTACCGAGCGGGGTGCCAAGTGCGGCGGATATGTCAGCATGAGACATCCCCCGATCGATGGCCATCTCAAGAACGACTCGTTGCTCGGGCCGTATCTCGGCGAGACACTCCCGGACGCGAGCGGCTTCATCGTCGATGGCCGCACGATCCACTGTGGGCGGCGAGATAGGCCCATCGCCTTCTGGCAGTGAGGTGGTTGATACTGTGCGTCCGCGTTTCCTCGACCGATCAACCAACCTTCGGCGGGCGATCATCGCAACGAAAGTGGCCTCGGAGGCGACCGTCGGGTCAAACCGGACGGCATTCCGCCAGAGATCAATGAACACCTCCTGGGCCGCGTCTTCCGCGTCACTGGGCTCTGCCGAGTATTTCCGTGCGAGCGACCACACGAGGCCGCCGTACAACGCCAGGCATTCTGGCACTGCATCGGCGTCGCCGCGAGCGATTCGTTCGAGAAGGGTTAACGACACGTTCGACATCACCCTCAGCCCGTTTGGAAAGCCGCAGGCGGATCGCACGATCCGCCGCGATTTGATCACCAAACTCACTTCGGCAGAATGACCGCGTCGATCACGTGGATGACGCCGTTAGACGCCGCGATGTCTGTCTTCACGACGTTCGCCCCGTCGACCTTCACCTTGCCGTCCTTGACCTCGATCGTGATCTTACCGCCCTGAACGGTTTTGGCGTCGGTCAGTTTCACCACATCGGCAGCCATGACCTTACCCGGCACAACATGGTAGGTGAGCACGGCGATCAACTTCTCCTTGTTTTCCGGTTTGAGCAGCGACTCGACCGTTCCAGCGGGCAGCTTGGCGAACGCCTCGTCGGTCGGGGCGAAGACGGTGAATGGTCCCTTGCCCTTGAGGGTATCGATCAGGTCGGCGGCCTTCAGAGCAGCGGCGAGGGTCTTGAAGCTGCCCGCACCCACGGCGGTGTCGACGATGTCCTTCTTCGGAGCATCCTCTTCGGCGTTCACGGGGGCAGCTGGGGTCGTGTTCGGTGTCATGGCGGCCACAGATACCATCGCCAACAGCATCAGCGTGAATGCGGCAAATCCGTACTTCATCTGCATACTCCAAGGTCGTTGTGCCCGCCACTAGACGGGCCGGTTAAATTCCGAGACCAACGAGTCCCGGCTCGAACACGTCTTCGATTGGAACAACGAGTTGGATGCAGTTGATGGCGAGAATTCAGGAACTTCTCAACCGAGTACAGGCCGAGATCGCCCTCGCGGCGTTGCGAAAAGATGCCACGACCACAGAGCCGTGCTGACGTGCGGCGGGCTGCCCGGCTGACGTCCACCTCGTCGGTCAGCGTCACCGTTGCACGCCGTGGCGGGCGTCGATGAGGCTGATGGCGAGCTGGCACGTCGAGGCGCCGGTGCCATGATGCGGGTGTACTGCTCGTGGCCGGGCGAGTCTGCGATGATGAGATTACGCCGGCCTGTTGAATGATTAGAAGTACCCTTCTCTTTTCTTCTGCTCCATCGAGCCTGCCTCGTCGTAGTCGATCAACCGTCCCTGGCGCTCGGAGTGCGTGGCAACCAGGGTTTCCTGGATGATGTCGGGCATCGTCGCGGCCGTGCTCTCGTGGCCGGCGGCCAAGGGGTAGCATCCGAGTGTACGGAAACGCACGATTCGAGTTTCCGGGGTTTCGCCAGGGTTGAGGCGCATCCGCCCATCGTCCACCACGATCCACTGCCCGCTCCGATGCACCACCTGCCGAGACTTGGCGAAGTAAAGCGGCGGCAGCGGGATGTTTTCGCGGTGGATGTACTGCCAGACATCCAGTTCTGTCCAGTTACTCAGCGGGAAGAGCGGGAAGACGCGGATTGATTCGCCCTTGTTGATCTTGCCCTTGTAAAGGTTGCCTCAAGGCTGACTTGTGTCACTCCAGGAGATGCCGAGAACAACTGATCTGATTGCTCGATCGATGAATCCGTGATCCGACAATGCGTACCGATCCCACGACGAATGCAATCGCACGCGGTCTGCTGTCTGATAGCTAAAGTGAAGACCTGGGCAGCCCGCCTGATGGCGGGCGACTTAGGCGATGGCTGTGAACTGCTCTTTTTTACGCTGGCAGCCCTGACGCGTTCGCGGTCTCTCACACCTTTCCCGATCATCCCCCGTGTGAAAAAGTGAGAGATCGGCGACGAAGTTGTGGTCGGGGACAGGGGACAGCATTTCGATTCAGATGACTGCACGGGCTTACGCGTTCGCACTTGGCGTTCGCTTGACCGGCCAGCCACTTCCTCAATCAAACTTCATCCGCCGATCGCAATTCACGTCATCAGACCGAATCGACGAGCCGCCTTCTTCAACCAGTGCCCCGTCTGAACACCGACGGCGGTGAAGGCCGCTCCGACTCCGCCGACAACAGCGGCCGTCGTTTGTGGCACCATCAGGCATGCGACGCCGACCACCAACCCGACGCCGCACGCGACCAGTCCGACACGCTGGACCGGAAACGCCTCGCCTGCGACGGTGCCAACGGCGACGACTGCGGACTTCGCCGCCTTGAATCGCGACGTTACCACCGACTTCGCCTTCGTAGTCGCACCCGTCAGCGAATCACGGACCGCAGTGATCTTCGCCTTCAGACGGTTCCACAGACTGGGCTTCTTTGGCTCCTCCGGCTTGATCTCGGGCGGTGCGACTTCCTTGACAGGCTCCGGCCGCATGGGCGTGAGCAACGCCCGCAGTTCGGGGTTGCTGAGAATTTCAATGATTGCGTCCTTGACGGCCAGACGTGCACCGTCTCGACAGGCATCCGCGACAGCGCCCGGCAAACCCTCGGCCAGGACGTCGATGATGCTGTCGAGGCGATCGAGTTGATCGGCCAGTTGCTTGCGTTGCGGCTTCCCGTTCATGGTTGCTGTTGCGGACATGATCTATTCCTCCGGCTTGTTGGTGTTTTGGTTGAGCGTTGGATTTGAGAACGGCACGCCTTCGACCTTGAACGCAACATCGCCGCCACCTGCGGGTTGTAAACCCCAGGGCTGATGCGGTGATGTTTCGTAACCGTCAGATCGAAGAGCGACGTGATGTACCTCAGGAGTGATCGAGACGAGCGAGAGCAGTTTCGGCGGTCAGCAGATCCGTCGTGGCAGCGAGGACAATCAGGGCGACACGTGCGAAGTTACCGCCGGCCAACCCGAGTGCTGTCGTGAGAACACCGAGTCCGACCGCCGTACCAACCGTCCCGTGGTGAGACAGCCACCAGCGACCGACGTTCACGCCGACGGCGACAACTGCGGCAATGGGGATTGCAGGCATCGTTTCAATCTCGTCGGGGTCGTACTCAGAGCGGCTAGGTGAGGGTTCGGTGCGACCGTCGTAACCGTCGGACCAGGGATCTTTGGCCGTGTCCCAGCGGTCACGGTCGTGTCCATCATCTCGCGCCCCTGCTCCCGGAGGTCTGGTCAGTGTTCGCGATGACACTGGAACGAGTCGGTCGATTATTGCCACGAACAGAACATCTCGAACGGCGGTTCCAACGGCGGTGGCGAGTTCGGTTGCGAGAGCCGTGCGCAGTTTCACTTTGAGTTCGGCCATGGTCCCGGCCAGGTTGCGAACTCGTTCGGTTACGAGGGCATTCATTGCGGACCTCCAGAATTGAGGCCGAGTTGCTTCAGGTTCGCGAATACGGTAGCCAAAACTTTCTTTTCCCGGCGCCCGGCCTTCAACGCTGCGACAAGTCGTGCTGCTTTCGCTGTGGCATCGGTCAGCGAATCACGCAGTTCTTCGGCCGCGTACAGCGGATCGGGCGGATCTCCTCGTGGTGGCGTGTGACCGTTCGTATCGGGCGGGGGCATGTCGTTGCTCCGTTGTGGCGTGGGAATGGGTTGAGCAAGCGTCGGTGTCGGAGGTGGTCCGACGAGTTTAGAAGGGTTCCGAACCTCGAGCGTGGGAGGCGCAATCAGACTGGAATCGAGTGCGAGAGCGATCACGTTCAAGTGTTCACCCTCGGCAACGAGCAGCTTTTCTTGAGTCACCTTCAACGTTCGGCAACCCAGCGACAGTGTTCGGGCCAGGATGCGGCGGTTGAAGGCGATCTGCTGAGCGGGTCCGCTCACGGTCGAGTGAACCAGCGTCTCTTCCAGCGACTCCTGGGTCTTCTCGTTGCGACCGGGAATCTTCACCGTTTCGCCGAGGTCGAACGTGACCGGACAATCCTCCTCATCCTTGCCGCGGCGGACCGGGAAGGACTTTCAGCCGTTCCACAATATCGTCGTGGTCAAATTGCGCGACGGTGGGCGGTTGCCGAGGAATCAGGGCGAGGACATCGGGGTAACGAGCCAGCCGTGCTGTCGAGCGGCAACCACACCGACCACGAAGTCGTCTTGTTCTTTCGGTACTGGCGAGGTGTGGGTCAGAATCACGCCTTCGACGGTGGTAGCGGTGATGATCCGTGTGCTGTCCTTGATCTGGATTGCGACTGGCGGTGCCGGACCCCGCGGTCGACCTGCGACACATCGGTGAAACAACACCCGGAAATCCCGCGATTCGACGCGGGTGAACAGAATCATGGGAATGCCTTCTTGGAATGTTTGGAAATTCGGAAGTGATCTATCGGAGGATGCAGGCGGCGATGAGACCGAACGGTTGAACGCGGCGAGGAGGCTGATGACGTCGATCCATCAGCGCGCAGAAAGCGAAACCGCTACATCATCACCGGGCCAGGTTCGCAAAACGCATTCCAGTCTTCCAGGTATTCATGGCGGAGTTGCGAGATTCGCGGTTGGCTGAGCTTGTACTTTTGCGACACTTCCAGGGTACGATCGCCGAGCATCAACTCACCGATGATCGCTCGGTCTCGATCATTGCGGGTCAATAGCCACGCCGGGAAATCGACTCGGAAAGCCACTTGGTCGAGGATCGGTGTCTGACTGTTGTCGTGCAACGCCTCGTCGAGCGCGTTCCCGTCGATCGTGCTGAACTCCGGGAGCGGAGTCACAGTGAATCCTCGGCGATTCTGGGCCAACGGCGACAAGATGTCGTTGGCCCGTTCCTGCCCGCAAAGCCGCCTGCCGCATTTCACTGCACGAGCGGCATACGCAGCCAGGACGGACACAAACTCTTCCGGGTGTCGGCCCTTTTCAACGAGGCCGATGAACCATTTCCACGTTAGCGCCACGACTTCGGCGATGGCGTTTTCTCGGCTGTCGTTGCACGGCATGTGCCGGAAATAGATCCGAGCGTGACAGACGATCCTGGGTAGAATCGTAACGAATCCGTGCTGGATTGCGGCGGTCGCAGGTCGGGTGATGCAGACGGCGGGATGGTCGGACACGGCGGCTCTCCGTTGTGGTGAGCCGTCCCCGCGAGCTCGCCTGGGACGGCTCGGTTGGGGATGAAAATGCTTGCCGAAGCGGGTGATCGCGGTGTGACGACGTCTCACTCCGCGTAGCCGCTGAAGACTAACGGATGACTTTGCTCGAAGCAGGAGCGAACTGGGATCGAGTCCGGTTGCCAGAGAACCGAACGTGATCGGCCCGGAGTAAGAACGACATGCTCGCGATGCGCGACCACCGTTGGCATGAATCATCTGAGTGAAGCTGAACGAATAGCAAGTGCAGCCCGAACCAGAGCGAGTGCATCATCAAGGAACGGCTGGCGGAGCACCCACTTCAGGTAATCCGGCTCATCCGCAGCGACCCTGGCCAGCGGTCGACCGCGGTACTTGCCGAATGCGAACACCACTTCACCCTCCAGCCCACGGCGGAATGCCCCACCGATATCGACCTCGACAAGTTCTGCGTGCAGTTTCTCGGGGCTGCCGGGAAGTCCATATCCGGCCACCTGCGTGTCGAGAACAGCCAGCGCATTTCTCGAATCCGCGATGGCTGTATGGGCATCATGTCGATCTTCACCGAGGTAGTACCGAACCGCGGCACTCAGATCACGCGGTTCCATGCGACGAAAGATGGTTAGCGAGTCGAGGACTGCCCGACCGGAGAGAGGGAACACCAGCCCGGCGCGGTTGAACTCCGCAATCAACATCGGGATATCGAAGTTCGCGATGCCAAAGCCCGCCAGGTCGCATGGGTCAAGGACGGCGAGCAGTTCCGGAGCAAGTTCCGCGAAGGCCGGAGCCCGCGCGACATCGCTGTCGCGAATCCCGTGCACGGTAGTGGCTGCTGACGGGATGGGACGGTTTGGGTTCACACGACGAACGAACGAAGAGGTCGTGTAGTCGGTATTAACGGTGATCGCGGCGATCTCGACGATGCGGTCATCTGGCGAGTGCGTTCCCGTTGATTCGAGATCAATCACACAAAGTGGCCGGGTGAGAATCAGGTGCTGGGGTCGCATCATTCCACCACGCCTCCTTGGGGAAAAGGGTTGATGACGGGGAGCGAGATTCGGTTCGAGATCTGGGGCCGCCAGCAATACCCACATCGATCACAGGTGAGCCGATGCGGCCGAATCACACCATCCTCGGTCGGGCACACGGGTGGTTCACCCGGTTCACCCTGCTGCGGTGGTTGCGAACGGAGTTGCCGAACTCGGAACACGAGATCGACACCAGGCGGCGGGCGGTCGTCGGAGTTGGTGGCAAGCCACGCCACTCGAACCCGTGGTGGCACATCGGTCGGAATTCCCGTGTCGGCATCTGCGGAGTACCAGACGCGGCAGTTGGATGACGCGGATCTTGTTGTTGAATCCTTCCACGAAGCCGAGCGCGACTTTGTTATCCTCCTGGCAGTATGAGACGATGCCATCCCAGTGGCGTTCGACCAAGTCGGCGAACTTCTCGAAGGGCC
>Ga0209181_10003708_pt1 | contig 23279 bp, 22 predicted proteins | sample MAT05_FD_187208 | JGI IMG/M metagenome (GOLD analysis project Ga0209181, IMG submission 187208) | Freshwater microbial communities from Lake Fryxell liftoff mats and glacier meltwater in Antarctica - MAT-05 (SPAdes) (version 2) | ecosystem: Environmental > Aquatic > Freshwater > Ice > Liftoff...
AATCGCTTTTGATGTAGTATTAAGAATAGGCTCCGATAGAAGCCGAACAGCATGCTTTCGGTGATGTCCAGTTACTGCCACAAGCTCATCAAGTATTCGAGTTTTATCCTTTTTGTTTGCGCCCAGATATCGTTCACGTATGATTCCAACCAACTCTGATTTCGCTAGCATTTCCACGGCAAAGCACTCCACGTTTGGGTAACATCCTATTGAGGCAACCACAATCGTTCGGTAGCGCTTTCGTTGAGGCAATGCGATCAGCGAACTTCGTTCCATCGCGACCGTTCACAGTCAATTCTCCCATAGTAGCCTCCGTGATGTGATGAAAACTAAATCATCACAACCACGAAGCAATAGGAACCAGTGTTTTTTGTTTTTTTGTTTACCCCGACTTCCTAACTTCTCATCCAAACCGCGGCGGGTTGCCAGTTACACCCACGTTGAAATTTCTCTGTGGTCTCCGTGTTGATGTGTTTATTATCGTTCTGCCGGACCGCTTTGCTGCCTTTTCGCGGTCGGTCGTAGTTGCGACAAAAATATGAAAATATTCACAGAAAACTTTTTCGTTAATTCTGGATTCAACCCCATTGTTGCCGGACGAAGTTGCCGTAATACTCCATTAATGCGGTTCTGAACGCGGCGATGTACTGTCGGTCATTAACCGCATTTTGGTCCATGTTTCTCGCGGAGCGCCCTTCCCGATGTTTCACGATCTATTCAGGCTTCAGGCTTCAGGCTTCAGGCTTCAGGCTTCAGGCTTCAGGCTTCAGGCTTCAGAGTGTGGCTTTTCTGAGACTAGTACTCGTCTCCCTTGTCATGTCTTCGTTTTGTGGTTGTGACGGGATGGCACCCGGATCGTCCATAGCTTCGCAACCATCCACGACCAACAAATCTTTGAGCGCGATGCGGTATGATGGCGGGTTCGTCTTTGCCGATCGCGAACATGTCGTTGGGATCGATGTTGCAGCCTGGCATCTTGATTCAATTTTGCAAATTCAAAGGATTAAGACATCGTGTGAGTGTGTTCGAGCAAGCGTAAAAGAACTCGGTGAGAGATCAAAGAAAATCGTTCTGGTTGTGCAAGTGGCCGCTGATGCCAAGATGTCCGGGGATAATTCTCTTGCCGTCCAGATCGACGCGGTGCTTGTCGATAAATCGAGAAGAGTCCTGTCATTCTGCTTTACACATGACGCGAGTCCTGCAGGGACTCGAAAGGACGAACTACCTTGATCGAATGCCCATCATGCGAAGATGCCCTTCTGTTGCAGGCGATCCAACGTGTTCGAAGCGGGGACTCGGATGCCTTTAATGCGATTTACAAACATTGCGCAGGAAGGGTTCAAAATCTTTGCCGTTACCGACTGCGTTGGACAGATCGTTGCATGCACTTTGAGGAAGATATGGCTTCCGAAATTATGACCGCTATCTGGAAATCACTCCGTGATCCAAGCACGACTTGGGTCACCTCGGACGAAATGTGGCATGCCATTCACCGACTTGTTTTTGAACGGTGTATCAATCGAGCCAAGTACAATACTCGGAAGAAACGCCGCAATGTTTTGGAACTGCCCGTGCTGTTCGATGAACTCTACGGTCATCGCGTTAGGGCGAGTGGCATTGCCGAGGTGGATACAGAGGATTTGGTACAAGCGTTATTGGAAACGCTTCCCGACAACGAATTATTGGAGTTCGTCGTTTTGAAACTGCGTGGACTGACCAATGATGAGATCGCGGATCGGTGGCAGGTAACTGTGCGAACAGTACAAAGAAAAATGGATGCCGTGCGGCGGCTTTTCGATGGAAACGTTTTGATGGCGGTTAGTCATGACGGTGACGCGTTAATTTAGCCCGATTAAGTGAAAAATGATGCAAGCTACGATGCAATTAAGAGTGAGCGGCGCACCGTGTTTTACGGTGTCCAGCGAACAAGCGGACGCCGTCGAACTCGACCTGAAATCCAACTACGCGTTTGACATCACAGTGTATTCGAACGATAACTTTGGTCGCATCGTGGCGTTGTTTAGGAGGAAGGGGCGAGGTCATTACTGGGTTTTCTTTGATCCGGAGGATTTAGCGAATGAAGCGTTGAGGAAACTATGGACATACACGGTCAAACACCCAGAATGCTGTGGTGACAAGGGATGGATTGACAAAGTGGTTTCGACGATTATTGCTCGGATTTGGATTGACGAAGTCCGGCGGGAGTTGAAAATACGCAACTTACGAGGAAGGGGTATATTGTGCGTTTCGTTGTTTGACAGGGTGGATTTGGAGTTAGCGGACTCCGGTCAGGAATTCGAAATCGCACTGCGAGAATTGTTGGAGCATGTCAAAGCGGAACTAACCCCACGAGAGAAGCGAATCGTCGACTTACGTATTGCGAAACATGAGGAATCTGAGATTGCATTGAAGCTCGGAGTCAGCGAATCGACGATCGACAGAGAGATGGTATCGATTAGGAATAAATCGTTGCGATCATGGCGAAGATTTCCGGCAACGAGCAACGAGCAACGAGCGACGAGCGACGAGCGACGAGGTCGAACCCGCCTTGAAGAAATAGTTTTGCAATATTTCAAAATTGTTGACGCTTCGCACGCGGTTTTCTCGTCAATACTAGTGTAGGGACGAATTTCGTTCAGTGCATTCGACAGGAAAAAAAGTTTGATTCCAAAGCAACCAGCCAAGAGAGCCAGCCGTAAAAGGTGGGGTTTGTGTCTTGGAGTTGAATGCTTGTTTGCAGCATCGATGTTTGATGTTTCGAAATGGAAACTTGCGTCGCTTTCGCAAGTTCGAAAAATCTTGACATGTTGTGAATGCGTTAGTGTGTCTCTAATAAAAATTGGTGACGGATTGCGGAATACAATTCTCGTTGTGCAGGTGGCTGCTGATTCGAATCTGTCCCGCAACGTGACTCTTGCCGTCAAAATCGTACTAATCCTTTCGGACGATTCAAAGAACGTTGCCGGCGGAATAACCAGCGATGTAAGATGGACTTCCTTTTCTCTTGCGTGAACGAGTGATTTAAGTTCAGTGGCGAAATTCCCAATTCATAAATCAGAGAACCACGACGAAACGGCATTGGCAGGCCCGTGTCGTGGTCCACCAAGGTTTTGATTCAATCGCTCCTGTTAATTTTGGTTTGTGCGTCTGGGGTAGACTTTTTTACAAACTAAATCGCGTGAAGCATAAGTGCTGTCTCGAATTCTTCTTTATGTCTGTCAACTAAATTAAAAACGAGTCAAATCATGAAAATTTTTGGTATGTTTACGCATCTAATTCCGGTCGCAGTTGTCGCAATGACTTCAATTCCTTTCGCTCCCAGCCCGTTTACGGCTGGCAGCGGAGGCGGAGGCTGCGTGTTTGCATTGAGCGGTCAGCAGGTGAATTGTAATGGTTATAACTCAAATTTATGTTATGAAGGAGTACCTACATGTGGCGACGGTACCACGCTTTCAGCCTGCACCGATGGGACAGCAAGTTCTAACGGCGGATCGATTGGATGTGGCAGTTTCTCCAATTGCAGTGGTGGTAGGCGGTATCATCCCGTCACAAACACGACCGGTTGTGAACCGTAATCTAAATTGGCTGAGTTCCGTAATGAACTCTAATCTCATCCCGATTATGGAGTCGCTTTTGGCATCATAGTCAACCAGCCAGTGGCTTCGATGTAAGCTGAAATTCGATTTCGAGGAGGTCCGATGAATTTGTGCGTTGCTGTTCTCAAAGCGTTTTTATGTTTACTTTGCTTCCTCGCCACGGACAGTTGCGGTGTTGTCGCGGGAGAGCCATCGTTGGAAGTAAGAAACCGCATCTTGAAATCGTTTGATCGAAAACCTTGTACGGTTGAGGTTAGCTCGACGATCACGATGAATAAAGAAGGTCAAAAGAGAGAGTTTAAGTTGAAGGGGCGCTATCGGTCGGATGGTGACCGCCATGGTTACCTTTCGGACGAATCAGTCGGGAATCGGATTGCAAGGCAAGAAGCTCTTTACTGGAAGGGAGAAATCGTTCGCGTGATTGAGCATAGTATGTTTAGCCAATCTGCAGGCGGGAGTCAGATCTCTTCGGTCGGTCGTTTATTCCATTACGAATCGACGAAAGCAAACCCAGAGATTCGGCCAACGCTCGGAGCAATCCTTTTTGATACGCATTGTCCCGCGATTGGTTGCATTGATGGATACTTTCTTCGCGACTACTTCCCCGACTTACCTCAAACCGTTGTCGAAAGTGTGGGAGATCGATGCGAGCTTAAGTCAACAACGTTGTTTGGAACAGCTACCTGTGTAGTGGACACTACCCGTGGATACGTGGTAACGGGTTTGATTGTTTCCAAGTCGGAGAGCCAGTATGCGTCGAGCGGCAGAGTCTTGGGGACTATCAAGTATGACGAAAGCGATCCGAAAAGTTCACTCGTATCCAAGACAATTTTCGTCAAAGACTGTATTCCCAAAGCTGACGACTCAGGTGGGTTCTACGTTGAGCGGTGTACTGTCTTGGTAGAGAATGTTAGCAAGCGTGGGAAGGAGGACGCCATCGAGACATTGTCTCTAGTGACGTCGTTCGATTCCAAACCAAAGCGGCACAGTCCGATTGTTCCAGAGTTGGAGATCATCGACGGACAACGATTCCAAGCGATCGGTGCAGAACAATTACCCTTTGCTTGGTCCTCGTCAGAGAAATGGGTTGTCCCAAATGCGGGTGTCTATCAAACTGCAGTTAAATCCAACAGAAGTTCTGTATTTCTTCTTTCGGTTCTTGCTATCGGCAGTTTTGGTTTGTTTTGGTGGTTTTTTCGAAGAAAATCGTCATGAGATGTCGAATCTGTCAGAAAACGCTTGCTATTGGGATCACTGTATTCTGGCTATATGCTGTATTTACGTCAGTAGTGTTTTCTCAAGATTTAGCGGTCCGTGATTTTCTGTCGAAGAAATGGGTTTGGCAGGGAAAGCAAGACAGCAATGTGTGCGGACTGTTCTCGGCGATCAGAGCCCTTGAGTTGTTAGGAAAGCCCGCAAATGTCGATGCGGTTTGGAATGCAAAGTACATGAGTCATCGTGAAGGGAGTACACCCGAGGAATTGCGTCAATCAGTCCAGGATCTTGGAGGTCACGGCGTATTGACAACAGGCCTTTCGGCCCTTGAGTTACGATCTTTGCAATTTCCTGTTATCTCTAATGTGAAAGGTGATCTTGAACGAAGCGTCTATGATCATTGGGTTTGTGTTCAGCCATCGTATGATTTTGTGACAGTATACGACGGTGCTGCTAACTTTGATATGAGCTATCCCGAGTTCTTGGCTAAATGGAATGGGATCGGTTTGATCGTCTCAGAACATGACTATGGAATGCTATGTGTGTTCGGTGTACGAGCGTTGGGCGTTGGAACACTGATTCTGATTGCATCTGTCGTAATCCGAAAGTTGGGTAAACGCTCTTCAACTAGGGACGAGTCACCCAGGCGAGCGATTTTGAATTTCTTTGCAGTTTGGGTTGTTGTGGAGATGTTCGGCTCGTGGATCTATGGTACTACATTTCTTGGCCAGATGCATCGTAACGCTACAAACAATGCACTATTATCGCACGTTCATTCGACGCACTTCGAGGGTGGAATGAAGGAACTGATTGCCGCCAAGGATGAGCCGAGTCACTTGTTGATTGACGCTCGACATCCACACGACTATGCCGCAGGAACGATTGGACAGGCAGCCAATATCCCGGTCTTTGCAGACATTCAAGCTATCACTCAGTTTCTCCTGGCGATACCTAAACAAACACCAATCGTTGTTTTCTGCCAAAGCCGACAATGTAGTTATAACACTGTTGTTGGAAATCGTCTTGTAAAAATCGGTTTTTCGAACGTGACGGTCGTATCCGAGGGATATGTTGAGTTTATGGCTCAAAGCCAGTCCGGTGATACGACCGATCAGCACAATCTGGAGAAAGGATGGAGCAGATGAAAAAAGCTTTGGCTCGCAGTATCGATTTTTTGTTAATTGTTCCGCTTTTTCTTAGTGGAATCGTGCATATGTCGAATCCTTATCAATTCGCCAATTCCATCGCTGCTTACGAGCTTGTTCCGGATTTTATGCTTCTTTGGATACCAAAGTTACTGTCTAGCCTAATGATAACTATTTCATTGTACTTCATGGCAGGTCTTTCGCTCCAGATCGCTCGAATCTCGGCTGCGACGCTGTTCGCACTTTTTGGCGTCGTTCAGCTCCAAGCATGTTTAGCGGGTGCTCAGCATGGATGTGGCTGTTTCGGTTTTTCGTCTGCCCCAATCAGTGGGGTCTCTGTTAGCATTCCCATTATTTTGTTTTTTCTAGCTATCACGAGTAGCATCCTCGGTTGGTTGCCGCTCGGCAACCGGGTTAGATGGGGAGCAGAGGCGGAGGAAGCTTCACACGGAGTGTTCGTCAACAATCAATTTTAGTTTAGCGGAACTCGCCAAGAGTCTCTGGATGGCGCTCGATGCGTGGGCTCGAAGAGGCGAAGATCTGGCACAAGATTATGCGTACAAAAAAAATTGGCAGAAAAATCGAAGCATAATGCTACATCGATGTACAGTTTTTCGAGTTTCGTCGCAGTATGCTTATGAAGGGACTGACATGTGTCAGCCTACGCATGACGCCTATAATGTCTTGGTAGTGGTAGATAAACCAATCAATTTCGTAAGCAATCGGGTGTTGCATGTCTTTGAAAGACACTTTCCGCAGCCCCGACGGAGTATAGGACTGATGAGGCAAGAGGAGTTCGATCGTGCATTGCATTCGAGGTGCGATTGCAACCGAAACGAAAGCGTTGGTAGTCGTCAAACTATGCATGTGTATAGATGCGTCAAACAGACTGTTCGGCGATTTGGCGTTACCCTCGTCGAGCTCCTCGTCGTGATTTCGATCATTGGTGTATTGGTAGGTTTGTTGCTCCCGGCGGTGCAGATGGCCCGCGAGGCGGCTAGGCGGATACAGTGTTCGAACAACATTAAGCAGCTAGGGCTGGCCGTCCATAACTACCATGATACGTTTCACGTGCTGCCGATTAGCGTCGGGCCATGGCAGCAGGGTCCGAGATTCTCCAGAGAGCGCAATGGCAAAGGCTGGATCGTGAGCGTGCTGCCTCAATTGGAACAGTCGAATTTGTATTCGAAGTTCGAGCCACACTTCAAAGGCGATTTCTTTTCGGGTGGTGGCTTGAATAGCTCGGCGGCGCATCAAGTTATGCAGACCAAGCTGCCAGTGCTGTTATGTCCCTCCGATGGCTCGAGTCAGGAGCTGATCACCCAACAATATCAATTGACGGGAATTCCGGTTGCCGCGACCATTTACAAAGGAGTCTTGGGGGATAATCGTATCGGCGATGTGCGGTTTAGTGTTCATGAAGGAACGTTGCCGCGATGTTTAGAGGTAGGTGGGTGCAATGGACTGTTCTTTCGAGTAACGTATCAGGAGCCGAAACGGTTTTCATCGATTACCGATGGGCTGAGCAATACGCTGCTGGTCGGTGAGGACGTAGTGAAGCACAATGCGTCTTCGGCGGCTTACTATGCCAATGGCGATTACTGCGCCTGTCATGGTCCAATCAATTTCAAGCCGAATCCGCCGACGCCATTGGACTGGGGAAATGTGATAACGTTCCGCAGCAACCATCCCGGTGGTGCGCAGTTTTGTGTGGCGGATGGCTCCGTCCGCTTCATTAGCGATTCGGCGGATCACCTAATCTATCGGGGAATGTGTACGCGCAGCGGCGGAGAAGTGGCCACGTTGGACAGATAATGAAACGTATGCTCGCCGCTTCGGTCCATAACAGAGAACTTCAAGACACGTTCGCAATCTGGCAGCAGAAGCTTTTGATACGCGAGGTCTACCGAGATTTCTATTTGCTGATTCAGACTTGGCTTGTTCAAGATCACGATGGCTACACTGTCGAACTCGGAGCAGGCTTCGCCGGATTGAAATCAGTCCAACCAAATTGCATTGCTACGGACTTTTTTACTTCCCCCTGGATCGATCAAACAGAAAACGCATACCAACTGTCGTTTGGCGATTCCAGCGTAACGAATCTGGTAATGATGGATGTCTTTCATCACTTGGAATTTCCGGGCGATGCGTTAACAGAGTGCCTTCGCGTATTGAAGCCTGGTGGACGATTGCTATTGTTTGAACCCGACTTGGGTATGATGGGATACGCAGTATATGGATTGTTTCATCATGAGCCGCTCGGGTTAAAACAACAAATCAAGTGGCATAGGGATAAGTCGGAACCGGAAGGTAGCAAGTACTATGCGGCACAAGCAAACGCTTTTCGTGTTTTTATTCGAGGAGAATTCAAAAGTGAATTGGAGAGTTGGCGGGTTCTGCGCTTGCAGCGACTCGCATCTCTCTCTTACGTGATGGCCGGCGGATTGCGCAAAAAGCAAATGTACCCTACCGCCGCGTATCGAATGATGAAATGGACTGATGGTGCCCTAAATTTATTCCCGTGGTTGTTTGCGACCAGAATGTTGGTTGTCCTCGAGAAAAAGGAAGACTAACCAGGATGGTCAACACGAACTTGGATCTAGAACCTGATTCCGATTCCATACAAAGGGATGATCTCTTTTTTCTAACGTCGTCTATGATGGGATTGGAGACAAAGATCAGTGAGTTTGCACAGCGCAAGTCCCGCATTGCCGTGATCATTCCGATTTGGAACCAAGGCAACGCGATCTTAGACCAGTTGCGACGGATGCAGGATACTAATTTGAGTTTGGACGTTGTATTGTGTGACAGTAATAGCTCCGACGGTTCTACTCTTTTGTGCCGCCTTAAGAGGCTCGGCGTTAGAACGTTGTTGACTACAGAACATGTTGGATTGGGTACAGCATTGCGGCTGGGATTTTGCTATGCAATGGACCAGGGCTACGAAGGGGTAATTGCAATCGACGGGAATGGAAAAGACGGTGTCGAAGCGATAACTGTATTCGAAGAATGTCTCTTTAGTGGTTTCGATTTGGTTCAGGGCTCGCGATTCATGACTGGAGGGAGGCATTTCAACACTCCCTGGGAACGTTACCTTGGGATTAGATGGTTCATTGCTCCCGCAATGAGAATGGCAGCAGGATTCCAGTACACGGATCCCACCAATGGCTTCAAAGGTCTAAGTCGCCGGTTCCTTTTGGACGATTCAGTTCAGCCATTTCGGCCGGTGTTCCAGCAATTCAATTTGCAGTTCTATTTGAATTATATTGCACCCAGGCTAGGGTTTCGGATTACAGAAATTCCTGTTAGCAGGGTGTATCCAAAAGGGGTGCCTACTCCAACAAAAATCATTGGAATTCAGGCAAAGTGGAGATTGCTGCGTCAATTCTTCGGGGTCATATTTGGTAGGTACAATTTACCAAACGGGCGACGTGATGGATGAGAATGAGATTGGGCTGTCGACGCAGTCGGGGAAACGATTGAGGACAATCGTTTTACTCTTCTTAATCGCGATTGCAGCGATTTTGAGACTTTCATTGTCGTTGGTCAATCGCGAAGCGAACGACAATCATTACGAGGTTGTGAAGCTGATTCTGGATGGCCGCAGCGGTTTGACGATGGCGGATTGCCACGAGTGCTTTCATCCCAAACTGTTTTACTATGTTTGCGCTGCGGTGGTGCATTCGCTTGGTCTAGTTAGCGAGTCGTCGCGGATCGTAACCGGGCAATTGCTTAACTCGGTCGCGGGATTGATGACGCTTGGGTTGGTACTATTGACCTTGAATGCATCGCAATATTCTGTGAAGTGGCGGTTGTGGACTTTCGCCTTGATTGCACTGAACCCGCGTTTGATTGCGATCAATGGTCAGCTTTCCAACGACAGTTTTGCGATTCTCTTTGCGACTGCCGCGATTTTTTTTACGCTACGATTGCTCCGAGCACCTTCGCTGTGGTTGTGTGTAGGGACGCAGTTGGTGCTAACATGTGCTCTGATGACTAAGGGGACAACTTGGGTAGTTGCGATTGCCATGTTGCTCATTTTCTTTATTCGGGCACTGGTTGACGAATCAAAGCAGCAGAGCCGATTGTTCGTGTGCTTGTACATTGTCACGGTGCTCAATGGTTTGATCTCGATTCAATTGGCGGGCTACGATTTTGAGCATTACGACGTTTATGCCAACATGGGGCGAGGCCAGCCATTGCATGTCTGGGAGAAAACCAACGTGGGGCGACCGGGTGTCCAGTCGATTGTCGATGGTTACCTCACGTTTCGCATCGTGGATTTGGTGCGTGATCCGCAAATTACCAATGAGAAAGCGATCGAGCAACTGCATCGGACTTCGGTCTGGACGCAGCTTTATGCGAGAGCGAATTTTGCGCAGTTTGAACAGCATCCGAAGTCTTGGTTAACCACCGATCCTAACGTGATGGTCATCGCCCGGTGTAGCTTTGTGTTGGGACTGTTACCGCTGTTGTTTCTTTTGGCCGGATTCGCTCGTGGCAGCTTGCGATCACTGCGTGCATGGCGGCGGTGGGGTGTGCCGGGGATGCCGTTACAGAACGACTTTGCCAGCCTGTTTTGCTTGCTCATATGTCTTGGCTATGTCGCTTTTATTATTAAGTTCACAGCAGATTATCGTGACTTCGCAGCCATGAAACTGATTTACATGTTACCAGGTGTTCTTCCTTTTGCGTTAGCACTCCTGGAAGGGATGCAAACGGTGATAGAACGATTGAAGCGATTCAAGTTTGCCGAACGTATGGTGCATTGCGTCCTATTTTGTTTGGTCATTTTACATGGTGTGGGCATTGTGGCGTTAGTGAAACACTTGGCGGAACGTTGATAAGGATTGTCATGACCGAAATACCTAAAGAGTCTGTACGAAACGAAGAGGACATCGAAGTTTCCGTTGTGCTGCCGTGCCTTGACGAGGAGCGGACTCTGGCAGGATGCATCGACACGATTCAAAACGCTTTTAAGCTACACGATTTGGTTGGCGAGATCATTGTTGCGGATAATGGTAGTGTTGATGGCTCTCGGGAGATTGCTCGACTGCGAGGGGTGCGGTTGGAATCGGTGAATGATCGCGGTTACGGCAACGCATTGCGGGGCGGGATAGCTGCTGCGAGGGGAAAGTACATTATTTTCGGCGACGCGGATGGCAGCTATGACTTTATGGATGTCCCGCGATTCGTGATCAAGCTGCGCGAGGGAAATGAATTGGTGATGGGGAATCGGTTCAAGGGGGAAATCCACGATGGAGCGATGCCCTGGTTGCATCGCTATCTTGGTAACCCGGTTTTGAGTGCGCTTGGGAGGCTGTTCTTCGGCGTCCAAGTCGGAGACTTTCATTGCGGTTTGCGGGGTTTTTCGAAAACGGCCTACGATCGGATGGAGCTTCGGTCTTCGGGCATGGAGTTCGCTAGTGAGATGGTTATCAAAGCGGCCTTGCACGGGTTGCGGACGGGAGAAATTCCGATCGAGCTTCGGCCAGATGGGCGCAATCGACCGCCGCATTTACGGACCTGGCGGGACGGATGGCGGCATCTGCGATTCATGATGCTCATGTGCCCACGCTGGCTGTTCTGGTTGCCGGGCCTGTTTCTGTTTTGCGTTTCGCTCTTACTAGCGATTGCACTGGAGTTGGGGGCCGTGCTCGTAGGGCCGATGCGGTTCAGTATTCATACCCTTTTGGTTGCGGGGACCGGGATGATCGTCGCAGTGCAATTGATTACGTTTGCAGTCTATACGGAGCGACTTGCCGGATTGATAGGCTTGCGGGGAACGCCCAAACGAAGTGGCGATGGCTTAACGACGGTTTCGCTGGAACACGGATTATTCGTCGGCTTCGGGCTAATGATTATCGGCTTCGGGTTACTAACTTGGCAAACCATCGCATGGAGTGGCATTGGATTCGGTCCGCTTGATCCAGAGATTACTATGCGGACCGTTATACCAGCCGTGGTGTGTATCATACATGGATTTCAATTGGGCTTTGGGAGCTTTTTCTTGAGCTTCCTAAATCTAGCGGAGTTACAAATGCGTGAATGACTCCCACAGTAAAATTCATTTGGACGGGATCGACGGCCTGCGAGGTGTAGCCATTTTGATGGTGGTCGATCAACATACGCTAGCGACCGCGGTTGGGAATGCGTTGACTGATTCTTTTGGATTCAGATTTCCTTACGTCGTGGTCAACGGATGGATGGGAGTAGGATTGTTCTTTATGCTGTCGGGTTTTGTGTTGGCACTGCCGATCTTGGTTTTGGCGATCCTGGTTAGGATTGCTGGGGCGTATTTACCGTTTGGCGATAACCATACGAATCCTGTCAAAGATTTCCTGGTAGCGAGAATTGACGATTTTCTCGTCGGTATGATACTCGCTAATTTGTATGCACAACAAAAGTTTCCTCAGCATCGTAACGGCATGATGTTCGTTGCAGGCTGGATGACGATCGTCGCTACGGCATTCTTATGGGATCTACGGATGCAGGGAATCGTTCCACCGTTTGTCGTCGCATTCTTTAACAATTTGTCGCAAGTTGGCTTTGGGTTGATTCTGGTATCGGTTTTGCAATCAGGTTGGCCACGTGTTTTGTTGAGCATTTGGGGGCTCCGAGTATTAGGTGCGATGTGCTTTTCGGTATAATGATGGCACGTCACTGACATATCGATTTATCGAGTTTCCGAATGAGCGTTCTGTGGCAAAGCTGTTTCGGCTTGCATCGAAGCCTAGTGTCCGTTCAGCGTCGTAAAGGGAATCTAAATGCGCATCGACTGGCAGTCTTGGAAATCTCGGCTAAGTTGGAAGTTGCCGTTCGTTTTGTTCGGTGCGATTTTCGTTGCCGTTCTACTTTTTGCACAGATCTGGCGGAGTGGATGGTGCAATGATGAATCGGCACATATACCGGCGGGGTTGTATCATCTCGAAACGGGTCGGATGGATGCTTACCGAGTCAATCCGCCGTTATTTCGCATGTTAGCTGCGCTGCCGTTGCTGATCGATCGTCCGAAGATAGATTGGTTTTCAATGCCGAGTCCGCAAGCACGCAATGAGTATGTTTTTGCACACCTTTGGATACGGGAAAACTTAGCGAATGTTCCACGCCAGCTTCGGCTCGCGCGGTCCGTGATTCTTTTGATTTTTCTGCTCGGTGCTTGGACCATATACAGATGGTCGTCCGAGTTGTACGGCAGGCCAGCGGGTTGGTTGGCGTTGGCGCTCTGGTCGCTTTCGCCCGATGTGATTACGTACAGCGCCACCGTCGCACCGGACTTGCCAGCGGCAGCGACGGGACTCTTTGCTTGCTACTGGTACTGGAAGTGGTTGAATGGGCGAAAGAATGAAATCCCCTGGGAGGTTTGTCTCGGTGTGGCGTTGGCGACCCTCTCAAAATTCTCGTGGCTCTTTCTTTTCGTCTTGTTTCCCTGCCTTACTCTGATCCATGACTTGTTTTCGCCGCCCAAACTTCACGGTGTGAAATTCCCGGCTGTGGAGTCGATGGTTCAGCGTTGGCACTTTGCCTGGCGACGTATTGGAAAGTTGCTGATTGCGCTTTGTTGTACGGTCTTGATAATTAACATGGTTTATGGCTTCGAAGGAACTGGACGGAGACTTGGCGATTTCGAATTCCTGAGCACTTCGCTGGGAGGTGCGCACGAGTCGCGGTTCGCAACTGGTAATCGCTATCGAGGGACGCTGCTCGGTTCGATACCGATGCCTATTCCTTGCGAAATGTTGCAAGGAATCGACTATCTAAAATGGGAATTCGAGGGAGGCATGCCATGTTATCTACTCGGCGAATGGAAGTTCCGAGGATGGTGGTATTTCTATTTGGTGGCTATGGCGGTCAAGATTCCCATCGGTTACTTCGTGCTGATGACCATTGGCGGTGTGTCGATGGTTACAAGTTACTTTTGGCGGCAGGCGAACCGTGGTGAATGGTTGATCCCATTAGTCGCTGGGCTCTTTATTGCTTTGGTTAGCAGCCAGACTGGCTTCACGCATCATCTTCGTTATGTGTTACCGGCCTTTGGCTTTCTTTACATTGTGGCGGCGCGGACGGTAACTGTCTTGCCGCGTTGGATCGCGATAATCACGATTGGCACAAGCTTGGCGGGGACCGTTGTCTATCACACGACGCACTTGGGGTTATCGCATGCTCACTTCAACTGGTTGGCTGGTGGGGCTGAGAACGGCTGGCGACATTTGAGTTTGAGTAACGTGGATTGGGGGCAGAGCACATTTCGGATGGCGGATTGGGCGAGATCCCATCCGGAGAAACGGCCACTAACCATTTTGTTCGTTTCCTCGCTCGGAGAACCTTCTCAATTGGTGGCCGATTTAAAGGTGTCGACGAATGTGAAGTGGGAAAATCGCAATGACGATCGAAATGCGAATGTTCCGACTCCGGGATGGTATTTGTTGTCTTCGGAGCAATTAACTCATGAAGTGAACATGTATTTCAGAAATGCCACCCCCGAATCGTGGCCTTTTGCGGACATGGCTTTGTTTTACGTTTCAGAGAAAATAGAAGATCTTTGAAATTCGGATCACCTCGCTAGTGAATAATCCGGGCTAACGTTGATTGTTTTCCCGCCTCGCAAACTCTATTTGCTCCACTTGATTTTCAATCTGGTTTGCAAAATCGACTAAAAACTGACCCACTGTTCGAATCGGACTCGCAAAGTTTTTCGAGACTCGACTCTTCGATTCTGCGGTTGGCTTTGAAATGACATTCGTTGCATAAAAAGGGAGCTTGATCGAGCCATAGGCTGAGTCGTGATGCGTTATCAAAAAGTCCTTGGATGAAAACTTGATTTCACTTGAGTCCGTTTCGTCCGATGGCTGCGTACCGATCTGGTCGACGGCATTTGAGGCTGAACTTGTGAAATCAGGTGGACGTTGATTTTCAAGCTCCGTCAGGCCGTAACCCGCTCCATACTGGTAAACCTTTAAATCATTCGCAGCTTCCAGTGATTCGAACTCTGCCTCTAGTGTGGGTGGACGAATTGCAATTAACGCGGGGGGCACATAAGTTTCCGTACCGATTGCTTCCTCGGTTCGCTCGATCGGGCAACAAATCGAGGGCTCACTTCCGACACCATGCCAGGTAGGATTGCACACTTGCACTTCTGGACAAATGGGATCAACTCCAACTTGCCAAGCATGAGCGACCGGGATCGGTGCTTCGGAATCGGCAGTGATTTCAGAATTGGAAGCAAGACTGTCCTGGGAATAGAATTCGCTTGAATCAATTGGAGCGTCGTCGTTTTCGGAGCTCAAAGCCAATGCGCCTGAAACTGTTTTAGAGTCAGAGGACTCAGAAGACTCATGGGACTCATGGGAATCATGGGACTCATGGGAATCGTTCGCATCCCCAAATGTATAGACAAAGATATTCGCAAGATCTCGGGGAGGCGGCGAAACAGAAACGGAGTTTTGACTATCGCGGCGCCAGTCACCGCAATCCCAATCGCATTCAAAATCGTTACCTTTATCGCTTTCTACAACCGTTACGGGTAACATGTCTGGGATCTTGATCCAGTCCACCAGCATCAAACTCTTATTTTCTATGGTCGAAAGTAATAGCCTTCTCGACTGAGAGTAACCAGTAAACAGTTTGGCTCCGGCCTCTGAGATCTTGTAGGTTTTGGATCGCAGCGAAGCCAAAACGGCATCTACTTGCATTTTCAATTCAAACCGTTTTGCCGCTGCAACACAAGCTTCCGTTTCATGATCGGTAACTAAGCTTATTTCCGCATCCGTTTTCACAATGGATTTGGCGAAGTGCTCAGCAGCCTTGCTCGCTGAATTAAAAGTCTCCCAATGGTGATCGTGGAGGAAGCAAGTATCCGCCGACGGGTGCAGATGATCCTTCCAAGAGGCACTGAGCGGTGCATTTTGGCATGACGCTAACAGTCCGGCCGCTAAAGCGGCACGAAAAACGGTACGAATTGGCTTGCAACGCATCGTGAGAAACCTTTTTAGTTTCGTCGGTCGGTCGCCAATGCAAAAAAGACTGACTCAGCGCCGTGGCTGAATCAGCCTTCCGTGGCCATCGGCGAACCAAACAACAGTTTGGGAGTATTATAATTAGGTGGGATGCCGAGCACCCACGCCACAAATCCACTGTTGCGTTGAGCTCGACTAATGATGAATGAGTTATCGAATTCGACAGTTCAAATCATTAGCAGAGAACTCAACGCAACATGAAATAACTCCCTTGTCGCTACCGATTGCCCATTCCGCAAGCATTCTTTCGATCGTGCGGCCTCTACCGATTCTTCGCAAGAATCTCGTTGATTACCATCTCTGGCGATCCGGTCGCTTGCATTCGCGTCATCCAATACGCCAGCTCCTGTTGATTGGGGGCTCGATTCATCAGGGAGGTAATGAGTTGTTGAACGTACGTCGCTTCGTTCGAGAATCGCTCTCGGAACTGAGCGCTCGACATCAGTTTGACTTTAAGATCGTTGATCGAATTGCCTTGCTGCAAATAGGACTGCCATGCGACTACTTCGCGAGCACTTGGGGCTCGACCAAGCAATTGGAGGAATAACTCATTCAACGCGTTGGGACCAAAAGTTCCGGGATACCCTGCGTTGACCAAGTTGCCTGGAATACCTGGCGAAAAGGTTGTTTGACCTGGACTGTTAAAGGATTGCCCACCCGCTTGCTCCAACGTGAGATTATACGATTGCCCTAAGTTATTTACATCCACACCGATTGGTTGAGGAAGGCCATACATGAGTTGATTGCCTACGAAAATGGAGGCTGTCAATTGATATTGATCTCTCGGATCGATGTACCGCGGGTCGAAATGAAGTTCAAATCCAAACGGTCCAAACCCATCTGCTCGCGTAACGGATTTGCCACCCGCAATCTCATAGTATGGTTTGGACACATTCTGCAATTGAACCATCAGTGTCGAGCCGTAGGGAAGCTGCGATCGGTCTCGTGTCGTGACCGTGCCTGTCAAAGTACTCGAAGACGAGTTCATTGAGACCGGTAATGAAGCAATCCTTTGCTGGCGAGAATTGAATACAAGCAACGAAACGCGTCCCAGTGCATCCGTATTTCTCCGAATCTCATCTGCAAGTTCCACGATTCGGTTATCAAAGCTGCCAATGCGTGTACCGCCAACGGCCATGATGATGTCGTTGGGTTGCAAGCCTGCTTGCTGTCCGGCGCTGCCCGGTGCAATTTGAGTGATGACCGCTCCGACATCCGAATTCTCAACATAAACGCCCAATTTCCAATCTTTACGGGCAGGAGCCAACATCGGCCCGGCCCCTCCATACCCGCTAGGACTAAACCCGCCAGAACCGGTTGGATTGAGCGGGGAATAGGGCGTGGATGAATAACCGGAGGTCGAAGGGAAGCCGGTGGTCGGCGAACCGTAGTTGGGGGCTCCGCCTGGGATCAACACTTTGGGAATGGCGCTCGTAAAATCAAGCCAATTCGCTTGTCCAAAACAAGAAACTGGACCCGAGAAAGCTGCGACGGCCAAAAAAAAGAATAGTTTCAAAAGTTTCATGCTTGAGTTCTTTACTGAAAGAAGTGAGTTGTCTGGGTCGAAAAGACCTATCGCATTTGTGGGCCGCTAATTTGGTCGAGTTGCTTTCGGATAAAGGCAGGATCTAGAGGGAAAAAACCTTCGCGAACGGCTTCTAACTGGCCGTCCCGGCTTAATACATAGCGAAGCATGGCTTCTCTCAATCCTCCGTCCGAAGTCATCTGTGACTTGTCGACGACTAGCACGAGCGGACGCACAAAGGGATACTGGCCCGAGAGAAAACTCTGTTCGGTGGCTGGCACTTTGGCTCCGTTGAGAATCAGCGCAACCGGTCGCACTTTTTCATTTGCTTCGCCGAAGCCACAAATCCCTACTCCGGCCAGGTCCTCACCGATCGCAGCACAAACTTCGTCGCTACTTCTGTGCGATTGAGCCTCTTTGGTCATTTCTCCGCCGCGGAGAACGAGTTGCTTGATGAAGGAAGTTGTTCCGCTAATTTCGCTGCGAGAATGAATTCGAATTGGCTTTTTCGAGATCTCACCTGCGACTCCGAGTTCGCCCCAGGTAGATACGTGCTTTCCCGTACTACCCGATGCGCGAAAAATGGATTCCAACTGTTCTGGTGTGACGCCAGAAACGGGATTGTCCTTGTGAACATAGAGAGCAAGCGGATCGAGGGCTACGATCACACTGAGAGGATCCTTGCATTTCCCTTTTTTCAACAAGTCCAAATCCTCAGCATTGAGTGGACGGCTCGACCCTGCGATGACCATAGGATCTTCGGCCAACGATTTGATTCCCACGTCGGTTCCATCCGCACCGCGAGTAAAAACAACCTCTGGGTGAAATTTTCTGAAACGATCAGCCCACAGCTTACCGATCGTCAACATGGTAGTTGAACCGGAGAGAACGGCCGAACCTTTGATTTCTTTTTTCTTGTGATACGGCTCGATCGATTCAATCAATTGCATCAGAGCAGCATGTTCAAGATCGTTTTGCGTGACGGTACCTTGACCAGACTGGGGGCCAACCGTCTGTCCGGCAGGCAAAGGTTTGGTTTGGCTAGCCGGGGTCGCTGGCGTTTGCGACCACACTAAATGCGAAGAAACCGTTGCAAGCATCATAGCTACAAACACGGATGAACAAGTGCGACAAAAACGGGCTGACATAGACTCCACCTCCTGGGACAATGACCTAAGACTCCTGGGCGACAAACCGCCGACCACTTACTGTTGCCCAATGTATCCAAAATTCTCGTTGGATGGGAGCGGTCTCGGCTGGCAAATTGTTGACAAAATCGGTACCTTAACCGCAATGAGCATCCATCAACTCAGCGCAGTTGTCGCCGTTGCCAGAAACGGAACGATTGGGCGAGCCAACACATTGCCTTGGAAACTTCGTAGTGACTTGCAACGATTCAAGCAACTTACGATGGGGCACACGCTCGTGATGGGCAGGAAAACCTACGAATCTATTGGCCGTCCACTGCCTGGCCGCCAGACGATTGTTTTATCGCGACGGCAAGAGACACGCTTTGATGGCGTTTGCGTTGCGGCATCGATCGAGGCCGCAATGGCATTCGTTCCACGCGATTCGCATGCATTTGTTGTCGGAGGCGCCGAACTCTATCGGCTTGCCATGCCCATGATCAAGGATTGGTACGTAACGCTTGTTTTGGCAGATATCCAAGGCGATGCTTTCTTAGAACCTTGGGACGAGTCGGAATTCCATTGCGTCGAAAGTGCTTTTGTCCCAGCCGATGAATTCAACGAATGGCCTTCGACATTCCGGCATCTTGTACGCCATCAAAACAACGGTCACAGATCGACTTAAGGGCTTTCGCAGACAGCCACGTTATTGACCATCTCGATCCCGCGCGTGGCGGTACGTACCGTTTCCTGGGCGAGTTGCTTTAGAAAAAAACTCTCGACTTCACCAAGCAGTAACACCCGATCCCCAAGTGGCTCAACTTGCAACCCACGAAGGGGATGAAACGGGCTCTCATTGAGCATCTTCTTGGCTTGTCCCAAAACGTCTTGAAATCCAGAATCAATCATTGAACCACTCCCTGGTCTGGTCTGGTTTCGTAGCGGACGAGCATTCCCTTTATCGTTGGACAAAGACATCGACTCGTTAGCTCGCGAAAAACCCTCGGTCTCTAAACCGCCATTTGCACATCCTGATGTAACTTCGTGTTTGCCGGCAATGGAAGTTCCTCATTGTCAAACAGGTCACTGAACTCAACTTAAGACCGTTAGGGATGGACTGTCAAGTACCCAGGTATCTCAATTCGTCAAAATCTATACAATCGACACAGTCAATTGCTAGCCTTCCAATTTCACGCTCGCGTCGATAGTGAAGTACACCAAAGCAATTCACGGAGGGTACCATTGCCGGATCGTTTTGCGTTTCCGTTCCAGCAGGCAACGTTTGGCCCCTTCATGCAAATGCTCTCTGTTGAATATCTCAGCCTGGCTGCTGAAGCGACTGTTATATTGCTGTTGTTGGCATTCGCTTGGCCCAAGAAAAAAGCCGAACCGGCTCAGGCGTTGGAGTCCGCATCAGCGTTAAGTTGGGAGCCGGCTAAGCTCCACTATCTTCAGAGCTGCGTCCATCGAGGGCTTTACCTGCAACAGTGGCATGAAAATCATAGCAACGCGGCAGCCGATTCGGCTGCTCCAGAACTTTTCGTTCCCCGAGAGATCGAAGACGACCATCATTGCCCCGTCCTCCCTTTGCCTTGGCAAGATCGACTCACCCGTCTTCTAAATCGCCAAGGCTTCGACGCCGTTCTCAATGCATGGCTATCCGTTGGGACGAAATGTCGTAGCGAGTCCTGCGTGGCTATGGTAACACTGAGCAAGTATTCGGACTTGGTGAGTACGCACGGCGCTATGGTCACCGAGCAGGCGTTAAAGTGTGTTGCCATGCACCTTGCCATTTCTTCGTCAGGTAAGGCACTTGTTGCAAGATACCTTCCGGATCGATTTGTTGTTCTGGATTTTGCATCCCGACGAACGACTTGCCATACGACAATGGAACTTGTCCTTCAAACAATCTCAGACGTCGATTTTTTCAAGACTTCGGGCGAATCGGTCGCTCTACCATGCAACATTAGCATCGTAAGCCTTGGAGTTGAATCCGATCTCGTTTCAACGATGGATGCATTGGAGGAAGGATCGATTGAGTCGGACAAAAGCGGTCGAAGAATCATTTCGCGAGTGGATGGTATGTGGACCGATGCTTCCACATCCTTAAAACAAAATGTGTCGAATGAAAAGAAAATAGTAGCAACGGATCAGATCGCTTCCCGACTCGGCCAAACATTGGAAGAGTCCGTTGATAACGTCCTTCCCGTCGCCCCCACCACTCCTGTCGACAACGCACGCGATGAAGACGCGACCTCAACCGCACAGGAAGTCGATCCAAACGAAGTCGCAACCGCCGATGATATTGCTTCTCTTTTTTCAACAGTGAAATCGGCGATCAAGCCGTTGGAATCCGTTTCTGCGCAAGTCGTCGTACCAACGGCGTCCAAGGCCTCAATGCCTTCAGAGGTTATTCTCAGCGAGATTGCAACTGCGGATGATATTGCCCTGCTCTTTCAGAACGCAACTGCCGATGCGCCAAAAACCGCTGCGGCCAGAAACACCTCGTCGACTTTGCCTACCGGCGAGCAACTCAACAGCAAATGACAAGCATCCGCATTTCCCCGAGTTGCAAATTGTAAAATCGTTTGCTGGCATTTTGAAATTTTTACAATCCATTTTCGTTTTCCGGTTGAATCCGGGCGCATCGCATTGTGAATCCCAAGGCTACAAAGGTTTTTCGGACTCTCAATCAAAGAAAAAGCCATTTGGCACGGCATGTGCTTTTAGTTTAATCATCGAGAGACGATCAACTCGACAGCCGCGGAGGAACCGCGGTTGAGCAGTGCTGGCGGAGAATGTTCAGCACCGGCGCTCCCTAAACAAGGAGGTACCGTGATCTTAGTGGCGTCGAAAGACCGAGACAACTCGGACGAAAACCGACAGACCTATTCGCACTAGGTTCGGCCCATCTTTCACGGTCAAAAGGGCCCGCTTTCGCTTCCCAAAAATGGGAGGCGGCAGCGGGCTCTTTTTTTTGCGTTAATTGGAGTTCTGGGATTCGTTCCAGTTTTAAGATCTCACTTTGGCCACTTCTATCCTTCTATCCACCGCGATCGCTTGATCGACGCTCAATCACGGAACTGTGGTAATTCAAGAATCAATTACTGAACCGTTGACAATTCCGGTTCGTATCGGATACTATTCATAATCGCAATTCAATTGCATTTGCCTCACGGAGGTGTTTGCGGTGTGATTCGAATATCGGTTTCATTACCTTAGTCTTCCGGTACAGAGCATGAAAACTACCCATAAACGACGTTCCATCGGGTTTTTGCAGGGATTTACGCTCGTGGAACTACTGGTCGTTATCGCCATTATTGGAGTTCTTGTTGGCTTACTTTTGCCTGCGGTCCAGGCTGCACGTGAAGCCGCTAGGCGGACGCAATGCACGAACAATGTTCGGCAGTTAGGCCTAGGCGTAACCAATTACGAATCGGCTTTTAAACGATTTCCAAGTGGCTGGGTCGATTGGAGGCAGACCACCAAACCAGGCTGGAGCGTAAGTCAAGCGTTGCTTCCTTACCTTGAGCAATCGAATATTTCGAACCTGTTGAACACGAGTTTTCCGATCGATGCTACGGTGAATATGCCGTACTTACAAACCGTCGTACCAACGTTCATTTGCCCGTCGGATCCGGGTGAGTCGATCTTTCAGTTGGGCGCAGATACAGGCGTCGATGAAGATGGTGGACACAACATCGACCTTGGGCCAAAACTCTTTCCCATCGCCAAATCGAATTACGTGGGTGTTTTCGGGGCACTGGAAATCGATGATTTTCCTTACAATGGGGACGGAGTCTTTTTCGGAAACTCGTTCATACGAATGAGGGACATGACGGACGGCGTTAGCAATACGTTTATATTCGGCGAACGAGGTAGCAAGCTGGGTGGTTCCCTATGGCATGGTTACATTTCGAGCGCTGCAGGTGCTTCGGCTAGGTTCCTTGGTACAACAGATCATGTCCCCAACAGTCCAGAGGGCCACTTCGATGACTTTTCAAGCTATCATACGGGTGGTACGCACTTTGTTTTTGGAGACTGCGCAACGAAGTACCTCTCCAATAGTATCGACTTGGAAGTTTTCCAAGCGCTTGCGACGCGAGCGGGTGGCGAAGTTCCTAAATCGGTTGAGTAATGATTCCTGTCAAAACGAAGCTTAAATGAAATTTGCGATTTGCAACGAGACGTTTGGCGACTGGCCCATCGAACGAGGATTCCAAGAGGCACGCAAATATGGTTATACCGGTATCGAGGTCGCCCCATTTACACTGGGCAAAAGCGTCTACGAAATTTCCGAATCGCAACGAACGGAGTATCGTCAGTGTGCGATCGAGCACGGGCTAGAAATCATCGGATTGCATTGGCTGCTGGCCAAGACATCGGGCTACCATCTAACAACGGACGACCTGGGCATTCGGTCCAAGACCAGTGAGTACTTCTGTGCACTTACTCAATTGTGCAGCGAACTTGGCGGCAAGCTCATGGTGCTCGGTTCACCTTTGCAGCGAAATTTTCCGGATACTATGAGCCACGAAGAAGCCATGGATAACGCAGCCGATCTGTTGGCCAACGTAGTTCCAAGCTTAGAGAAGTACGGAATTCAAATTGCCATTGAACCGCTTGGACCGCAAGAAGGAAATTTTTTAAATCAT
>Ga0209181_10003709_pt1 | contig 23277 bp, 29 predicted proteins | sample MAT05_FD_187208 | JGI IMG/M metagenome (GOLD analysis project Ga0209181, IMG submission 187208) | Freshwater microbial communities from Lake Fryxell liftoff mats and glacier meltwater in Antarctica - MAT-05 (SPAdes) (version 2) | ecosystem: Environmental > Aquatic > Freshwater > Ice > Liftoff...
TTTCCACGTGATTTGTGGTATAGATTTCAAAATGGAGGGTGCTGGTTTTTCTGCTTCTACAGCAGCATTAGAAATAGCAGCGTTTAACTTAGCCAAAGTCACTATTGTGTCGTCCTTTTTTGAATACGGATCTGTCGCAACCAAATCGGTTCCTTTTATTTGAGAAAATTTATGACTACCCGGAATCCATTGCACCCCTTTTAAGCCTTGCACAGCAAATGCTGGGTTAAAACAATCTTCAATGGTGAGTTGGCGATCTTGTGCCGAGCTGAAATGGGCATTTATACCCAAAAGCATGTAAAATAGTATATTTCTTATTTTCATTTTGTCTTTCGATAGAAGAGGTGCAAATTTGCCTACAAAATTAAGCAATGCAAAACGCAGAACAAATAATACGTGAAGCTTGGGATAACCGTGAGCTATTGAAAAACCCTGAAACCCTCTCTGCAATAGAGTTTGTTATAGAAGAATTAGACAAAGGAAGGTTGCGTGTGGCGGAGCCAAATGGAGGAGAATGGAAGGTAAACGACTGGGTAAAGCAAGCAGTTATCTTGTATTTTCCCACCCGAACTATGGAAACTATGCATGCTGGCCCTATGGAATTTTACGATAAAATGAAACTAAAGTCGGGCTATAAAGAACTGGGCATTCGCGTTGTTCCTCATGCCGTGGCTCGTTATGGTGCTTTTATTTCTCGCGGAGTGATTTTGATGCCTTCCTATGTAAATATTGGAGCATATGTAGACAGTGGAACTATGGTAGATACTTGGGCCACTGTGGGCAGTTGCGCACAAATAGGAAAAAATGTGCACTTAAGCGGAGGTGTTGGCATTGGCGGGGTTTTAGAACCTGTGCAAGCTGCGCCTGTAGTTATTGAAGATGATTGTTTTGTGGGCTCAAGATGCATCGTAGTAGAAGGTGTGCGTGTAGGGAAGGAGGCCGTTCTTGGCGCAGGCGTTACCCTTACCATGAGCACCAAAGTTATAGATACTAAAACAGGGGAAGAATTGCCACGTGGGTATATTCCGCCTCGCAGCGTGGTTATACCTGGCAATATGAAAAAACAATTTGATGGGGGTGAATTTTATGTTCCGTGTGCTTTAATTATTGGCACCCGAAAACCAAGTACGGATCTAAAAACCTCACTTAACGATGCATTGCGGGATTTTAACGTTTCAGTGTAATGCGTATTGCTTTTGATGCCAAACGCTACTTTAACAACAAAACAGGCTTAGGAAACTACAGTCGAAGTATTGTGCATGCGTTGGTATCACAATTTCCTGAACACGATTTTTTTTTAATTCACAACAAGGAAGAAAAACCATTGCTGGATCTGCCGAATTTAAAAACATTGTCATTTCGTGGAAAAGGTGGTTTTTGGCGTACTTTCCTTATGGCAAAGGATTTGCAGAAATTTAAAATGGATGTATTCCACGGATTGAGCAATGAAATTCCCACTGGATTGGATAAAAGAAAAATCAAATCTGTGGTCACAATTCACGACGTTATTTTTATGCGTTACCCTGAATATTATCGATTTTTTGATAGGGTTATTTATCGAAAAAAGACAGGCAATGCGGTCAAAAATGCGAATCGAATTGTTGCCACAAGCAAAGCAACTGCGGCAGATTTGCAAAAATATTATTTGGCAGATTCTAGTAAAATGGAAGTTATTTACCAACCCGTGAATGAAGCTTTCTATTTGGCCAAAACCGGAATTCCGATAGTTGATGGGAATTATTTTATTTATGTATCAAGTTTCACTTACAGAAAAAACCATGGAACTTTAATCCAAGCTTTTGCCAGGATTCAAAAAATGTTGGATTGGAATTTGGTTTTGGTGGGAATTGAAGGTGAAACCTATGAAGCGACAAAAAGGTTTATCCAAAATGAACACTTAGAAAATAGGGTGAAAATTTTTAAAAATGCAAGTCAATCGGATTTGGTGAATTTAATGCAAAATGCATCTGCTTTTGTGTATCCAAGTTTGTTTGAAGGATTTGGAATTCCACTGGCAGAAGCTGCCGTATGTGGCTTGCCAATAGTGGCTTCAAACATTGGGGTTTTTACCGAATTGGCTGAAGACGCTGCTCTGTTTTTTCATCCTAACAAATACGAAGAAATTGCGGATGCTATGCTGCGCATAACGGATCCTACACTTCAGGCAAAATTGAGGTTGAAATTAAGCAAAATTCTGCATAAAGTGGAACACACAGGCATTGCAAAACAAATAATGCAACTGTATGCGGAAATCTAAATTTACAAATTGCTCCTAAATATTTTTACCGCAATTGCGAGTAAAATAACCCCAAAGAATTTACGCAAAGTAAGCATACCTGATTTGCCAATTTTTCTTTCTAAAAATCCAGTACTGGCCATTACAAAGAAAATAAAAATAAGATTAATACAAATGGCAAATAAAATCACCCATTGGGTATAATTGGCTTTTAGAGAAAGTATGGTTGTGAGTGTTCCAGAGCCAGCAATGATAGGGAACGCCACGGGCACTATGCTTCCGCTAGGCACATCAGGGTCGGATCTAAACAAATCTATTCCCAAAACCATTTCCAATCCCAAAATAAACATAACAATGCTACCTGCCAAGGCAAAAGACTGGTTGTCGAGGCCTAAAAATTTTAAAAAATTATCGCCAACAAAAAGAAAAGTGAACATTAAAACCGCGGATGCTGCGGTTACTTTCCATGCGCTAATATGCGGAATTTTTTTCTTTAAAGAAATAATTAAGGGCACTGAACCCAGCATATCAATTACCGCAAAAAGGGTAATTGAAACCGTAATGATTTGGGATATTTCACTTTGCATTCAACCTGATTTATTCAGTTTCAGATTTCAAATGCTTTAAATTTACACTGTACATAATTACAAATGCAGCACCGATAATTAAATTAAATAAAGTTCCACCTTTCATGATCATATTCATCATTGAACTGCCAGTAAAATGCAAGTTAAAATACATAAATAAACCAATAAGTAACGGGATGATTTCGCCAACTGCATAAATAGGAAATCCAATTTTCTTTAATTTCCACATATAAAATGCACCAAATGCACAAAGTCCTGTGCACAAAAATCCGATGATTCCTGTGGGCAAAGTCCATTTTTCCAATAATTCCAAATTGGCACTAAAAAAATCTACGGAACTTTCGATCATTTCTTTTGCAGCGCCATCTAGTTTGTCTGCCTGGGTTGCCATTTTCATCATGTTTTCCCGGGGTGATGGTCCTAAAATTTGGTTTAAACTACTGTAAAGCGAAATGGCACATCCCACCCAAGTAAGTATGCAAAGTACAGAAAGAAAAGTAGGGCGTTTTTTTGCCGAAATTGCGGTTAATTCAAATTCTTGATTTTCCATGATTTTAAAGTTGCAAGGTACATCAAAAATAATTAATAAAAAAAGACCGCAAAATTGTGGTCTTTTTTTATTTTTAATTTTGTAAATTATTTCATATGTTTTAAATTCAATCCATACATAATTACGAAAGCAATAGGGATAATAGCCATGAGAATACCCAAGCTTGCCATCAATCCACTTCCGCCCATACCGCCCAAAAGAATGAAAGACATTATAACCGGTGCTAATTCACCCAATGTATAAACGTAAAAGCCGTTTTTCTTTAACTGCCACATCCAAACAGCACCTAGGGCACAGAGGACTAAGCAAAATAAACTTACCCAACCAATAAGGGCAGCATGTTTTACAGCATTTTCTGCAACTGCCGCAACCTTTTCCAAAGACTGGTCTACGGCTGCATTGCCAGAACTTTCCATTTTAACGGTGTTTGCAGGAATTTGGGAAGCCACAGATCCAATACCGATGTTTGCGATAGCTCCAAATAGTCCAATTAAACATCCTACCCAGGTAAGAATGCAAAGTACTGTGATGAATGTAGGCCTTGCTGGCGCTGCATTTGAGGTTGTGTCCATTGTGTTTTGTTCCATGTTTTTATTTTTATGATGAAATCCGAAATAATAGAATTATTTCAAAATAACATGCAATGGGGTGAAATTGTTATGCACAATATTGGTTGAATATGGAGGCAGAAGTTTGTCAAAATAATATTGCAACTTACAATATAATAAATAAATATGATTTTAAAACCTGTATGAAAATTGTGAATAATTGTCTAGAATCAACGGCCAAAAGCTTCTGCAAACATTTTAAATAAATGGCCGACAACGAAAGATAACAATGAAGAAACCAATGAGAATAAAATACCCAAACAGATGCCTATTATGCTGCAAGTTTTTCCGGCAGTTAAATTGCCATAACCCATCCAGTTATTAGGTGATATCTGATACATTCTTTCGTCGTTTTTGGATAGGATCAATGCAACAATAGCAAATAAAATTCCAATAAAAATGCAGCTTGTAACAATGGATAAAATTCCTAAAACAAGGACTGTTGTGGCATTGGGCAATTGCTTTTTCATTTTTTTATTTAAAAGGAGAATCTTTTTCTTTTCGGATATGATTGAACGTAAGTCTATCTGCCAATGCTGGAAACAATTTGTTTATCCATACCGCCATTTTGCCTTGAAAAGTTAAAATCAAATACATTTTTTTCTTTTCAATGGCATTCCAAATTTGATTTGCCACTTCTCTAGGTTGAACCAAATTGGATTCATTTAGTGGTGTTTCTCCTTGTGCCTTTCCTGATTTGTCTAGTGCCGCGTTGCGAATGTTACTGGCAGTATACCCAGGACATGCAATTAACACATGCAAGCCGGTTTTTAAGTTTTCGGTTCGTAAACTTTCTAAAAAACCGTTGATGGCAAACTTACTCGCTGAATATCCTGTTCTTGCGGGTAATCCTTTAAATCCGGCTATAGAAGAAATACCTACTACCGATCCTTTGTTTTTTAACAATTCATCAAGACAGTATTTAGTGCAATAAACTGTACCCCAAAAATTTACATCCATTAATTTTTTAATTACGGAGAGCTCAGTTTCGGCAAAGACAGCCCGCATACTTATACCAGCATTGTTTATGAGCACATTTATTCCGCCCAATTCGCGTATACACTGATTTGCAAATGATTGACAATCTGCTTCAATGGAAACATCCCCAACGTAAATGGAAACCATCACCCCTTCTGCTTTACAATTATCTGCAACTACTTTAAGGGTAGCCTCGTTTCTTGCCATTAAACCTACATTAAAACCACGTTTTGCGGCTTCAATGGCCAAAGCTTTACCTATGCCTTCGCTTGCTCCAGTTACAAGGGCTACTTTTTTCATGAAATTAAAGGTTCATTGCCAGGCAACCATTTTATAGAACAACCTACTGGTTCTATTTCTGGATAATCAACTTCTAAACCATCCAAGCAATATTCTATGGCATCATCTAAATATCCATTCATTACGCCATTCTCGTTTTCCCAGCAATCATCTATAGCACCGCAGTATACCAGTTCTCTTTGGTTGTTAAATAAAAACACCTCTGGCGTTCTTGTTGCGCCTAAAACTTGAATGAAACTTTGGGTGGGGTCGTGTAAATATGGAAAATTTAAATGTATTTTTCGAGCCAATTCATGCATGCCCTCAATGCTATCTTGTGGATACTTGGATGCGTCATTGCCACAAATAGCCAGCATTCCCAAATTGTCTTCCTCATATTTAGTATGCAATTTTATCAATCGATTCCAATAAGCATTGGCATATTTACAATGGTTGCAAGTTACCACAATTAACAATGAATATTTATCCGCAAAATCAAAATTGGTAATCCATTCGCCACTTACACTGGCCAATTTAAAGTTTGGCAATTTGTCTCCTATTTTCATTTTGTTAATTGGGCAAATTACGTCTGTTTCAATGGAATAAAAAAAAATCATTCAAACGACATAAAAAGCATTTTATATTAGGAAATTTCAAACTTTATACTACATTTGAAAAACAACAAACAAAAAATAAAGCTATGAACTCAAAATTTCTTCTTGCAGTGCTAGGGGCCACAGTAGCTGGCTTTCTTGGCGGATGGTTGATTTACGGTGTGATGTTGATGGATTTCATGGAGCAGCATAGGGTAAATTATGCAGGCTTAATGTACGAAATGCCTAAAATATGGGCCATTTTGGTTGCAAATTTGGCCACTTCTTTTTTAGTAGTATGGATTTTTCAAAAATGGGCAAATGTGAATACAATGATGAAAGGACTTACCACGGGCTTGTTTATCGCACTTTTCATGGGTTTGTCTTTTGATATGTACATGTTCGCCTCTATGAACTTGATGGATACAACTGCAGTTGCAGTGGACGTAATTGCAACTTCCATTCTGGGCGCTATTTCTGGTGCTGTGGCAGGTTGGATTCTAGGGATGGGGAATACCGAAAAAATATAAACCTTTTTTCGCGAAACGTGCGAATACCAAACTGTTGGTTTGTGAAAAAGCCAGCCTTAGGAAACTTTATTTGTCGTTGAATTTTTATTTTGCCCAGCGCACTAGAGCCGCTGATAAGACATTTATGGCCAATGAAAATTGCGGCATAAATTGCTATATACCAGATGGATATACCCACAATTTTCGCAACAGATAAAATATTATTTAAGCGTTCGCGTGTTTTTGGGATTTTACAAATTAGGGTGCTATTTTCTTTTTGCCCATAAGATCTGACGCATTGAAACTCAGACTCATACCGAATGAAAAATGAAACGGCAAATATTCAACTTGTTGGTTGTATGGTATCAATGTGCCAGGTGCTTTGCTATTGTTGGTGCCATAATCTGTGCGGAATTGCAACATGGCTTTTATGTTTTTACTTGCCCCTCGGAGCATAATGCCTGGTTCAAAGCGTCTGTCTGTGCCGAATCTAGTGTCAGAATAATTCAAATCGCTGATTCTGCAAAAAAATGCCATTTCAAAACTTTCCCATGATACACCAATGGTTGGCTGAATAAATATACGAGAATAGGGAGAAAATGTTGTCGAAGAAGTATCCAAAGCTTTGCGATTCGTAAAACCAACGCCCACAGGCATTTCAAGCCTTAATTTGTCTTTGGCATAATAGGGGAAAGCGGCAAACTCCACGTCGCTAAACCTCGATTTTTTGCGGTTGGCAGTATCAGATGAAACGCTGCTAGCATAGGCAGCAGAAAAGCCAACATTGTTGATGGGAGAATAGGCTGCATAAATTTCTCCTCCTGCACCACCTGCGTTTAATTGAACGTTAAAGTCATTTTGTTTTGTAAGTAAAGGTGTCCTTACAGTGGTGGATTTGTATATATATTGACCGCATGATGAAAATAACACCAGTAATAAACCAATGGTGACGAAAAGCATGTTTCTCATAATTCAAAAGTAGTAAAATTCATCAATTTGGCAAGTATTCTAAAGATATTTAGCCGAATTTAAATACCCCTCAAAAATAAACCTGTCTTTTTTATTCACAACACTTGAAATGGGTGTGCATGGCTTGTTAATTTGCAGACCCATTCATGGATAATTTTATTGTTTCAGCGCGCAAGTATCGTCCAACTACTTTTGATAGTGTAGTAGGTCAGAAGCACGTTGCAGAAACTTTAATGCATGAAATTGAATCGAATAAATTGGCCCAGGCTTTTTTATTCACAGGGCCACGTGGGGTGGGAAAAACCACTTGCGCCCGTATTTTGGCTAAAGTAATCAACAGCAAAGAAGAGGGGGTTGACCCCAACCAAGATTTTGCATTTAACATTTTCGAGCTAGATGCTGCCAGCAACAACAGTGTAGAAAATATACGCAATTTGCTAGATCAGGTGCGCATTCCGCCCCAGGTTGGCAAATACAAGGTTTATATTATTGACGAGGTTCACATGCTCAGCCAAGCGGCTTTTAATGCATTTTTGAAAACCCTGGAAGAACCTCCTTCCTATGCCATTTTTATTTTGGCAACTACCGAAAAACACAAAATTCTACCAACCATTTTAAGTCGATGTCAAGTCTTTAATTTTAACCGAATTGAAGTAAAAGATATGGTAGATCACCTGCGGGGAATTGCCCAAAAGGAAGGGGTAGATGCAGATGAAAATGCATTGCACCTCATAGCCCGAAAAGCAGATGGTGGTCTAAGAGATGCCTTGAGTATATTTGACCAATTGGTTAGTTTTTCTGAAGGCAAATTGACCTATGAAAAAGCGGTTGAAATCTTAAATGTACTGGATGTAGAAACTTTTTTCGGCGTAGCCGCTAACCTTAGAAATAGCGATGTGGCAGCTTGTCTATTGAAATTAGATGATATCATCCGCCGTGGATTTGACATTGGTACCTTCATTGGTGGGTTGGGCGAGCATTTTCGCAATTTGGCGGTTTGCAAAGACAACAGAACCGAATTGCTGTTGGATGTAGGGCAAGATTTTAAACAAAAATATACCGACCAAGCTGCAGGCATGACCTTCGCTTTTATTCTAAACGCATTGAATTTGATTAACGACTGTGACGAAAAATACAAAGCCAGTCGAAATTCTAGATTGCTTATAGAGTTGACATTAATGAAACTTGCCCACTTGGAAAGCTACCTTAAGGGAATCGAAGATATCGAGGAGTTAAAAAAAAAATTTCTGAAGTAAAATCAACAACGGTTATTACAACCCCTGCAGTTGCCAAAAAAGTTGAATCCATTGCCCCATCTTTGGAAAAGTTGGAGAAATCCAAATTCTCAATGGATCAGTTGGAAGAATTTAAAAAATCTCGCGAAGCCATAATTAACAGTGAGAGAAAAAAAAAGCCTGAGGAGGATGAGCAAGCTCCTACAAAATCATCGAATGCCACAGAAAATGAAACCTCAACACCTGCTTCAGTAGTTCAACCCAGTGAGATTGAGCCAGATTCGCAAACGGCATTGGGTCTAGAGGAACCGCCTGCATTGAGTGCCGTAGCAGAACCTTCCAACAATTGGGCAGATTTACCTACCGAAACCCAATTGAAACAATGGTGGGAAGAGTTTTTGGTTACCCAACCCGTGCGAATCTCAAGTTTGCTGCGAACGGTGACTCCGCATATGGATAAAAATGAAGTGGTAATTACCGTTTCTCCTTCCAAAATCGAACCACTTGAGCCAGTGAAATTTCCGTTTAACCGGTTTATACGGGATATTTCCAATGACCGCTTAACCAAGTTGAGGGTAGAGAAAGGTGAGGTAGAGCAAATGGAACGAAAACCATATACGGACAAAGAGAAATTAGAGTACATGGAGAAAATGAATCCATTGCTAAAATCTGTAATTGAAAAATTGGATTTAAAATTGCCTTAAAGGTTCACAAATATCAATATGGGTGAATCTAGTTCAACAGAAAATGCAACTTTTTACACAGCCCAATTGCCAATTATTACTTTCCTTTGTACCCATATTATATGAAATCCACTTCAAATGTTTCATTTACCAATACCGCCATTGCTTTTAAACACCAAAGTACCGCGCAGTTAAAGAATGCAAGGCTCCTTTTTAAATCCTTTGATTTTCCCATATTGTTAAAATGGGGTCCATTGATGGCAAAATTGGCCGTAGCAATTGGGTTTAAATTTATGATTAAAAATACCATTTTTGCACAGTTTTGTGGGGGTGAAACCATTGAAGATAGTTCCAAAGCCATAGCCCATTTGGCCCAATCCAATATTGGTACCATTCTCGATTACAGCGTGGAAGGGGAGGAAACGGAAGATGTTTTTGTGCACACTTGCCAAGAAATCATCAAAACCATAAATATGGCCGCTGGCGATAAACGCATTCCATTTAGTGTTTTTAAAACTACCGGCATTGTCCGTTTTGAGTTGTTGGAAATGCTTACGAACCAATCTCCTTTGTCAGATTCTGAAAAAGCCGAATTACAGCGCAGCAGAGCCCGATTTGAAAGTATTTGCCAAGCGGCTTTTGATAAAGATGTGCGCGTTTTTGTGGATGCAGAAGAAAGCTGGATTCAAGGTGCAATTGATGCACTAACAGAAGAAATGATGGCCAAATTCAACACACAGAAAGCCATTGTTTTCAATACCATTCAACTTTACCGCCATGATAGGGTTGAGTATTTAAAACAGCATATTGCCGTTGCACCAGGATTTTTGGGTTACAAATTGGTACGTGGTGCCTATATGGAAAAAGAACGCGAACGCGCTGCTGAAAAAGGCTATGCAGACCCAATTCAGCCAAATAAAGCCAACAGCGATAGTGACTACGATGCCGCAGTAAAAATCTGTATTGAAAATATAAACAGGGTATCGGTTTGCGCAGGCACGCACAATGAACAAAGTTGTATGAATTTGGTGAACCTATTGGGTGACAAAAATATAGATCCAACGGATGAAAGAGTTTGGTTTAGCCAGCTACTGGGAATGAGTGATCATATTAGTTTCAACCTTGCCAATGCGGGCTACAATGTGGCCAAATACGTTCCCTATGGACCTGTAAGTGCCGTAATCCCTTATCTAACACGTCGCGCTAGAGAGAATAGTGGCGTAGCCGGACAAATGGGCAGGGAAAGGGCCTTGATCGAAGAGGAATTGAAGCGGAGGAAGGGGTGAGGGTTTATGGTTTTTTGCCCGTAATGGACACCAAATCCACCGTTTTTATTTATTCGATGAACTAAGCAAATTCATTCCACAAATTCCCTTTTTTCCTACCCCTTTCTAACCTAATTTTGCAAAGCTTTTCAATGAAACAGGCTTGGTGGAAAATTTTGGGTGTAGTATTAATTGGCTACGTGGTTGTTGGTGGCCTATTTACTCCACTAAAAACAGGTATAACAGGCGTTGCGGTTGAAGGTTCAAATCAATTCAATATTCTAAGTGGGCAGAAATACAACCTTCTCATAGACATATACAATCCAGGGAATGGTTTTAAACCAGAGGAAGTTTTGTTGGCCAATGGTTCCAAAACTTTTAAAGCCGATGCATTGAAGTGGGATGAAGAAGGTATTTTAACTGCAGGCATTCATCCAGGGTTTGGAAAAAACGGCGCTTCGGAAACCATGTACAATTTGTTTGTAAAAGCCAATGGACAATGGATGTCGTTGCCCAATGCTTTGGGACTTAAAGCAGGTATTTCGGATACTTTGAAATCCAATGCCATAGAACTTAAACAAGACGAAATTGCAGCAAATCCTGATAAGTTGAAAGGTTTTCCCAACCGTATTATACTTTACGAAAGCATTCGCAATTTGCTTTACCATGTGCCCATGTGGTTTAGCATGATTTTCATACTGGCATTTGCGGCAATACAGGCCATGCGATATTTAAGCACCGGCAACCTAGACTACGATTTGCGCAGCGATGCACTCATTCGCACCGGATTGTTGGCAGGTATTTTGGGTTGTCTTACAGGTTCAGTTTGGGCCAGTGTTACATGGGGCAGTTGGTGGCCGAGAGATCCGAAACTGAATGGGGTTGCCATTGGTATGCTCATGTATTTGGCCTATCTACTTTTGCGCAACGGAATCAAAGACGAGCATCAAAGGGCACGTATAGCATCGGTTTACAACCTATTTGTTTTCCCAATATTCATATCGTTAATTGTGATTATGCCAAAACTTGCAGGCGACAGTTTACACCCAGGTGCGGGTGGTACGGTTACTTTTAAACAATACGATTTGGACAATACACTTCGCTTGTATTTTTATCCCTCGGTGATAGGTTGGATTTGCATTTTTTCTTGGTTGGCAAGTTTGCTATACCGGTATAAAAAATTAGAAATAGAACAAATAGAATCATGAATCATATAAATCTGAAAAAGATTGGATTGGCTTTGCTCACCATTTTTGGCATAAGTTTGGCTGCAAAAGCGGCAAATTCTGTGGCCCAAGATGCTATGCGAGGCAATGCAAAATTCAATGTAGTGGCTGTTGTCTTGGGAATTATATTCGCAGGCATTGCTTTTTTTCTTTTTCGTTTGGATAAAAAAGTGAGTAAATTAGAGAAAGATAAGGAACAAAAAATATGAAGCCCCTTCACATTGCACTGATAGTAGTTGCCGGGCTGGGCGTGGCGGCTGTGGTAAGTCTGTATGGCAATACCACCCAAAATGTTTCATTCAAAGCTGCGGATGAATTGGCCAAAGAGAATCCGGGAAAAAATTACGTAGTGCGTTGCAAACTTAACAAAAACAGGCCAATGGAATACGATCCCAAAGTGGATGCAAATCATTTGGTTTTCTACGCCATGGATAGTTTGGGGTACGAAAAAAAGGTGGTTTATAACCAACCCAAGCCTACGGATATGGAACGCAGCGATATGATAACCATTACAGGTCACGCAGAATCGGATTATTTTCAAGCAACGGAAATTGCCATGAAATGTCCCAGTAAGTATGAGGACGCACCTGTTTCTAACAAACAAACCAATATAAAATAATTCTGAAACCTGGGGTAATTCACTTCGTCGGAGAGCATTTATGGCTCGGAAATTTAGGCCAAATAATGGTTGTGATTTCTTGTTTAGCCGCAGCTCTCGCTGCCTATTTTTACTTTTATGCAGCCAATAGAAATAGCGATTCACTCAAAGTATTGGGTCGTCGATTTTTTCAGTTACAGGCCTTTGCAGTGGTCTCTATTTTTGTCATTCTATTTTATATCATTTTTTCGCACCGATACGAATTTTATTACGCTTGGAAACACAGCAGCAATGCACTTCCGGTGTATTACATGATCTCGTGCTTTTGGGAGGGTCAAGAAGGTAGCTTTCTATTGTGGATGTTTTGGAATGCCACAATAGGCTTGGTACTAACCCGAAAGGCGGGAAGTTGGGAATCGCCAGTTATGGCTGTCGTTGGACTGGCCCAATTTGCCTTGGCTACAATGCTGCTGGGGTTCGAATGGGGAGAATTGCACATAGGAAGCACGCCTTTTGCCTTGTTTAGAGATATAAAGGCAGATATGATTGCCAATATTCCAGTTTTGGAAGGAAAGGCGAAATATTTAATGGCTTTGAAGGACGGAAATGGCTTAAATCCTTTGCTCCAAAATTACTGGATGGTCATACATCCTCCAACGTTGTTTTTGGGATTTGCACTAACGGTTGTACCTTTTGCCTATTCCATTGCAGGTTTGTGGATGCGACGCGATCGCGAATGGTTAAAACCTGCCCTTAAGTGGAGTTTGCTTTGCGTGGGTGTGTTGGGTGTTGGTATTGTAATGGGTGGCTTTTGGGCATACGAAAGTTTGTCTTTTGGCGGTTACTGGGCCTGGGATCCTGTAGAGAATGCTTCTCTAATGCCATGGTTAATTATGGCCGCTGCTGCACACATGATTCTCATCAGTCGCAATACCGGCAGACATTTGTTTACTTCACACCTGCTTATTCAATTGTCCTATTGGTTGGTGTTGTATGCCACGTTTTTAACACGAAGTGGCATATTGGGTGATGCAAGCGTGCACAGCTTCACCGATCTTGGATTGAGTGGACAATTGCTGTTGTTTATGTTTGCTTTTTATGTGGTAAGTTTACTTTCCACAGAAAACTCACCTGTCATACGCAGAGCCATGGCTTATGGCTTTTTTGCCTTGGTGGGCATTCACCTTTCTTCATGGGCATTTTTAAGTGGCAAAGCTTTTGACAATGTGGAATCTATGCTAAAAAATATAGATATTGGGGTGTTTTTTGCCATATTAATTTCGTTTTTAATACTACTTAGCATGCGCACTTCTGCAGATCCAAGTCGCAACAATTTGAGTTATTTTCAAGCCATTAAAAAATTGTTTTCTCCTGATAAAGAATTCAAACAAGCCGATGAAAAATGGTCGAGCAGAGAGCTGTGGATGTTCTTGGGTTCTATGTTTTTAATCCTTTCATTGGTTCAAGTTATTTCCGCCACTTCTATCCCGGTTTTTAATAAATTGTTTGGAACCAATACTGCCATCCCTAAGGCAGAAGCCTATAATAAGGCCCAAGTTTGGTTGGCAATGCCAGTGATGTTTTTAATGGCCATTGGTCAATATTTTAGATACCGAGAAACCAAAATGGATCTTTGGTTAAAAGATTTTAGTATTGCTTTCGGATTGTCACTTTTGATTGCCATGGCATTGATGTTTGGCTTTGGAATATATGAAATTAAATATGTTATTTTTCTTGTTTTTTCTGTACAATTAATTGTTTCCAATATTTTATTTATTCGCAAACAAAAACTGGGCGATTGGCTTGGAAATGGCTCCAGCATTGCCCATTCTGGTTTTGGCATTTTGTTAATGGGCGTTTTGGTTTCTTCTGTAAACCAAACCATTATAAGTTCATCTCAAGGCATCAATTTGGCACCCGAAGTAAATGAAAAGGGTCAAGCCGACGCAAAAGCCATGGATTTTAACCGACAAAACAGAATTCTTTACAAGGACAAGTCGGAGGAAATGGGGATGTATACTGTAACCTACCGCAGTTTTTTAAAGGGCACAGGCAAAGACAGTATCGATAAATATTTTAATGTATTGTTTGAATTAAAGGACAAAACCGGCAAAGTGAAAGACAGTTTTACCCTGAAACCTAAAACACAAAACAACCCCAATATGGGATTGCTAGCTGAACCAAGTACAAGGCATTTTTTATACAAAGATGTGTTTACGCATGTGAACTATGAAAGCAGCATGGACAAAGCCGAACCTTTTAGTGCGTTTAAGCAGCAAACCGTAAAAGAAGGGCAAATGTTTTTAACAGAAAGCGGAAAAGTAAAACTGCAAGTAGATAGTTTTATGCAATTTGCACAAGGTGGTGGTTTTATTTTACGTTTGGCTGTAAAGGTAGAAAGATTAGATATTAAAGAAACCATTCACCCAGAATATGTTATTAATTTGGAAGAAAATATTCTACAAGGAATTCCGGTGACCAGTGATAAATTGGGTTTGTATTTCAACATTGAAAAGATAAACGTGCCTGCCCCTGGCGAACCTAGAAATAATATTACCTTTGATATTGTTACGGCGGAAAAGGACCCTGCCGTTCCTTATATTGTGGTTAAAGCAATTGAATTTCCATGGATTAATTTGGTATGGGCTGGTACCATTATTATGGCCATTGGCACTTTTATGGCGTTGATTTTTAGAATTAAAATGCAACGAAAATTGCAAAAGTCATGAACCCCAGCATCTACATCTGCGGAACCGGAAATGTAGCTTCGGCACTGATTGATGCGTTTCAAAGCTGCGAAATTAAGGTATCAGGTATTTATTCTCAATCCATTACTGGAACATATAAAAATATTCAAGTATTCAATTATCAAAACCGTCCTGTTGCCGGCAGCATTGTTATTATTGCGGTTCCCGACGATTATATTGGAGAAACGGAAAAGAATTTTTTAAATGCATCTGTCATTGCCATTCACTGCAGTGGATCTATGCCGATGGATATTTTGCAAAACAAAACCAAAGGGGTGTTTTATCCGCTACAAACTTGGACACGTGGCACGGAATCGGATTGGAAAAATGTGCCAATTTTTATTGAAAGTTCAGATGCAATGGTTTTCAAATATTTGGAAGAATTATGCCAAATATTTGGGGCAATTTCTTATCGTGCAGACAGTGTGCAAAGGCTAGCCTTACATATCGCCGCTGTGTTTGCCAACAATTTTAGCAACGCAGTTTTCGATATGGCTTTTCAGTTGGCCAATAGATCAGGATTTGATCCTAAAATATTAATGCCACTCATAGAAAAAACAGTTCAAAAACTGGAAATAAAAACGCCATTTGAATCACAAACCGGACCTGCAAAAAGAAACGACAGAGGTGTGATGAAAAAACACCTTTCGGAGTTGGCTAAAACCTCTAAAGATGCAAAATTGGTAGATATTTATCAATTGTTGAGTGCATGGATATTGCAGCAACACAACGATTTGGAAAAGTAAAATATATTTTCAAGCCTTCCAAAACCTTTTATTCTTTGGTGTTTTTGCCTGCTGCCTTAGCTTTAGCATTCAAACCTGTGTGGTTTTGTATTGTCATCCTGCTTTTATCAAAAGACCAACAGAGTATGGCTTGCACAAGATTTTATCGCTATTTCCAGCAAGAAAACCGAGCAATTGCCATTTGTATAGGCGAGTTGAGGCCGCAATAGATTGTTATTTTGGATTTAATCTTGTTTTGGCTTTTTGGTACTTATTCCAAAGGGAAAATAAAGTGGGCAAAAGCCAAAGAAACTAGTAAGTATAAGAATACCCACAACGACTAAAAGCACCAAAGCCACAGTTCCATTAATAATATGTGCAAAGTACAAAGCGGTGATAATGATTGCCAACGTAAATCGGATAATCCGGTCAACAGACCCCATGTTTTTTTTCATAAGTATATTATTTAATTTTTGGAGGATTATTGACTTGCTCCAAAGAAAGTTTTTTGGTGCAGAAGAACCAATCATAACAAGTAATTCCTTCCGCCTTGTTTTCCATTCTGTCTTTGGCAATACCACAGGAACCCGCAGTGGGAACAATTACATCGTCTCCTGGTTGCCAATCCGCAGGAGTGGCAATTGCATAAGCATCGGCAGTTTGCATGGCTATGAGTGCTCTTTTTAATTCATCGAAATTTCTACCTAGCGAAAGTGGATAATAAATAAGGGCTCGGACCATTCCTTTTGGATCTATAAAAAAGACCGCCCTAACCGCTTTGGTGGAACTTTCGCCCGGCTGAATCATTCCATATTTTTTGGCAACTTCCATCGTAATGTCTTCAATTAATGGAAAAGTTACATCGATATTTTTCATGCCCTTAAATTCAATTTTCTCTTTAATGGTTCTTAGCCAAGCTATATGGCTATATAAGCCATCAATAGACAAACCAACCAGTTGACAGTTTAAGGCAGAAAATTCGGGCTCCCGTTTTGCAAAGGTAATAAACTCAGAAGTGCACACAGGTGTAAAATCGGCAGGATGGCTGAAGAGAATTATCCATTTTCCAGCATAATCACCAGGGAAATTAATTTCACCTTGCGTGGTTACAGCTTTAAACCCAGGCGCTTTATCTCCGATTCTAGGCATCGCCATTTTTTGTTCTTCTAGGGTTTCCATTTTGTTTTTTTATAAAATTTTATATAAATTGGGTTGTATTGTGATTTAGCGTTACTCGCACATTGAGTGAATTGTAGCCTAACGTTTTTAATGATTTTGTATCTTTCCAATAATTGTATCCAATGAAGCTTTGAGTTTTTCAATGGCACCAGATACCGCCAATATAAGTGTATCGGCTTTATAAGAAACCGCAATGGGTGGTCTACCTTCTATTCTTGCTTCCAATAAACATTGGATATCGTTTGGGCCTTCTTTATTGCCATTTTCATCGGATAAATGTACTTCTATTCTTGTAATATAAAGTTGAAATCTTTTTAACTTATCTGCTATCAATGAAGTTATATAAGCTTGATGTTTTTCATCACCATTTACTATTTTGTCTGTGTTAAATTGAATTTTCATGGATTTATTTTTTACTGTATTTTTTCAATTGATTACCCATGATCTTCTTCTAAATTATTGTGATTATCTCCGCCCAAGCTATAATAATTGTTTTCTTCATCTTCGCTACCTATACTTTCTTTCTGGTCGTCTAACTCAGCTCCCGGAACATCTAAGTCATCTCCAGACATATCCGCCTCGAAGTCTTGTTCATTCATAGTGCCTTGTTTTTCATTCCGGGTCTTCATTTTTGAAATATCTTCAGGATCAATTTCTGATTCTTCCTTACTGTGCGCGTAAATGTCTTCTGAAGGTGGGTAGCTTGGATATCCTATAAACCCTTGAATTTCTGTTTTTCTCGTAGCATTTTCCTCTTTATGGGTTTTGGCATATTCGGTTACAAGTGCATTTAGCGAATGATAGTAATTGTCGAGAGCTTGGATGTTTTTCTCATCTTTTCTTAAGTCATTTGTTGGCATTTTTGAAATAAATTTAACGAGTTCAGGGAATTCGTTGTGAATTGTATTCTTGATTTCAAGGATTTTCTGTTCCCATTCTAATTCGGTTTTCATTTTTACTTTTGGTTTATTAATGTACCTTTTTTATTGAATTAATTTGCTCATTCTTTTTAAAAAATATAATTCTCATAATACGAATATTGCTTTTTGTGCTATTTATTTGATTAAAACACGCCACAAAAGAATGTCTATTGTATATATATTCTATTGCATAATGTCAAATGAGAGTTGTATAATTCACAGATTTTATTTGCACAATGACTTTGCATAATTTAAAAAAAAATGAAATCTTACCCAATTTTAATCTTGGTTTGGGAATAGTTCTATCAACCCCTGACATATAAACTTTCAAATTCTATTGGCTATGTTTTTAAGGCTCTTGACTGGATGGGCTATTTATTTTTCAAAAACCACAGCGTCGGGTTTTGCACCCAATTTGGAGAGGGCCTCTGAAACGGATTTTACAAACTTCGGCGGTCCACAAACGTAAAAGTGCTGTTTGAAGTTGTCTATTTTTTCTTTTAAGTATGCTTCGTCAATAAGCCGGTTATCGTAGCCTCCTTTTTTTTCATCCGTAAGTGTGTTGATGAAGTTTTTGCCTAAGATTTCGGTAAATTCTTTCTCGAGAATAATATCATTTTCGGTTTTGTTTGTAAAAATCAATTTGTTGTTGTTGATTTTGTTTTCTTTGTACAATTGCCTCAAAATAGCAATGAACGGTGTTACACCTGCTCCACCTGCTAAGAAAACTCCTTCCCCTTTATATTCTATAGCGCCCCAAACATCGCCAATGATAAGTTCATCTCCGTGTTTTAAGTTCCCCAGTTCTTTAGTAACCCCTTTGTGACTGTCGTATATTTTAATTGTAAATTCTAAATGTTTATTGTCATTCAAACTTGTAAAAGTAAAAGGCCGCTTTTCATTTTTCCATGCTGGCGAATTTATAGAAATTTCGGTTGCCTGTCCTGGAGTGAATTTGTAACCTTCTGGTTTTTGAATTGTAAAACGTTTTACATCGTGTGTTACGGGTTCTGAAGAAATAATTTTTACAATGTATTTTTCCATTTTGATTTACGGATTATCTGTAGTTACATCCTGCGCAAGTTTTACTTCATTGGATGTTGTTTGTAAATCTTTATCCAATTCATACAGGGCATTCGCTGTAGCGTTTTCTCCACCTGCGATTTTTATTTTATCCAAGAGGCTGATGGCGAGATTTTCTTCTTCTGTTTGCTCTTTTACAAACCATTGCATGAAGTTCCAAGAAGCCCAATCTTCTTCTTGAAGGGACATTTTTACCAATTTGTAAATGGCTTTGGTATTATCCACTTCCTGCTCAAACACTTTTTCAAAACAATTGGAAACACTTGAAGGATCTGGTGTGGGTTCTGGGATAGCGGTTAATTTTACTTTTGCTCCGCGTTTTAATACATATTCCAGGAATTTCATCATATGGTTTCGTTCCTCGGCCGCATGGCGGAAAAGGAAATTTGCGATGCCATTGTATCCTTGGTTATCTGCCCATGCAGCATAGGAGAGGTAGATTTGTGCAGCATGTGCTTCTTTGGTTATTTGTTCATTCAAAGCTCCTGTGAGCATTGTCGAAATTCTATTTGTTTTCATTTGTATTGGTTTTAATAATGTGTTCTTTTAAAACATTGCATAGTGAATTGTAATAATCGCTTAAAATTTTAATGTTAATTTCTGGTTTGTTAACATCAGGAATTGTTATGGGCATTTCATTTAAAAATTCAAATAACTCAGGATGATTTTCTTGGATTTCCAAAGTTTTTGCCATTATTTTGGCGTTCAATTCGTTTTCAGTTTCCATTATTTTTGGATTATTGCTGCGTAGTTGCCTTTAAATTTTTCAGGAAATTGCTTTACAATTCCTTCTGAAAGCATGTCTGCCATTTTTAGTATTGCTATATGCGCGGCATCAAATGCCCTTATATCCGCATCGTAATTTTTATTTATTCTAGCAACTGCTTCTTCCGTCGTTAGTTTAAGATGGCCGTTCATCATGATTTTCAATTCTTCCAATTGCCAGTTGGGATTTGCTTTGCTTAAAAATGTTGAAATCTCATCTGCGTTTGCATACCATCTTTTATTCGCATCGGCCAATGCTGCATTGTTTCCTGCCTTTGCGGCTTTAATAACTTCAGCAGAAATTCTTATGTGTGGGTAAAGAAGCGCTGTTAATTTTTTTCCCGCAGTTTCACCGTAGTAAGTTTTAATGGCATTGCCTAAGTCATCTTGGTTCTTTAGCAACCGTGCAACCGCTTGGCTGCCACCCGGCGCATCGTCTACAAGGCAGATAATCACATTGCGTGTCCACATAATATGTTCTTCCCACAATTGGCGCATCGTAGCCTTAAAATCGTCGGCAGGCGATTTTAAAGCTACTTTTTCCATTTTTATTAGACTATCTGCCGCACTTTTATCTTCGGATCCTTTGCTATTGCAAGCCGTAAAGCCTATAATTGTTAATGCAAGTATGACTTTAGATAACGCCGTTTGCAATTTTGTTGTTCTCATTTTCTCTCGATTGTAGTTGTCGGCTGAATTATTTCAAAGCAAAGGTGATGAAAGCAAAACAGATATTCTTTACACAATTGTAGAATACATTATATAATTCACACATTAACGGTGCCTAATATAACAACTCCAATGGTTACAGAATTTATTTTGGAAATAGTGCAATTACAATGCTGAAATTATTTTTTTAAAATCTGCTTTGGATTTGCACAGTTTGATTTGAAAATTTCCTAGCATTTCATCCTTCTTGCCATGCAAATACATCAAATCATTGTTTGTTAAGGTGGCAAACTTTTGTTTAAGCTTACCTTTTAGTTCATCCCATTTGCCTCTTAATTCTGCAGTATTCATCGTGTTTTTAAATTATTTTGTAACGGAATTGTTACACTACAAAAGTGGGGGTGAATAGACCGAATGTCTTTACAAAATATACAAAAATTATTACATTGTTTACATATTATTTCAAACTTAGTAACATTTTTATAGTGGGTTACTTTTAGGCAAATTAATGTCTGCTGCATCTCTTTATGTCATCCAAATATTCTGCGCCATTTTAAGAGCAAGCGCTTGGATTCCAATCTTGAATATTTATTCATCATTTGATGAATGCCTTGCTCCTGCAGGTTATACCCAATAAATTCATTCCCACTCTTGCCCTAAAGCAATTTCGGCTCCCCACATGGCGGCGTCTAATGTTGATGTCAGGAATATGTATTTTGATTCTTTTTTTGCACAAAGTTTGAATTAAACCCAACTTCTATAAAATCTCTAATATTTAAATTTGCTTTTGTGCCGTGGAAATAAGTTTGTGAAAATGGGGTAGGACTTTGTAAACTTGTTTTATGCATTGGGTTATTTTCCATATTCGAAATTTGTATTTTATTGGCTTTCTTGCTGTTATGTTGTTTGTTGCAGTTGCCACAAACTATTAAACCAGTAAAATTATTGTTACTTCACTGCAAAGGTTTAACTGGGTAACATAGGAAATTTTCTTAAATTAGGTTGGAGACCTATAAATAAAATATAGAATACCGCATTTAAGGCTATTTAATATCCGCTTTACGAGTCATACGAGTTGATTTTTATTTGTTAGAACGAAGTTGTCAAAAGACATTGGTTCCATGCCTGTAATATGCTTTACACAGTCTGTTGTATTTGGTGTTTTGCCAAATCTAGGAAAGTAATGCAACATTATCATTACCAAAATTAACGGGATTGGCATTTTTTCTTTTCGTTTGGTCAAAAAGAATTGCAGTAAATTTGGTGAAATGAAATTTATTTTTTTTCCAATACCTTTGCTCATTATTTCTGCCATTTCTGTAAATGTCAATATTTCGTTATTGGTTAATTCGTAGCATTTGTGCAAATGGTTGTGCGGTTCACTTAAAACCTTTGCAGATACGGTGCCAATGTCTTTTACATCTATTACGGTAAATTTTGCTTCCCCTGCCGGCAAATATATTCTATGATTCTTCACTATATCGTTGCGTAAAGTTGTCGTAAAGTTTTGCATAAAATAGGCTGGTCGTAAAAAGGTATAAGGTATTTTACTTTCTACAATTAGTTTTTCAATTTTATGGTGGGGTATAATTTTACTCTTCTCCACACCTTGTACCGATAAAAAAACTATATGTTTTACCGCTGCTTGTTTTGCCATGTCAATGAGGGGTTTAAAATATTTGGTAACGTCAGAAATTTGGGGTGGGCGAAGCAAGAAGAGCAGGTCTATGTCTTGTAATGCGGGCAAATAAGTATCACTATTGGTGAAGTCAAATTTGATAATGTCGACGTTTAAATTTGCCAATTTCTCATTGCCAAAATCCGTGTCTCTAACACCCGCATAAACTTCCAATGGATAATTGGCTTTTTTTAAAGCAAACAGTACTTCTATTCCAACATTTCCTGTTGCCCCTGTAATTAACACTTTTATCATATTGTAATTGTTAGTATATTCCTGTAGCTAATGTTTTGGCAAAGCCCAATGGGATTTTGACTCGTGGCAATGCGCAATAAAACCAGCATTTCACGCCAAAAATAAGCAATTATTTACCATTAGATAGAAACTTGATTCATTTAATATAGAGTAGTTATCTACTTCGGCAATTTCGTTGAAGCGCCGCATGGTATGTATAGAACCCATTTTGTGTTTTTGGATAAAAAGATAGTTTGGAAACACTTCTTTTTTCATTTATAACCTTCGATAGAATTAAGGTGAGCCAGTATTTCACAAGCTTGGCTTAGGTAGGGTATAGCCGAACAAATGATCTTTTTTGTGTTCGATGGAGCAATGGAAGTAAAATACCCGTTTTATCGAGATTATTTCACCTCTCAAGAGCACAGGCAGGTCCAGTTTTTTGCGATTTTTACAAAAAAAAAGTTTTGGAATTTACTTAGCCAAATCCACCAAAATTTCATTGCGCATCATAAAAGGTGGTGTCCAAGGCGGATTATAGCCCGCACCGCGAGGTTCACCTGTAAAAGCTGTTCCGTCTCTCTTTAAGTACCCAAGTAGGTTTGCCTTCATACCTGCCACTTTTTCGGCGTTGTTGTAACCCGAGTAGCGCAGCACTGCGCTTTGGTGCTCTGCCACCTCTACAAGTTCAATTCTTTGGTCATTGGGAGTGGGCAATGTTGCCAAGGTATATTGTTCAGGCATAACAAATGACACGGTGCGAGAATTGTTATCCATTGCTGTTTCAGACACTGGTGCAGTCATAGCAATGGATTCAGATTTTTGTTCGGAAACGGGTGCAGTCATTGCAATGGATTGCTTTTTTGTGTTGCCACCAAAAATATATCCTGCCAAAATGCGGAATCCCGAAGACATCGATTCACGGTATTCTCCAGTAACCCTAACCCGGGCTTCGATGTAG
>Ga0209181_10003717_pt1 | contig 23244 bp, 23 predicted proteins | sample MAT05_FD_187208 | JGI IMG/M metagenome (GOLD analysis project Ga0209181, IMG submission 187208) | Freshwater microbial communities from Lake Fryxell liftoff mats and glacier meltwater in Antarctica - MAT-05 (SPAdes) (version 2) | ecosystem: Environmental > Aquatic > Freshwater > Ice > Liftoff...
TTAATCATGTTCGCTTCACTTGTATCTTGAATACAAATTACGGTTTTGCCTTTGCAGGCTGCTACACAGTTTAAACGCATGTTATCAATAATCAAGTCTTCACTTACACTTTCATTTTTTAGAAACCGGTAAAAGCCTTTGGCGGCAGAATCGTCACGCGAAAGTTGACGAATAGAGTGTACGTGTTTAGTAAATAAATCACGCATGATATGATTACCTCGCTTTAATAAACGCTTGTCGGGCAAATTGCTAAATATTCTTTGTTGCATATAAACACAAAGAAAATATTATTTTTGTGTCCACACGATAGGTTGTTTCAAACGGGAGTTATAATGCCTATAATATATGAAAGTAGCACAATTAGATGCAACCGAATCAAGATAACTACCCTATGGACTATCTTGAATTTAAAGTCGGTATAATTTGATGATAAAAACTTAACACAATCCTCGAAAAATTACTCACAACCATTTTCATTCCTTCAAAATACCATCTACTATTTTACAAAATTCCTTTGGGTATTCAACATTTGGAACATGTGCTGCATTAGGTATTACAATTAAATTATTAGCATTTATGTTGTAATGCTGTATAAATTTTTTGGCTGTATAAAGCGGAATAAGTTTGTCAAATTCTCCTCAAATTAAATAGGTGTTTTTATTGAAAGTATAGTTGCGGTTATGGTAATATTTTTCATAATCAATGAGGTGTTGCAAAACATTTTCGTTTGTTTTTTGACGTGTTGACTCAATAGAATTATATACTTGCCTTAGCACAAAAATTGGTATATGCGGTGGTTTATAATACACTATTTTTAAGGAAGTTTTAAAGTTTGTTAAGCTCGTTGGCGATAGTATTTCTATCACTTTTTTAAATCCTAAAAACTGTGCGGCACTATCGGCAATTGCATTAGAAAAGAAATTATTTACGGCATCATTCAAAATTAATTTGTCCACCTTTTCGGAATATAAATGCGCAAATTCCGTTGCAACTATTCCACCATAAGAATTGCCACAAAGCGTTACTTGTTTTGCCCAATTTAAAGTGTCTAATATTTGCTTTATATAATTGGCTTGCGCCGATATAGAGTAGTTAGGAAAGGAGTCGGAAGTTGCGCCATGGTTAAGCAAATCGGGGGCAATAATATTGTAGTTTTTGCTTAGTATTTTTGCAGTTTTGTACCACTGCCCAAGTGCATTAGCACCAAAGCCATGTACTAAAATAATAGTCTGCTTTTTATTGCCATTGTAATATAAAAAATGCCTGTTTCCGTAGTGGTTAAAATCTTTGAAAACGAAACCTATTTTACTCAATTTTTTTGTGCTGTACTTTTGTATAATATTTAGGAATATTGCAAACAGAAATACTAATGATAAATGCAATTAAAAAAATGTATTTTAGTTTGTATTTCATTGTTTTTATGGTCTATTAAGTAGAGTTTGTAGGTATGTAAATTTCGTAGCAAAATAGAGTTTTGAAAGTAACCACAAACAAACAATTTCATAAAAACGTATTTATGCAAATAAAAAGTTTTGCGGTCATTGTTGGGGTTGAAATTATTGGTGCTTATTGCCAATAAATAGAGCATTTATACCTTCACCAATTTCCACTTTCCTTTTTTAAAGTAGTAAAAAGCCAAAAGCGCAATCAATGTTTCGGCAACGGGTATTGCAATAAATGCGCCTGTCGATTTTAAATCTAATCCCTTAGCCATAAAGTATGCAAACGGAATTTGAAAAACCCAAAAGCAAATAAAATTTATTATGGTTGGTGTTTTTGTATCGCCAGCACCATTTAAAGACTGTGTCATCACCATGCCAATGCCATAAAAAATGTATCCAGTACCAATTATCCGCAAAGCCAAAACTCCGTATGCAATAACACTCTCATCATGGGTGTAAATGCTTATGATTGGGCGTGCAAAAAACACAAATAATATAGTTACAAAACTCATAAATATTGCATTGTATTTTGTGGTTAGCAACACACTTTGTTCGGCTCTTTCTACTTGTTTTGCACCTAAGTTTTGCCCAACCAATGTGGCTGCGGCGTTGCTTAATCCCCAAGCTGGCAAAATAAAAAATATTACATTTCTTATTGCTATTTGATAACCTGCCGATGCGGTTGTGCCGCCAGTTTCGGCAACAAGGCGTGCTAATATTAACCAACTACCACTAGCTATTAAAAACTGCATGGTTGCTGGCCATGCTATTTTTATCAACGATTTTATTATTTCGGCATCAAAACTAAAATGGCTTAAAGTAATTTTTATAATTCCTTTGCCATTAAACAAGTGGTAACATTGGTACAACACACCCGTTGACCTGCCAATAACCGTAGCAATTGCAGCACCTTTTAGTCCGTAAAAATGAATAAGTATGGGGCACAAAATAATATTGATGATGCTTGCAATCCATAAACTTTTCATTGCCATGGCTGCATTGCCTGCGCCTCTGTATATTGAGTTTATTAAAAATAAAAAGAAAATGCCGCCGCTACCAGCCATCATTATTTTTGTGAAGATGGTTCCGTCAGCAATAACTAGTGCACTTGCGCCCATTAGCTTTAAAATATCAGATGAAAATAGTACACCCAAAATACTTAATACTACGGTTACTAAAAACCCAATAATTAATGATTGTGCACCTGCATGTGCTGCTGCATCTTTGTTTTTTTCGCCGGTGCGTCGTGCTACAATTGCAGTGGTGGCAGTGCTTAAACCAATTGCTACTGAATAAATTATTGTAATTACTGACTCTGTTAAACCTACAGTTGCTATTGCGTTTTGCCCAAGTTTGCCAACAAAAAACATATCCACAACCGCAAAAACACTTTCTAAACTAAGTTCCAAAATCATTGGTACTGCAAGTAAGAATATTGCTTGGCGCAAGCTACCCTGCGTGTAATCGTGTTCTTGCCCGTTAAGTGATTGCTTGATGCTGTTGTAAATTTTCTTCACTATTTTTTTTATTTCTTTTTGGGATAAAGATATTTTTTTCTATAATTTTCAGCACAGTGCGAAGAGAATAAAAAATAGTTTTACTGAGTTTTGATTGTCTTGAATTCAATTACTTTTTATTGTAAAGTTGTTTGATATGTGCAATAGAAGCTGCAATCATTTCAGCAAGAATATTCATGTTAATGTCGGCAAGTTTTTTTATGTAAACACAACCTTTGGTGGTTTTATGTTTGCCAAGTTTTAGCAGCAATTCTTCACGTTTATCAAAGTTTCCTGATAGGTATAAAACAATTGCCGTTGCGCGTGGCGAAAAAGCTATAAGTGGCGCATCGCCTTCATGTCCGCTTTCATATTTGTAGTGGTATGAGCCGAAACCTATAATGCTTGGGCCCCACATTTTGGGTTCAAAACCAGTTTGCTTTTGCATCAATTCAATAATGCTGTAACTATCATTTTCTTTGGTTTCATCTGCAACTGCTTTTATAAATTCATCCACGCTTTGCAATGTTTCTGCTGTTTTATTTTTTGCCATTTTTTAGTTATTTTAGGCATAATTAAAATTATTGTGGAACTATTATAAAATTTAAACTAGCACACGCTTAAATAACAATCAAAAAACGACCACATAGTCACAACAATTTTAGTATTACCTTATTTTACTTGCGCAGAAAGCTACCAATTGTTAGGTTAAAACCAAATGTAAGTTTACTAATTCTTTTAGCATTAATTGAATAACCTAGTCCAGCTTCAGCTGCTGATGTAAATCTTTTTCTGCTATTAGTTTGTAATCCAAAAAATAATGCAGCAGTAACGTAAGGTATTAGTTCATATCCATAATTTTATACTGCAATTGGATAAGTGTACATAACTTTTGGCGATACAAATAAACCCGAATATGGCATTGGCATTGCTTTTTTTCTTGCAACAAAATAGTGCCTATAAGCAACATAAGTAATAGGACTTAAAGTAAATAAAAAATAGTTTTTTTTTATTTATTTCACTACCAGTAAAGCTGGGTGAAATGACTACCGAATAATCTAAAATTGAACATTTACTTAAACTAGTTTGCACCTCCAAACCTGCAGGAAGGTAATTAAATATAATCATATTTTTGTGCGCGATGCCAGTGACTATTGTTGCTTATTCATTAGCATATTCGGCCAAAGGTAAATTGCAAATTAAGCTTAATATTAAAGTAATTTTTTCACAAATAAATATTTACTGAATAGATAGAAAAATATACATATTTCAACAGAATATTTTCTTCACACCTACAATTCTTAGATTTCATTTGACATTACACACTAAAAAAAGCTGCTACCAAATTTTGATAGCAGCCTTTTTGTAAAAAATATTATTATTAAACCACAGTTGGTGGAGGCGTAACTGTAATTCCTAATTTTTTCTTTACACCCTCAGTAGTCAAGCTGCTTGGGCGTTCTATTGGGTGGCCTAAAGCCCTATCCCAAATTAACGAAGCCATTACACCTAAAGCACGCGAAACACCAAATAACACGGTATAAAAATCAAATTCTTTCATACCATAGTGCATCAACAATGAGCCAGAATGTGCATCAACGTTTGGCCATGGGTTTTTTATTTTACCTAATGATTCTAATATTGGCGGCACTACTTCATACACCAATTGTACGGTTTCTATTAAATCGTCGTGCTTGATGTAGCGTTTGTAAAAATCTTGTTGTGCTTCAAAACGAGGGTCAGTTTTGCGCAATACAGCATGTCCGTATCCTGGAACAACTTTACCTTCGGCAATAGTTTTCTTTACGTATTCAGCAATTTGTTCGCGGGTTGGCAAAGTAGTATTCAACTCTGCATTCATTTCTAATAACCACGACACTACTTCTTGATTTGCTAAACCATGCAAAGGACCAGCCAAGCCAGTCATACCAGCCGTAAAAGCCAAGTAAGGGTCGCTTAATGCAGAGCCTACAAGGTGCGTGGCGTGTGCCGATACATTTCCGCCTTCATGGTCTGCATGAATAGTCATGTAAAGGCGCATTAAACGGCGCATATCAATGGTTTCGTAACCAAGCATGTGTGCAAAGTTTGCTGCCCAATCTAATTTCGGATTTGGTTCAATGTGAACATTGTCATGGTATGTTTTGCGATAAATATATGCTGCAACACGCGGCAAACGTGCAATTAGGTTCATTGCATCTTCATAGCAATAGTCCCAATATTTCTTTTTAGAAATTCCTTTTTTGTATGCCGCTGCAAATAAACTTTCGGTTTGCATTGCCAATACTGCAATAGAAAATTGAGTCATTGGGTGCGTTTTTTGTGGCAATCTATCTAACACATCAAACACGTGTTTAGGTACGTTGCTGCGTCGTGCCCAGTTGTTTGTTAGGCTAATTACGTCTTCCTGTGTTGGCAAATCGCCAAGCAACATCAAATAGAAAATTCCTTCTGGCAAAGGTTCTGTACCGCCTTTTGCTTTTGGTAATTTTTCGCGCAATTCAGGAATTGTATAACCTCTAAATCTAATGCCTTCATTGGCATCTAACTTAGAAGTTTCTGTAATCATACCAACCATTCCTTTCATACCTTGATACACATCGGCTAAAGTATATTCGCCTAACTTTTTGTCGCCATGTTCTTTTATTAAGGCCTTTACCTCAACAGCTAGTGGCGCAGCTTTTTCCTGAAATTTGTCTTTTAATGTGTCCATTTTTATTTAGTATTTATGCTTAGTATTTGGTGCTTTTTGGTTTGGTGGCTTCCGCAGAAATTATTTTATTTATTATACAATTCAACTCTGTGTTAAAATCATTTAGCCTTCATGTTGAAAATTTCAAAGTTATTTGAACTTTACATTTTGAACTATTTCAGAAGTTTCTTTCCTAAGAACTTTGCTGTGTGCCCCAATTCTTCTTCAATTCTTATTAGTTGATTATACTTACTTACCCTATCGCTGCGGCTTGCGCTGCCTGTTTTTATTTGCCCTGTGTTTAATGCAACTGCCAAATCAGCAATTGTATTGTCTTCTGTTTCGCCACTTCGGTGGCTCATAACTGCTGTGTAACCCGCATTGTTGGCCATTTGTACCGCATCAATAGTTTCGCTAAGGCTACCAATCTGGTTTACCTTAACAAGTATTGAGTTAGCAATGTTTTTATCAATGCCTTCTTTTAAGCGTTTTACGTTGGTTACAAATAAATCATCACCCACCAATTGTATTTTGTCTCCAATTTTTTCGGTAAGCAATTTCCAACCATCCCAATCGTCTTCAGCCAAGCCATCTTCAATTGAAACTATTGGATATTTCTTTGCCCAATCGGCCCAATAGTCAACCATTTGTGACGATGTAAGTTTTTCGCCAGTAGATTTTTTGAAGTGATATACTTTTTCATCGGCATTATAAAATTCCGAAGCTGCTGCATCCATTGCAATGTAAATGTCAACACCAGGTTTGTAACCAGCTTTTTCAATGGCTGTAAGCACAATTTCAACCGCCTCTACATTTGATTTTATGTTTGGTGCAAAACCACCTTCATCGCCAACATTGGTGCTATATCCTTTTGCTTTTAATACATTTTTTAAATGATGAAAAACTTCCGTACCCATTCTTAATGCTTGGCTAAAAGTTTCTGCACCCAATGGCATAATCATAAATTCTTGAAAATCTATGCTATTGTCGGCGTGCGAACCACCATTTAAAATATTCATCATGGGCACAGGCAAAGTGTTTGCATTTGCGCCACCTACGTATCTAAACAAACTTAAACCACTTTCAACCGCTGCCGCTTTTGATACTGCTAACGAAACTCCCAAAATTGCATTGGCGCCCAACTTTGCTTTGTTGTCGGTACCATCCAATTTTATCATTGTTTTATCAATGGCGTTTTGGTCATAAATAGAACTACCAATAAGTGCATTTTTAATTGTAGTATTTACGTTTGCAACAGCTTTTAAAACACCTTTGCCCATGTAAATATTTTTGTCGCCATCACGCAACTCAACAGCCTCGTGCGAACCTGTGCTTGCGCCCGATGGTACTGCGGCACGCCCCATAACGTTGTTTGATGTAAAAACATCTACTTCAACTGTTGGATTGCCACGCGAATCAAGAATTTGACGTGCCTTGATATCTAAAATTTTGCTCATAAAAAATTGAAATTATTGTGTGCGAATTTATTGCAAAAACAATGATTCACAAATTAAGTTTTGTTGTTTTTTTGGTTTCAAATAAAAGACAATTTTAGGTAAGCCAATCTTAAATATTGCGCACAAAAAAAGTCAGTGAAACAGCTTTTGTTTCACTGACTTTAAAGATTTTCGAGAAAAGATTTTCTAAACGGTATCCGCAGTACCTTTCATAACTTTACGACCACGATAAATACCAGTTTCTGTGTTTACGCGGTGCATAATGTTTACATCACCAGTTGTTTTGTCAACAAATAATGTTGTAGCAATTGCTTTGTCGTGTGTTCGGCGCTTGTCGCGGCGACTTTTCGATATTTTTCGTTTAGGATGTGGCATGACTTTTTTTTATTTTAATTATTAATTATCCATATTTTTTTTGAATGCTTGCAAGGCTTCCCAACGAGGGTCGGCGCTTGTTTCGCTTTCATTCTTTTTTTGCACTTGGTTTAATTTACTCAAAACTTCTTGGTTACATTGCTCAAAATTATTGTCTTCTTCGCAAGGTATAACACTTAAAGGCACTAAAGTATTTATAAATTCAAATACGTAATTTGCAATATTTATTTCAGACTCTTCAAAAGGTAAAACCACCAATTCTTCATTGTCTAAATCGGTGTTTTCATTATCGAATTTTACAACAATAAATCTTTCTGTTTCTCCACTAATATTAATTTTACCGTTTGCCAAGCAGCGGTCACATTCTACATTAATGTGGCCTTTGGCAGCAAAATCGAAAATTAACATCGTAGATTGTTTTTGTAAAACAGCATCTACGTGTACTTCTCCGGTTTGTATTAGTGGCGAGTCAATTGCTTCAAAGAACTTTTTTTCAATATCAAAACTATATTGGTGTTTACCGTTTGCTAAACCTGAAAATTGAATTTTAAATTCATCTAACGCTTTCAAACCAAAAAAATTTTGAGGCGCAAATGTATTACATTAAATATAAATTGCAATATTTTTTTTACTCAACTTAATATTCATTAAAATTTATGCGAAACAATACGTTGTGTTGCTAAATAAAATACTTTTGTGGCGCATTTTAAAAATTAATTTTTATGACGAATAATATTGTTCCAATTATTATAAGCAAAGAGAGTATAGCTGAGTTAGTTTTTCCGGCCAATGAAGTGCTCACCAATAAAGAGGCAATAGAAAATAGGCTTTTAGAACTTGAAAGAGCTACAACTTTAGGAAACGTTGAACACAATAAAATAAAAATAATTTTTGAAGACGATAAGGGTTATAAACAAGTGGAAACAACAATTTGGGCAACTACCGATAAACGAATTGTGCTTAAAGGCGGAGTAGCATTGCCAATACACCGCATACACCAAGTGAAATTACTTTAAAAATACAGCCAACCTATCCTCCCTAAAAAGCAAAAATTGAATTAATTATTATTAAAAATTATTTCAGGTATGCCCCTCGTAAAGACAAACTCAATATTAAATACTAAATAACAATTTACTAATTACAAAATACTAAACAAAAAAATGAACAAAAAATTAATCGTTATTGGCTCCATAATTTTAGGAGTAATTGTATTGTACAGCTTCTTTGTAGGCCGCTATAATACTATGGTTGAATTGCAAACCCCTGTTGACGGACAATGGGCAAATGTACAAAGTGCATATCAGCGCAGGGCCGATTTAATTCCGAACTTAGTAAGCACAGTAAAAGGCTACGCAGAATTTGAAAAATCGACACTTACCGCAGTTATTGAGGCTCGTGCAAAAGCGACAAGTGTAAATATTGACGCCAGCAAATTAAATGCTGAATCAATGAAACAATTTCAGTCGGCGCAAGATGGTTTGTCATCTTCACTTTCTCGTTTATTGGTAAGTGTAGAAAAATACCCGGAGCTAAAAGCTAATCAAAACTTTTTAGAGCTACAAGCACAGTTAGAAGGTACCGAAAACCGCATAAACGTTGAACGTAACAAGTTTAACGATATGGTAAAGGAATACAATGTTTACATAAAAAAATTCCCTAACAACATGTTGGCGGGTATGTATGGCATGACGGCTAAAGCATTTTTTGAAGCATCAGCAGGCAGCGAAAAAGCACCGGAAGTAAAATTCTAAAATCAAATGCAAGAATTTTTAAATAAAGCGCAAGAGCAAAATATTGTGGATGCAATAGCCCGTGCCGAAAAGCAAACGTCAGGCGAAGTAAAAGTGCACATAGAAAGTGACTGTGCTGAAGCCGAGCCCTTAAAGCGTGCAATTGCATTGTTTGAACAATTAAAAATGCACGAAACAAATTTGCGCAATGGCGTGCTTATTTATGTTGCTACAAAATCGCGAAAGTTTGCCATTTATGGTGATGAAGGAATTAATAAATTAGTGCCCACTGATTTTTGGAACAATGTGGCAGCAATACTTAAACAACATTTTGCAAGCGAAAATTTTGCACTGGGTTTGCAAGAGGCAATAGATTTGGTAGGCGAGAAACTACATGCATTTTTCCCTTATAACAACGACGATACAAACGAATTATCAAACGACATTTCCTTCGGGAAATAAAATTTATTTATGGAAATTTTAATAAAAGCAGCACAGCTTATTCTTAGCCTTTCATTGCTAATTGTGTTACATGAATTGGGGCATTTTATACCCGCAAAACTATTTAAAACAAGGGTGGAAAAATTCTACCTTTTCTTTGACCCATACTTCTCTCTTTTTAAGTATAAAAGAGGCGATACTGAATATGGTATTGGCTGGATACCGCTTGGCGGCTATGTAAAAATAGCTGGTATGATTGACGAAAGCATGGACAAAGAACAAATGAAATTGCCCGCGCAAGATTGGGAATTTAGAAGCAAGCCCGCTTGGCAACGCTTAATAATTATGCTTGGTGGTGTTACTGTAAATTTAATTTTAGGAATACTTATTTACATTAGCGTTCTTACATATTATGGCGAAGAATTTTTGGCAAATGACAATGTAAAATATGGCATTGCTGCTGATAGTTTGGCACAAGCAATTGGTTTTAAAGATGGTGACAAAATTGTAAGCGTAGGCGGAAAATCAATTGATAATTTTAGCAAAATACCTGTCGAAATTATTATGGAACAAGCCCCATCGGTGCGTGTTTTGCGTGATGGTAACAAAGTGGATATTCCGATAAACATGTCGGATATTGGGAAAATTATTAAGCACCCCAATGATTTTATTTCTCCTCGTTTCCCTTGTGCAGTAGCGGCTTTTGGCGATAAGAGTAATGCCAAAAAAGGTGGTATGAAAGTGGATGATAAAATAATAGCAGTGAACGGCATTTCAACCATTTATTTTAATGAATTTAAGGGAGAATTAAAAAACCATAAAGGCAAAGAAGTTGCAATTACTGTACTTAGAAAAACTGATAGTGTAACATTAAAAGTAGCCGTTAGTCCCGAAGGTTTTATAGGAATAATGCCCAAAAGCCCCGAAACGTTTTTTACGGTTAGCAAAGTAAATTACTCTTTTTTAGAAGCCATACCAGCGGGCACCGAAAAGGCTTTTAGCACTTTAGATAAATATGTAAAGCAATTCAAATTAATCTTCAACAAAGAAGTAAAAGGTTACGAATCGTTAGGCGGTTTTATAACTTTTGGCAAGGTATTTTCGCCTACTTGGGATTGGCTTAGCTTCTGGAATATTACGGCTTTCTTTTCAATTGTTTTGGCGGTTATGAATATATTGCCAATACCTGCACTAGATGGCGGACATGTTTTGTTTTTACTGTATGAAATGATTACTCGCCGCAAACCCAACGAAAAATTTATGGAGTACGCACAAACCGCCGGTATGATTTTATTACTTGGCATGTTGGTATTTGCCAATGGAAACGACATTGTGAAGTTATTTCAATAAAATAGAAAAATAATGAAAGCCTCCGAATTTTCGGGGGCTTTTTTTTGGAGAGTGCGTAATTTTTTTAACTATCATTACTTAATCATTCCATTTTTAGTAGTATAATTTTGTAGCGATTATTAAAAGTCATTTTCTTAGCATTGCAGAAAAAACAATAATTAAAGCTTTCATAAGAGTAAATAGATTAGCCTACAAAGTTTATGAAGTATCTGCTTACCATAATAATTTTAGCATCGCAATCATTTATATTTTCTGCTCAAATTGTGGATGGTGGAAACGGGCATGCCTTAATTTTAGACAAGCATGGTGAGGTTTGGACAATTGGAAGAAATAATTTTGGTCAATTGGGTGATAGCACATTCAAAAATACAGCTGTTCCTAAAAAAGTAAATACCTTAAAAATATTAGCGCAATTTCTCGTGGTTATGACCATAGTGCAGCATTAGACAGCAATGGTGATTTGTTTTTATGGGGGAGAAATAATTACGGACAACTTGGTTGCCAATCAATAAATGACCCAACAACGCCTCAAAAGCTACAAAATCACAGTGGTTTTATTGCCGTTGAAGGAGGGCATTGGCATACTGTAGCACTTAAAAAAGATGGCACAGTATGGAGTTGGGGGCACAATTATTTCGCCGAATTAAGCAATGGCAATAGGGAGCATAGCTCGTGGCTAGTTTCGGTGTTACAAAATTCAAATAGCGGAATTTCAAAATTATCGGATGTAACAAACATTGCTTCGGTTGGTTATCATACCTTGGCATTAAAAAGAGATGGTAGCGTTTGGGGTGGGGTACCAATAGTTTTAATGAACTCGGCAAAAGTGGTAAGGAATTTCAACAATATGCAATTAAAGTAACAGGGCTTCCGAAAATTAACCAAATTGCAGTTGGTTGGCATCATTCCATTGCCCTAGATAATAATGGAAATATATGGGTTTGGGGTTCCGACCCTGCATTTCAATTTAACGAAGAAACAAAAAAACATTATGACAAGCCAACTCTATTGGTGAACCTTCCTAAATTTACAAAAATAGCTTGTGGTAGCTGGCATTCTCTGGCTATTGATGAAAATATGAATATTTGGTCATGCGGTAAAAACCATTTTGGAATGTTAGGAACTGGCGACAGCATAAGTTGCACAACGCCAATGCAGATAAAGACATTGAAAAATATTACTGATATTGGCGGAGGGTGTTTACAATCTATTGCAATAGATTCGTCAGGTAAAATATATACATTTGGTGATAATCCTTCAGGCCAACTTGGATTAGCAATTTGTCGCGATGTTACTCTCCTAAATTAATGCCATTAAACATGAGTGGTGCAATAAAATATGACTCCCTTAATGAGAGTAAAATAAACACTTTATCAAATTTACCATCTAATCCTAAGTTAGAAGATACAAATAATAAAATGGAAATTTTTGGTTACATGTTGTTACTAATAAGTGTTGCTTTTAATATTATTTTCATTTCTAAACTAAAACACCAAAATAGAAAACATCCAAAGCGCTAAACTGAACCACATTAAATTGACAAAGAAATTTCTAACTTCTTCCATACGAAATACAGCACAAAATTTAATTAATTTAAGCCTTAATTAGTATGTTTGTGAGATAAGAAAGGTACAATTAATAGATAACCGAAAAACTACAGATTATTAGAATACCTAGTTAGTTACTTTAAACGTAATTGATGGTTTTACCCCTGTTTTATACTAATACAAATGAGGTTTTTAAATTATCAATAGTGTAACGTAATATGTTCTAATATGTCTTATCCCTTTGTTATCAAACTGGACAAGCATGGTTGTATTTTAAAAGCTAACTTGTTTTAGTATAATTACCAACGGAATACAAATATCAAGTCTAACTGAATAATACTTAGAATAATTTAATTAATAAAACATGGGACAATTCATATCACCAATAATACATGCTACTGAACTTTTAGAATTATACCAAACGGCGAATGTGATTTTTATTGATGCTACGAATGGTAAAAATGCCAAATTAAATTACCTAGAAAATCATTTAGATGGAGCATTATTTATTGATTTGAATACGCAGTTGGCAGACATTAAAGAAGATGCTGCAAATGGTGGACGACACCCTTTACCGAGTATTGAATCATTTTCTAAAACATTAGCATCACTTGGTATTGTTAATAATAGCCATGTTATTATTTATGATGATAAAAATGGTTCAAATGCTGCTGCACGATTTTGGTGGATGCTTAAATCTATTGGGCACCAAAGGGTACAAGTTTTAAATGGAGGCATTAAAGAAGCTATAGAAATTGGGTTTCCAACTAATAATAAAATTGTAATTGCAAACAAAGTTGAACCATATAAAGTTGATAATTGGCAACTGCCAATTGCTAGCATGAGTGAGGTTGAAGAGGTTTCAATCAATAATAACTTTATTGTAATTGATGTTAGGGATAACGAACGCTACAAAGGAAAAGTTGAAACCATTGACCTTGTAGCAGGCCACATTCCAGGGGCAATAAATATTCCTTTTTCAGAAAACCTTGATGACAATGAACTTTTTTTATCGCCAACCGAATTGAAACTAAAATACCAAAAAGTATTTGAAAATAAGAACACAGAAAATATAATTGTGCATTGTGGTTCGGGTGTTACAGCTTGCCACACCCTATTGGCAATAGCTTATGCAGGGTTAGAAATTCCGAAACTATATGTAGGTTCATGGAGTGAGTGGTCGAGAAATAATAAAAAAATAGCTACAGAGCAGTAATTTAATTTGAATCTAAAAAAAAAAATAATGTTTTATGCCAAACAAGTTAGCTTTTAAAAATAACCATTTAAAGTGTTTAATAACATATAATACAAATCAAAAGTCGAAGTTTTTTTAGTAACAGAGTACGTCTAACGCAACCGTCCTAGCGATTGTTATGGGCTTGCGAAGGCAGGTAAGCAAAATCTCATTAATACAAATAAAAACAAACACAAATTAATAATTCCTGTTTGAGTCCCAACTTTTCCGGGAGACAAGCATGTCCGCAGCCCAATAAAATAGGCATATAATTCATCCATTGATTTTGATAAAATATAATATTAATGTTTACAGTTGAAAATATTCATGCGTAAAATGTAATGGAAATAATAGGTAAAGTAAATTTACTTAAATGCAAAAAGTAATTCCGATTCCACATTCAATATTTAGTCCAATTTCTCCTATTGTATCAAACGTTACCATTGTACTATTTTGATGTAGCAGAGGCATTAAAACTCCCGTTTGAAACAAGGGAGTAAATTATAAAATAGTTTAGACTATTTTATAATTTAAATCTGGTGAGTGCACGACAAATTGCACTAAGTATCAAATATAAATTGTCCAAGGTAGGCGTCCTCGCCAACCTGAATAATAAAACGCTTGAAAAAGCCTAAAAAAACCATTTGTTGGCGTGGACTCCAACAAATGGTAGAACATAAGTGCCCCGTTTAACAACAACGGTATTATACAGCCAATCTGGTATAAGTTGATTTGATAGCATAGGACTTACATGTTACAAAATGTCTTTTATGATTATTTTTTGAAAACGCACCTATGATTTGGTTTCTTAAGTTAACTCATGTGGCAAGGACTCCAGCATTGAGTAGAAAAAAAATAGTGCAATTTGTAATACACCAATTGTAAACCAATCTCAAATTACTTTAATTTAATACATTGTTGCCAAAATATATTTTGATAATTTGTAATCTTTAAAGGCCTTAAATAGGGTGTCTAAAATTATCTGTTTTTATTTATAAATGAAAAAATACATACTGCATTTTACAATGAATAGTAAAAAGTACATTCTTCTCTTCACATCGTTAATGCTTATGCTCAGCATATTTAGTTCGTGCAGTTTATATTATCGTTTTCACAAAAGCAAAGCCGAAAAAGCACAAATAAAAGAAGCCAGAAAAAAGGACGCCGAATGGAAAAAGAAAGATAGAATTCGGGAGCAAAATAAAAAGCGCATCATGGGTATGCAAACAAAAGATACCCGCAAACGAATGAAAAATAGTGCAAAAAAATCGGATAGAATAAATGCACGAAAAGCACCCAAACAAGAAAAACATTATCAATTGCCACGTATATTTAAACCTTCGCGCTGGTGGCGAAAAAAATAATTTTATTTGAAACAATTATTTAAAATACTGGCTATAATTTTTGCATTGCTTCCTATGCAATTTTGTAATGCACAGGTGTATAATTTCAAAATTTTTAATGAAGATGCTGGCTTGCCACAACTTTATATATATGGCATAAGTCAAGATAAAAACGATTTGCTGTACATGGCCACAGGTGATGGTTTGGCAGTGTACGATAGTAAAAATATGGTTGTGTTAAGCATGAAAAATGGTTTGGCCGAAAACTTTATTTCTGCGCAATACATAGCAAAAGATGGCACTATTTGGCTGGGGCATTTTCAAAACGGAATTAGTTACATCAAAAATAAAAAGTGTTTCAAACTAAATAACAACGACATTAAAAATGTGCGTGTAACAAGTATCACCGAAGATGCAGAAGGCAATATATATGCAGGCACTTTGGGTAAAGGCGTATTTAAAATTGCCAAAAATTTAACTGTAGAAAACTTCCACGATTTAACCTCCGATAATGTAACTTCTCTTTTAGTAATCGATAAAAACCGCATTGCCGTTGGCAGTAGCGAAGGAGCTTCTATTTATGATATAAATAAAAAATTTGAATCAATTGCTGATTTAGATTCTTTAGAAGACATAAAAGTAAGTGCAATAAAAAAGGATGCGCACAACAATATATTGGTAGCAACATTTACAAAAGGCATTTTAGTTTTTAAAAATGATGGTGAAAATTTTATTTATTCTACTAGTATTTACAATACAAATTATAGTAATGATATTTCTGATTTTATTGTGGTGGGCAACGAAATTTGGTGCGCCACTTTTGGTGGAGGTGTGGTAAAATACAAGTTTAAAAATAACGAATACACCAATGCCGAAATCACCCATTTTGGAGCAAATTCTGGGCTCACTAACCTATACATTCAAAGTATTTTTAACGATGCCGAAGGCAATGTTTGGATGGGTTCGTACGGTGGCGGATTGTTTCAATTGATAAACGAAAAATTTGTTTTGTACAACAATTTAAGTGGCATAAATTACGAAGATATTAGTGCTTTGGTAAAAACAAAAAGCAACCATTTATTTTTGGGTGGCAAAGAAAATTTAGTAGAATATGATTTGAATACACATCAAACTATTAAAATTTTTAATGCTGCAAATGGTTTTGTTAACGATGCAATAAATGCCTTATTTTTAGATGACAATGAAAACTTATGGATTGGTACGTCGTCTAATGGCATATACTTCAAAGCCAACAATAGCAATGCCTTTGTAAACATTTCAAAAAAATATAAACTAAACCAAACAACAATAAATTGCTTTGCCCAAAATAAAAACAACAATTTATTTATTGGTACTTCCGAAGGTTTGGTGGTGTTAGATTTAATCAACAATACTGCTAAAATTTTTACAACAACCCAAGGGCTTACACACAACGTTATTTTAAATATTTTTATTGATAGCAAAGACAGGGTTTGGTTTGCTTGTCATGGCTCTGGGCCTTTCTTTTACAAGGACGGAGAGTTTACTGTTTTCAAAGATATTGTAGGTTTAAAATCATATGATATTAATAGTATATCTGAAGACAAAAGCAATACTATTTGGATAACATCAGAAGGCGACGGGGTTTTTAAATTTGACGGAAACAACTTTGTAAACTATCGTGTAGAGCAAGGTTTAGCATCTAATTATTGCTATTCAATAAGCGTTGACAACAACAATGGTGTGTGGGTTGGCAATAAAAATGGTGTGAGTTATAAAAAAGTAAACAACAAAAACTTTACTATTTACAATAAATTTAATGGGTACTTAGCACACGAAAACAACCTAAACGCTATTTACAAAGAACCCAATGGCAACCTTTGGTTTGGCACCGAAAAAGGTGTAATACAATACAATGCAAACACCATACTTACGCACGATAAATTAGTAAATACCATTATTTATAATGTTGTAATAAATGATAAGATTTACGATGTGGATGTTGCAATAGATATTAAATATAAAAAATACCAAATAAAATTCAATGTAATTGCTGTGTTATTTTCTGAACCTACAAAAGCCCGCTACCGCTATATTTTAGAAGGCTATGAAACAAAATGGAACGAAGCCGCGAGCACAATTAATGGCATCACCTATCCTAAAATAGAGGATGGAAATTATACTTTTAAAATACATGCCTGCAACCAGAATGGCGATTGGAATCCTAATTATACAACTATTCAAATTACGATTGCAAAACCATTTTGGAAAACATCTTGGTTCTTATTTTTAGTGGCGTTTTGCTTTGTAATTTCAATTACAATGTACAACCAATACCGCACACGCGCATTGCTAAAAAGGCAAAAAGAATTAGAAGTTTTGGTTGATGAAAAAACCGTAGAAGTACGTTCGCAAAACGAATTATTAGAGGTTCAAAAAAATAAATTAGAAGTTATAAATCACGAAATTACAGATAGTATAACCTACGCCAAACGCATACAAGAAGCCATGTTGCCAACTAAAATGATGAACAATAGTTTGTCTGACGAAGTATTTATATTTTTCAGTCCGCGTGATATTGTTAGCGGCGATTTTTATTGGTTGTACCCGTACTCATCACACGAACTATTAATAGCCGCTGCCGATTGCACAGGGCACGGTGTACCTGGGGCATTTTTAACGATGATGGGCACAACACTTCTCAATAAAATTATCAAGGATTTTGATATAACCACACCGTCCGAAATACTTTTAAAGTTAGATGAAAATGTGCGTGAGTCGTTACATCAAAATACGCCTGACTCTACCAAAGACGGCATGGACGTGGCCATTTGCAAAATCGACAAAGAAAGAAATGTGCTGAGTTATTCAGGAGCTTGCCGCCCACTTATTCACATTCGTAACAAAGAAATAACTGAATACAGGCCATCGTTTTATTCAATTGGATATTACAACGAAAGGCAAGAAAAAAGTTTTGAAAATTTTGAAATACCTATAATTGCTGGCGACATGGCATATATTTTTAGTGATGGTTACGCAGACCAATTTGGTGGTGAAAAAAAGACAAAGTTCATGAGCAAAAAGCTAAAAGAATTACTTGTAAATATTTCACATTTGCCAATGAAAGAGCAACAACAGCAAGTTGCCGACGCCTTTTTTAATTGGAAAGGCAACTACCAACAAACCGATGATATACTTTTGATAGGGATAAAGTTGTAAGGGTGTTGCTGTTCTAAAAAATTCTCACACTTCCATTTCTTTAGGCCAAGCCATAAAATATTTATCAGCACTGTTAGCCAATGCTTCCATGTTTAATTGCTCCGAAGCCTCTGCAACATCAAGCAAAGAGCCATCTTTGTAATAGATAGAAATTTTGTCGTGGTGCGGATTATAAGCCGTATTTGTAAAATTACCTTGTACAAAATAATAATTTACTTCATCATCATTTAAGGCATAATGATTTTTTACTTTTTGCTGCATAGCCTGCAATTGCACCTTTTCAAACGGTTTCGACTGCAACCTAATTGTAAATAAATTTCGGTTGATTAGCCATTTACTCAATGTACTTAAAATTTTATCATGGTGCTGTTGCCACATTTTAATGCCAGCAAATACATCGTCATCATCAAGCATAGCAAATGTTTCGAGTGTATTGGTATTGGATTTAAAATCGGCAATTGTAACATCATTAACCAAAAAATAATGTAAGGCTGGGGTGCAAATAACTTCAACACCCTTTTGCAATAATTCTTTTGCGCGGCGCAATGTTTCTATTAAAAGTTGTTCGGCCGCAACGGTTGTTTTGTGAAAATAAACTTGCCAATACATTAGCCTTCGAGCCAAAATAAATTTTTCAACACTATAAATTCCTTTTGCTTCCACGGCAAGGCTATCATTAACCACAGTAAGCATATTTATAATTCTATCACTACTAATCACTCCTTCCGAAACACCTGTAAAAAAACTATCACGCTTTAGATAATCTAACCTATCCATATCCAATTGGCTAGAAACCAACTGATGCAAAAACTTTTTTTCATACTTGTTTTCGAAAATTTCTATTGCCAATTGCAAACGCCCACAAAATATGGTATTTAGCTTTTGCATAAACATCAGCGAAATATCTTCGTGGCTAACATTTTGTGTAAGCGAAAATTCCAACGCATGGCTAAATGGTCCATGCCCAATATCGTGCAGAAGTATTGCTAACGTTACCGCCTCAGCTTCTTTATTTGTAATTTTAATACCTTTTAATTTAAGGCTTTCAATGGCGCGTTGCATTAAATACATTGCGCCCAAAGCGTGGTGAAACCTAGTATGTAATGCACCCGGATAAACCAATGACGTTAAACCAAGCTGCTTAATTCTGCGCAGCCGCTGAAAATATGGATGTTCAATTACATCAAAACAAAGTTCGAAAGGTATGCTGATAAAGCCATACACAGGGTCGTTAAAAATTTTAAGTTTGTTGGGCATAAATTTTTTTGGCACAAATATGTAAACAAAAAACTGCATTAGGTAATTTAACGAACTGCAATGTTTGTATTATTTGCCGCAGTTGCAAGCAGGCGAAAAATGAAGTATTACCGTTTTTGCAAATTTTTCTTTTACTAATTTTTGTGTTTCACGGTCTAAAATATTTTCTCGTAAATCTATTTCTAATAAGTTAGGTAAATTGTAAATTTCTACCGGAAGGCTTGTCAATTCATTGCTCCAAGCATCTATTCGTTTTAATTTTTTTGCATTCGCAAGTTGTTCCGGAAAAAAAGCCAACTTATTTTTATGAACAATCAAAATTTCTAAATGCGCCAAATTGCCAATGTTTATTGGTAGTGTATAAAGTTTGTTGTTGCCAATATTCAATACTCTTAAGTTTGTAAGTTGTTCAATTTCAGATGGCAATACGTCTATTTTATTCTTAGATAAATTTAAAATTTCCAGATTTTTAAACTGAAATATTTCTTTCGGAAAAACATGTAATTTCTTTTTGTGCAAATCTAAATGCCTTACTAATTCAGGTGTTTTAAGTGCATCTTCTAATGATGTAAAATTTTTTATGGGATTGTTTTGGGCAAAAAATGAAAGTGGAAAAAGAATTAAAAAGTAAAATACGAATCCTCTAACACTCATTTGCTTAATATTTCAATTGCATTAATTTTATCTTTTGCAAGTTGGTTTTTCAATGATTCTAAGCCATCAAACTTAACTTCATACCTTATAAATTCTACAAATTCAACCTTTATATTTTGATTATAAATATCTGCATTAAAATCAAAAATATGGGCTTCAATAGTTTGTTTAGTGCCATCAACTGTTGGGCGCACACCAATGTTCATCATGCCTTTAAAACATTGGTTTCCAAAATGCACCAATACGGCATAAACACCATTGCTTGGTATTAATTTGTACTTGTCATCCACAAAAATATTTGCTGTCGCATAACCAATTGTACGCCCTAATTTATTTCCCTCAACAACTTTACCAGTAATGCAGTAGTTATAACTTAGTAATTCAGCAGCATAGGCTACATTTCCTTCTAATAATGACTTTCTTATTTTTGAAGAGCTTACGGCTACATTGTTTACATCTTGCGCTGGTATTTCTTCCACATCAAAATCAAAATTGCTCGAAAGTTCTTTTAAACTTTCAAAATTGCCTTCGCGGTTGCGCCCAAAGTGATGGTCATAGCCAATTACTAATTTCTTTGTGCCAATAGTATTTATTAAAATATTACGCACAAACTCAAGTGAAGTAAGGCGCGAAAAACTTTTATCAAATGGAATTATTATCAAATGATTAATATTTGCTTTTGCTAACAGTTCAATTTTTTCGTCTAAAGTTGATAACAATTTCAAATCATTATCATCAGGAAATAGCACCAAACGCGGGTGAGGATGAAAAGTAATAATTACTGTTTCCCCATTAATTTTATTTGCTACCTCTTGTAAATGTGAAATTATTTTTTGGTGTCCCAAATGCAATCCATCAAAAGTGCCAGTTGTAACAACAGCCTTTTCTAGTGCAGTAAATTCATCTAATGATTTGTAAACTTTCAAAGTAAAATTCCCCTAAAACTTACAGAGGCTAATAAAATTAGAAAAATTATAGTTTTTGTGTTTGCATTACTTTGCTGTTTTGCACCAACTGAAAAAGCCCAGCAAAAAGAAGTGTAAATAATAAATCACCTAAAATTTGATTTTGTAAAAAAGGCAATGCCATTGTAAAACATGTTGCTAATCCAGTTGCATTTGTGGCATACATTAAACCACCAAGCCATAGTGCAAAGTTTGTAATTGTCCAAAATGTTATGCCTGCCAAAATGCCTGTGGCGCCTAATTTTACTGATGGTTTAAAATCTTTTATATAACTACCAAATAATACAATTGCTGCAATAGTTACATACACTGATAAAGCAGATATTGAAAAAAAGTAACCTGAATAAGTAGAAAAATTATAATTGATAAAATGTATTGTAAGCACATCACTCACAAACATACTCAACAATACTACTAAGAGTGCAATTGGCTTTTTATTGATAACCGAACCGGCCATTAATGACATTGCTATAATGGGAGTAAAGTTAGGCAAATGTGGCATCAACCGTGAAATAGCCGCAACAAAAATTGCAGTGCAAACCAACAAAAGAGAATTATTTTTTTTCATTTGTAAAATTATAAATCGAAGCAAAAATAGAAATAGAATAGTTGTTTGCAAAAGTATTATTGGTTCTTCGTTTACGCACCAAATATTTTTGAGAGTTTTCGCAGATAATCTTAACCTAATTTTTCGACTGTATTTTTTTAGTAGGCGTATTCAATAAACACCTTTCCTATATAATATTCTCAACGTAGAGTTAACAGAGGTTGATGATTTTTGCATGGGATGTCCGCAATAACGGCAGTGTTTATAACCGCATTAATTATAACCGCATTAATATTGAATTTAGATATTGTTGAACAAGCGGTATGCACTTTCTCTGTGCAACTCGTTTTACTCCGTGTACTCTGTGTTGACAATAATTTTATTTTTCAATTGGAATAATTTCTAATAATCCATCAAAAAAATATTTTGATTTTTACCAAAAGGCAATAAAAATACTATTATTGCGTTTGTAGATTCTTAATAAAAATTATATGAAAAAAACAATCTTAAGAGCAACATTAGTTTTAGCTCCTTACCTACAAGTAAATTCACAAGATTTAAAATCTAAAAAAGGCGAAAATTATTTGCCCGAAGCCAAAGATTTTGCACTTCAAATTGATGCTGTTCCGTTTCTGGAATATACTGGCAAACTATTATCGAATGCAGGAGCAAATTCGCCGGCCGTAAATTCTGTAGCCTCAGCGCCATTTACAATTGGCGGCAAATATTTTGTAAAAAATGATTTTGCGTATCGTGCCAAAGTGAGAATAAGCAGTTTGTCAAATACAATTAAAAACACAGTAATAAACAATGCGAAAACGTCAACCGATACAGTGTATTCAAGCGATTCGCGTGTAACCAAAAGTAGTAGGGTAAATATTTCGTTTGGATTTGAAAAACGCCGAGGTAAAACACGCTTACAAGGCTATTATGGTGCCGAGGCAATGTTGCAAATTGGGGGTGGCAGCACAAAATATAATTATGCAAATGCATATAGTAAGGATAACCCATCTGTGTTTACATCCGACTTTGATGTAGCTAATGCTTCGGGTTATTTAAGCTCCTTAAAAGCAAGTAGGTTGCTTCAAGTTAAAAACGGAGCTACATTTGGTTTAGGGGCAAGGGCTTTTATAGGGGCAGAGTATTTTATTTTTCCAAAAATATCACTCGCTGCTGAGTTTGGATGGGGTATAGCCTACCGCAATACAAATGATGGTTCAGCCACAATTGAAAGGTGGGACGTAGCAAATTCGACAGGGGTAAATAAGACAACACCAGTTGGTGGAGGAAGTGTTTTTGGTGTTGATACAGACAATAATGGTGGACAATTGCTACTAACATTCCATTTTTAATAAATAATTAAATAACTATAATTCAGTACTTTAAATAGTGATTAAGTAAGATATTAGAAAATATGCTATAAATTAGTTTGCCCTATACTTGTTTTAATCGAATAAAGCTATACTTTTGCGCAAAATTAATAACCCCCAAACAAAAAAAAAAAAAAATAAAAAAA
>Ga0209181_10003718_pt1 | contig 23242 bp, 20 predicted proteins | sample MAT05_FD_187208 | JGI IMG/M metagenome (GOLD analysis project Ga0209181, IMG submission 187208) | Freshwater microbial communities from Lake Fryxell liftoff mats and glacier meltwater in Antarctica - MAT-05 (SPAdes) (version 2) | ecosystem: Environmental > Aquatic > Freshwater > Ice > Liftoff...
ATGCCTTTTGAACACAGCACCTTCAGGTGGTTTACATACTCCGTCTGTACAGCGTATGTGGTAGACCTACTACCATCTTTTATACAACATTGAAAAGAACTATCCATCCTTTTCATTCGTGACACACTGAACCAAGGCGAAGATAGGGGAGATACTAATTGATATTTAATACATAGAAATCCGGACACAGTCCGGTAGATTTAAAACGGCATCAAGTGATCCCATAAACTGTACGTTTGTAATTTAATGATTGGGGAAGGGAACACTTGCGCCAGTGGGGGGTTGAGAAAAACATATCGCAGCAAGAGCTTGCTGATATTGTAGGCATACACTCCACCCATGTTAGCCGCTATGAACGCAACATGGCGCAACCTTCTGTGGAGATTGCTAAAAAAATGGCGGAAGCTTTGAACGTTACTGTTGATACTTTGATTTACGGCCAGCAGGTTGACTCTCCAAAGTAAACATATTTTTTTGTAGCTTTTAAATAAGGAAAATTTTGAAGACAGGACTGTTTTATAATTTTGGTATTTCCTTCGGTACCATCTGTTTCATAAACATTACCATTGGGAGTTGTAAAATAATATTTGTAATTTAATTGAACAAAGCCACTTGCTCTTTTTGTATCTGTACTTAACACATAACCTTGCCCCAATTTTTTTTGTATTTCATCATCTCCCAAATAAATGAGCTGAGCTTTACTTGTAATATTAATGGTTACTAGTAATGTACAAATAAAAATCTTAAAGAAACAGAGAATATCTTTCATAAGGCAATATCGAAAAATTAATTGACTCGTCCTAAAAAAAAGTTTACAGATTAGTATGCTAAGTGTGCATTTCGGTTGGTGAGGACACCACCGATAGAAAAATTTCATGCAAAAAAAATAGGACCTGGCGGCAGACCTGATAGGTTTTTATCTACCGGTTGGTGGGTGCAGTTGCAGAAAAAAAATTGTTGCGAAAAGGATAAGTTAATTTTATCATCTTCTAATACCAGTATATCAGTAACCGATACATCCTGTTCGGCTTATCTTCTTTGAAAATCATGCGGCTTTCCTGCTTTCCAGTCAGAACTTACTTTTGTACCAAACCTATATTGATCAATAAGTTGGGTATCTGCAACTGCCTTACGTACTTTTGATGGCGCAGCATCAAAGTTGATAATTACGTTAGCTGTTAAGCTCTCTTTCATTGCATTTAATTTAATTTATAAAAACGATAGCCGAGGCACAAAGGTTAGCATGATACTATGTAAAATTGTTACAAAACCAAAGGAATAAGTTGCAGCATTCACACATGTATAAATGCACTAAAGCTTGCTGTGCCTGCCGGCCGATGGAAAATAAATTGCGACAGAAACACATACAAAGTATCCTGCGGGGAAGCCCGCCAGGTAGAGTAGTTTGGATTGGCAAAGAAAAAAAACTTCAATGCAAGGTTTCAAAGGCAAATAACAGGATGCCAGGCAAGTTTGAACGCTTTGGCTGGTGGAAAAAGCAAACAACAGATAAAATTTGTAAAATCAGCATTACCTGCGCCATTATTTTTAATAACCAATTTTAAAAACAGTACTTTACACCATTAAAACATCAACAATGAAAAAATTGTTAACAGTTTCCTGTATAGTATTGGTATTTGCAACTGCCTGCTCAGACAATAGTACTAAAGAAACCACCACAACAAACGAAAGCACAAAAACAAAAAAAGTTGACAGTAGGGAGCAGGAAATAAAAGACAGTACTAAAATGCTGGATAAAAAACTGGCAGATCCAAATTCAAATTACTCACCTGATAGTTTAAAATAGCCAAGCTTCAACTGTGTTGCGGTACCGGTTGCTGTAGACAGCAACTGGTAAATAAATCTACGCCATGTAAGGCAGGGCGGAGCAGTAGCTACAAAGTAAATTTATTATAGTTTCCTGTATTTACATTAAGAATCCATCCTGGCTTGTAAGCGCAGCCGGAATGTTTTCATCATCTATCATTTGGCGTAAATCAATCTCAATGCTTCTGGAAATACTGGTAATCGGTATATCGTTATAAGAGCCTTCAAATGGATTTTCTGAATGGTCGCCTATTTTTTCCATCAAAAAAAACATCCAGATAATTAAAGCAGAAAAAGGAGCCGCAAGCCAAAAATAAAAATCATCGCCACCAGCAAAAACATTTACCATACCAAATGGAATTAAAACTGCAAAAATTACTGTTTGCCATAAAGCCGCAGAAGCATATTGCCTTGGAAATGGAAAGTTTTTAATACGCTCACTTCTACCCTGGTCGTCGTAAAAAGTACCAATTAACTTATGTAATTCCATATGCCTGAAATCGTCATAGTAATTTTTATCTCTCAATGCTTGCAGCGCAACACTTTGGTTTTTTAAAATTTGAGTAGCAATATTGGTTTTAGATAAGCAGGCAATGGCTTCTTCTTTATCTAAAAACTGGCAAAGCTCTTTATCTAAATTTTCGAAATATTTATCAGAGGTTTCCGGAAAATATATGCCTTTAAGACGATCTTCTTTATGTTCCCATTCACGGGCTAATCTAAGTTGAAAACGTAAGGCAGTTAACCAGGCGATATGACGATAAATGATTTTCTTTTTGATGGCTGCATCATCCTCGCTTTGTACAAAAGCTACCAATGCAGCACCAAAAGTGCGACTGTTATTTACTATGCCTCCCCAAATTTTTCGTGCCTCCCAGATTCTATCATAGCTTGCGTTGTTTTTAAACCCTAAGTAAAATGCTACAGCAATACCCAAAACACTTAAGGGCTGCCAAGGCAAAGAAATATCTATTTGATAATGTTTTTTTAAAAAAAATATAGCAGCAGCTACCACTACAGCATAAGCCAACCCATAAAAAAAGGGCATTTTAGACCAATTGAAAGTTTGCCAGAATCCGTAGTTTCGTTTAGTGTACATTAGTTAAGGTTTGATGAAATAAATGTAAGTATTTTCTGCTAAGAAATTCATTTTAACATTATTAATATCATACATGAACCTTTTGCTAAGCAAATTATTGACCTTTTAAACTAATCAACATATTGTTTAAAATAAGTTTGTGGCTGAAATAATATACTAACTTATTTTTTTGGCTGTGATACCAGGCTTTGCATACGAATAACGGCTGATCAATTCTGTTGCATAATATCCGTCAATGCCATTGCTGCAGATAGAGGCTGCTTTATCCAGGTGGAGGAACCCATCTTCAGTAACAATATCATGATCAATTTGTATAGAGATAATTTTACCAATCACCAAAAAGGTATGGTTTAATTCAATGGGAATAATTTGTTGCAGCGATAATGCATATTTAATGCTGCTTTCTTTTACAAAAGGTGCAGCAATATTTTCCTTAAACTCGGGGGTCAATCCCACTGCCGCAAACTCACTTATTTCGGCTTCGTACTTTGCACTTGCCTGATGCGCCTGCTGCACAAAAGAGGAATGGATGTGATTAATGGTGTAAACCCCGGTAGCCTGAATATTAGCCAGTGTATGTGGCGCTGCTTTTACAGGCCGGTTGATATACCCAACCAACGGCGGATTGGAACCGATATGCACAATACTGCTGAAGATGCCGAGGTTAGTTTGCCCCAGCTCATTTACGGTGCCAATAAGACTTACAGACTTAAAGCCGGTAAGGCTGTTGATAAAATTAGCACGGTAAAAGCGTTCCCATGTTTCTATTTCTTTATTGCTGTAGGATGCCATTAGAATAATTTATACACAGTTAAACATTCCTGGCACAAAATTGTTTTATAACAATATGAAATCAATCAGTCTGATTTTTCCTCACCAGCTTTTTAAAGAACATCCGGCCCTTAAAAAAAACAGGCCCGTGTATCTGGTGGAAGAGTGGCTGTTTTTCAGGCAGTATAATTTTCATCAGCAAAAAATTATGCTGCACCGCTCCGGTATGAAGTTTTATGAGTCATACCTAAAAGAACAAAAGTACACCGTTGAATATATTGAAACTACCGATAAACTAAATGAGGTAATGAATTTGATTGCATTTTTATCGCAACAAAAAATTACCCATATCCATATGGCAGATGTAGTGGATTACTGGTTGGCTAAACGCATCGGGGCTGCCTGTAAAAAACATGCAATTGAATTAACTGTTTATGCTTCGCCATCCTTTTTGAATACCATGGAAGAAGTGGCTGATTATTTCAGTAAAAAGAAAACGTATTTTCAAACAGATTTTTATATTCAGCAGCGAAAGCAGCGTAACATTTTATTGGAGCCCAACGGCAAACCAACCGGCGGCAAATGGACTTTTGATGCTGATAACCGGATGAAATTTCCTAAGAAAGAATTGGTACCTGCCATTTGCCTCCCGGAAGTAAACAGTTACATTACAGAAGCAACGCAATATGTGCAGCAACATTTTCCTGAAAATTATGGAAGTGCGAAAGCTCCTCATTTTTTTGTAGCTACCTTTAAAGAGGCAGAAAACTGGTTGCATGATTTTTTGAAAACCCGGTTCGAAAAATTTGGGATGTATGAAGATGCGATTGTTGCTAAAGAAAGTATTTTACATCATTCGGTACTTACACCCATGTTGAATGCCGGTTTACTTACCCCTCAACAAATACTGAACGCTGTTATGCAGCATGCAGCTCAAAACGATATCCCATTAAATTCATTGGAAGGCTTTATCCGCCAGATTATGGGCTGGCGGGAATTTATACGAATTGTGTATGAACGAGAAGGCTGTAAACAACGCAGCACTAATTATTGGAAGTTTAAACGAAAAATTCCAAAAAACTTTTGGACAGGAACCACGGGCATTGATCCTATTGATATTACCATTCGGAAAGTTTTAAAAACCGGTTATTGCCATCATATTGAAAGGCTGATGGTATTGGGAAATTTTATGTTGCTCTGTGAGTTTGATCCGGATGAAGTACACCAATGGTTTATGGAAATGTTTATTGATGCGTACGATTGGGTAATGGTGCCCAATGTATATGGGATGACACAGTTTGCCGATGGCGGATTGATGGCGACTAAGCCCTACATTAGTGGCAGCAATTATTTAATGAAGATGAGCAATTACGAAAAAGGGGATTGGCAGCAGGTATGGGATGGATTGTTCTGGCGTTTTATGCATGTGCACCGGAATTTCTTTTTGCAAAACCCAAGGCTGGGTATGCTGGTAGGTACCTTTGATAAAATGAACGACGAAAAAAGAAATGCTCATTTAGCAAATGCAGAAAAATATTTAAACAGTTTATGAAAACACAGAATACTGGAACCGGTAATATGCAGTTGAATTTATTTTCGGAAACTCCAGATAATGCGGCTGTTGATTTTCCTACTTCTTATCAGCAAATTATTGAGCGGATAAACCGTATTAATCCCGTTCAATACAGCCAAACAAGGAATTTTATTAATGGCGCTGTCACTTATTTATCGCCATATATTTCAAGAGGAGTTATTACGGTAAAACAAGTAATGGATACTGTTTTACAAAAAGGATACAAACCTAATCAAATAGAAAAGTTTTTGCAGGAACTGGCATGGCGGGAATATTTTCAACGTCATTGGCAACACGCCGGTGATGAAATATGGAATGATATCAAGCATCCGCAACCAGATGTACAGCATCATCAAATGATTAATGCTGTTGAACACGCAGCAACTGGTGTTGATGCAATAGATGAACAGATAAAAAAATTATACGACAGCGGTTATATGCACAATCATGTGCGAATGTACACGGCTTCGATGGTTTGCAATATGGCAAAAGCACATTGGCTGCAACCTTCTAAATGGATGTATTACCATTTGCTGGATGGTGACATTGCCAGCAACAATTGCAGTTGGCAATGGGTGGCTGCTGCTTTTGCTTCTAAAAAATATTATTTCAACCAGGAAAATATAAATAAATACTGCTTTAGTAAACAGCAAAATACATTTATAGATAAATCGTATGAGGCTATAGTATCCATGCCTGTTCCTGATACATGGAAGCCCACTACAGATTTATCATTACAAACAAAACTACCGGTTACTGAAATTCCAGTATTGGCCATTAACAAACCAACACTCATTTATAATTCATATAACCTGGATGTGATGTGGAGAAAAGACGAGGATGTAAACAGGGTTTTATTATTAGAGCCATCTCATTTTAAAAAATATCCGGTAAGCGAAAAAGTTGTGCAGTTTATCATTGCCTTGTCTAAAAATATTGAAGGGATCGCACTATATACCGGCGAAATTTCTGATATACTTAGTCTGTATAAAAACTCATCTTTGTTAGATAAGGGATTTATTATTTCAAAAGAACACCCAGCCTTTTATTATTATCCTGGGATAAAAGACAGCAGGGATTGGATTTTTCCAGATGTAACAGGATATTATAATTCCTTTTTTAGCTTTTGGAAACAAGGTGAAAAGTATTTAAAATAGATATTATTCTCTACCGGTTTATTGAGACTTCGCCGATAAAAAAAGCCGGTAACAAAATTACCGGCTCTATGTGAAGCTTCGTATCTCAGCATGATAGAAATCCTCAGCATTATAAAAATCAGTGCAATCAGTATCAATCCTTCTATTCTGCTATTCTGCTGTTTCTATTTAGGTTTATACTCCAGCACCAGCACCGCATTCTCTGTAAGGCTGGCGCTGCTGCGCAGCTCATAACGCTTCTCTCCTGCCTTTACCACAATGGTAGCGGTATTGGGTACAATACTGCCCAGGTTATGGGCAAACAGTACAATTTCGTGCTGGTTTGCTTTATCATCCAGCATCAGGTTTACGGTAATGGCTTTTTCAGTAAGTCCACGGTTGCTTACCAGCAGTTTGTTATTGTAATATACGCTGATGGTATCTCCGTCAACAGTGCCGTTATCAAATATATCCAGGGTAATGTTTTTTACATTTACCGGCAGGCGGCTGAAGACGGTATTCTTACGGCTGGTTACTGCGGCCTCCGTGTCTTTTTTAACCACCGGCACAGGTGTTACGGTAGCTGTTGGATTTATCTTAAACTCTTTAGGTACTTCGGCACCCATCAGGTTTTTTCCAAAATAATCCCAGCGGCGGCGGGTCATGTAATTGGTTTCGGCACCAAAGCCGTGACGTGCATTGGGAAATACCACCAGGTCGAAATCTTTATTGGCTTTTTGTAAAGCTTCTACCACCAGATAGGTATTGTAAGGCGGCACATTATCATCCATGCCACCATGAGCCAGTAAAAGTTTGCCTTTAAGGTTACCTGCATTTATCTGGTTAGCCTGTTTAGCGTAATTGCTGCTTCCATCGGCATCTTTTTTCTCAAGGCCAATATAGCGTTCGCCCCAGTCGTCTTCGTAATTGCGATTATCGTGGTTGCCGCTTTCAGATATACCCACTTTATAAAAATCGGGGAAGGTGAACATGGCATCAGCCGTAGCAAAACCACCACCAGAATGGCCCCAGATGCCTACCTTATCAATATCCAGATAAGGTCTTGCTGCTGCCAGTTGCTTAATCCCGCCAACCTGATCATCCAATGTATTGTCGCCCATATTGCCATAACAGGCATCGTGAAATGATTTGGAACGGTCGGGATTACAACTGCCATCTATAATGATGATGACGAATCCAAGATCGGCCAGTGCCTGGTGATCGCCACGGGCTGCTATAAAATTGCGGCTGCCTACACCCCCGCCCTGCGGACCGGGATATACATAGTTAACAATTGGATATTTTTTTGCAGGATCAAAATCTTTGGGCTTAAACATTAGTCCGTAAAGATCCCATTTACCATCGTTTGATTTTACTTTGATGGGTTCAGGAGCCTTCCAACCGCTTGCGAGTAATTTGCTGATATCGGCTTTCTCCAATTCAGTTATTAACTTACCATTCATATCCCGTAAAACTGTAACCGGCGGCACATTGGGCTGCGAATAACTATCGGTAAAATATTTACCTTCAGGCGATAACGAAATATTATGATTACCATCTTCGGGCGTTAACAGCTTTAAATTACTACCATCAAAACTGATGCTGTAAAAATGAGCAAAGTAAGGATCACGGACCGGCTCACGGCCATTGGCCATAAAATACAGTGTACGGTTTGCTTCATCAACTTTTAATAACTGGGTAACTACAAAAGCACCTTTGGTAATTTGGTTTTTAAGCTTGCCGCTGTTTGCATCATACAGGTACAAATGTCCCCAGTCGTCACGCTCGCTGTACCAGATGATCTCGTTTGTTTTATCTAAGAAACGATTGTTGATAGTTCCTTGTCCGCTTTCGTATTGGGTGGCCACTGTTTCGGTAAATACTTCCTTAACATCACCGGTGGCAGCATCGGCTATGCGTACTTTTTCCACTTTGTGATCGCGGTTGGTGCTTACTAAAAAAAGCTTGCTACCGTCGGCATTCCATTCGTTATCATCGTAACCTCCGCTGGAAGCGATATCGTCACTGAGTGTTCCCCGGTGATCATCGGCAGGTATTTTCAGGCGTATTACTTTGGTGTTATCTACTTCAATGATAACGCGGTGAATTTTTACAATCGCAGTATCCTGTGGCAGCGGATATTTCCATTCTTCCAGCCGGGGTGCACCTACATTTGTTGAAACCAAATACATGGTGCTTACGTTCCGTTGATCCTGCTGAAAGGTTGCTATTTTTTTTGAGTCGGGGCTCCAGAGCAGGATGGGACGGTCGCTATGAGTCCAGCCGGCATTGTCTGTTGCATACCCAAAATCTTTTACGCCATCGGTAGTAAGCTGGGTTTCCTTTTTGGTATCCATATCACGTACCCAAAGATTCCAGTCTTTAATGTATGCTGCTTTTTTACCGTCGGGCGACAGGCTTTCATTTCCTCCGCCTCTTCTGCGGCCTGTAGCTGCGGCGGCACCTGCATCGGGAAGTATTGACTTTTTATCGGGGCCGGTTTTGCGGCTGCCATCGGCAGGATCAATCAACACATATTCTACCCCACCCGGTACAGAAACCGAATACCATAATTTACCATCGGGCAGCCAGTTGGGATTTACGTTATTGCGGTAAACGAGTTTATTTGAATTGAAGCCAAGAGCCCTGGTTGCAGCCTCATAGTCGGTGCTGGTTAAAACTTTTTTATCTGATTGAGCATTTACAGTAAAACCTGCAATGCTGCTCATTGCCAATGCAATAAAATATTTTTTCATATTAATTTTTGTTTCGGGTGTTAATTTATGAAAAGTTGTGGATTTGAGTAGGGATAAATGTTGAGTGGTAAGAATTAAGAGTTGTGTATTAATATAAATGCATTAACCTAAAAACAACAACGGCTACAATTAATGTAATTTAGAATACTAATAATTGCTTTATCATTTTTTTATGACAGAAATAATGCAGCAAAAAGCCGGTTACTTTTTAAACACATACGCCCTGGTGCTTTGTGGTGGCCAAAGCTCCCGCATGGGCACCGACAAAAGTATGCTGCAGTACTATGATAAACCGCAGCGTTACCATGTTTATGATATGCTGCAACCGCTTTGTGAAAAAGTTTTCATTGCCTGCAATAAACAACAGATAAAAAGTATAGATGCCGGATATAAATATTTACAAGATGATGAAAATTTTGGCATCATCGGTCCTATGAATGCTTTACTGACCGCATTTACAAAATATCCTGATAAAAATATACTGTTGATTGGCTGTGATTATCCATTTTTAAAATCCGGTGAGTTACAATCATTTTCACACTTTTGTAAAGATGAGCCTGTTGCTTTTTATAATAAAGCAGATGATGTTTATGAACCGGTGCTGGCATGGTATCGGTACAGTTGTTTTAACCTGTTGAAAGATATGTATGCATCAAAACAGTTTTCATTGCAACAGTTACTTAAACAGAGCGGGGCTGTAAAGTATTTGCCAACTGATGCAAACTGCATCAAAAGCATTGACAGCATCGAAGCTTTTACCCAAACCATCAACCGGTTAAATACTGGATAGTTTCTGTATTTTTAAAGTATGAAAAGCAAGCAGGTGGAAAACATCACGATACACAAGATCAACTCTGGAGAAATAAATGAAACCGCAGACAAAGTTGCTGTAGAAGAACCCCTGCAAATTCAACTGGAGTACAGCACGGCAACCGGGCAAATGCTGAAGGATATTGCCGTAACCATGCGTACGCCGGGTAATGACACCGAACTGGCTGCCGGTTTTTTATTTACCGAAGGCATTATTAAAACTGCAGATGACATCAGCGAAATAAAAAATACCCATGCTGATGAAAACGGCGTACAGGTAATTTTAAAAGAAAACATCATGCCTGCACTGGGTAATGCGGCCCGGAATTTTTATACCACATCTAGCTGCGGCATTTGCGGCAAGGCAAGCATTGATGCCATACACACTTTTTCGCAATATAGAGAAGTAAAAAATAACAGCCTTATTCCTGCTGCTGTATTCTATACTTTACAAAACGAACTTAAAAAGCAACAAAAAATTTTTGAAGATACCGGTGGTATTCACGCCAGTGCCTTATTTGATACTGATGGGAAGTTTATCATGCTGAGAGAGGATGTAGGCAGGCACAATGCATTGGATAAAATTATCGGCGCTTCCATACTGAGCAATCAATTGCCTTTAAACAACTGTATTTTATTATTAAGCGGCAGGGCAAGTTTTGAACTGGTTCAAAAAGCAGTAATGGCAGGAATTCGCATCATCGCCTCAGTTGGAGCCCCATCAAGCCTTGCAGTGGAAATGGCAAATGAAAACAATGTAACTTTAATTGGATTTTTAAAAGAAAACCGGTTTAATATTTATAGCGGAAAAGGAAGAGTAAGTCTGAAATGATATTAAAAATTTGCTTTGCAAATTTATCTGAGAGTTAGTAGCCACTAATACCACTAATTGACACGAATAATTCGTGTTTATTCGTGGCATTAGTGGCAAAAAAAATCAAGTATGAAGCTACGTATAAAAGGAAATTCATTAAGGATACGGCTTACAAAAACCGAAGTAAGCAAACTGGCCGAAAACGGTTACCTGGAAGAGCAGACCTGCTTCCCCAATAACCGTTTTGTTTATGCTTTGCAAAACTCTGATGATGCTACAGAGCTATCCGCAACATTCGAAAATAATAAAGTCACTATCGGAGTTCCAGCAGCATTTGCAAAAGAATGGCCAGCCAATAATGTTGTTGGATTGGAAGCCAACATCACCTTACCAGACGCCGGATCTTTATACCTGTTAATTGAAAAAGATTTTGTGTGCCTTGATGATACCCAGGAAGACCAAAGCGACAACTACGAAAACCCTAATAAAACCGGCTGATTCTTTATTTAAAACACAATTTAGCAGCGTACATTACCGTTACTACCTTTAAATAATCTAAATTTAATAGTAAGTGCTATGCCGTTTAAAATTTAATTATTAAATTTAAGCATTGAAAAAAATTGCCCTTTATAATATCAAAGGTGGTGTTGGTAAAACAACCACTACCGTAAACCTTGCCTGCCTGCTTGCAAAGCAGGGCTTAAGTGTATTACTATGGGATCTTGATCCCCAGGGTGGCAGCAGTTATTTTTTTAAGCAGGAAAATTTTAATGATAATACGCATGACCGGCTCTTTGACCGGTACATACCCATATATGATGTCATCCGCTCTACAGATACTTACCAGATTGATGTGATCAGTAACGATTCCAGGTTTTCGGATCAATTCATGAATAAGGCTTCCAGGATAACGGCACTTAATTTTTTAAACGAAGAACTTATCAACAATACACTTGCAGAAGTAGCTGATGATTACGACGTATGTTTAATAGACTGTTCTCCGGGGAGATTTCAATTACATCAGAATATATTTCAGGCTGCCGACCTTTTGCTGATACCGAACATACCTGTTCCCCTTTCGGTTTACTGCAACAATATGCTGGTAAAAGAATTACAACTCAAATTCCAGACCCGTAAAACAACCATTCTTAGCTTTTATAATATGGTGCAGGCGCACAAGAACCTGCATAAATTCTACATTAACAACAGAGATGAAATCCAGCATTATATACTTAACAGCCATATTCCTTTTTATGCTGAGATTGAGAATATCACGCTCAGCAAAGAATCTATTTTTCACCAGTTAAAGGAGTTTAAGCCAAACCTTTATTATGAAAAGCTTTGGCAGGAAGTTTGCCAAAGGATGCAATGGAACAGCTTTAATCTTACAAAAGCCCCGGTTGTCGATATTCAAAACGAAACACGCATCCCCCCTCAATCATCGGCTATTTACCAGGAACCACAGCAATTCAGCCAGGTTGCAAACTGACAGTTTACGCTGTCTTCACTACAAAAGTCCATTAAAAAGTAAAACTTCATTTCTCAAACAAATAATCGTTGTATCTTTTACAAAGAAATGTATTGCAACAGGATAAAACATGCTAATTAGATTTTGAGCGAAGAAAAAAAAGATATTCCATCGGCAGAGAACCCTGAAAAATTTACCGGGTTAACCCTTGGCCCTATAAAAAAAGTGGCAGCGGGTATTCCTGCTGTAATTAAAACCATGCAGCATGTGTTTGGTGAAGCTGGTTTTCTTCGTGGTTTAAAAGCGCTTGGCAAACTAAATACAAAAGATGGTTTTGATTGTCCAAGTTGCGCATGGCCCGACCCCGATGATGAACGCAGCGGCATTGGAGAGTATTGCGAAAACGGTGCCAAGGCAGTAGCAGATGAAGCTACAGCAAAAGCCATTGGTGCAGACTTCTTTGCAAAAAATTCAGTAAAAGATCTTGCAGCATTATCCGATTATGAAATTGGACGCAAAGGCCGTATTGCCGAACCCATGTATCTTCCCGAAGGAACAACACATTATCAACCCATTAGTTGGGAAGAAGCTTTTAAAAAAATTGCAACTGCACTAAATGCTTTGGCTTCGCCCGATGAAGCCATCTTTTATACATCGGGCCGCACCAGCAACGAAGCTGCATTTTTGTACCAACTTTTTGTAAGGGCATACGGCACCAACAATTTACCCGACTGCAGCAATATGTGCCACGAAAGCAGTGGCGTTGCGCTGGGCGAGTCGCTGGGCATTGGTAAAGGTTCTGTAAAGCTGGAAGATTTTTACGAAGCTGAAGTGATTATGATAATGGGGCAAAACCCGGGTACCAATCACCCACGCATGTTAACGGCATTACAAAAAGCAAAAGCCAATGGTGCTGTTATCATTTCTATAAATCCATTGCCCGAAACCGGCTTAATGGGTTTTAATAATCCACAAACTGTAAAAGGTATTTTCGGCATTGACAGTGCACTTACTGACCTTTTTCTACCTGTAAAAATTAACGGAGATATGGCTTTAATACAAGCCATTGAATTATCACTGCTGAATGAAGAAAAAATGTCGCCCGGTAACGTATTCGACAATCAGTTTATTGAAAACAACACCGAAGGATTTACTGATTTTATCAATCACCTTAAAAAACAAAACCTGCAGGAACTGATTGCCGCATCAGGTATTAACCTGGCGGATATAAAACAGGCTGCAGATATTTTAAAAGATAAAACAAAGATCATAGCCTGCTGGGCAATGGGATTAACACAACATAAAAATGCTGTAGACACTATTAAAGAAATTGTAAACCTGCTGTTACTGAAAGGCAGTATTGGTAAACCTGGTGCAGGTACCTGTCCTGTGCGTGGCCATAGTAATGTGCAGGGCGACCGTACCATGGGTATTTATGAAAAGCCATCAGCACATTTTCTTAATGCACTTCAACAAAATTTCAATTTTGAACCACCGCAAAAACATGGCTATGATGTAGTGGATTGTATTAAAGCCATGCATGAAGAAAAAGCAAGTGTTTTTATTGCCATGGGTGGAAATTTTTTATCGGCCACACCTGATACCGGTTTTACTGCAGAAGCGCTGCGTAAATGCGGCCTTACCGTACACGTGAGTACCAAACTAAACCGCAGCCACCTGGTGCATGGCCGTGAGGCATTGATATTGCCCTGCCTTGGCCGTAGCGATCAAGATATGATTAATGGCGAAGCACAATTTGTAAGCTGCGAAAACTCTATGGGCGTAGTACAACAATCAAAAGGAATATTAAAACCAATCAGCGATACTTTGCTGAGCGAACCTATGATTGTTTGCAGGCTTGCCAAGGCAACCCTTACCAACAGCAACATAAACTGGGATAACTATTTACAGCATTACGATCACATAAGAACAGATATAGAAAAGACAATCGGCGGGTTTGAAAACTACAATGAGCGTGTAAGAATACCGGGCGGTTTTTATTTACCAAACTGCAATCGGGATGGAAGTTTTAATACCCCTACAGAAAAGGCACAATTCAATATTACCACCGTAACCCCTGCAGTTTTAAAAGAAGGAGAATTAATGATGATGACTATCCGCAGCCACGAGCAGTTTAATACAACCATTTACGGACTGGATGACCGTTACCGTGGTATTTATAACGAAAGAAGGGTGATAATGATGAACCAGGCCGATATGAATGAACGGCATTTAAAAAAAGGCGATGTTGTTGATCTGTATAATGATGCTGATGGCAGGGAAAGAGCGGCTCATCAGTTCATTGTAGTGCCCTACCCTATTCCTAAAGGATGTACGGCTACTTATTTCCCGGAAACAAATGTGCTTGTACCAATTAGCGGGGTAGCTGATAAAAGCAATACACCAGTTTCAAAAGGAGTTATTATTAAAATAAAAAAAACGTTGTAGCTTATTTTGCAAAAAATAAAAAACCTTCTTTGCAGAAGGTTTTTTTGCTTAGGTAACCACTTACTTATCTTTTTCTAACTCATTCAATGGGTTCTCACAGGATACATTGGATTTAATACTTTGGTGGATATTGGATATTGGATTTCTTTAACAACACAAAGATACTTTGGCCAGTGGTTAGGCTTTGTAAAGGCGGCTATTAAGTTTTTGTAGTTTTTTAACGATTATCTTTCTAAATAAACCGACAAACGCTCCCTGTAAATTGCCCTTTAGTTTTTGCGTAATATTTGATTTAAGACTGCCGGATCTCCATCAATTTTTTCAGTGTATTTGAGTCCTAAAAGACTACATATCAAGGGGTAAACATGAATATTCTCAAAAGATGGGATCCTCATACCCTTTTTAATTTGGGGACCCCACGCATAAAAGCTTGCATGCATATTTTTCATGGCGGGATCAAAGCCGTGGGCGCCGGGGCTTATTCGGTTACTATTGCCACTTAATACTTTTGGGTATTGAGGTACTACAAAAATATCGCCGATACGGTTAAAGCGGTCATCGGTTGTTGTATAATGCCAATGGGCAGGGATATTTTCACGCAGGTAAACAGTAAAGCCGTTTTCCTTCTTTTTCAATAATTCAAAAGTAGGCTGTATATAAGCCGTGTCTTTTGCATACAGGTGCAGGCTTGTATTGCCACCCCTGATTACAAATCGGGAAGTATCAATCATGGAAGCGATGTTGATTCGGGTTACGGTATCAACTATAGCCATACCATGATCGGCCAGGAAGATAAAATTAACGGGTAATCCAAGTGCATTTACTTTTTCGGTCATGCTGCCAATAGCTTTATCAACAAATTGAACTGCATCCCTTGTTTGCGGAGCATCGGGGCCAAACATGTGCCCATCATGATCTACATTACTTATATAAAACGTGATAAGGTGCGGACGGATATCTTCGGGCAATTGTAACCAGTCAACTACTTTATTGATGCGATAATTGATATCTGTATTATCCCCAAAGCGGTACCAGTAAGTTGGGTAGGTTTGCTGTATGGGAGCTTCACTTCCCACAAAATAATAAGAAGCACTGAGCATTTGCTGCTGCTCGGCTAAAACCCAGATGGGTGTGCCACCATACCAGCTACCATCTTCAACAGATTTACGAATGCCTATGCTGTAGGTATCTTTACGGCTGCGGTCATAAAACTGGTTATATACAAGCCCATGATGAGCAGGATACAAACCGGTGGCAATGGTATAATGATTTGGGAAAGTTACACTGGGGAAAGAGGGTATCATACTTTCGGCCTGTACTCCGCTACTGCGAAGTTTTATCAGGTTTACTGCCTGGTATTTTTCTGCATAATCGTACCGGAACCCATCAGCCGAAATAAGAATAACATAAGGCTTGCTGAGTTGATTGGCGGCATTTTTTCTGCCGGGTACTATTTGTTGTATGGTATCCTGTGCATGTAATGCACCACAAAAGCAAGAAAATAAAAAGACGGTAATAGGCTTAAGCATAAATAAATATACAACAGCCCAGCTTTGCAAACAGGTTTATTATAAGGCTTTACCTTTTAATAATGTTTCTACCGCCGTCTGTATAATCTTTTAAATCTCGGGGGCTTAGTGCATGCACCATCGAATTTATTATAGTTCAATTCAAAAATTCACATGGCTTCGATAACCTTATTTCCGACGGGTAAATTGCGGTATTATGGGGCAGTTTTATCTACCCATAATAATCAATTACCTTTAAAGATCAGAGTTTTATTACACTGTTGGTACCGCCATATTCATTTACCAGTTCCTCGTCGGCTTCAGTATCATTAACCCATTCGGTTTTATTTACTAAGTACTTAAACTGGTGTTGAGAATCTTTTGGTAAAGAGACTTCGGTAGAAAAAGTACCGTCTTTTTTCTTTTTAAGAATAATAGCGTTTTCCCAGTCGCTGTTAAGCCCCAGCACTTCTACAGTTTCTGCGTTTTCAGGGGTAAAGCTGAACTTAACCTTACAGTAATCTTTTGTTTTAAAATACGTTTTCTGAATCATTTTTATTTGGTATTTGGTTATAAATAGCTATTCCGGTAACATAGTTACCGGTTCAAACAGCAAAATAAATCGTTAGTGAAAGTCCCTGGAGGGAATCCCTGCAGATATCGTTAATACAATTTTTAGTGAAAGGTAACCCGGTAATTTAATTATTGCAGTTTAACACAACTGCATCAGCTTCTTAACTTTAGGCTGCAACCCTTTGCAGTATTACTTTGCAGGGTACAAATGAAGTTACCTTAACCATATGCTTTTTATGCAGCGGTATGGCAAAATAATCGCCGGGTACAAATTGATGTATCTCATCTTCCACAATAATATCGCAGGTACCTTCTACTATCAAAAACCGTTCATACTCATTATCATGTACTTCATGTGGAGCATAATCCTTCAGCCATACAATGGCCGTGATGGCTTGGGGTGTGTAGCCTATAATTTTGGCAAATACATCTTCTTTGTTTGTTGAAACCATATCTGGCCTGTTTAACCATGGGTTGAAATCAGCTATTACAGAATTTACTGAAAGGAGGGGTGGCATTGCCGGAAGTTCTCCATTTTTTAATCTTTCGGTATAATCAATAGTGGCCATTAAAAATGGCTTTACAATCGGGTTTGGTTCCAGTTTATAAGTATCTGCATATTCTTCGACTGATGCATTTATTTTTTCAATTTCTTCCCGTATTTCAATATGATCCAAAGCGGCCTTTTCTACCTCACTGCGCTCTTCAACCGAAGCTATGCCCAATACATAGAGCTCTAAAATTCCGGTTTTAATATATTCACTTACACTAAACATTTTTTTCTTTCAGATGCTGAATTTACTCTTTTGTTATTCGTTTCCGAACAGGTATTTATTTTATATGATTGGCAAAAGTAACCCTTTTAAAAGGCTTTGTGCCGGATTATTTCTAAAACCAACTGCGGTAAAATAGAAAGAGCAACCATGGAGGTTACTCTTTCTTCCAAAATTGACGGTATAAAAAATGGTGAATATTATTTCTTAGGCATTAATACTGCATCAATTACGTAGGTAACTCCGTTGCTTGAAATAACATCAGCAACTGTAATGTAAGCCATGCCGCCAGTTGCATCATGAACCATCCATTTGTTATCCTTATAGCGAATGGTAAGTTCTTCGCCCTGCACAGTTTTCAATTTTTGTCCGTCTTTTAAATCAGTAGATTTTAAAGCGCCAACCACTACATGATAAGTAAGAATTTTTGCAAGCGTAGCTTTGTTTTCAGGCTTTAGCAAATTATCTACGGTACCTGCAGGTAATGCGGTAAACGCAGCGTTTGTTGGAGCAAACACGGTAAACGGACCGACACCTTTAAAAGTTTCTACCAGGCTTGCAGCTTTTACAGCAGCAACGAGAGTTGTATGATCAGCAGAACCGGCTGCATTGTCAACGATATCTTTTGATGGCACCATGTTTGCCCCGCCTACCATAACACCTTGCTCTTCAAAGGGTTTCATTGGTTCCATGGAGGTTGTAGTGGCTGAGTCTGTAACAATGGTCTCTTTGGTTTTTGTATCGTTACAGGCTACAAATTACACTGTTATTAAAGCACCAGCTACCAACAGCGAAAAAAGATTCATTTTCATAAATGTTATTTTTTAAGTTAAATATGCTGTAGGTACGCAGTAAAAAACTTAGTGGATTGGCTGATTTGCTTTTTTTAAACTTACATTAAAAAGTGGGGTGCAGAATGAGGCTAATTGGGGCTTCATTTACCAGCGGCAGAAAAATCAATTTTCAACAACGGTTGGTGTTCCTCCTGCCATCCAGGTGGCAAATGTTTCTGATATTTTCCAGCTATTACCAGCATAATTTTTAGGACGAGCAGCCACATACTTTAAAAACAATTCCAGTTCATTGCGTTTTATAATCTGCAGGGATTCAAATATTTTTTTGCCTTTGTAAATCCCATCTGTAATAAGCTGGTTTTGCGCTGGCATTTCCTGCAACATGGCAGCACCCGTAAAATGTATATCACTTAGCATTGAATCCAATATATTCAATTCATCCTTTTTTGTATTGGTAAAGATGGCATTGCTGTTCATGAAATTTTCTCCATAAATGCTGGTAAACTCAACTGCGTGGTTCATCACACTCAGCAGTAAGCCATCATACACACAAGGCACTTTTACCTTTAAGTAAATGAGGTCCCCGTCAGATGCCGCCTGCATTTTTTGTAAACGAATACCAAAATAATAATAATCAGCTTTTATCAAGTTACACCTGCCCCAGCCTATCATCGCGGTATCCAGCGTGGTACCGTTTTTATAACAATGATAAAGTACCCCCAGTTGCTTATCCTGTATGGATACCGGAAACGAGTCGGGTTTAATTATTTGCACCACCACCGAAGAATCAGTAAGTGGTTTTATGTAGCCGGTAATTTTAAATGCGAAAATTTTTTCTACAGAATCTTTTTGCGCCAGCAACTGGTTGCTGCTAAAAAACAGCATGAATAATATAAATGGTACACGCACTTTTTTTGCTTAAATTTTATACAGATAATTGTGCATTATTACAATGCATTAATTTTCACCAAAAGTTTTTCAGCTAATTTTGCATCAAGGGGTTTTAGCTCATTGTACATGTTGGTAGCGTTGCCTCTATCGCTTTGCTTAACATAAATTAGTCCGCTGTAATACCTGCAAAGCGCATTCTTATTATCCTGTGCAAGCCCCGCCTTCAGGGTGTTTAACCCTTCGGTATATTTACTGGTCATATACTGTGCATAGCCAAGCTCCACATAAGCGGCAGCAAAAGTCCTGTCAAGTTCAATGGATTTAATCAACAATGGAATGGCTTCCCCGTACTTGTTGTTTTCGTTGTAACACCAGCCCAGCCCGTATAGCGATCCCGAACTTTTAGGATTGTTCTCTATGGCTTTTAAATAACTGATGATGGCATCATCTATTTTTGCAGGGCTGTAATTGAGGCGGTAAATATCTCCCATACCTTTATAGGCGGTACCATTCTTTTCATTCAGTTTCAATGCATTTTGGTAGGCAAAGATTGCTTCATCATTTTTCTTAAGTTTGTAATTGGCAAAACCAATCTCATTGTAAACATCCACACCCTTTTTTATTTCATTGGCCTTGTTTAACCATTCCAGTGCATTACTATATTCCGCAAGCCCATTATAGATATACCCCAGGTTATAACATGCATCATCATTTTCATTATTTTGTTCGTAACATTTTTTGTAGGCTCCAATAGCTTCTGCATCTTTCCCCAAGTTTTGATATACATCTCCCAGTTGTTTATATGCCAACGGATAGGTTGGTTTTATTTCAATGGCTTTTTCCAGGCTGATAAGTGCATCATCATTTTTAGAAGTTCTTTTATAGGCATAGCCCAGCTCCTGCCAGGCTTCGGCATGGTTTTTTTTAAGTGCTACCGCTTTTTTTAACCTGTCAATTGCGTTAGGATATTTCTCGAGGTCGTTGTAGCACCAGCCTGCCAAATAAAATGCGGTTTCATTTTTAGGATCAAGCTCTGCTGCTTTATCATAAGCCACGGCTGCTTCCTTATATTTTTGGTCATCGTACAGTTTTTCTGCTTTATCAAACCATTCTTTTGATGTTGTTTGGGCAAATGAAAAAAAGGAAGCCATTAATGAAACGGAAACTATGGCGAGTCTTTTATATAAGTTGGGCATAAAATAATTTTTGCTAAAATTAAGCTACCTCATATATAAATACAATACCCATCACTGGGTATTTTAAAAAGAAATACTAAAACCCCATTTAAATGCCCAATTATCGGCTCCCTTGGGATGTGCATAAGATCCGTAGCGATAAAAAACGCCGCCGCCAATACCAATGTAAGCAAATGAAAACAGGCTGCGGCGGTATAAATTTTTTATCATCATTCCCGATTCGAATAATCCCTTTTCAGGAACTTTAAATGCAAGTAGTTTATGAGTGGGGGCATTGCGAAGTGTTCCATAACTGATATTTTGTATTAGGTAAATCTCGGGTCTGAATGAAATATTTTTTGGCTTGAACAGCAGGTTGCCAAAATTATGCTCAACAAATAAATTAACACTGCTGCCGGCGGCAAATTCATACAGGCCAACTGTTTGAAAATGATCCGGAACATACAAACTTACTTTGCCGGATTTTGTTGCCCTGATATTGAAAAGATATGAGTAAGGCACATCGCCCCAAACCTGCCCGGCTTCTAATCTAAAAGATGTTTTGCCAAACCTTTTCAACTGAAAACTATGAGTGAAACGTATAGCAATTCTCGTATAGTCAAGATCACCATTTAAAATATTTTTTAATCCCTTGGATATTTGCAAAAGCATTTCTGTAGTTGCAGGTTTGGTTCGTAGTTTGGCCCTTCCCATCTTTGTAAAACTTTCTCCTTTGGTAAGCCTGAAGCCGATACCGATTTCTGTATTTCTGAAACTGCGTAAATTTGTCCCTCCATCTGCAAATTCATATTCATACTTTGCAGGATTACGGTTCTCAGTCATCAGCCATACATCTGTTTGAATGGATGGACGGATCTTTGTGCTGAAATTAATTTTAAACTGTTCTACACTATCAAACCGTGAGCGTTGAAAATTACGTAGCGACTGGTTTGAAAATACAGAAACGTTGCGTACAAAATAATCAACATTGCCGGGCTCGGTAATATCACGACTGTAATCAAAACGTAAAACTGTATTCGTTCTTTGCTGCAGATTTAACTGTAGGTTGCCACCATATTTAAAAGCTTTATCCCGCAGACCATAACCTGCAAAACCCCCAACAGAAATTCTTTTGCTGAATAAAGTATTCGTTTGCAAACCGGCGCCGATTCTAAAACTTTCATACTTATTGATGCCGGAAATAATGTACTTAAAAGGAATATCAACCTTTCCCACAGGAATACCTTCAATAGAAAGTATTTTAAAAGCCTTATTTACTTTTTCAATCATGTTGCGGTATTTTGCCGGCAGCATTTCATAGGTTTGGTAGGTTATTTTTCCTTTATCGTTCAGCGAATCGGTACGCATCTGGCGCCAGGTTGAATCGGCACGTTTACCCGCCAGCGGATCATATTCCAGTTTCACATCCGAAAAATCGGCCTTGGTAAATGTTTTATCAAAAGAAACATTGGTGATATAACTGCGGCAATCCCAGAACAGTAAAATAGAATCTGTACGCAGGTCTTTTTGCGAAAGTGTGCTGTTTAATTGTGCAGGAAACCATTTTCCGCTCACCCGTTCATATTTCTGCTGCAATCTAAAAGTGAATATCATTCCCTTTTCATCTGCCGGTGATACAATTATATTTTCAATGGCATAACCATCTGAATTAACATACAGCAATCCCTTCAACCCTTTAAAGTTTTTACCTGCCTTGGGTTCAAAACTTATGATGTAGGTAGTATCGGTTTCATGTGGTATTCTTTCTTTAAGCCTGAATTTATACATATTGATACTGCCATCTGCCACCGGGCTAACAAAGCTTATATTATTCATCACCAGAAAATCTTTATAAAAACCGAAGGGTTGAAAATCGGAAGTGGTTACACCGAATGTTGCATTCTTTAAGCCAGAAAATTTAGTTGCCAAAACCGTTTCCTTTGTTTGCCCCTGAAATTTATAAATACGCTCGGTGTAAGATTCTGTAAGCATCAGGTAATTCTCCTTAAACCTTTTACCCAACTGGCTTCCCAGGCTATTCCCCGAAGTATCTTTGGAAGCTTTTACCACTTTATTCATTTGCTTATTCATCTGTTCCATTTGTGGTACCGAGCGTTGCTGTTTACTTGTATCTGGCTTATAGCCATTGCCGTTCCAGAACCGATCGCCGCCAGACAGTGCTGCAATTGTATAAGCATTGTATTTAAATGTTGGCTGCTGTTCAGGATCATTATTTTTTTTGTTACGTTGAACAAGTTTAATGATGCGGTGTGCCGGATTTTCATTTGTGGAAATGACTACATTTTCCAATTGGCCATCTGCCTGTTCAATAAATAAAGACAAAGAATTTTCAGTTTTTTCAATTTTATAATCCTTCTGTTTATAACCGATATAACTGATTAGCAATATCCCGTTGGCCGGCATTTGGCTAAAAGTAAAATGCCCGTCAATATCAGTAACCGTGCCGGTGTTGGTTCCTTTTAATGTAACACTCACAAATGCAAGTGGCGCTTTGGTACCGGCATCATATATAAAACCAGATATACGGGAAGTTTGGGCCAATAGCAGGAAAGGAAGCAAAAAGGCACAGGAAAATAAAATAAGCTTCCGCAGCATCAATTTCTATTAACAGGTCAGTAAAAAGATTATAAAACTAACGAGATTTTTGCTGAAACAGATTTTCTTCAAACCTATCCGCATAATGCTGAAGATATGTTTTACTGCATCGGCATCCATTTTAAACAAACAGGTTTTCCTACATCAATCCTGTTGCCGGTATCGGTTAACAGGCCTGTTTCTTTGTTAATTTTAAACACAACAATCTGA
>Ga0209181_10003719_pt1 | contig 23242 bp, 16 predicted proteins | sample MAT05_FD_187208 | JGI IMG/M metagenome (GOLD analysis project Ga0209181, IMG submission 187208) | Freshwater microbial communities from Lake Fryxell liftoff mats and glacier meltwater in Antarctica - MAT-05 (SPAdes) (version 2) | ecosystem: Environmental > Aquatic > Freshwater > Ice > Liftoff...
AATCTTAATTAATCTTTGATTTTAAAAATCTTCGCCCCGCTGCACTTTTAAAATACTTTTCTCTTGCAATAGCCTCTCCTCGGGTTTCAAAAGTTTCAAAGTAAGCCAGTTCGAAAGGAATGTATTTTCTGATTGATTCGGTCATTCCAGAATTGTGCTGCTTCAATCTTTCTTTAAGATTTTGACAGTGACCTTTATAAAAATAATTAGTACTGATGCTTCGGACAACGTAAGCAAAAAACATGTAGACCTGAGATCCCACACATCGAACCTTTTGATTCAAGATTTGATTAAGTTTCAGACCATTAGAAGTATTCAATTATAGGCGTCTCTAATATTCCCACTATGATTTTATCGCGCCATTCACCTTTAGGAAAATATTAGAATAAACGTAAAGCTGATTGGTCTGAAAATGTCACCCGAAAAGAATTTGATGGTGTTAGATTATGTTTGAAGTATTAGTGGCGCACTAATATAGTCAACAATTTTTGTCATAAGTAACAGAAGATGCCGTGATATTTTTTAAGTTTATCTGAAACTAGTTTGAAGAGGTTAAGCAAGCCCAACAGAGTTCGGTCCAACGAATACGGAATACAATTATTTTCTTTAAAGTTGGAAATGGATTGACTTGTGTTAATACTTCAATGTAAACCTGGCGAGCTTACACTCCTATAAAACTGTTGCGATCCATTATGTAGCTTAAGTCTAAAAAGAAGGATTATTCCTGCCTGTTAATCGATTCGAAGATACTGGATCGCACACCTTTAATCGCATTAAATGATGTCGCAATGATACCGACACTCATAATAACCAACATAGGGATCAAGAAATCATTCGAGGTTATAGGTGTTTTATTACTGAAGGTCGTTAACCATCTACTCATCGCAACATAGCTGATCGGCACCGATATAAATATTCCAATTGCAATAGACACTAATTCCATTTTACATGCAAGCATAAAAATTGAGAAACTAGAGGCACCAACAACTCTCCTAATCGCGAATTGTTTCAACTGACGCATCACGCTTAATGCAGTAGCCCCATATAGCCCCATCACTGAAATAAGGGTCAAGCTTATCGCAAATGAAAGCAATAGCCTGTGCAAAATCGTCTCATTTGCTAGCTGCGATTTCAGATTGTCATCAAGTAGAGATTTACTCAACCCGATATGAGAAAATATCTCGTCACTTACTGCATCAATTTCACGATTGATTTCTGGAGAAAAATGGCTTCCTAATTTGGCAATCACCTTAAAAGGTGGTTGTGGTCTCAAAAAAATAATAAGCGGTTGGATCGGACTATTCAGCCCCTTTAAAAAGAAATTTTCAACCACTCCAACCACACGAATCTTTAAATCGGGATCAATATATTTATAATTCACCGTCTCTGTCAATGGCTGAGTCCACCCTTGGGATCGCACCATTGCTTCATTTACTATTGCAACGGCACCATGCTCGTTATCCTCCAAATTAAACCTCCGGCCTTCAAGTAGCTTCAAATCAAAAAGTTGGATAAAGTTTGACTCAACATTTATGCATTCAATTATTTTGGTCGTCTGCCCTTCTTTGGTCGTCAGTTCGAAAATTTCTACACTCACGTTCCCTCCAGGAACAGAATGACCATCAACAACACTAGTTTCAATGATTGATGGAAGCACTTTGAGTTTTGAGCTAAATGCCTTCACTTGATTTAATTCAAAGTGAGTTGGAATGTCAATCACAACGATACCTTTTACATCGTATCCAGGGTCTTTCCCCAAGAGCAATTCCACCTGATTCCTTACAATCAAAGAGCAAATCAGCAAACATGAACAGCATGCAATCTGTATAACGGTGATTGCTCGTACTAAATAGCTCCTTGACTGAGAATATCTAAACTCACCAAGCTCACCTTGAATCGATGAACTACGCAGCCGAATTGTGGTGATACTTGCTGTAACGAATGGAAAAAATAATGATATGATTATCAAAACAATCCCAACTCCGCTCCACAACATCTCACCTAGTGTAAGCATGATTCCGAATTCAATATTTAACCACGGAGCAATGATCGAGAAAATGAGTATCGAGGCTGCTAAAGCCAACATTGTTGTTAATATTCCCTCAAAGAAAAAATGACTAAAGACATCGATCTTACTCAGGCCGAGTATTTTTTTCATACCAATTTCCTTGCCTCTGGTTAAGTAGTGAGACAATGACATATTTATAAAATTCATCGCTGAAAGAGCCAATATTAAGAATGCGATTCCAACGAAGACAAAAAGATTAGCTTTCTCGTATTTCGGGAAATCAAAAAGTTTTTGACCTCCGAAATGAATTTCCTTTAGTGGTTCAACCTGATACTCCGCTGTGCTATTTAATTCGGCAAATGCAGATTCAACAAAATCTTTATAGATGGTATCGAGTTTTCTTTCAACGGCAGAGATATCACCAAACTCACTAAGCTTAAAATACGTGTAGCAAAAATCCTCAAAACCAACTTCATGTCCAATGAACGATGTTTGTGTTGAAAGGATTCCACTGAACTTGAAATGGGTATTTGATGGAATGTTTTCAATAATGCCCTTGACAGTATATGCTTCATCATTAATTATTAGGTCCCTGCTCATAGCATCTTCATCACCAAAAATCTTGTAAGCCAGAGCCTTTGTCAATACAATAGAATTTGGATCTGCTAACGCATTGTCAGCGGATCCTTCAAGCCATTGATGTTTGAAAATCGAAAAATAAGTTGGTTCGGCTTTTATAAGTCCCAATTCGAAGAAGACCTGATTGTCCAATTCAATTACCTGTGAGCCACTCATTTTTCCTATGCCAACGGTCTCATCAACCTCGGGAACAAGTTCCTTCAGTCTTTGTCCAATATTTATATCAGAATATGCGATATCCTCCTTGGCTCCATCGGATTCAATCGAAAGGCTCACACGATATATGCGATCGGCATTCTGATAGCTGTCATAATTTAACATGTCTGTCACGTAGGTACCCATGATTATAAAGCAGCTAAATCCAATGACTAGTCCGCATAAGACAAGCGAATAGTGAACCTTGTTCCGTAAAAAAACCCTTAAAAAAACTGTTAGAATATGCAGCAACATTTATCAACCATTTTTATTAAATTTAATGAATAAAACTTATCACTAGCGTTGCGTCTAATTTAGAAAATTTCAAGATGAGGGTACTCTCTCTCTTTGGTTTTTTGCCATTTTTCAATTGTGAATGTTTCCGACATCGGTGTTTTTTCGAATGGGGCAGTACTAATGTATTGTAAAATTTCGTAAAGAGAGTTGGGTATATTTAATTGTTTTTTCGCAATGGCGACAATCACGTACGAAGAAATAGCAGCCCATATTTGAGACCTTACTGCGTTTTCGTTTTGTCCCCAAAAGGATTTTATTTTCAAGTGTTGCTTGATCCATTTAAAAAATATTTCCACAGACCACCTGCTTTTATAAAGTTTTGCAACTGTATGACCACCAATTTTATTGTTGTTTGTTAGGAAAACAAAAGTCCTGTCAAATTCGGTGTCATAAAATTTTACCCTCCTGAGATTTTCGGGATAATTTTTGCCGCTATAGAATCCCTTGAGTTTTATTTCCTGACCACATAGGATATTCTTTTCTTTGTTTGCCGGTTTGGATTTGATCCGTGTAAATTGAAGATTCTCTTTTGCGCGGACAACAAAAAATGCTTTCTCTGAATGAATTGAATGCAGGCGCTCAAAATTAATATAGGCCTTATCCATTATGTAATAAGAGCCTCTTTTGATAGCGACCTTGTCTAAGATATTAACATCGTGAACATCGCCTTCTGAAATAAAAATGAATTCAGGAATGGATGTTTTGCAATCTAAAAGGGTATGGATTTTTATCGCTGATTTCGTTGAGCGAAAAGTGGCCTATCAAAAAATATCAAGGCACAAGTCAACCGTTGTTGAGTCCAGTACAAAAATATTTCCTTCCAAATCAAAATCAAGTTGAGTAGAACCTTTGCACAAATCTTTAGCTTGGTTTATAAGTTTTACTCCGAAATCCTGAAAGATCCGCCAGTTTCGATTTTCATTTGCTCGTGAGACCGTAGACTTATCAAAAGCTTTTCCAATTCCAAGATGGAATAGCTTTGTAGAATTTAATTTCACACAGAGCATTGCATCACTCATGCTTTCACGATGGATTATTTGTCCGAAGGACAGGCAAAGAAAATGTTTCCAACTTGAAAAGTCCTTGGACTTATAATTTCCTTTATAACGAGAAACAATATTTTTAAAAACATCCTGGCTGGCAAAATCCATGACTTGCGAGAAGACCATCTTTCCTTGGTTCATTTTCAGTATTTTGCATAAAGAACGCAGGAAAAATTTCAAATCAACGCCAACCTAAAACGCGCGCAAACACAAGGCTGTCAAGCATTTGAAAGAACTAAACGTAAAAACAACGCAACGCTAGTGAAAACTTATAATTTCATAAAGCAAATTCATTATGACGGAGAAAAATTATCAATCACTAACAATCACATTTTTGATCATCGTTTTTACTTGTCCAATCAATTTTTTATGTGCTCAAAGCCTGCTGCGAGGACGCGTGACGGATATACGTTCAGATGAACCTATTCCCTATGTAAACCTAACGATCTCTGACTCTAATGTCGGAACTGCATCGCTAATTGATGGATCATTCCAATTATTCATTGAGCAGTCTCATCTTACTGATCAAGTTAGAGTATCTTGTATTGGTTACAAAGAAAAGTGGTTTAAGCTGGATAGCTTAGTCTCATTGAATAGGTTATTCCAAATTCGATTAGAACAAGAAGTCATTTATCTTGACGAGATTACAGTCAGTGCGGCCCTACCAAATCCAACAGAAATTATTGGAGATGTAATTACTAAAGTGAATAAAAATTACCCTCAATCCAATTTTAGTACTGAAATGTATTCTGTCATAACGGTGCCAATTCAGACTGGGGTAGAAGCTCAGTATCAAGTTGAAAGCATCATGACAGGATACTATGAGGGATATGGGTCTTCGAGGAAGCGGTTTTTCAAAGTAACTGAAAAGCGTGAAACAGGAAGTGATCCACTAGCTTCGATAAATTTTGGTTACCTACCATCTTGGGAGATACAAACTGCTGATCTACTTCTCAATAATCGTCAAATTGGTATTTTCAATTTAGAATTTCTTTCCGATTTTGAATTTAAGTATCAAGGAATAACCATGTACGAAGGCGACTCAGTATTTATAATCGATTATAAACTGTTACGTAATTTCAATAAAGTTACAAAAGCAAGTGCCAATGAGGGAAACTACCACGGTAAAATATTCATTACAACAAATACCAACGCGGTTGTTAAACATCAATTCACGCTCGTTCACGATTATGAGGTAGACTATAAGAAAATTGGAGATAAATATTTTCCGTATTTTCTAAAGGGGCATCGTACAGGGTACTTAAGAATCAACAAAAAAAACATTCCTATCATTATGTCTAACGAGGTCAGGATAACTGATATGGAACTTAATAGTCCCAAGAAACTTACCGAGAAAGATCAAGTAATCATGCTGAACATGATCAAGTTCAATCCTAATTACTGGAATCGTTATTATCCAAGATAGAAAGTGAATGTATTCTGCTCATTTTCGCAATCCTTGACCTATACTGTGCTGCTTCAATCTTTCTTTAAGATTTTGACAGTGACCTTTATAAAAATAATTAGTACTGATGCTTCGGACAACGTAAGCAAAAAACATGTAGTCTCACCGGGAATCGAACCCGGATCAAAAGTTTAGGAAACTTCTATTCTATCCATTGAACTATGAGACCATGAACTACCGGGATAGTTTAGGAGGCGCAAAGTTAAGATAAAAATGAGTTTGACCAATGACTTATCTCAACCTGGCCAAATCAGCTTCGGAAGCAATAAAGCCAAACGCAGAAAAATGTTTACCGCCAACTACTTTTTCATAAATAGTAATGGCACTCACTGTGTCGTGATTACATAAGTACCAATTGCCTACGCCATAACCTTGGGTTGCAAGCGCCAGTTCAACATCGGTATTGTTGCTGCTCACATTCAAAACCGAATCGACAGGTAATAATCCCTTATACATATTGAGCCGCTTGAAGTAGGAATCATTTTCAATGATCGTCATACCGGGTGTTATTCTTTCCAGTATTTGTTTAGCGTCTGCTTCTTTTCCCATTCTTCGATAGGTCATGTAAAGCCAATCTACCGTGGCGGTGATCAAATCGTCATTTTCCGAAACAGCGAGGCATTGTAAATAGGCTTTCTCAGCTTGGTCAAACTCTTCTTTAAGATAATGGGCAAGACCCAAATGATACCAAACATTAAACTGAGTGGTGGATAAGGGCTTGTTGAGCTTATTGGGCTGCCCGTCTGGTTCAATTTCAATCGGGGCGCCTTGCATTAACTTAGCAGCCTTAGTAAAATCGGCAATGGCGGCATCAAACTTTCGTTGAGAAATATACCGATGCCCACGATGGCGATACAACTTATATGAGTTTGGGAATTTTTCAATTCCTTCACTAAAAATTTCAATGGCTTGGTTATAGCGAGTGAGGTAGGCGGTTCGTCTGCCAAACCAGATATAATTGTCTTCCGATGGATCAGCGTCAAAATTTTTCTTGGCAACTGCAAGGTTGCTCTCTAATTTTGGATCAACATTGGTAGGTGCATAATACTCCAGCCCAAGCAAGGAATAAACTTCAGTTTGCGGAGTTTCATCATTTGAGCCAGAGCAACTGAACAATGCAATCGGAATAAAAAGGATCAGTAGATGTTTCATAAGTAATTTGGTTAGGTAGTAAGGCTTAGACAACTGTGAGTGGGAGAAAAGAGCGGTCTCCTAACAATACTATTATCTATTTTTTCCACACACGGTTGTTTCAATAGTTACCTGAGCGTGGAGGGTTGTGGCGCAAAGGCAAAGAATTGGTAAAATCTTTATCATGGGTTGAAATAGTTTTTTGTAAAGTAACAATTTTCAAAATGCGTAGCTAATATAAAGAATTAGGATACCGGATAATATTTATGGATGACTGAATTTAGTTTTCATCATTGAGCAGCATGGGTGGAGAACTAAAAGAGAACAGAATGTTACGTGATCTAATTTCCTATGCGTTTAATCAACTTACCCATGGTTAGTCCTTGCACAACAATTGAAAATAGCACGATTATAAAAGTTATCGGTACAAAAACATCCCGTTGAGATTCTGATGGCAGAGAGAGCGCTAAGGCAATGGAGATGCCACCACGGAGTCAGCCCCAAGACATGATGATCAACGTACCTTTTTTTGAATTTTTTGTTGAGACCGAACAGGAATGCCGGCAATACGAGTGAGATGTACCTCGCTACCACAAGTGAGATGGCCAAGGCAAGACCAACCAATAGATAGTTGAATTGTAAATTTACAATAACCAATTCAAGGCCGATCAGCATGAAAAGTACTGCATTCAAGATACTTTCTAAAACCTCCCAAAACTTTCCCAGGTAATCTATGGTAATGTCAGACATGGCTTTGTTCCTTCCTCTGTTTCCGGTAAATAGACCAGCGACTACCATAGCGAGCGGACCTGAGACATGGATAGCGCTACACAAAGAATAGCCGCCCATTACCATGGCCAGGGATATTAAAATTTCAGATTGAAAATCGTTTATGGATTTCATCAATTTAAAACCAAGGTAGCCAATAGCGAGACCAATCAACAAACCGCCAATTGCTTCCTGGGCAAACAGAATCCCAATGGAGCATACGCTCATGTTTTCCAATCCTGTTGAAGAAATACCCAGCAGCGTAATAAATACTACTACACCAATTCCGTCATTGAACAAAGACTCACCTACAATATTGGTTTCAATTGATTTTGATAAATTACTTTTTCCTAAAATACCTATCACAGCTATTGGATCTGCGGGCGATATTAGTGCGCCAAAAAGTAGGCACGCAATGAATGGGGCCTGAATACCAATGACTGGCATTAGAAGATAAGTAAGTGTGCCAATTAAAAAGGTTGAGACAAGCGTGCCGATTGTAGCGAAGCTGAAAATACTTTTGGCAGATGCCTTAATGTCTTCAAGCTTAACATGGAGGGAGCCACCAAAAAGTAAAAAACTTAAGACTATTCCGAGAATAAATTCTGAGAAATCCAGCGCTAATAAACTATCCTTAATGGACTGAGTAAAACCCGGAGAAAGCTTTCCAATAGAAATTAATCCTATTGACACCACCAGGCCCATCAGCATTAAGCTGATACCGGAGGGTAATTATAAGAAAAAACTGCTGCAAGTGTAATTAAGATCGAAAACAAAAGAAACATGTCCATGTTTCAAAGTTACTCAAACTTTAAGTAGGCCATAAGGCATACCAGCTGATTAAAGCCTTTGAGAATAATACTAATGGCTGTTCGACATTTGTAATGTCGAACCCAGATGATTTGTATTCGCAATCCAAAAGTATAATGTGAATTTTTTATTTATATAGGTAGATTATAAATCCTTTCTTATCTAAAGTTCGACATTGTAAATGTTGAACAGCAAAGGCTCAATAAGTCTAAAATTAATTCTGATCAACGATTTATAAACTTACTAATCTCATTAAAGAACTTGTCCGGGTCTTGCCAGTAGTTGCGACTATACACGCGTAAAAAAGGCCAATTCTTTAATTCCAATAATTGTGGAGTTAAAGCATGGTCAGACTTTGCGCTTAAGCTCTGAAGATAAAAATTATCATCGGTAAGTACCGCTCCCAACTTTCGGTTGTTAAGTTGAATGGTAAGATCGTAAAAAGGGAGTCTGTTTTCTTCTACTTTATATTCCGGCCATTTCCCTTTTGCCCATTCTCTGATTTCTTCTTTTAGATTAAAGGAAGTCTTTTTGGTTGTGATTGGTTTGGCGAACGGTTCATACTGACCTTTCGAAACATCGAGCACAAATTGAAGATATAGCTTAAGTAGTTTAGGTCCGTCATTTAACGTATCTTCTACATGCAGCTGATCGGGCCACAGGCTGGTTACCACAATGACTCTTTCACGAGCGCGACTTACGGCAACATTCAATCTATTTTCACCACCCGCTAAATTCAAACTTCCAAACTGAGCGGATACTTTCCCTTTTTCATCAGGGGCATAGCCAACCGAAAAAATAATAATATCCCGTTCATCACCTTGCACATTTTCAATATTCTTTACAAAAAGAGTAGGTGGAACATGCCCAACTACTTTTTCAATCATATCCATGATAAGCGATTGCTGTGGTGCATTGAAAGTTACCACGCCAATTTCTTTTTGTGAATTTTCATGAATCAGCCTAGATACCAAGGCGGCAACATGCAAAGCTTCTTCAGGGTTAGTATTATTTATCCAATGACCTTCAATTTTTTCATATTGCAGGCAAGGCTGATTCAAATTCATTTCCTGCATATCGGGAAGCAACTGCAGATTACCATTATAAAAATACCGATTCGAGAAATCGATCAACTCTAATGACTTGCTCCGATAATGACCTTGCAATTGTACTTGAAATAAATACCGACTGCTTAATTCTAGCAAGGAATCAATTTCAGCATCAGGTTGGGTTTCCTCTTCTTCCTGCCACCGCGATTGATAAAAATCCCCGGGTTTTAATTGCATGGAATCACCTGCAATAACAGCTTGCTTGCCGCGATACAAAGCGGGTATTCCCCGTTCGGCAAAACATTGCGAGGCTTCATCAAAAATAACCAAATCAAAAAGTTCTGTCATTGGAAAAATGGCCGAGACAGACTCGGGCGAGGCCAGCCAGCAAGGGATTAGTTTGAAGATTTCTTCGTCAAACTCTGCCAATACTTTACGCAGTGGCCAGATCTTTTTCTTTTTCTTGGCCTGATGTAATAAATCACGATAGGTTACCCGATTGTTAAGTCTGTTGAACTTTAATTCGTCAACAACTTTTTCGCGTGCCCGCAGCAGAATAATTTCTTCACTGATTCCATTCTTTTCTTTTATAAGATCGCGTAGTTCGTTTTCAAGTAACAACATTTTTCCAGAAGAGATCATTCTAAGTTCTGGCTTTTTTGCTTCGAGGTGATCGATCCAAGCCAGACTCAGACTATTGACAAACAAATCTCTCAGGCTAAGCTCATTCCAATTATTTTCATGATCGTGAAGTTTAATGAGAATGGAACGCTCATCTGCAGTAAGACTTTCTGTGAGTCGATCGAATTCGCAGAGTACATCAAAGTCTTCTTTCAATGAATCGATCAGACGCTGCGAAAAACCGGGTTGCTGGGTGATAGAATTAATTTGTGCAGGAGTAAGATAGTTTAACCACAAACTCTTAGTGGCAGGTAGGGAAGCGAGCAAGTTTGTGAGTGTATCTATCTTTGAAATAAATTCCTGTAAAGAGAGCTTAGCGGGATCTATAATGTTTTTTATTCCCCGAATACTGCTGAAATTCAACTTAGCTTCTATCGCGAAATGCTGATCGGCAAACCATTGAATAAATTCCCTTTGAGTAAGCGTTTCAGGCACTCGTTTTATCCAAAGTTTAGCTTTTAGTTTGGAGAGGTTGTGTTCAAAGTTTAATCTATTGTCGAGCCTGCGCTCTAAAGTTTTAAAACCGCCTTTGTTACTTTCCAACTCATTGGCAACAAGGATACGCTTAATTAAAAATTTATCTTTCGAAAATAATTCCCATCGAATGAGTCCGAATAAACTTCTCCGCGACTTCGTACTTCGATACAATGCCTTTTGCAAATTACCCAATTGATTACCTGTGCTATGTGCTTCCAATCCATCACCGGCAAAGCATTCGATTAGATTTTTTTCTACATTCGAGAGCCAAAGCGCACTGGTTGCCTCATCGGTTTCCGGAACCATGCTTTGAAAGTAGAGGTAGGAATTCTCATGATCAATCAGCGTTTTGATTTCCTTTATCTCGGCTTCTGCTTCCGTCAATGCTTCATACTGCTCCCAATCTAATCTGGTTCCGAAATTTGTTATCAGAGCTTCAGAAAGGGTGTTAACAAATTGACTTACCTCCTGTATAGATTTTTTTATCTGAGCTTGATCGGTTGCCAAGAGATTGTTAAACGATTTTCGGCCTTTCCAGGCATAATCGTTGCGATAAAAATTTACGGCATAATGTGCATAGCTGTTTAGCTTTCGTAAGAAGTCCTGAAGGGTATCAAACTTAAAATGTTGAAACTCTTGTTTGAGATTTATTATTTCTTTGTCTGGCTCTGATTGCAAATAAAGTTGCTTGATAGAAGTGCCACATTCAGTCACATCGAAGAGTGCGTGTTTAAATTCTTCTAGCTCTTCTGTTATCTGATCAATTCGGTGACTGATTTGCAAAAACTTTCGGTCTAATTGAATAGAGTCCAAACTCATGTTTCGCGATCGGTATTCATCAACCCGTTCAATCTGACGGGCAATTTTTTGAAAGATTTCGCGTCTATCATTTTTAAAGTCGTGAACCAACCCTAAGTAGTCACCCAGCTGGTGTGCCTTCATTCTTGTAAAAACAACATCAAGGGCAGCACGCTTTTGACATACTACTAAAATTTTTTTGCCGGAAGCCATCGCATCGGCTATCAGATTACAAATTAATTGTGACTTGCCTGTGCCGGGTGGACCTTGAACAACCAATGAACGACCGAGCTTAACTGCTTTCAGCGCGTTCTCCTGCCATACGTCTTGTGGAAAAACGGTGTAAACTTTTTCTTCCTTTACATCATTAAGGAAAATTTGTTTTTCTTCTTTGGAAGTTTCGGTGGAGCGTTTTTGAAAAAAATCTTCGAGATTCTGAATTTCTTCATGCTCCAATAGATGCATATAATCTGGCACGAGATACGACCCTGCTTGCGGAAAAATTCCCAGCACAGCCTTTGGAAATAATTTTAACTCGCCATTTTTCAATCCCATTTCAAACTCTTCGCGCTTTATATTAACAAATGGAGTTAATTCATCGCGGTAGTTATCTGGATTGAAATGTACTTCCAATTCACTTTTTTGTAGCATTTGATATAGGGCTGTTTTAAAGGCAGTGCTTTCGCGATCTACCTCTTCAAACGTTTCTTCCATCAAGGTTTCATTTGCTTTTACTTTGTTATAGTAAGCGAATGCCAGAAGAAATGATTTGTTAAATGTGATTCCCGCTTCCTCGCGCGGCTCCAATATCCAATTGTTGTTGCGGGTTTTTAGTGTTACCGGAAAAAACAAAAGCGGACACCGCACCAAGGTTCCATCATTTAATTTGCCTTGTACAATCGGCCAGCCAACATGTAAATCCTGCGAACCCCGCTCTTCAAAAATAAACTGATCGAGGCGCTGTAATTTTTTTAATTTCTTGCTGGCCTCGTTGGCCGCTTCCATGCGCGCATCTAATACCGGGCAAATTGATTTTTGCTTTTCCGCAATAAGTGCCTGAATGACTGAAAAGGCATTTTCACCATTCAATTGACTTAACTCCTGCACGTCAATAAATTGATCGGAGGTTAGTTTAGCTAAAAATAATGACCGATTATTGCCCGAAAGGTTTGTGAGCCTTCGCAAAAATGAAGTGAGTAATTTTTTCGTTTGAATAGGATCAGCCACGCTATGGATTTAGGGTAAGATAAGGTTTTATTTTAGTAAAGAACGACTCATCTACCAGTGCTATTTTCTTAAGGTCTTCTATTGAACTAAAGTTACCGTGTTGGAAACGGTAAGTTGTAATAGCTTTCGCTAAATTGTATTTTATGTACGGATGAGCCCCTAATTCTTTTTCACTTACTGTATTGATTGCTAGCCTGGCAGGCTGAAATTCATCATCAATGAATACTTTTTTGTTTAATTCCTTCACAACTGCGGAATCCAAACCATAGACTTCTTTAAGTTGATTCATTGAAATAAAGCCTCCCAATGAATTTCGATATTTAATAATTCGTTGAGATAGTTTACTCCCGATTCCATAAATGCGAATTAGTTGAGTAGTGTCAGCCAGATTGAGGTTAAATTTTTCGTTGATTACTGATGCAGTCTTCTCTGGCAATGTTTTTTTATCACGTAAGATAACGGGCTTTTCTTTTGGCAGATCGATGTATGCATACAGCTCAATGTATAAGGTTGAATCCATTCCATAGATTTTCTTCAAATCGGATTTAATTATAAACTTTCCATTTTTAGCACGGTAATTATCAATACGATTGGCAAGACTTACTGAAAATCCAAGTGCAATCAATTCATCTTTCGATGCTTTGTTAGGATTAAATTCGAATAGAGTTTTTTCTATCCGGACGGTGTCTGATTTCTCTTTCCACCGCCAATGGGTAAGCAAACTATCCAGTTCCTGATTTTCCTTTGTGAAATCGCGCGGTTGTCCTGACTTCCACCAATGATACGCTGGGGTAATAAAAACGCTTAAAGCCATTAGTGGGAGCAGAATTAAAAACCCCCGGGTTTCTCTTCGAGATAAGCTAAAGAATGCCCTGACCCAAGCTGTAAGCCGATTCATAAGATAGAAATTTAATGATAAATTTTAGCTTATTTCAATGAAGCTTCAATTGCTAGAAAAAATTCTTGCTGAATAACGGAAAGTTGAGGTGCATATTTTTGATTGACTTCTATTTCAATTCCTGCATATACTTTGTTAGGATATCGTTTTCGCAGCCAGGTTGTAAATCCGTCATCGGTTCCTTTGTACGGTTCATTAAGTCTTATGCAGTGGTTAGGTAGTTCTTTTTGAAAAGCAAGTTTCAATTGTTGGCAATACTCATTTTCGAGCGTTCGATCTGGGTCAAACAATATACCAATATCCACATCGCGCTCAACGCCATTCCAAAAAGGAGTAAAAGAATGAATGGATAAATGTAGAACGGGTTTTGCTGATTGAGCAATCAGGCCTTCAACCTTGTTTCGGTAAGGGTGATAGATTGTATTAACAAGGATTTCTTTTTCAGTTTCTGACAACTTGTTGGAGTATTCAGAAAATAACTGCGGATTTTCAGGCGAGCGGTTTGCTTCAATTAATAACCTCGTAGTATGACAACCGCGTAAATCAATATTCAACTTCTTTGAAAGAAACTGGGCCAACTTCCAAGCGCCAGGATCCCAGCCGCGATGGGTATTTAAAACTTCTGGATTTTTCGAAAACAGGTGCTCCAGATCTTCAGAAACTTGATTGCCGGCATGTTCACAACTTAGGATAACCGATTTAAACATTAGGGAATGAACAATTTGTTTTCGGCCAGGCAAACACTCAGTCTTTGATAAATGGAAAGAATATTTCTTTCGGATTGATCTTGCTCTAATGCGCGAATAATTCGCTCTGATAGACTTCCTTGTTCTAAAATAGTTTGAATCAAGGTTCGGTTTGATTCAGGATAATTTTCGGCAGGAATATGTTTTAGAATATGTTGCCAGATTTCTTTTATCGTTGCCGATGAACTCAGATCAAAAGCTTTCATAAAATTCTTATTGTCAATACGGGTGGCTAGACCAGTAATAGCAGATTGATCAAAAAGTGTTGCGAGACTTTCAGTACTTATTTTCTTTTGCTCATCCAGCGAGATGAATCTTTCCATTGTCAGAAGTTTGAGTATTTCAACAACCGTATTTACTATGGCAACGTCCACAGCTGAACATTCCTGAATATCCATTACTCGAATTTCGATGGAACCCCGATCAAAGCGCGCAATCGCTCCGCGCGAGTTTACCCAGATGGGATCAAGAATATTTTCAGGATCATGAATCTCAATAGCTTCAACAATAGGAGTATAGATTATTTCTTTATACTCACTATGTGTATAAACTTCTTCAGGAATAATTTTTCCGGTAATGACTGGAATTTTGGCTTGATTGGTTTTATAATAACGCAAGCGCGTATCGAGCATCCCTGAAACTTTGCCATCTAAAATGGGTGAACTGGCGCACAAGGCTGGTAACAATGGAAGTATTAGTCGGATAGCAGCATGAAGCTTTGCAAACTCCTCATCACCGTGAAACGGCAGGTTTAAATGTGTACTCTGCAGGTTCGACCAACCGTGACCTTTTGAATTAAAGATTTTATCATACAATGCATACACATCGTTATTGTCATGTGGCCAAAGTTTTGTTTCTGCAAATGGGTTCATCAGGGGGTGTGCGGCAGATGGCAGCAACATCGCATTCCATGTAGCAAGAATTGTATTTATGCGACTAATGTTTTTTGAGAATTCTTTAGCAACAAGCTTTAGATCCGATTCTGGCTTGGTAGTTTTTATTTCAATAACGTGCAGCACCAATTCGTTCGACCAGGTGATTACACCATTTTCAAAGTCGCTACCAATAATACCCAGTTCATGTTTAAGAAGTTCATCGGCAATAGACATTACATTTAATGAATCTTTATGAACAATCATGTACTCCAACTCAATGCCGTAGCCTTGAAATAAATGATAGGGTTTGCTCATTTTATGGCTTTAATTTTAGTTAATAGCGTTTCCATAATAATTTCATACAGCCGTTCTTTTAAAATTTTATCTTCAATGCCTGCGTCAATATTTGGGTTGTCGTTGATTTCAATCACATAAAATTTTCCATCAATCTCTTTCATATCAACACCATATAGACTTTTGCCAATTAGTGAAGTAGCCTTAAGTGCAGTCTTTAATAATCCTGATGGCGCTTGATCAACAGGAATACTCTCTACTTCACCTTCTTGCGATTGTTTCTTAGCGCTCCAATTCACAATCTGCCAGTGCTTAGTAGCCATAAAGTATTTGCATACGTAAATCACCTGGCCATCAATAATACCCACACGCCAGTCGAAAGAAGTTGGCAAGAACTCTTGTGCAATCAGTAAATCTGATTTTTCAAACATACTTTCTCTTACTTTTTTGAACTCTTCGGCAGATTCAATTTTGAAAACTCCTTTTGAGAAAGCACCGTCCGGTTGTTTTAGAATAAATGGGAAGCCCATCTTACTTTCTAGCTGATCACAATTATCTTCCGTTATTACAAATGCTTTTGGCGTTAAGATTTTATTAGAAGTAAGGAGTTCATGTAAATAGACTTTGTTGGTGCATTTTAAAATTGAATCAGGATCATCAATAACTGCGAGTCCCAGCGATTCTGCTTTTTTGGCAAATCGAAAGGTGTGGTGGTTTACATTCGTAGTCTCACGAATGAAGAGTGCATCGTATTGAATGATCTGATCGAAATCATTTTTTGTAATAAACTCAGTGTTAAAGCCGGTCTCTAGTGCTGCTCGATAAAAACGCTTCAGTGCACGGTCATCCGAAGGCGGGTTCTTATCATCAGGATTGACAAGAATGGCCAGATCATATTTCTTTTTGTCGGGTCTGAAATCTCGTTTTCGCAATAAGTATCGTTCAAGGCCCTGTACTAAAATCGGTTTATCGGTTTCAGGAACTTCATTCAAACTAATGGGACGTATTTTTCGCAACGTCCATTTAGTTTTTTTTGAGAATACCGCTCGCAAGGATGGAGCCTGCACCATCTGAAATAAATGATGGCCAAGTCGGTTAAAATTTTCTGATTGCGTGAAGCCGAAATAGATATTAAACTCAATCCGATCTGTAGTTTCATTTTTAAATGTGCTTTGAATCAATTCATCAAAGTCGAGCGAATCATCTCGAAGAATGGAAGGGAACCGTAAATCCTGAATGGTTGAAACTTCCGGCAATACTTTATGTCCCCGGGCTTCAGCCAGTAAGGAAACATAATAGCCTTCGCTTTGGTACTGATACGATTTGCAAAGGTTGAGGACCTTTAAATTTTTAGCGTTTTGAAAAGCAGGTTCTGAGATATAGCGCTCGGGAGAAATTACATCAACATCAGGTAAACTAAATTTCCAATGTTCGGGCTTATCGACTACGATCAACTTTGGCATAGGCTATTTTTTGGGTTCAATAATCAGCAAGTTTGCATCGTAGGTTACAATACCCAACATGATGCTGTTTATTAGCCGGTCGAAGTTCACACTGTAATATTGACTCTTATGTGGATTCTGGTGCATGGGATCAGCGATGTAAGCTGTCTGAGTGGCTTCATCAAATCCATTGATAATTACGAAATGTCCAACAGGCTCGCCTTTTATGCTGTCATACTTTCCGGTTTCCGCAATTTCCCGAGGTGTACCATATAAGTACGTGGCGCTTAAGCCTGTAAGTATTGGTTTGGATTGAAGTAAATAACTTTTAATAAGATCGGCACTTAATTCCTTTTGATACAATTTTCCGCCTGCTTCCAGAAATTGTATGTAGGCTTTCGATTCAACCAAAAGTTTTTTCCGCTTCACTTTATTCTTCATTTGTTGCTTAAGCAAGTCTATTATTTTAGGTGACGAAAACTTAAACCACGATGGATCGAGCACATTCAGGTTGTAGGTATAAATATGTGCCTTATATCCCCTGTTAAGTGCATGATTCCCAAGCATTACGGCAAGGGTGCCCCCGCGTTTTAAACTTTTTACTTCGGTGATTACATCGTTAAGTCCAATCTCATCCTGATAATATTGATAGAGAGCTTGCAAGCACGTAGGGCCGCAGGTTACTTCATCGGGCTGAGCCTTAATATCGAAGTTGAGAAAAAGTGCTTGACGATTTGGCATCTATAATAGCTTGGAAATAAAAAGATCAAATACTTCAACCAGAATAAGAATGATAATGATCCACTCTAACATGTTGCTTTCGCGTTGGTGTGTGATTTCACGAAACACGCTGAGATTATCTTCAATGATTCGCAGGGTATATTCAATTTCGCTAAATCGTACACGCAGATCAAAATGTTTCATCAACCCCTTATGCAATCGATCCAGGTACTCATCGTCCCACACTTGCTCGGGTGCATCGAATATATAAATGTTATCGGCAATATCATTTTGCGTATTGAGTGCTTTGCCAATAAACTTAAGCATGTTTCTGCGACTGATGCTTAGTTTGCCGGTATTCTCAAGATCGTTTGTAAAGCCCCGTATCTCTGTTAGCAGATTTTCTGTTACTTGATGGTAGCGATCTAATGCTACGGACTGAGCGATGTTAAACATGGCAATCCGAAAAACCTTGGCTTCCAAATGGTCTACCACGAGTTGATTAAATTCAAATTTCATTTCACCATCTTCCACGCTAATTTCATGATCATCGCGCAGGAGGGGCGAAGTGGGGCTTTTTAAAAATGAATGGATAGTTTTTAAAGCCAGTTTAATTTCTTCGTCACTATGCCCTGAAAAAACAACCACGCCATAATTGAAATAGTATTGATATTTATCACCTCCAAAACTGTAGAAGAGTTCAGACGAAGTATCGGCAAGGGGTTTCATATCCAGAAAGGTTTTTATGCCCTTTAAGTCTAATTGATACGCTACCAGCAGGGCCGAAAGGTTTACTCTTTTGTTCATACCATTTGTACCAAAATTAAACTTTATTATCACGGTAAGTAAACATTAGAATCATCGAAAATTCTAATATTGCACCATATTGGTAAGAAATATGAGAAAGCTTGTTTTAGTACTGATTACGGTAGTTGTTTTCACTGACGGCTTTGGCTGGGGAGCCACCGGCCACCGGGCTACCGGACTTATTGCCGAACGATATTTGACCAATAAAGCAAAGAAGCGCGTTCAACAAATTCTTGGAGGCGAGTCTCTGGCGATGGTGAGTACCTGGATGGATGAAATCCGATCGGACTCTACCTATAATTATACCACCGATTGGCACTGGACAACGATACCTGATGGTGGGCGCTATGAAGATGTGGAAAGCAACCCCGATGGGAAAATAATTGTGATGATTGAGAAAATGGCCAAGGAATTGAAGACTGGTAAACTTACCTCCAAGCAGCAGCAAGAGTATTTGAAGATGCTGGTTCATTTGGTAGGCGATATTCATCAACCCCTTCATGTAGGTAACCCTGGCGATCGTGGCGGAAACGATGTAAAAGTAAAATGGTTTCGGAACGATTCGAATTTACATCGGGTGTGGGATAGTGAAATGATTGATGATACCAAGTTAAGTTACACTGAACTTGCTAACTCTTTTATAATCCCTGAAAAAGACGTAATTAAAAAATGGCAAGGCACTAGCGTTCGCGATTGGGCTATGGAATCAGTAGGCTATAGACCTCAGGTTTATGATATAGGCAATTCAAATCTTGGCTATCAGTATTCATACAAATACTTTCCTAGTGCAAAAACAAGAATGCTGCAAGCAGGTATTCGCCTTGCGGGATTGCTTAATGAGATATATGGGTGATTTGTTAATTTTTTACCATTAAAAGCATTAAGAAATGAAGAGGATTATCTCTTAATGTCCTTAATCCCTTAACGATCTTAATGGTTTGATTTTTTGCCATTCTTATGGCTTAGCTTTAAAACTCACTTCATATATTTTCTCCACCACCATTGAAAGACAACCAGTGCCCAGATGCGAGCATGAACATCTTGCGGATTGTTTGAAAATAATTGTCGTTTTAGTTTTTTTATTTCTGAGTATTCAAAAATTCCTTGTTCGCGAATATTCTTTTCAGATAGCAGATCGTCTACAATCAACGATTTCAATTCATTTCGAAACCATTTTAATAACGGAACCTCAAAACCTTTCTTTGGTCTGTTGTATAGTTCAGCCGGTAATACATCCCGAAAGGTGTCTTGCAAAATTCTTTTCCGGATCGAGCGATTGATTTTATAATCATCAGGCAAACTGAATATGAAATCTACTACCCGATAATCTAAAAACGGAACCCGCACTTCCAGTCCGTGAGCCATACTCATCAGATCTACTTTTGTAAGCATGTCGTTGGGTAGAACAAGATTCACATCAGTTAGCAGAATTTCTCGAATAGATTCTTTTGATGAAATGAAACGAAGTTGCTCCTGCTTTCTTTTTTCGTATTCCTGCTTTTCAAATTTTTGTTTTGAATTTTCTGAAAGTAGAGTCAGAGCTTCCGGTTCTTTAGCAAAGCCAGCCCATTGCCAGTAGCGCTCTTTGCTATCCAACTTCATACCCTCTGCAAACCGATTGAGTTGCCGTATGCGATTGCCCCAAGTGGAGTTCCGTGATTGTGGAAGTAATTTGAAAACAGGACTTAATGAACCGATTAAATTTTCTTGCCAACCTCTGTTTATAATTCTATTAAAAGCTGCGTGCTTATTATACCCAGCCAACAACTCATCGGCACCATCCCCCGAAAGAGCAACCGTTGCGTGCTTGCGGGTTTCCTTGCTAAGGATGTTCACGTTCAAAGCCGAAGAATCGGCAAAGGGTTCATCTAATGAATCTAAGACACTATTTACATGACTTAAAAGATCATTGTTGGTAAGGGAGAAAACAGTATGTTGCGTTTTAAAATGTTTCGCGACTAAATTGGCGTAGTGAGTTTCATCGAAGAACTTTTCATCGGCAAAGCCAATTGAAAAAGTATGCAAGTCAGGTTTGTGTTTTGAGGCTAAAGCTACAATCACAGAAGAGTCAATACCACCACTCAGGAAAGCACCCAGGGGAACATCTGAAATCAATCTGCGTTGCACGGAATCGTCCAACAGTTCAGCGAGTTTGGTTTTGGCCTGGTCGTACCCAATTACATCCGTGTTTGCTTCCCTTTGCGGGATTGTGTAATAGCAATGTGTTTCTAATTTCTTATAGCTTATTGTTAGGTAATGCCCGGGTAGTATTTTTTTTATATTCTTAAAAATGGTTGACGGTGCAGGAATGTAGTTGAGTTGTAGGTAGGTGAAAAGAGATGCATGATCGATCTCCCTCTCAAGACCATATTCCATCATGGCCTTCATCTCCGAACCAAAAAGAAATTTATCTTCATCGAAATGATAGAGTAGGGGTTTTATTCCATATCGATCACGAGCAACAAAAAAGGTTTGTTCTTGCTTATCATAAATACAAAACGCAAAAAAGCCATTGAGTTTAGTGAGGCACTTTTCTTTTTCCTGAATAAATAGATTCAACAATACTTCTGTATCGGAGCAGGTGCGAAACACAACCCCTTTGTCTTCTAACTCTTTTTTTAGCTCGCGGTAATTAAAAATCTCGCCATTGAATACAATGTAAAATCTTTTTGTCGCATCCGACATGGGTTGATTAGCTGCGGCACTGGTATCAATGATTGACAACCTGCGATGCCCCAAGGCAACAAACTCATCTAAATAAATGTCTTGAAAATCCGGCCCGCGTTTCTCCAATGCCATGGTAGCATTGGTAACATGTATCATGTTAAACTTACCTATAAGATTAAAGGCAAATACCCCGGTAATGCCGCACATATTGCAACAATAGCAAAAAATAGAGTTATAAGTACCTTTTTTTAAATTTATGAAATTTTTTGAGGGTTACTAATCTTACCTTTTATAAATTAAATCAAAATATTCTACTATGAAATTGAAAATCACTACTCTATTAAGCCTCTTTTTAATCCTTGCGGGATTCAGCGCTAATGCTCAAATCCATCTTGGAGCAACTACCGCCTACAATGCAACATTTGTGTTGGATAAAGGGCTAAGCGATGATCCACGGTATAACTCTACTTATACTTATAACTTTGCTCCAGTAGGCTTTACTTTTGGAGTAGACTTCGGCCGTAAGTTTGGGCTTAGCTTAGAATCAATTCTTTCCAATCAAGGGCAGATATATAATGTAATCAACACGGCCAAAGAAATAGCCGGTTCAAGAAAAATAGATCTACAATATATTCAACTTCCGTTGATGATGAAGTTTATGGGGGGTGGAAGTGGTAGGGCTAGAGGCAATTTTAATTTTGGTCCACAGTTGTCAATTCTAACCAAAGGCCTTGAAACCCTTCAAACGAATAAGGGAAATTATGAAATTCCAGAAGGAGTTGATTTTGCAATGATTCAACAGGATTACCCAGCCGCGACTGATGTGGGAAATGGTACTTACAACCTTCCCAATGATGTTCCTACAACAGATTTGTTAACCAAGGAGTTGGATGATTTTAAAACCACGGAGTTTCAGTTAGCAGCAGCTTTTGGTTTAGATATCGACTTATCAAAGCATCTATTTTTATCAACGCAGATCCGAGCCAATTACAGTTTAACTGATATGCGGAACGAGGATGTTATTAATTCTTTGAAAAAAGGTGATTTCTCAGAAATCTTTGGCGGGCGTGCAAACTTTTTAGTCGGTGTACAGATTGGTTTGCACTACTATTTTGGGACGTTACGATCGTTCAAGAAATAAGATATAGAGAATAATTAGCCACAGGTTCTCTGATTTTTATTGCGAAGAATTGAAGAACTCCGAAACAATCTGTGAATCTGTGGCTTTAAGCTAAAAAATCTTTCCTGGGTTTAGAATCCCATTCGGGTCAAATACTTTTTTAATACCTCGCATGAGGTTGAGATTAACTTCACTCATCGCGATAGGCATATAGGGGCGTTTGGCAATTCCAATTCCATGTTCACCGGAAAGCGTTCCACCCAAGCTTACTGTGAGCTTAAAAATCTCACCAATTCCTTCTGGGATTTTTGTTTCCCAGTCAGCTTCACTGATATTTTCTTTTAGAATGTTCACATGCAGGTTGCCGTCACCTAAATGACCAAAACAAACTGTGTTAAATCCATATCGCTTTCCAATTTCCTTTATGCCTTTGATCAGCTTGGGTAAGTTGCTGCGTGGCACTACCACATCATCGGACTTTGTCAGTGTATACCAATTAACAGCCGGGGAAATATTTTTACGGACTTTCCAAAGTTCTTCTTTTTGTGCGCTGCTCTCGGCAAATAGTACTTCACCACTTTGAAATTTCTCAACAACCATCATCACTCTTTCGGCATCGCGCATTAACACTTCTTCATCGTTGCCATCAAGTTCACATAGCACATAGGCGTCCATGTTGTCATCCAACTTGGTTGTTACCGGACTGTTCAAAACTTTTTCGCAGTACTCAAATGTTTTTGCCGCTGCCTCGCGCTCAAAAAATTCCATTCCTGAGGGAGTAATTCCGGCAACAAAAATAGCGGCAATAGCCTTACACGCTTCTTCGTTAGTAATAAACGGAATTAGTAATAAGACATTCTTTTGCGGAAACCCGCGGAGTTTAAAAACAATCTTGGTAATAATACCCAGCGTGCCTTCGCTGCCGCACATCAATTGAGTTAGATTATAACCGGTGGAGTTTTTTAACACGTTGGCAGCTGTCCAGATTATTTCTCCGGTTGGCAACACAACTTCCATATTGATTACATAATCGCGAGTAACTCCATACTTCACGGCTTTCGGTCCGCCTGAATTATTGGCAAGAT
>Ga0209181_10003720_pt1 | contig 23220 bp, 21 predicted proteins | sample MAT05_FD_187208 | JGI IMG/M metagenome (GOLD analysis project Ga0209181, IMG submission 187208) | Freshwater microbial communities from Lake Fryxell liftoff mats and glacier meltwater in Antarctica - MAT-05 (SPAdes) (version 2) | ecosystem: Environmental > Aquatic > Freshwater > Ice > Liftoff...
GTAGCTCGTCTGCCGGATCACCCCGGCCCCCGCCCCAGGCTTCGGCGTCAGCGTGGACGGGACGGCGAGCACGTCCTTGCCGAACTTCGTGGTGCGGGTGGGGGCGTCGAGGGCGAGCGTGTGGGAGAGGTTGCCCTTCCCCGCCAGCAGGTGAGCGACGAGTTCGAGGCTGCGGCGGCCGTCGAACGTGGAGGGCATCCGCCCCGGGCCGACGGTCGAGCGCTGGAGGTACTGGAACGGGCTGTCCCGGTGGGAGACGAAGTCGCGGATGACGTAGCCGGTGCCGTCGCGGTTGACGGCGTAGGCGATGTCCGGGGTGAGGTACGACGCGGTGTTGGTCTTGCGGGTGTCGAGCCGCGAGGCGGTGATGGTGCCGCGGGCGTTGCCGGCGGCGTCGTAGACCTCTTCGGTGTCGAAGTCGGCCCCGAGGGCGGACGAGCCGCGGCCGTCCTTCCACTCGACGGCGTAAATCCGCACGGTACTGGTGACGCGCTTGTTGTGGAGGTAGAGGCGCTTCTGCGCGTCGAGGCTCTTGGTCACGGCGTCGAACGACGCTTCGCCCGCGGGCTGGGCGCGAACCAAACCCGGGAGCGAGAGGGTTGTCAGAACCAGCGCGACGAACCGGAACGGCATCGGCGGTCTCGGGTGTGGTCGGCGAACGTCGGGCGACGGGGAACCGACCCACGGCGGGGTTCGCTTCCCCGTCGCCGTTCTTTTCGGGATTCGCGTCCCCACACGCTCGGGCGGTGTCGCGCGGCGATTCCCCTTGTCGGGGGGGCGGGGGCTGTCCTAAGATACGAGACGCACGGGGCGGTAGCTCAGCTGGGAGAGCGCTGCAATCGCACTGCAGAGGTCGCGAGTTCGATCCTCGCTCGCTCCACTCACCGGAACGCCGGGCCTCGCGGCCCGGCGTTCCGCGTTTCTCGCCTAACTCAGCAGCGACATCAGTCCCGCCCCGAACGGGAACAACACGAGCGCGGCCAGCGCACCCGCCCGGGCGGCGGCGGTCGGGGTGTCCTGGCGACCCCCGAAGTACTCGCCACCCAGGCCGGCGAACAGCGCCCCGACCGCGTACGCATACGACGGCCGCCCGAAGGCGTGCCACGCGGCGACCGCCGCGAACCCGCCCAGAAACCCGCCGACCGCCCCGCCGAGCATCGCCATCGGCAGGTTCGGCGTGTCGGGCGCGTCCCGCCGGGCCGCCGCCGCGTAGTGCCCCACCGCCGCGAACGCCGCCGCACCCCCGACCGCCGCCGGCACTGCCACCCACCCGAGAACCGGGAACTGTTCGGGCGTCATGTTTCGTCCCCCGGCTGACCCTGCGCGGCGGCCTTCACCAGCTCGTTCAGGTTCGTCGCGTACAGCTCCGTGAACCCGCACGCCCCGCAGACGCACGCCCACAGCTCGCCCGTCACCCGGCCCTTGAACAGCCAGGCGTCCGGCTTCGTGTCCACCACCACCGACAGGTCGTTGTCCCTGTTCCCGTGGCCGCGGTCCAGCACCCGCACGCCCTGGATCACGACCGTACAGCCGCACTTCGGGCACACGCCGTTCTTCACACCACGCCCCCCGCCGAGTGTCCCGGACCGGCGGCCATGCTACCGGAGCCGACGCCGGCCCGCAAACGCTTTGACCCCGCCCGCGCCGCCGGGTACGCTCGAACCACCTCCCGGAGAACCCCCATGCGCCGCCTCGCCGTGCCCGCGCTGCTCTTCCTCGCGGCCGCCGCCGCCGCCCAGGACTGGCCCGCCTTCCGCGGAGCCGACGGCTCCGGCACCAGCCCCGCCGCCGCGCCCCTCACCTGGAACGCCACCAAGAACGTCGTCTGGAAGACCGACCTCCCCGGCGCCGGCACCTCCACCCCCGTCGTCGTCGGCAGCCGCGTCTTCCTCACCTGCTACTCGGGCTACGCCCCCGGCCAGCCCCGGGCGAACCAGGCGGCCCTGAAGTTCCACGTCGTGTCGCTCGACCGCGCCACCGGCAAGGTGCAGTGGACGCGCGACCTCGCCCCGAAGCTGCCCGAGTCGGACAACACCCGCGACGGCCACGGCTACGCCTCGGCCACGCCCGCGGCCGACGCCACCCGGCTATACACGTTCTTCGGCAAGACCGGCGTGATCGCCTTCGACCACGACGGCAAGGAACTCTGGCGGGCCGACGTCGGCTCCCGAATCAACGAGGGCGGCTGGGGGTCCGGGGCGTCGGTCGTGCTCGCGGCCGGGAAGGTGGTCGTCAACGCCAGCGTCGAGAGCGAGAGCCTGGTGGCGCTCGACCCGGCCACCGGCAAGGAGGCGTGGCGGCTGCGCGGCGTGAAGGAGGCGTGGAACACGCCCGTCGTGGCGACCCACGGCGGCCGCACCGAGCTGGTGATGGCGTCGTTCGGCAAGCTGTTCGCCGTGGACCCGGCGACCGGCGAGCAACTGTGGCACAGCGCCACCGACATCCCGTGGTACATGGTGCCGTCGGTGGTGGTGAACGACGGCGTGGCCTACGCCGTCGGCGGCCGCAACCCGGGCGGCGCCCTGGCGGTGAAGCTCGGCGGCAGCGGCGACGTGACCCGCACGCACCGCCTGTGGACGGGCAAGAAGGGGACGAACGTGCCCAGCCCGGTGCTGCACGAGGGGCACCTGTACTGGATGCACGACAACCAGGGGATGGCGCTGTGCGCCGAGGCGAAGACCGGCCGCGTGGTGTACGAGGAGCGCGTCGGCCGCGGCGACGGGATTTACGGCTCGCCGGTGCTGGCGGGCGGCCGCATCTACTACCCGGGCCGCAGCGGCACCACGTACGTGGTGGCGGCGAAGCCGGCGTTCGAGTTGCTGGCGTCGAACACGTTCGGCGAGCGCGGCGACTTCCTGTCGAGCCCGGCGGTCGCCGGCGGCCGGCTGTACCTGCGGACGAACCGGTACGTCTGCTGCGTCGGCGAGCGGTGAGAACCGGCCCCGGAAGAATGGCCGCAAAAAGGCACAAAAAGCACAAAACGGACTTTGAATCAGATCGGTCTTTGCCTTCTTTTTGTGTCTCTTGTGCTTTTTTGCGGCCAATCTTCCGGGACCGGCATTGACATGACCCCCGACCCGCGCCCCGTCGCCGCCCGCTTCGGCCCCCGCGCCGCGAACCTGTCGTGGGAGCCGGTCGGCGGCGGGTTCAGCGGCGCCGCCGTCTGGCGCGGCGCCGACCCCGCCGGCACCCCCCTCCTCGCGCTGAAGGCGTGGCCGGCCGACTTCCCGAGCTCACGCCTCGCCGCAATTCACGCCCGCGTCGCACTCCTGGCGCACCTGCCGTTCGTCCCACGGATTCACGCCACGCCCGACGGCGACACGGTCGTCGTTGCCGGCGGCCGCGCCTGGGACGTGAGCTCGTGGGCGAACGGCGAACCGGAACGCGGCGTGCCGTCGGCGGGGCGCGTGAGCTCGGCCGCGGCGGCGCTGGCGGCGGTTCATGCGGCGTGGCGCGAATCCGCATCCGGTCCGGCGCCGGCCGTGCTCCGTCGGCTGCGCGTGCTCGCCGACTGGGACGCCGACCAGCCGGCGCCGGTCGGTCCGTTCGGCGACGCGGTGCGGCGGGCAATCGGAGTTCTGCCGCGGCACCTCGCCGCGGCGCGGGCGGCGCTGCGGCCGTGGGCGACGCGGGCCGTTCCGCTGCAACCGTGCCTCGTGGACGTGTGGCCGGAACACGTCTGCTTTGCCGGCGAGAAGGTGGTCGGCCTCATCGACTTCGGGGCCGTCCAGGTGGACCACGTCGCCGCGGACCTGGCGCGGCTGTTCGGCGGGTTTCCCGGGCCGTCGTCGCTCCCCGCGGCGCTGGCAGCGTACCGCGCCGCCGGCGGGCGGTTCGACGAGCCGGACGGCTTCGCGCAGGTGCTGGCCGACACGGGAATCGCGTGCGCCGCGGCGGCGTGGGTGGTCCGCGGCGGGCCGCCGGCGGTCGCTGCGCGGCTCCACGCGCTGCTGGATCGGCTCGGTTCTTGAGGGCGAAGCCCACCCGTGGCAACGGGTGGGGCCTCCGCACGTCGTTCACGTCGGGCGGAGCGCCCACCCGTTGCCACGGGTGGGCTTTCGGCCCCTTTCACTTCCCGGGTGGGCTTTCGGCCCCTTTTCCCCTTCGCGCCCGTCCCTACCACCGGCCCGGCCGGCACAAGCTGCGGAATTCCCCGCACCGGCGATTTGACTCGTTCCGCGAGTGCTCTACGGTTCGGGCGTCAGTCGCACACCCGGCCACCCATCCCGCGACCGGCGGGGGCGGGGCGGACGGGAGCCACGCCGCGGCGGACGGCAGCGGCCGCCGCGAACGCACCGGAGAGGAGCCATGCTCGGCCGAATGACTCACGCCGTGGTCGGCTTCCTGAAGAAGGAAGACGGCCCCACGGCTGTCGAGTACGCGGTCGTCTTAGCCCTGATCGTCGCGGTGATCATCTCGGTCAGCGGGATCGGGAGCACGACGAACTCGACGCTAGCGAACCCGAAGTTGACGGACTCGACCAAGCCCGCGGGTTCGTAGCCCCGGGGCCGGCCGGCCGCGGGACGGGGAACCCGCACCGGCCGCGGACGACAGACCCCACCACCGACCACCACACCGACCGGAGACCGGACCATGCGCGCCATCACCAAGAACCTCGTCTCGTTCCTCAAGAAGGAAGACGGCCCGACCGCGGTCGAGTACGCCGTCATGCTCGCCCTCATCATCGTCGTCTGCATCGCCGCCGTGACCACCCTCGGCAGCAACGCCAACAGCACGTTCAGCTTCGTCGGCTCCGCCATCAGGCCGACCGGCGGCGGCGGCAGCTGACCCCGGCCTCGAACGCGACACGACCGCGGGCCGGACCGGACACGGCCCGGCCCGCGGCGCGAACCGAACCACCCGAGACCCGAGAGCCGCGATGCCTGAGCTGCTGACCCAACCGACCCCGACCGCCGCCCCGGCCGCCCACGACGACTCGCTCGGCATCGACCGCGAGTTCGTGACGCAGATGGCCCGGATGCCGGCGCTCGCCCTCGTGTGGGTCGCCGCCGGCGCCGCCGCCCACCAGCTCTGGGCGCTGGCCTCCCCGGCCACCACCAACTACGGCCCGCTCGTCGTCATCTGCGCCGGCATGGTGCTGGCCGCGGTCATCGACGGCTGGGCGCTGAAGGTTCCCAACTGGGTGACGATGCCGCTGGTCCTCAGCGGCTGGATGCTCGGCCTCCTCCACGACCTGAACGTGCCGATCGATTCCGGCACCGGCGGGTTCACGCTGTCGCTGCTCGGCACCGGGCTGGGCCTGGCGCTGCTGCTGCCGATCCTGCTGATCGGCGGCGTGGGGGCGGGCGACGTCAAGATGCAGATGGGCTTCGGGGCGTGGGTGGGAGCCTACTTCGGCGCCACCGGCCCGACCGGCCCGACGGACCTGTCGAACCTCCACACCGCGGGCGTCGTGTTCTGGGCGTTCGCGTTCGGCGCCATCGCCGGCGGGGCGTTCGGGCTGGTGATGATCCTGATGCGGCGGAAGTGGGGCGCCAACGTGAACATGGTCCGCGAGATTTTCACCGACCTACAGCTGATCGCCAGCGGCAGCCCGCGGGCGGCCGCCGACCGCGCCCAGGACCGCCGCAAGATTTGGGACAAGCTGCCGTACGGCATCCCGCTGTGCGTCGGCTTCCTGCTGTACCTGGCCTACGTGCTCGGGATGGCGGGCTGAAAGCCCGGGGACGGCCGTCCCCGGGCTTTCTGGCGCGACCGTTAAGTTGGGCAAAGCCGCTAGGGCCGGCCCGACTGCATTAATTGAAGAAACCGCACCCGCCCGGACGATTCAGAGGGCGGGGAAGCAACCTCCGCACGACGCGAACGCCGGGAACATCCGCTAGGGTTCATGGAGCCGTCACCCCGGGCACGACCCGGACCGGCGACCCGACCCGGGCGACCGGCCGCGACGCGGGGGCCAACGAAACACGGTCGGGGTTACGGGCCGCGGCAGTACCGCCGCGGCCCCGCCCGGGTCGTCTCCCCTCGCGAGACGATTCCGGCAGGCCCGCCGCGGGTCCTGATTGTCTCCGAAGGGGTGGCACCCATGAAGCAGAAGAACCTGATCCTGATGGTGGTGGCGGTCGGGTGCGGGCTCGTCGCCGCGTTCCTGACCAGCCAGATGAGCGCCAAACCGGCGGTCGAGACGACCGACGTCGTCGTCGCCGCGACCGACATCCCGGTGGGGGTCGTCATCAGCAAGGACGACCTCGCCAAGTACCTGAAGACCAAGAAGGTGAGCAAGGACGCGGTGCCGACGGACATCATCGAGGCGCCGGAGGAGCTGGCGGACAAGCGGCTGTCGCGGCCCATCCGGGCCGACGAGACGATCAGCCGCAAGGACCTGATGAAGGGCGGCATCCGCCTCCCGCCGGGCAAGAACCTGCTCACCCTCCAGGTGGACACCGCCCGCGCCGCCGCGGGGCTGGCCCAGCCGGGGTCCCGGGTGGACGTGCTGGCGTCCATCTCGCTGAACAACAAGCTGACGGCCATGCCGATCCTGACCAACATGCTGATCCTGGCCGTGAACGGGCAGACCACGATCGACCCGAACAACCAGGCCGCGACCGTGAACACCGTGTCGTTCGCCGCCGACCGCAAGCAGGGGCTGGTGCTCGAGCTGGCCAAGGCGCGCGGCTGCCAGATGAGCCTGCTGCTGCGCAACCCGGACGAGATCAACGACAACGACAAGAGCTTCAACATCGACGAGGTGATCAGCCTCCTCCAGGACGACAAGAGCCCGGGCGGCGTGGCGATGGCCGGCGAGGGCGGGCGGAAGGTCGAACCGACGCCGGTGCAGAAGGTCGAGCCGGTGACCCCGGCCCCGACGCCGGAGGTGGTGGCGACGCCGAAGGCCGAGACGGTGCGCGTGCCGTACGCCCTGGTGGACATCAAGGGCGGCACCGAGCTGACGACCGACCTGATCGGCGACGACACGGTGTTCGGCACCCGCGAGCTGCCGAAGGACGTGGCCGGCGACGCCATCACCGACCTGACCAAGGTGGCCGGCAAGACGCTCCGCAGCGGCCTCGGCAAGGGCCAGTGGGTGACGCCCGGCCTGGTCGGCGACCCGACGCCGATGACGGCCCCGCCGCAGCCGAAGGCGGTCGAGCCGCCGGCCCCGCCGCGGCCGACCCGCGACGTGACCGTCCACACCGGCACCGGCAGCAAGACGTACCGGTACGAGGAGTGGGCGCCGGGTCGGTGGCGGCTGGTCGGCGAGGTGCGCGGCGCCGCCGCGGCGGAACCGGCCGAGCAGCCGACGCCCGCCCCGGCCCCGGCGCCGGTGCCGAAGCCGACCCCCGAGCAGCGGGTGGACTGAGCCAACCGGGCCGAAAGCCCGGGGACGGCCGTCCCCGGGCTTCGCCCGGACTGAAGGAACCAACCCCACCCCCTCGGTCGGCACGACGCCGGCCGGGGGGGCGGGTCGCCCCGGCGGGCCGATCCACGGCCGCCACCCCGGGACCGCCCGGGGATAAAGCCCCTCCCCGCCCTGACCCGGGCGGGGGGGGAACCGGACCGGAACGCGGGGCGGGCTGCCCCGCCCCCTACGCGAGGAGAGGTGAACGGATGCACCCGACCGCTACCCACCGACGGCCGCTCCTGTGGGGGCTGGTGCTGACGGCCGGCATCGCCGGGCTCGTCCAGGCACAGCCCCCGGGCTTCCCGGCGATTCCCGCCGTGGCCGCCCAGGACAACAAGGTCGATCCCAAGAACCCGCCGCCCGACCGCGACACCGGCGTCGCCGCGGTCAAGATCGACCCGCGGACCAACGCCCTGATCATCCCCGTCGGCGGCTTCGTCCGCTTCGACGGCAAGCTCCCGGACATCCCGGCCGACATCCTCGTCAGCCGCGAGGACTTCGTCCAGGTCCGCACCGACCCGAACAACCCGAAGGTGCTGCTCCTCACCGGCCGCGCGCCGGGCCTGGCGCAGATCACCGTGCTGTTCAAGGACCGGCCGCGGCAGGTCTACGACGTCGTCGTCCAGCCGGACTTCGAGCTGCTCAAGACGATCATCACCCGCACCTCCCCGACGGCCAACGTCGAGGTGACGCCGGGCCTCGGCAACACGCTGATCCTGAGCGGGTACGTGACGACGCCGCAGGAGTCCGACACGATCTTCCGGCTGGCCGTCAGCCAGGTCGGCGGCACCCCGGGCAACGTCATCAACATGCTCCAGATCGGCGGCGTCCAGCAGGTCCAGATCGACGTGGTCATCGCCACCGTGGACCGCAGCGAGATCCGCAGCCGCGGGTTCGACTTCGCCGTCAGCGGCCGGAGCGTGACGTTCAACAGCCTCGTCAGCGGGCTGCTGACGCCGCCGACCGGGTTCGGCAACGGCACCGTGGCGTTCAGCCCGAACGCCAACTTCCAGCTCGGCGTCGCCCCGGCCGGGTTCTTCAGCGCCCTCCAGGCGCTGCGGGCCGAAGGGATGGCAAAGTTCCTCGCCGAGCCGCGCGTCGTCACCCAGAGCGGCCGCCCGGCCCAGTTCCAGGCCGGCGGTCAGCAGGCGGTCCTCGGGCCGGCCAGCGGCATCAACGGCCCCGGCGTGATCCTCGAGCAGATCGGCACCACGCTCGACGTCGTGCCGATCGTGATGGGCAACGGCAAGATCTGGCTCGAGGTGAACCCGCGGACCCGCACGGTGAATCAGGGTCTCGGCATCCAGACCACCTTCGGGGCGACCCCCGGGTTCAACCAGAACTCGGTCTCGGTGGCCGTCGAGCTGGAGAGCGGCCAGACGTTCGCCATCGGCGGGCTGATCCAGAACAGCGTCCAGGCGACCTCCAACAAGGTGCCGGTCCTCGGCGACCTGCCGTTCATCGGCGTCGGGTTCAGCAGCATCCGGTACGAGGAGCGGGAGAGTGAGCTCGTCATCCTGGTAACGCCGCGGCTGGTCCACCCGCTGGACTGCAACCAGGCGCCCCGCCGGCTCCCGGGCCAGGAAACCCGCAGCCCCGACGATTATGAACTATTCTTGGAGGGCATCCTGGAGGCGCCGCGCGGCCAGCGGAAGGTGTGGAACGGCCGCTGCTACAACGCCGCCTGGAAGTGCGACCCCGCCGGCGCCTACCCGTGCGTCGGGAACGTGTGCTACGGTCCGAACGGGACGATGCTGCCGGCCGGGTGCGCGGCGGGTGCCTGCGGCACCAACCCGGCCCACCACGGCCACGCGGCCCGGACCGCCCCCGCGGCGGCCCCGGTGACGGTGGTCATCCCGGCGGCCCCGATGACGCCGACGGCCCCGGTAGTCCCCGTGGTGCCGGTGTCGGCTCCGGCCTTCGAGCCGGGGGTGGCGCCGATCGCCCCGACGCTGCCGGCCTTCGAGCCGGGGAGCCTGCGGCCGGTGCCGGGCGCCCCGTACGAGACGACCCCGACCGAGCCCGCGGTTCTCCCCGCGGCTCCGGTCGGCCCCTGATGTGACCAGGATGCCCGGGGACAGCCGTCCCCGGGCTTTCCCGACCTGCTCTGACTCGCACCCCTTGATTCTGGTGGCCTCATGCAACGCGTGGCGATCGTAGACCCGAACGAGTCCACCCGCGAGTCGCTCCGCACCCTCCTGATGGGCGTCGAGTTCGTCTGGCTCGAAGCCGAGTGCGCCCGGTACGACTACTTCCTCGACGTGGTCCGCGACAACACCCCGGACCTGGCGATCGTCACCCTCGACGCCGACAAGTCGAAGGCGCTGCAGATGATCGGCCTGATCTCGGCCGAGAACCCGAAGCTGCCCATCCTCACCATCAGCCACGACCACCAGGCGCTGCTGATGAGCCTCCAGAAGGGGGCGAAGTACTTCCTCACCCAGCCGCTGACGCTCGAGGACATGCTCGCCGCCCTGCGGCGGGCGCTCGGCGAGGCCGGCGGCACCATGGCCGAGCAGTCGCTCGGGCCGTCCGGCCGGCAGAGCGGCGCGTCCAGTATCGTCGCCGTGCTCGGCTCCCGCGGCGGCGTCGGCACCACCACCCTCGCGGTGAACCTCGCCGCCACCCTCGCCGCCGACCCGGCCAGCGCCGCCGCCCTCATCGACCTCGACCTGACACTCGGCGACGCCGACATCGCGCTGGAGGTGAACGGCTTCGAGAACATCTCGATCGCCGACCTGGCGCGGAACATCGAGCGGCTGGACATGAACTTCCTCCGCCGGGCGATGACCAAGCACGAGGCGAGCGGCCTGTCGATCCTGCGGCACCCGCTGGAGATCGCCGAGGTCGGGCTGATCCACGAGGACCACGTGGCGCGGGTGCTGAACCTGTTGAAGATCAGCTACACGCACCTGGTGCTCGACCTGTCGAAGTGCCTCCAGGCGACGGACCTGATCGGCCTGCGGATGGCCGACACGATCCTGCTGGTGGCGCAGCTGGAGCTCAGCAGCCTGCGGAACGTGGTGCGGCTGATCCACGTGCTGAACGCCGAGGAGGGGCTGTCCGACAAGGTGCGGGTGGTCATCAACCGCTTCGGCGCCGACACGGTCGAGGAGGGGATCAGCCTGAAGAAGGCCGAGGAGGTGATCGGCAAGCCGATCTTCTGGCAGGTGCCGAACGACCCGAAGGCGGTGATCGGCGCCCGGGTGGCGGGTCAGCCGCTGGTGAAGCACGCCCCCAAGAGCCGGGTGCAGCAGAGCCTCGCCGGGCTGGCGCAGGCGCTGTACGGGAAGCCGGTGCTCGCCGGCCCGGACCGCGGCAGCAAGGGCGGGTGGGGGTTCTTCGGGAAGCGTTAACGTCGTCATTCGTCATTCGTCATTCGTCCGCCGTCATTCGGGAAGCCCCGAGCCGTGGACGAATGACGAATGACGAATGACGAATGACGAATGACGAATGACGGCGGACGATCAACGTAGCGCGCACCAGGGGTAGCGATGAGCCGTCTTCAACAGGGCATCTCGAAGCTCAACAGCCTCAACAGCCTCAACGGCGGCAACGGCGCCAGCGGCATCTCGCGGCTCACCAGCCCGAGCACCGCCGGCGGCGGCGGCGGCGGCAAGAACTACGACGAGCTCAAGCGCCAGATCCACTCGAAGCTCGTCGAGCGGCTCGACTTCACGCGGGTGAAGGACCTGTCGTCCGACGCCATGCGGCGCGACATCCGCCGCGTCATCGAGCACCTGTGCGACACCGAGAACCCGCTGCTCAACCGCATCGAGCGCGAGAAGCTCATCGAGGAAGTCCTCGACGAGACGCTCGGGTTCGGCCCGCTCGAAATCCTCCTCAAGGACCCGAGCATCAGCGACATCCTGGTGAACGGGCCGCACAAGGTGTACGTCGAGCGGCGCGGCAAGCTCGAAAAGTCCGACGTGAAGTTCCGCGACAACGACCACCTGATGCAGATCATCGACCGCATCGTGTCGAAGGTCGGCCGCCGCGTGGACGAGACGAGCCCGATGGTGGACGCGCGGCTGCCCGACGGCTCCCGCGTCAACGCGGTCATCCCGCCGATCTCGCTCGACGGCGCCAGCCTGAGCATTCGGCGGTTCGGGGCCAACCCGCTGAAGCTGGAAGACCTGCTGAACTACAAGGCGTTCACGCCCGAGATGGCGATGCTGATGGAGGCCTGCATCAAGGCCCGGCTCAACATCCTCATCAGCGGCGGTACGGGTTGCGGCAAGACGACGCTGCTGAACACGCTGTCCAGCTTCATCCCCAGCGACGAGCGGGTGGTGACGATCGAGGACGCCGCCGAGCTCCAGCTCCAGCAGGACCACGTCGTGCGGCTGGAGACGCGGCCGCCGAACATCGAAGGCAAGGGCTCGGTGAGCACCCGCGACTGCGTGCGGAACGCCCTGCGCATGCGGCCCGAGCGGATCATCATCGGTGAGGTCCGCGGCTCGGAGGCGCTGGACATGCTCCAGGCCATGAACACCGGTCACGGCGGGTCGCTGGCGACGCTCCACGCCAACACCCCGCGCGAGGGGCTGACCCGCCTCGAAACGATGATCATGATGGGCGGGTTCGAGCTGCCGGTGAAGGCGATGCGGCAGCAGATCTGTTCCGCCATCGACCTCATCATCCAGGCCAACCGCCTCCAGGGCGGGCCGCGCAAGATCACGAGCATCACCGAGGTGATGAACATGGAGCAGGACGTGATCATCATGCAGGAGGTGTTCCGCTTCCGGCAGCTCGGGATCGACCAGAACAGCCGGGCGTTCGGGCAGTTCGAGTCGACCGGCGTCCGCCCGTCGTTCATCAACCGGCTGGAGGCGAAGGGCGTGAAGCTCCCGAGCAACATGTTCGCCGAGCGGATCCTGATGCGGGATTAGGCGCCCCGAAGCCCGGGGACGGCCGTCCCCGGGCTTTCCGCCCGGACCGAAAAAATCGCCCGTCCTGAACCACAGACCAGAAAACCACGAACTAGAGTTCCGGCGGACGGGACTCCGCCCCGCACCAGGACCACCCCGATGATGGCGACCCTCCTACCGATCCTGCCGCTCCTCATCGGCGGCCTCGTCGTCGCGGTCGTCGTGCTCGTCTTCCTGGCGTTCGGCAGCCGGGCCGAGGAGCGGGCCGACGAGCGCCTCGACGTGCTCGTCGGCCGCAACGTCCGCAAGGACTCGTCGGCCGACATGCTCCTGAAGCAGGCGCTCCAGGAGCAGGACAAGCGGACGTTCCTCGACCGCATCACGCCCGGCGCGTTCAACCTGACGAAGGTGTTCGAGCAGGCCGACGTGAACATCAAGCCGAGCGCCCTGTTCGGCATCTCGATCGGCCTCTCGGCCGTCGGGGCCGGGGCGAGCCTGTGGCTGGTGAACATCTACGTGGCCCCGGTCGGCGGGATCATCATGTTCACCCTGCCGTGGATCTGGCTGTACATGACCCGCGCCAACCGGCTGAAGCGGTTCGCCGGCCAGCTCCCGGACGCGATGGAGCTCGTCGCCCGCGCCCTCCGCGCCGGCCACTCGCTCGCCGCCGGGATGCACGTCGTCGCCGAGGAGATGCCGCCGCCGATCTGCAAGGAGTTCGCCCGCGTCTACGACGAGCAGAACCTCGGCATCTCGCTGGAGGAGACGCTGGACAACATGTGCGGGCGGGTGCCGAACCTCGACCTGCGGTTCTTCGTGACGAGCGTGGCGATCCAGCGGCAGACCGGCGGCGACCTGGCCGAGATTCTGGACCGCATCGGCCACGTCATCCGCGAGCGGTTCAAGATTCTCGGCCAGGTGAAGGCGCTGACGGCCGAAGGCCGGCTGTCGGGGGTGGTGCTGATCGCCCTCCCGATCGGCCTGTTCCTGATGATGATGTACATGAAGCCGGACTACATCGAGTTGCTGTGGAAGGACGAGCTCGGGGTGAAGATGAGCGTCGGAGCCATCGTCCTGATGATCGTCGGCAGCATCGCCATCAAGAAGATCGTGGACATCAAGGTGTAGGCCGCTGAAAGCCCACCCGTTGCAACGGGTGGGCTTCGCCCCACCGACCACACTCACACTCACACCGCGCAGCACCGAGGGCATCGTGGAACTGTTCGCGATCTTCACCGCCGAGGAGCTGGCCCCGGTGTTCGTGTTCGCGGCGATCGTCGCCGGCACCTTCTGGGTGCTGTCGGCCATCTCCGGCCGCAACAGCCACGCCGAGGAGCGGCTCGAGCGCATCGGCCGGCCCAAGTCGCTGCTGGACATCGACATCAACGGGCCGGAGAGCCGCCAGCGGTTCGCCGGGCTCCGGGACATGTTCAGCAACCTCGGCGGGTCGATGGAGTCGCAGAGCGAGCTGGAGAAGAACACGCTCCGGGTAAAACTTGCAAACGCGGGCTTCCGGAGCGAGCAGGCGGCCTCCGTGTACCTCGGCCTCCGCGTAGTTTGCCTAGTCGGGTTCCTCCTCCCCGCCCTTTTCTTCTTCCTGCTCAAAGACGGGTTCACCCTGAAGTCGATGGAATGGACAGTGTTCCTCGGCGGGATGGGGTTCTACCTCCCCAAGGCGACCCTGTGGTACATGGTGTCCACGCGGCAGAAGGAGATCTTCCTGACCCTGCCGGACGCCCTGGACCTGCTGGTGGTCTGCGTCGAGTCCGGCCTCGGCCTGGACGCCGCCCTGCGGAAGGTGACCGACGAGATGAAGGGGCACGCCAAGATTCTCTGCGAGGAGTTCCAGCTGGCGAACCTCCAGCTGCAGATGGGCCGGCCGCGGCGCGAGGTGCTTCACGACCTGGGCGTGCGGACCGGCGTGGACGACGTGCGGAGCCTGGCGGCGATCCTGATCCAGGCGGACCGGTTCGGGTCGAGCATCGCGCAGGCTCTGCGGGTGCAGTCGGACTCGATGCGGGTGCGGCGGCGGCAGCTGGCCGAGGAGAAGGCGGCGAAGACGGCCGTGCAGCTGATCTTCCCGCTCGTGCTGTTCATCTTCCCGGCCATCTTCGTGGTGCTGGTCGGGCCGGCGGCGATCCAGATTTCGCGGAACCTGTTGAAGAGCGGCTGACGAATTCGCCCCCGAAACCGGGCAGGACACCCGGCCGGGGTTCTCAAGGAGGAGACGTGATGACCCGAACGACGCGGCGGGCGGCGGTTGCGATCCTGCTCGGCGGCCTCGGCGCCGCCGGGTGTCACGGGACCGGCGGCGGAGCCGGCAAGGGCGGCCAGCCGGAGGGCTGGAGCCGGTACTACAACGCGGTCGACCCGTGCTACCCGGAGCGGTACAACGCCCAGGCCCGGGCCAGCGTGCTGGTCCCGTTCGCCGCCCAGGTGAACAACGGCCACGTGCTCGAGCAGACGGTCTGGAACTGGCACTTCGACACCAGCTCGGACACCCTCAACCCGGCCGGCCAGGCGAAGCTCGACGCCGTCGCCCAGAAGCGGCCGCAGCCGGACGGCAAGGTGTACCTCCAGGTGGCCCGCGACATCCCCGCGTACGGCGCCGGCGGCCTCGACACCGTGGCCGCCCGCCGCGACGACCTGACGGCGAAGCGCGCCGAGACGATCCGCAAGTACCTGGCGGCGCAGCCGGCGCTGCAGGCGGTGGCGTACGAGGTCCACGTGATCGACGCCCCGGTGCCGGGGATGCCGGCCGAGTTCTCGGCGCGCGGGTACCGCGGCCAGGCGACCGGGTACGTCGGCGGGTTGCAGAGCGGCGGGGTGGGCGTGACGGCGACCGGCAGCGGCGCCGGGGCGGGGACGACGAACGGCCCGACGAGCGGCGGCAGCCAGGGCGGCCCGAGCGGGTCGGGCGGCACCGGCCCGAGCGGCGGGGGCACCGGCGGGCCGACCAACTGACGTGCTGGTGCGGGGCGAGCGGCCCGCGTGAGCGGGCTGTTCCTGAGCGCTGTCGAGGCGCTCAGGAACAGCCCGCTCACGCGGACCGCTCGCCTTTCGGCGCCCCGGTGCGATTTATGACCTACAGTTGAATCGCCCGCACCCCGGACGCACCCCGATGACCCGTTCACTCCTCGTGGCCGTGGCGCTCGCCGCGTCCGCCGGCCCCGCCGCCGCCGCGTCCGCCGCCCCCGCGGCCCCGCTGTTCGGCGGGTACACGTCGAACTTCCTCGACCACTGGGCAGACTTCTTCAAGAAGCAGAACGGGATCATCATGGCCGCCCTCGGCGTCGGGGCGGTGTCGCTGTTCATCATCACCCGCGGGAAGTGGCTCAAGTAGGAATTTGCAACTGGTCCGTTGTAATTGGGGGGCTGAACATCGGGTTCACGCACCCCCGGCGTCGTGGACGTGAACCCTCGATCAACCCCCCAAATTACAAACTCCCAATTGCCAATTACGAGGCAAACATGTCACTGAGCCGGCACGCCGTGGTGGACTGGGAAGGGAACCCCGCCCCCGAGGCGCCCGTCGCCCCGGACTCGATGCGCGAGGCGGGGCTGTCGCACGCCTTCGTCTGCGACCTGCTGCTGAAGGCGCTGTACAGCCGCGGGGCGATGGTCGGCCGCGACATGGCGCAGCTCCTGTGCCTGCCGTTCAAGGTCGTCAAGGAGCCGCTGAAGTACCTCAAGGACGAAAAGCTCATCCAGGTGGACGGCGGCGACCTCGTCGGCGAGGTCAGCTACCGGTTCAGCCTGCTGGACCTCGGCCGCCGCCGGGCGCAGGAGGCGATGGAGCAGTGCGCCTACGTCGGCCCGGCGCCGGTGCCGCTCGAAGACTACGTCGAGCAGTGCTACCGCCAGGCCGTGACCGGGTTGCAGTGCTACCCGGAGGCGCTGCGGGCGCCGTTCAGCCACCTGGTGCTGAAGGAGGAGATGTTCAACAACCTCGGCCCGGCGATCGTGTCCGGCCGCAGCGTGTTCATCTACGGCCCGCCCGGCAACGGCAAGACGGCCATGGCGCGGGCCATCGGCGACTTCATGAACACCACCGGCGGCAGCATCTTCGTCCCCTACGCGTTCGTGGCCGACGGCAACATCGTCACCGTGTACGACCCGTCGCTGCACGTCGTGGACGACGCCCCGGCGGAGGTCGGCGACGAGGCCGACGCGACGATCCGCAAGCTGCTGTCCACCGGCTCGATGGACCAGCGCTGGGTGCGCATCCGCCGGCCGGTGATCGTGACCGGCGGCGAGCTCGGGCTGGACATGCTCGACCTGCGGTACAACGCCGAGTCGAAGTTCTACCAGGCGCCGATCCACTTCAAGGCGAACGGCGGCGTGTTCCTGATCGACGACTTCGGCCGCCAGCGGTGCAGCCCGAAGGAGCTCCTGAACCGCTGGATTCTGCCGCTCGAAGACCGCCACGACTTCCTCACCGTGGCGAGCGGGAAGAAGTTCCAGGTGCCGTTCGAGCAGCTCATCATCTTCAGCACGAACCTCGACCCGAAGGACCTGGTGGACGACGCCTTCCTGCGGCGCATCCGGCACAAGGTGGGGGTGCTGGCGCCGCCGCGGGACGTGTACGAGCGGATCTTCGCGGGGAACTGCAAGCGGCTCGGGCTGAACTACTCGGCCGAGGCCGTGGACTACCTGTACGAGCGCTACTACAACCGCGGCCGCGTCACCCGGGCGAGCGACTGCCGCGACCTGCTGGAGATCGTGCAGTCGATCTGCCGCTACCGCCGGCAGCCGGTTCACCTCACGCGCGACCTGATGGCCGAGGCGTCGGCCAGCTTCATCGCCGAGTTCTCCTGACGCCGCTCGCGGCGTTGCAACGCCGCAAGCGGCGGCGGGTGCGCGGTCTGGGGTTTTCTGTCGAGTTCAGCGGCTGTGCCGGTCGAAACAGTTAGCACGACGGTTCCATTTCGTGCGCGGGGGGCGGGCCATGGACGGCCGACGGCTGCGGCTTTTCATCGTGGGCGGGCTGTTGGCCGGCGGCGTCGGCTGCGCCCGCAACACCAACCCACCCGGCTTCGTTCCCACGAACCCCCAACAACAGTCGAAGCTGTTCGGCGGCGGCTCGCAGCCGACGGCCGCGGCGACGCCCGGCATGGGGCCGACCGGCGGCGGCATGCCGGTCGAGGCCGCCCCGCCGCGGAAGGCGGGTCAGAAGCTCGGGCCGGACGCCGAGACGGCGTTCGCCGACACGCACGTGCAGGTGGCGCTCGGTGAGCCGCTCCCGCCGAACAAGGACGAGCTGCTGGACCTGGCCCGGCACCGCTACGACCGGGCGCTGAAGCAGGACCCGAAACACCAGGGCGCCCTCCTCGGGCTGGCCCGGATGCACGTCCGCGTCGGCGAGCGGGAGAAGACGGCGGCGGCGTTCAAGCGGTACGTGGACGCCTACCCGAAGGACGCGGCCGTGCAGCACGAGGCGGCGATGGCGTGCGCCCGCTTCCAGGACTGGGCCGGGGCGTGCGCCTGGTGCGACGCGGCGCTGCGGCTGGACCCCGAGAACCGGTCGGTGCAGAAGACGCGCGGGTTCTGCCTGGCGCGGGCCGGCCGGTGGGACGAGGCGTTCGCCGGGATGTGCAAGGTGATGCCGGAGGCGCAGGCCCGGTACAACATCGCCGCGGTGCTGCTCCACGCGAACCAGCCGGAGGCGAGCCGGCAGCAGTTGCAGCTGGCCCTCCGCGCCGACCCGCAGCACGCCAACACGATCGACATGCTGGCCGAGCTCGACCACACCCACCCGACCAACCCCGCCGCCAACCCGGGGAACGCGATCCAGACGGTGGGTGGGACGGCCCCGTGAGTGAAGTTGCCGCTTGCGGCTTCGTGCCCCGGGGCGCGAAGCCGCAAGCGGCAACGTGGCTGCACCGCCGCGAGCGGCGGCGGTGCGAGCGCGAAAGTTCTTGCGACCTTGCCCTTCCGCGGCTACACTTCTCTCTACCTGCCAGTTCACCTCTCCTCCCGGAGCCCGGTCATGCTCGTCGTCCCCGGCCCTGCGTCCGCCGACACCTGCGACGGCGTCACCCGCCGCGACCTCCTCCGCGTCGGCGGTTCGGGCGTCCTCGGCCTCACCCTCGGCCAGATGTTCGGGCTGCAATCCGCGACGGCCAACCCCACCCCCGCCGGCGGCCCCGGGTTCGGCAAGGCCAAGAGCGTCATCTTCATCTACCTCCAGGGCGGCCCCAGTCACCTCGACCTGTGGGACCCCAAGGACAACGTCCCCGACAAGGTGAAGAGCATCTTCCGGCCGATCTCCACGAAGGTGCCCGGCACGCAGGTCACCGAGCTGCTGCCGAAGATCGCCAACGTGCTGGACAAGACGACGCTGATGCGCGCCGTCAGCTACACGCCGGTGGGCCTGTTCAACCACACGGCCGCGATCTACCAGATGCACACCGGCTACACGACGGACAAGGTGAGCCCGTCGGGCCAGCTCGAACCGCCGAGCCCGAAGGACTTCCCGACGTTCGGCTCGAACGTGATCAAGTTCAAGCCGCCGACGGTGCCGATGCTGCCGTTCGTGATGATGCCGCGGCCGCTGCAGGAGAGCAACGTGGTCGGGAAGGGCGGGTCGGCCGGGTTCCTGGGCAAGGCCTACGACCCGTACCTGCTCTACCCGGCCGGCGACGACATGGACATGGCCAAGATGGAGCGCATCCGCACCGACGACCTCCAGCTGCGCCAGGAAACCACGAGCGCCCGCATGGAGCGCCGCGCCACGCTGCGCGAGACGATCGCCCGCGGCATGCCGGACGTGGAAGCGGCGGTGGCCCGGCACGACCTGGACGAGTACTACGGTCAGGCGCTGGGGCTGGTGGTGAGCGGCCGGGCGCGGCGGGCGTTCGACCTGAGCGCCGAGCCGCCGCAGGTGCGCGAGCGCTACGGCAAGAACACGTTCGGCCAGTGCTGCCTCCTGGCGCGGCGGCTGGTGGAAGCCGGCACGCGGGTGGTGGAGGTGATCTGGCCGAAGGTGGCGAACTCGGACAACCACTCGTGGGACGTCCACACCGGCCTGAGCACGCGGATGAAGACCCAGTCGGCCCCGATGCTCGACGCCGGCGTCTCGGCGCTGATCGAGGATTTGGACCAGCGCGGGCTGCTCTCGGAGACGCTGGTGGTGGCGGTGGGCGAGTTCGGTCGGAGCCCGCAGCGCGGGGTGAGCACGAGCGGCAACCAGAACTCGGACGACGGCCGCGACCACTGGCCGTACTGCTACACCGGCATCGCGGCGGGCGCCGGCGTGCGTCGCGGGCTGGTGTACGGCCGCTCCGACGCGACGGGTTCGGCGCCGCTGGAGGGGGCGGTCCACCCGACCGACCTGCTGGCGACGATCTACCACAGCCTCGGGATCAAGCCGGACACGATCGTGTACAACCACCTGAACCAGCCCCGCGAGCTGGTGAAGGGCGAGATCGTCAGCGGCATCCTGAGCTGACGCCCGAAGGGGGTGGTGCATGCGGTCTACAACCAAGCCGGACGGCCGAAGTGCCGTCCGGCTCGCTTGCGCGGCACTGTTGGTCGCGGGGTGCGGCACCGCCCCGGTTCCCGCGCCGCGGCCGGCCCCGTCGGCCCCGTCGGCCCGTTCCCCCGAACTCCCGCTCCCCAATCCTGCTCCCGCCGCGGCCCGCGTGGGTGCGGAGGGAGCCGCTCCCACTTCGGGCGCGATGGCACTCCCGGGCGAGGGTCAATTCGGCATCCCCGGTCCGACCGAGCCCACGAATCGGGGCGGCCGACCGGGCAAGGGCCGCTTCGGCGAGGAGCCGTTCTAGCCGGCCCGGGAGTTCGCGCATGTCGCCCGAGGAAGTCCGCGACGCCTTCCGCGCCTTCGCCGGCGAGGAGCAATTCCGCAAGTTCGTCGTTGACTTCAACACCTGGAAGGGGTTGCACCTGCTGGTCTGGCAGGAACAACTTTGGGAGGTGTTCGCCAGAACCCTACCACTCCCCGGCTACCCGTTCGACGCGGTCCGCGACCTGTTCCGCGTCTGCCCCGATCACGGGTGCGATGTCTGCCCCGGTCCCGAGCCGTTTCCCTACGACGTGGGCGCCCTCGTCACCGCACCCGACGGGATCGATCGTCAGGCGTACGGGTACGCCCGGGAGCGATACCCGCTCGCGGTCACCGACCAGAACTATTGCCCGCGGTGCCGGGACGAGTTGCGGGGGGCGCTGGCGGGTGCGAAGCCCGCCCCATCGCCTGCCGCGCCGCCACCACCAATTCCCCCCGTGCCGCGGGCCCGGCGCGGTGGCGCCGCGATCACCTTCGCCGGCGCCGCAGCGGGGCTCACCGGCGCGGCCGGGTTCGCCGCCGGCCTGCTCGCCGGGTGGCTGGTGTTGCTCGGCTACGCCCACTACCTCATGTGGCTGCACCACTGCTTCCCCGGCGACGTGTTCCGGGTGATCTGGATCAGCACGGCGACGCTGGCTGTCGTCTGGACAGCCTTCGGCGCTGTACAGGGGCACGTCGATAGGTGGGTTGCCTTGGACGATCCCAAGCCGCCTAGCCGATGGGGCCGCGCGTCGGGGTGGTTATTCCTCCCCCTCGGGGGAGCGTGTTTTGGGTTTACCGCCGGGGTATTGCACGCGAACTGGTCCTACGACGAGCCCTATTGGTTCGGCGGGGGGTACGGATTTTACAGCAGCGACCCGGCCCACAAGGGAACCCACCCGGGTGACTTGGGCGTCATGTCCGAGGCGATCGGATCCGTCCCGGCGATTATTGCGTTCTTCCTCGGCTTCGGCGGCTTGTTTATCCCACTCGTGGGTGGGATGGGCGTTGCGGTCGTCGTGGGCCGGCAGGCGTGGAATGCCCCCGTCCTTTCACTCCTGACCTGGCTGCCCCTCTGCCTCGTCGCCGCCGCGGTGCTGTTCGTCGGCGTCGGTGTCGCGGGGCCGGCCTGGGGCGAGCAGCACCTCCGCCTCCAGACCCGGCTGGAAGGGTCGATGAAGTCTGTCCTAGCCCAGCGCGACGCACTGCTGGTCGGGGCCGCGGTGGAGGGCGTGGTCGCGCCCGGCATGGCGGCGGGCGGGTACGTCGAGGGGCTGCGGCGGTTGGAGGCCGGCGAGGTGCGGAACTGCCCGCACCGGTTCCAGCGGGCGTTCCGCGACCACCTCCGCGCTTCCGCCGAACTCGCCGCCACGGTCGTCGCGCCGCTCGGCAACCCACTGGCCGCGGTCCGGGTGCTCATCGAGAAGGGCGGCTTCGAGGGCGTCGCGGAGTCGGTGAAAGGGTCGTTCGACACCGCCCTCCGGTCGGAGAACGGGATGCGGATGGAGCTCGCGCAGGTCAGCCGCCGGCTGGACCAGATGACCGGCCGGGCGGGGCCGTAGGGCGAACGGCTCCGACCGATGAATCCCTCCGCTACCGCCGCGCCGCGGGCACCGCGGCGTCGCCGGCCCACAGCAGGATCGCCGGCGCCTTGCCGGCGGTCGCGCAACGGCCGCCGTCCGGGCTGCACGCCACCGCGTACACCTCGCCGCGGTGCGCCGGCCACGCCCGCTCCTCCGCCCCCGTCGCCAGCCGCCACGCCTTCACCGTCTTGTCGGCGCTCGACGTCAGCACCCGGCCGTCCGGCGCGAACGCCACCGCGTACACCGCCCCCGTGTGGCCGGCCAACTGCCGCACTTCTTTCCCGTCGGCCGCGTCCCACACCCGCACCGTCTTGTCGGCGCCGCACGACAGCAGCTCCTTGCCGCCGGGTGCGAACGCGACCGTGAACACCTCGCCCTTGTGCCCCTTCAGCGCCATCCGCTCCTCGCCGGTCACCGCGTCCCACACCCGCACCACCGCGTCCTTGCCGACCGACGCCACGCGGGAGCCGTCGGGGCTGAACGCCACGCCCCACACCTCGGCCGTGTGCCCCTTGAACGTCGCCCGCTTCTCGCCCGTCGCGGCGTCCCACACCACGGCCGTCTTGTCCGACGACGCGGTGACGAGCCGCTTGCCGTCGGGGCTGAACGCCACGCCCGCGGCCCACGCGCCGTGGGCCTTGATCGATCGCACCTCGGCGCCCGTCTCCGGGTTCCACAGGCGGACGGTGCCGTCGCCGCCGCCGGACGCGAGGAGCTTGCCGTCGGGCGCGTAGGCGAGGCGGAGTACGTCGCCGTTGTGGCCCTTGAGGGTGTGCTGTTCGTCGCCGTCGGCCGCGGCGCGGAGCTGCACGGTGCCGTCCTTCCCGGCGGACGCCACCTGCTTGCCGTCGGGCGAGAAGGCGAGGCACCAGACGTGGCCGCGGTGGGCTTCGAGCTCGGTCGGCTTGGGATCGTCGGCGACGGCGGCGGGCGCGAACGAGGCGGCGACCAGGGCGCCGCAGAGGGTGCGGGTCATGGGACGGCTCCGGGGCGGGCGCGGCACCCCTTGAGGCAACCGGCGCGCCGCCGGCCGCGGGTGAACGGAAAAGCGCCGCCGGGTTGACGCGCGAACCCCGGCCGCGTAAGCTTCTCTATCACAGATGGGGTGTAGCTCAGTTGGGAGAGCGCTTGAATGGCATTCAAGAGGTCAGGGGTTCAACTCCCCTCACCTCCACCTCGCAAGGCCCCGGGTTTCCCGGGGCCTTGTTCGTTTCGCGGGTGTGGTGGTGCGTCTAGTTGGTCGGCAACGAGGGCGTCACCACCGGGCTCCGGTTGTTCCGGGCTCGGCATCGTGATCGGAGTGACTTGCCCGCCGTCGGCGGCACGCGCCGGCCGGCTCACACGAGCCGCCCGGACAGCCGGCGGATCACCTGGTCCAGTTCGGACGAGTAGGTGTAAGCGACCCGGTCGGGGTCGTTAGCAGACCAGGCCGAACCGCGTGCCGCCTGACGCGCCGCCCGCAGGCGCGGCTCGGCGACGGCGAAGCCGCCCGCCGCGTCAGCCGCCGCGCCCCACCGAGCCGGTCGGCCACCGGCAGCGCGTGGTCGGAGTCCGTCGTCTGGCGGAACTTCCGCTTCGTCTTCGCGGCGATTCCGGCCTCGCGCATGACCCGGGCGACCGTGT
>Ga0209181_10003729_pt1 | contig 23202 bp, 20 predicted proteins | sample MAT05_FD_187208 | JGI IMG/M metagenome (GOLD analysis project Ga0209181, IMG submission 187208) | Freshwater microbial communities from Lake Fryxell liftoff mats and glacier meltwater in Antarctica - MAT-05 (SPAdes) (version 2) | ecosystem: Environmental > Aquatic > Freshwater > Ice > Liftoff...
GCGACGCTTGGGAGGTTACAAACTTCGGCACCACGACCGGCCACGGTCCGCTCGATGACGCCGATGAGGATGGCATCGTGGAGCTGCTCGAAATGGGCTTCGGCCTGAATCCAAATGCGACAGATCCGGGTGGGCTGCCGGGCGTGGTGGACGAGGGCGGCTACCTCACGATGACAATCGTCAAGCAGCCCGGTGTGCTCTACGAGGTCCAGAGCGCCGGCACGCTGCTGCCGTCCATGGCGAACTCCTTCAGTGCGGGGAGCACCGTCATCGTGGTCAACGATGGCACGACACTCAAGGTGCGGGACAGCGTCCCCATCGGCGGAGCAGCCCGACGCTTCATGCGCGCGAAAGTGGCGGCGTCGCCGTAGCCGCGCATCCGGGCAGGGCGGACGTGATTGAAAGCAGGTTCAAGTTTGAGGGCCAACGGCCCGGAACGATACCAGCCTGTGGCATCGCCCCAGGACTGCCGCGCGAAAATAGCCGGGGGCTGAAAGCCCGATCCATCTGCCGACCGATGGGACGGGCTTGCAGCCCTCATGGTTCTCCTGATCGGAATCCCTGGGGCGATGCCCCAGGCTGGGATGGAGCCGGGCCTTCGGCCCTTCCGCAGCGACTCGGCTTCAATCCCACCCGGCCAAGGCGGGCGTGATTAAAAGCCGGTCCAGAATCTCACGGAGGCGAGGCGGGGAAAGTGGCACAGCCCGTCCCGGCTGTGGGTACACCGGGCGTCTCGCCCGGTGGGTGCAGAGGCGTGGCGCGACCCGCGCGAGCCTGTGGGTGAGCGAACCTCGCTGCGGGCAGGATGCCCGCTGTCCCCACAGCCGGGACGGGCTGTGCCACTTTCCGCACCCGGCGCTATCTGGACTCACTTTCAATCCCACCCGGCCAAGGCATCCGGCAAAAAGCCCGTGAAGAAATCCCGCGGACCGGGGTAGTCATCGGAGCCGTCGTGCTTCCGGGGGAAAGTCTCCCTGGCAAAATTCCGGTCCGACCATTCCCTCCCATGAAAATCATCCTCCTCCTGCTCCTCTGCGTTCCCGCCTTTTCCTCCCGCGCGGAAGAACGCGGCGAGTTCGACATCGTGAAATTCGGCGCGACTCCGAACGATGCCTCCGATGACACGCAGGCCATCATTGCCACGCTTCAGGCGTGCAGTGAAAAGGGCGGCGGCACCGTGGTGGTGCCCGCGGGAACTTTCATCGTTTCGCGCCAGGGCAGGGAGGATCCCATCATCGCGCTTCCGTCGAACATCACCCTGCGCGGCGAGGGCGCGGCTTCGATTCTGAAGTTCTCCGAAAAGGCCAACACCTCGAACTTCTGGCGGATGCTGGGCGCACCGAAGGAGGGCTGCCGCAACGTCACCATCCGCGACCTGCATCTCGATGGCAGCAACACCTTCCCGGCATACGAGAAGGGGAAAACGCCGGAGCAGAATCACGGCATCTTCCTCAGCGCGCCGGACGGCGTGATCGAAAATATCACCATCCGGAATCTGCTCGTGGAGAATTTCTGCGGCGACTGCATCGCCGTCGGGCGCGGATGCCGCAGCATCACGGTGCGCGATGTTGCGGTGCGCAATTTCATCCGCCAGGGCATCCAGATGGGGGGCGATGAGAATGCGCGCGACTACCTCGTCACCGGCTGCCGCGACCTGGAGCACAGCATCGAGCCCGGCGGCTCGACCATCCACGTCGAGCACGCGCGCGGATTGCGGAATGTGATCATCACCGGGAACCACTGCCGCCGCAGCATTCTCGCCGGCGGCGTGACGAATCTCCTCCTCGCCGACAACATCGTCGAGGGCCGCATCGAGGGGAACGGCAACATCAACGCCATCGTGCGTGGCAACAGCGTCACGGGAAAGGACGGCGCGAAGATTCACCTCCTCCGCTTCGGTTACGCGAACGGGCTCATCCTGAAAGACAACATCATCGCCAGCGCGACCGAGGGCCAGGACGGCATCTACGTCTGGGGCACATCGAGCTACAATCCCGCGCCGTCGCAGCAGGTGATCATCACCGGGAACGTCCTGCGGATTAAAGGCCAGCCCATCCTGCTGAATGGCGTGAAAGGCGGGCTCGTGCGCGACAACCTCGCCGAGGGCAGCGACCCCGCGACCATGGTGAAGCTCCAGCGCAGCGTGGGGATCGAATTGCAGACGCCGCCGCCCGCGAAGCCGTGAGACGACGAATCCGCCGCCTCTCCGTTTCGATGCCAAAAATGCCCGGGCCCGTGCTGGAGCCCGCACCGCACTTTGCGGTGAGCAGGAAGGCAGGGCAATCGCATCAAAACACCGGGGAGCATTTCAACGCTCAACGCCCAAGGAAAGAATCCCACCGCGAAGCGCCGCTTGTTCTGGAAGTTGGGCGTTGGAAGTTGGAAGTTGGGCGTTGAGCGCTGCAGGCACCTGTCTCCTTGCCCCTTCGTCTTTCGCCTCGCAGCCCCACGTCATTTTGATGCGTTTGCCCTGCAGCAGGGAGGTGTGCGGCCTTGGCGGGTGTCCCCGAGGGACATCGGACATTAGCCGGTGACTTCAGTCACCGGATCACGCGCGAATGCGGGATGCCTCCCGGAGGGGACGCCGGAAGCCTGCGCGGACGCAGAACCGGCGGGAAGCAACGTCCCCGATATTTTCGCGCTGAGGGGGGCGCGCCGGGAGGGAAGGGGAGTGGGGAGTTCTCTCCCGCTGCCGCTTCACTCTCACCCCGCCTCCGGCGGTGCAGCCGGCGATGGCGCGGAGCGCTCCCTTTCCGCGGCGAGCAGTTGCGGGAGCAGTTCGTTCTTGGGCGGGATGATGGTGATGCGCGAACCGCCTTCGACGAGCTTTCCAGTTTCGAGAATGTCGAACATTGCGCTGAACACCTCCGGATCGGCGGAGATCCTTTGCAGCGCCGCGCCGACGATGCGGGGACGCATGGTGGCAGCCTTGGCGAACTCGATCGCCGCCTCGCGCTCGGCGGTGCTGGTGATGATGTTCACCTGATTCGCTCCATCCTGCTTGATGGCGCCCGTGACCTGCCGGAGCCGGTTCACCACCTTTGCCTCGATCTGCCGGATCATTCCCAAATCGCGGAAGTGGACCTTGCGAATGTAAATGCTGCCGAGTTGGAAGCCCCATTCGTTCGATTTGGGTGAGACTTCGGCGCGGACCGTCTGTGACATCGCGTGCCGGTTTTCGAGCATCGCGCCCAGCTTCATGTTACTGAGGCAGCGCACGGTCTCGTTGCTCACATTTGCCGCCAGCGAGCCGCGCGGATCGGTGTTTTTGAAAAGGTACGACACCGGATCGCTGATGAACATCTCATACCAGATGCCGATGCCCATCGGCGCACCTTCCTCGCTGTTCACGGGCTGGGTGCGGAGGTAGGCTTGGTCGAGTCGCAAATCGAGGATGTGGCGTTTCCCGAGGATGTTGACGATCGGTCCGGCGAGGCCGAGCCGGAGCCACAGGAAGTAGATGCCCGGTTCATTGAGCACTCCGCGGACTTTGCCGAAGAGCATGTACACGTGGGTCGTTCCCTCCTCCACGATGGCGTAGATTCCCAACAGCCGCGCAATGCCGAGGACGATCGGCAGCACGCTGAACATCCCGACAAACGTGCAGGCGAAGGCGATGAGGAAGTGCATCTACCGGTCCTCCAGGATGACGTGGGTGGCCTGGCTGAAGAGCTCCAGCCGCACATTGCGCCGGTAGCTTTCGAGCGCCGCCGAACCGCTGGCTTTCAAGGTCGAGAGCGTTTCCGCCAGCGCGGTGAGCGGCTCGACTTCAGCCTGGGCATTCAGTGTCTCGATTTCCACCGCGCGCCGCGATTGCACGATCTTCTGGTCCGCGTGCGCCTGCGCCAGCGAGATGTCGCTCGACACCTCATTGTGCGCGGTGTTGATGGCCGCGAGTGCGCCCTCCACTTCCCGCGGCGGATCGATCCCGGTGATGAGCGAGGCGTCCAGCACGATCCCGTAGCGCGCCTCGGCGGAGCGGCATTCGCGATCCATGTGCTCATTGATCATCGAGAGATTCTTGCGCAGGTCGTTGATCGAAACGCCGGCGATTGCGCTCGCGACATCCGCCTCATTCTGCGGCGCTTCAAAGTTCGCGATCCGCTCGCGGAGGACGCTGATGAAGTAGCCCATGACATGCGACAGCGGATGTCTCACGCCGAAGAACCACGCGTAGAGATTCCGTTCCGAGATGCGGAAGCGAATCTGCCCGGTGAGCCCCGTATCGAGCTGATCCTTGGTCACGGCGCTGAGCCGCGTGCCGCCCTCGTTCGCCTCCGCATCATCCGGGTCGAATGCCATGTTCAGGGTCTGGGTGGCCACCTTCGCCTTGAAGACCTTTTCCCAGGGCCATTTGAAATACGGGCCACCCGGCGGGATCACCCGCACCTGCGGATAGCAGTATCGTTTGCGGTCGTCGGGTGCCAGCGGTTCGGCGATCGGATCATCGAGAGTGGTTGCGGTCCCCAGGCGCTTGGCGCGACCGAAGCTGGTCTTCACCGCACGTTCATTCTGGTTCACCGTGAAGATCCCGCTGACGAGATAGCTGACGAGGAACCACGCGAGGAAACCGAAGACTATTCCGGAGGCAATGTTCATGGGTCGGCTGAAAGTGCTCCGAGGGTGCCCGGAAGCCGCCGTGAAGGATAGCGAGAAAAGCGCAACCAAAGTTCTTTGAAATCCCGCCCTGCCAGCGACAAGCCTTCCCGCTGCATCGCACATCTGTCATCTTGTTCCCAAAGAACAATCCCACACCCCGCTCATGAAAACCCTCCATCTCATTTCCCTCTGCCTGCTGGCTCTCGCGGCAGCGCCATTCACCATCGCCGAAGCGCCTAAGACAGCCGCGCCCGCCATCGACATCGGTTCGCGGCGCGAACTGCTCGTGGATGATTTCCTCTTCGCCGGCATGGATGGCGTCGCTTTGAAACCGCACAAACCCGAGGCGCGCGATGTGGCGCTCGTCTGCGATGCGCCGTGGGAGGGGAACACCTCGGCGTACTACACGCTGTTTGAGGATGACGGATTGTTCCGCATCTACTACCGCGGTTCTCACAGCGAGGAGAAGAAGGCGACGCATCGCGAGCTGACGTGCTACGCGGAAAGTCGCGATGGGATCACCTTCACCAAGCCGAAGCTCGGCCTGTTCGAGTTTGCCGGGTCGAAGGACAACAACATCGTCTGGTGGGGACCCGAGGGGACGCACAATTTCGCGCCTTTCAAGGACACGAACCCCGCGTGCAAACCCGACGCGCGCTACAAGGCGCTCGCCGGCGGGAAGACGCTCCTGAATGGAAAGAGCAAATCCTGCCTGCACGCCTACCAGTCCGCCGACGGCGTGCGCTGGTCGCGGACGCGCGAGGAGGCAGTCATCACCGATGGCGCGTTCGATTCGCAGAACATCGCGTACTTTGACAACGTGCGCGGCGAGTACCGGGCCTACTGGCGCTACTTTGCCACGGTGAAGGCCGCAGACGGCGGAGCGAAGCCCGCGAGCGTGCGCGCGATCCGCACCGCCACGTCGAAGGACTTCCTGCATTGGGAGAATCAGGCCGATCTCCGCTACGGCGACGCGCCATCCGAGCATCTCTACACGAATGCGGTCATGGCCTATGCACGCGCGCCGCATTTGTTCATCGGCTTTCCCACGCGCTTCCAGCCGAAGCACGAGCAGGTGGAGCCCGTCTTCATGACCAGCCGCGACGGCGTGAACTTCAAACGCTGGCCCGAGGAACTCATCCCCATCACCGCGCCGAAAGATCGCGACGGCAACCGCAGTAACTACATGACGCGCGGCCTGCTCACCCTGCCCGGCAACGACCGCGAACTCTCCGTCTATGCCACCGAGGCCTACTACGCCGGGCCGGGCAGCCGCGTGCGGCGGTTCGTGTTTCGCACGGATGGTTTTGTCTCCGCCCACGCCGACGCCACGGGCACGCTCATCACGAAACCGTTCACCTTCACCGGCACGCAGCTCGCGCTGAACATCACCAGCAAAGGCGCCACGCGCATCGAACTTCAGGACGCCGATGGCAAGCCGCTGCAAGGCTTCGCGCTCGCCGATTGCACGCCCATCACCGCCGATGCGATCGACCACGTCGTGCAATGGAAAGGCGGCGCTCTCACCGCGCTCGCCGGCCAGACCGTGCGGATGCGGGTGGAAATGAAGGACGCGGATCTGTATGCGTTGCAGTTCCGCGAGAAGTGACGCCGCTCCTGCGGGGGCAATCGCTTCTTCCGGTCGCCGCAAGAACTGCCCGATAGCGTCCAGTTTTCAAATCCCACAGGTGGCAATCCCCAGTGAGTCGCCGGGCGGCGGGACGCGATGCTGTGCCGCGACAAGTGTGATGACATGGGTTCAGCGACTGCGCGCAGGGTGTGACTGGTGACTGGTGAGAAACTGGTATGCGTGATTGAAAGTGAGTCCATGCATGGTTGCTCACCGTGTCCATGGGGCGCATGAGAGCCGCAAGGCCTTGGACTGCGGAGGCTGGCCGCCGCTTTTGCGGGGGGCGCAGCTTGCTGCGTGCGGTGCGGAGCAAATGCGGGCGCGCGTTCTGGCTCCGCGCCACGGGCAGCAAGCTGCCGCCTCCCCACAGCGGCAGCAAGCAGCCGCAGTCCACGGCGCTGGCGCCACGCGCGCGCACCACAGCCCGCTCCTCCCACTGGACTCACTTTTAACCACGCCCGCCCTGATCCACTTTCCGCCGCCTGGCCGTCACACGCGGGGCCGTGAGGGCTGCCAGATAGTCCCGAAAAAATCCCTGCGAACAGCCGCGGCTTCCTTGCGAACGAGGCTCTTGCAAAACCTCAGCCGTAAAAGGGCGAGATGCCTTCATTCCTCTGAGCGATGACGCCCCGCGTCGGTGACTGTGTAGGTTTTGCAAGAGCCTCGAACGTCTGGCGATTCCCCGGCGCCCGCCGCGCACCCGCTGTTGAAGGCTGCGATTTCCTTGTGACTGGCCGCGAACTCCCTGTCAGCACCCGCGCGCTCCTTGCGGGTGTGCGCCGGATTCCTGTTCCCCGGCAAAATCCCGCTGCGAACCACATCCGCCTTGCTGTCGATGCCGGCGAAACGCCCGCCAGCGCCCGCGCGAGCGCTGTCCCCACTCGCAAACTTGCGAACAACCCGGAAAAACTTGCCAGCAGGCCGGTATAGTCGGGCACGGTCGCGCCCGAGCAGGCGGGCGGCAGTCCCCACTGTGCACCTGCCGGGAAAGGCGGTGTGGCACGCACACTGCTATGTTGCACGCCATGGGCCCAACAACACCCTGCGCTGCAAGCGCGCTGCGAGAGCCGCCGCGCAATCAATTCCACAGCCCCTTCGCGCATGGCAACCGGCCCGAGCCGAGGCCGGGAAATCCGCCCTCGGACGGGTGGACACGCAATCCGGGGAGTGCGCGGGAATCCGGGTCGGCCCGCGCAGCGGGGAGCGTGCAACGCGGGCAAGGCCGCGCGGATGCGCGTTGAAATGAAGGACGCGGATCTGTTTGCTTTCCAATTTGGAAATCCGCAAAGGTGACACCAGTTCACTGTCCTTCCGAACCCCAAGCTCCACCCCTCCCACTCCCGTGATTGCATATATGAAACTCTCCCTGCTCGCCGCCCTTGTCCTCACTCCGCTCGTCGGACTTCATTCAGCCGATCCTGTCCCGCCGGAAGGATTCCGCGCGATCTTCAATGGGAAGGATCTCACCGGATGGTACGGCTGGAACCCGCACACCTCGGCGAAGCTCACCGGCGAGAAATTGGACGCGAACCTCAAGCAGCAGCGTGAGGAATTTGCGCAGCACTGGACTGTCGAGAATGGCGAACTCGTGAACAAGGGCACCGGCCCCTACGCGACGACCGATGCCGGGCTTGGCGACATCGAACTCCGGATTGAATTCAAGACCGTCGCAAAAGCGGACAGCGGCATCTACCTCCGGGGAACGCCGCAGGTGCAGATTTGGGACAAGAATCAGGTCTTTGATCCGAAGAAGCCCACGCGCAAACCCCACCTCGGTTCGGGTGGCCTGTTCAATAACACGCCGGTTTCTCCCGGACGGGATCCGCTCGTCCTGGCGGACAAGCCGTTCGGCGAATGGAATGCCTTCCGCATCCGGCAGATTGGCGCGCGCACCTGGGTGTGGCTCAATGACAAGGCCGTGGTGGATGGTGCGGTGATGGAGAACTACTGGGACAAGGCCAAGCCGCTGCCGGCGAAAGGACCAATCATGCTCCAGACCCACGGCGGCGAGATTCGGTGGCGCAATGTTTTCGTCCGCGAGATCGGCGCGGAGGAGGCCAAGGGAGCGGTGAAGTGAGCGATTTCGGAGCGGCCTGCCAGCGCGCCGGGGATGCTCATTACGGTGACGCCGGGAATCACTGAGGATCGGCGTGGCGGAGTCGTGGAGTGCGGACATACGGAACGTCGCGCAGCGAGGTGGATCGTTGCATGGTCGGAGCGGATGACTCCCTCCTCCAGCCACCCGTTTGGTTCCGGCTCCGTCCTCCGGGGCTGCAGGATCTGATACGATTTGTTCCGACGGAATGCCTGAACGCAGGCGGCGGCGGGGTTTCCGTAGCGTAGCTCTCCCGAGCTGCGCAACACGAGGCTTGCCGTGCGGATTCACCCGCGCAGCTCAGGAGAGCTGCGCTACTTTCCAGTCCTGCGCCGCCATCTGGCAGCAGCATCGGACAAATCGTATGATGCCAGTTCGCGGCGAGAGCGGAGATTTCAGGCTTGCGGATTGACTGAAGCGTGGAGTGCGATGATAGGCGCCATGACTGCGGAATTGCGGCAAAGCCAATGCATACTCCATCCGGTTTCCTGTCGAAGATCGTGCCTGCCATCGCGGCACTTCTTGGATCGGCAATGCTGAGTGACGTGCGTGCGCAGACGAATCTGATCGTCACTGAAAACGCGCTGGCCGGCAATCTGCCGGCTGAATGGGAAGTGAGCGGGATCGGCGATCCGAGCATTCAGGGATTCGCCACGGAGATCAGCGTGAATCGTGGGCAGACGGTCTCGTTTAAGATCCACACCGACGCGACCGACTATCGTATAGATATCTATCGGCTGGGCTATTACGGCGGTCTCGGGGCGCGGAAAGTCGGGACGGTCACGCCTTCCGCGATCCTGCCGCAAGTCCCGCCTGCCTACGTGCGGGATGCAGCGACCGGGCTGGTCGATTGCGGGAACTGGGCCGTGTCCGCCAGTTGGGACGTGCCGGCCGATGCGACTTCCGGGACCGCGCCCAATACATGGGATGGGCGCCACGAGCTGACGCTCGATCAGACCGGACTCATCAACGGCAACACCAGCCTGGCCGGCTCGCCGTTCAAACTCGTCGTTTCTGGTGGCACCGCGCACTCGGTGGTGCTGCAACGCATGGGTGCCACCGGCGGATTCACGCGGATGCCGCCGCTCGGCAGCAAGGAGATCGACCAGACGAATGTCGCCCTCGTTACCAACTGGATCGCGAATGCGCTGCCGGGCCGCCAGACCTGTGCGACCTGGCGGATCGCGCAGTCCCTTCCTTCGACCAGCCAGGGCGCCCCGTCGTCCGACGCCGACTTCGACGGGGAGGACAACTACACCGAGTTCCTGGCCGGCACCGGTCCGCTCGACGGGACGAGTTCCGTGAATCCGCAGGTGAGCAAACTCGGTGGCAACGTCTCCGTGACCCTCGCCCTGCCTGCCAACCGTTCGGCGCAGTCGAGACCTCGACCGATCTTCAGACTTGGAGCCTGTGGAATGTTCCGGGCAACCAAGGCATCGCCACCCCGGGCGGGCCGTTGACGCTCACCGGCGCGTACACCGTGCCCAGGCAGTTCTTCCGGTATCGCATCCGGGAGCGCTGAAAACGGCGGCTCTCATGGGAGATTCGCGGTGCAACCGCCGTTCGCCTGGGGGGAATAATGCAGCGCAGGTCCGTGCGGCGCCGAAACTGCAAAAGGTCTTCGGAACGAAGGCGCTGGCGGTTTTCAAGAATGTGACTTACTCGAAGACCATGTCCCCGAGGTTCCTCTTCAGCACATTCTTGTTGGCCCCGTTCGCCGCGCTGCATGCGGCGGATGGACTTCCTCCCGCGAAGATTGAGTTCAGTCGCGATGTGCGGCCGATTCTTTCCGAGAACTGCTTCGCGTGTCACGGCTTCGACAAATCGGCGCGCAAGGCGGACCTGCGGCTGGATACGCAAGAGGGCGGGATGAAGACAACGGATGGCGTGACCGCGGTGGTGCCGGGAAAGCCCGAGGCGAGCGAACTGATCGCGCGCATTCTGACGACCGATGAGGACGATGTGATGCCGCCGAAAAAATCCGGCAAGCATCTCACCGCAACGCAGAAGGAAACGCTGAAGCGCTGGATCGAACAGGGCGCGGCCTATCAGAAGCATTGGTCTTTCGAACCGCCGAGGCGCGTCACACCGCCGACGGTCGCAGGCGCATCGCATCCGGTGGACCGGTTCATTCAGGCCCGGCTGGCGGAGGAAAAGCTCGCCCTTTCGCGGATGGCGGACAACACGACGCTGATCCGGCGGGTGTCGCTCGATTTGATCGGGCTGCCGCCGAAACCGGAGGAGGTGGATGCGTTTGTGGAAGCAGCGGCGAAGGACGCGGAGGCGGCGTATCGCGAACTGGTCGAGCGTCTGTTGCGCAGTCCGCACTACGGCGAGCGATGGGGCCGCTGGTGGCTGGATCAGGCGCGGTATGCGGACAGCAATGGTTACTCGATCGATGCGCCGCGGCAGATCTGGAAATATCGCGACTGGGTGATCGGCGCGCTGAATGCGGACATGCCGTTCGATCAGTTCACCATCGAGCAGCTCGCGGGCGACCTTCTGCCGAGCGCAACGGAGAGCCAGAAGATCGCCACGGGCTTTCACCGCAACACGCAGATCAACCAGGAGGGCGGCATCGACAAGGAGCAGTTCCGTATCGACAGCGTGTTCGACCGCGTGGCGACGACCGGCACGGTGTGGCTCGGACTTTCCGTGGGCTGCGCGCAGTGCCATGACCACAAGTTCGATCCCATCGAGCAGAAGGAGTACTACCGCCTCTTCGCTTTCCTGAACAACCAGGACGAGCCGGTGCTGAAGGTCTTCGATTCGACCGTCAACGCCGCGGAACTGACGAAGGAATTCAAAGCTGCGGAGGCGGCGCTGAACACGATGGTGAAGGAACGCTACGCCGAGGTCGCTGCGTGGGAGGGAAAGCTGAAGGAGTCGGAGTTCCGGAGAATCGTGTCGCCGGGGGTCCAGAAGATCGTCGCGAAGCCCGCGAACAACCGGAAGCTCACGGAGAACCTCGCGCTCTTCGCCGTTTTCGTCCTGCCCAGCGATCCCATCCGCGTTCTGAACGATCGCTACACCGAACTCGACGCGCTGCTCAATCAGGGCACGACGACTCTTGTGATGTCCGAGTTGTCCAAGCCGAGAAAGACGACCGTTTTCATCAAGGGCGACTTCACGCGTCCGGCGGATGAGGTGACTCCGGGCACGCCGGCGGTGCTGCATGCTTTTCAGAAGCCAGACGGCCAGCCGACGCGGCTCGATCTCGCGCGCTGGATCGTCAGCCCGCAGAATCCGCTCTCGGCCCGGGTGATCATGAATCGCGTGTGGCAGCAGTACTTCGGGCGCGGCATTGTCGAGACAGAGAATGATTTCGGATTGCAAGGCACGCCGCCTTCGCACCCCGAGCTGCTCGACTGGCTGGCGGTCGAGCTGATGGAACGCAAGTGGAGCCTCAAGGAGATGCACCGCATCATCGTCGCCTCGCAGACATACCGGCAGAGTTCCGCCGACCGCGCCGACCTGCGCGAGAAGGACCCGAACAACTACCTGCTCGCACGCCAGCAGCGGCTGCGGCTCGACGCCGAGATCGTGCGCGATGTGTGCCTCGCCGCGAGCGGACTCCTGTCGGAAAAACTCGGCGGCCCACCCGTCTATCCGCCGATTCCCGATGGCGTCATGGGCGTCGGCCAGGTGAAGCGCGTGTGGACCGTGAGCAAGGGCGACGACAAGTATCGCCGCGGGCTCTACACCTTCGTCTATCGCGCGTCGCCGCCGCCCGCGCTCACCGTGTTCGATGCGCCGGATGGCTTCAGCAGTTGCACCCGCCGCATCCGCAGCAACACCCCGCTGCAGGCGCTCACGCTGATGAATGACAGCAGCTTCTTCGAGTTCGCCGGCGCGCTGGAAAAGGTCATCGGCAAGGACGGAATCGAGACCGCATTCCGCCGCTGCACGAGCCGCGTGCCAAAGGCAGATGAGGTCGCCATCTTGAAAAAGCTCGCACCGCTGAACGCCGCACGCGCGCTGCTGAACCTCGACGAAACCCTGACGCGGGAATAGCGGCTGCGCGCCCTCACTCCTTGACCTCGTGTGCGATGCCCGCCGGTTTTCGCTGATGGAACTCGGAACCAAAGTCGTGGGCAACCGCCGCCGCGCGAGTGACCCAGTGTCTTGTCACCGCCGTGCGCTCGCGCTGATGCGGCAGGCCGACAGGATGTGCCCGTTCCCGCGACCCCGCGGCTTTGTCTTCAAGGCCCGCATCTGGGCGGAATACGAGGCGTGGAAGAAGGCGCAGCAGAATCCCCGGCTCTGGTAAGCCGCATGGAAACGCGCGACCAACTCCTGCGCGTCTGCTCGTTGCTCAACGACAACGGTGCGCGCCACCTCATCGTCGATGGCCACGCGTGCATTCTTCACGGCCATGTGCGGACGACGGAGGACGTGGACATCCTCGTGGAGGATTCCCTGGAGAATTTCCAGCGAGTCATCACCGGCCTCTCCGCGCTCGAAGACCATGCTGCGGCTGAACTCAAGCCGCAGGACATCGCCGACAACGTCGTGGTGAAAATCGCCGACGAGGTCGAGGTGGACGTAAGCCGCCAGGCGTGGCAGGTGCGCTATGCAGATGCCGTCGCGACAGCAGAGGCGATCACGATTGACGGGGTGCGGGTGCCCTTCATCAGCCTCGAAATGCTGATTCAGAGCAAGACCACCTATCGCGAGCAAGATCGCGCCGATCTCGTGCGGTTGCGCGACTTGCTGGAGTTGAAACGCATGCGCCCGGATTCGCAGGCGTCGTAAATCGCGATGGAGATCGCGGCGGTCCGGCGGTTACCCTTGAATGATGATGCCAGCAATGAACCCTGACCACGCTCTGCGCGAAATCACCCGCCGTCATTTCTTCAGCCGCTGCTCGATGGGCGTCGGCTCCATTGCCCTGGCTTCGCTCATGGCTGAGCGCGGGCTGGCGGAGAATGGCGCGGTGACGATGCGAAATCCGCTGGAACCAAAGAAGACGCATTTTCCAGCCAAGGCGAAGAATGTCATCTTCCTCTTCATGGCAGGCGGGCCGTCCCAGCTCGATCTTTTCGAGCACAAGCCGCAGCTCGCTGCGCTCAATGGCCAGCCGATTCCCGAGAGCTATACGAAGGGCAAGCGCTTTGCCTTCATGGACAGCAGTCACCGCACGAATCTCCTCGGGTCGAGATACAAGTTCGCGCAGCGGGGGAAATCCGGCGCATGGGTGAGCGATCTCCTGCCGCACACATCCGGAATCGTGGACGAGATCAGCATCGTGACGACCCTGAAGACAGACCTCTTCAATCATGCCCCGGCGAAGCTGTTCATGAATGCCGGCAGCGGGCTTTTCGGCCGGCCGAGCATGGGCGCGTGGGTCACCTATGGGCTGGGCAGTGAGTGCAAAGACCTGCCGGCCTTCGTCGTGTTGCAGAGCGGGCCGCGCGGCCCGCGCGGCGGCGCGGTGCTGTGGGGCAGCGGCGTGCTGCCGACGACGTATCAGGGGGTGCCGTTGCGGAATACCGGCGATCCCATCGTGAATCTTTCCACGCCGCAGTCCATCACCGCGCCGCAACAGCGTGAGCTGGTCGATGCGGTGCGCGAGTTGAATCTCAAGCGGCTCGTCGAGACCGGGGATGGGGAAATCTCCACGCGCATCAACGCCTACGAGATGGCCTACCGGATGCAGACGAGTGCGCCGGAACTCATGGACATCAGCGGCGAGAGCCAGGCCACGCTCGACCTCTATGGCATCAAGGACACGAGGGAGACGACCTTTGCGCGCAACTGCCTGCTCGCGCGCCGGCTCGTCGAGCGCGGCGTGCGCTTCGTGCAGCTCTACGACACAAATTGGGACCATCACGGCGGAGTCACCGAGAATCTGGAGAAGCACCTGCCACTGAAAGCCGCGGACATTGACCGTGCCTCTGCGGCGCTCGTGCGCGACTTGAAACAGAGCGGGCTGCTCGACAACACGATCGTGATCTGGGGTGGCGAATTCGGTCGCACGCCGATGGGCGAAGTCCGCGAGTCCACGGGGCGCAATCATCACATCGACGCCTTCACGATGTGGTTCGCCGGCGGCGGATTCAAGCCGGGCACCGTGTACGGGCAGACGGATGAGTTCGGTTTCGGTGCCGTCGAGAATTCCGTTCACGTTCACGACATGCATGCGACCGTCCTGCATCAGCTCGGCCTCGATCACGAACGCCTCACAGTGAGATCTCAGGGCCTGGATTTCCGACTGACGGGCGTGAGCCCGGCGAAAGTCGTGAAGGGGCTGGTCGTTTGACGCGGAAGCTTCCCGGCGCAGAACTGATCGAGGGCGGGCCTTTCATGGATTCGGCGCGAGGGTGGCGTCGGCGTGCGCGGGCAGCCAGGCGGTGCCCGCTCCTTTGAGCCTGGCGTGCAGCACGTGCTTGTGGCCGCTTTCGATCATCCCGCTGCCGATGGGCAGTTCGCGGGCGATGGCGTCGGGGTAGTCCAGTGCGTCGCGCCGGTTGCCCAGGTAGCGCTTCGCCGCGCGCACCGGCGCCGCTTGCTCGGGGACGCTCTCCGGTTCGAGGTGCCCGTCCAGCGCGGCGAAGACCGCAGGGAGTGCTCCTCGCTTGAGCCGCTTTTGCTGGGTGTGAAGCCAGTCTCGCGGATCGGCCGGACGGCAGACGGCTCCGGCAGCGGCGAGGTATTCGCTGACGGGGCAAAAGTCGGTGAGCACGCGGGCCTGCGCGCCGAAGACTTCACGGCCCTGCAGGGTGATCCACTCCGCCCCGTCGGCCACGATGTAACCGTTTCTTGGCAATCATCATCACGCCGCAATCAAAAGGTGGGCTTCGCCGTTGCTCGGCAGGGAAACTTTCGGGTGAAGAGACTCTGGTGTGGCACTGGATTGATCTATGCGCTCGCCGCGGAACTTCGCGACATCATTGGGATGCTCACACGCAGCGTGGTCCGGTCGGTGCGTGATTCTTCGAGCGCGACTTCGGCGCCGTTGGCCCTCGCCATCTCGGCGGCGATGTTGAGACCCAGGCCGGTGCCTTCGCCCTGGCGCGCGCGGTCCGCCCGGAAAAATCTCTCGAAGAGGCGCGCCTGCATCTCCACCGGAATCCCGGCTCCTGTATTGGTGATTGTGAAAATGGCGCGATCGCCTTCGCGCCGGAGGCTCATCGCGACGCTGCCGCCGGGGCGGTTGTATTTGACGGCGTTGGCGAGCAGGTTGCGGAAGACAGGGCGCATGAGCGCGCCATCGGCTTCGACCTCGATGCCAGGCGCGATGGTGTGTTCGCAGGTGAGGTTGGCCCCGGCGCAAAGTGCGTCGGCATCTTCGATGAGGCCGGCAAGTTCGGTGCTGAGATCATAGCGCTCGCGCTGAATCGGAAGTTTTCCGGCGTCGGCTTGCGAGAGGAGAAGAAGGCTTTGGGTGATGGATTTGAGGCGCGCGACTTCGCCCAATAGCGCCTCGACCTGCGGTGGTTGCCCGGAGCGCAGTGCGTCGTGGAGCGTGGCCTGCATCACGGCGAGTGGCGTTTTCAACTCGTGCGAGGCGTCGGCTGTAAAGCGGGCGGCTTGCTGAAAGCTGGCGTGCAACCGCTCCATCATTGCGTTGAGCACGGAGATGAGCTGGGCGAATTCGAGATCATCGCCCGGCTTCGTCGGAATGTGGTCGCCGAGTTCCGCTGCTCCGAGCTTCTCGGCCGTGGCAACGACCCGCCGCAATGGCTGCATCGCGCGTCCGGCGAGCCACCATGCGCCAAGCCCGGCAAGCGCCAGCCCCGCCGCGCCCGCGGCAGCGAAGGTCCATGCGGAGCGGCGCACCTCGGCGTAAAACTCGCGTGTCGAGAGGCCGACGAAGAGCGTGTGGCGCGGGCTGCTCAACGCGACATAACGCCATGCACCCTTTGTCGTTTCGGACGTGAAAAAAACCGGCGCGCGAATCTCCGGCATCTGCGGGCGGAGAAGATTCCCGCGCTGCGCAGGCGGGGTGCGCTCGAACGGGCGCGATTCGTCCTGGGTTGTGGCAACGCCCTCCCCGCTCGGCAGACGTTCGCGAAATCCATCCGCGGGTGCCGCTGCGCTGGCGAAAATCACCGGCTTCTCTCCGACATGCGACCGCGCGAGCACCGCGATGCCACCCTGATCGATCGCAGCGCCGAACACGCTGAGCGACGCATCCCGCATTTCTGCGGCGCCGTGCCGGGGCGTGAACTGCGTCCAGAGCCGGCGCGCGGCGTCGGATACACGCAGGTCGAGATTCCGCGCGAGCTCCCGGCGCGCATACCACCACGCGCCGACGCTGACCGCCGCGATGAGCACACCGGCCACGAGCATCGTGTGAACGGCGAGCCGCAGTCGAAAGCTGGAACGCGCCATCTTCACTCTCCCAGCGCGTAACCTGCGCCCCGCACGGTGCGGAGCAGCTTGGGCTCGCGGTCCTTGTCGATCTTCGCGCGGAGCCGCTGCACATAGACTTCCACGAGATTGCTCTCGAGATCCATGCCGTAGCCCCACACGTGTTCGTAGATCTGCACGCGGCTGAAGACGCGACCCGGTGCGCGGAGGAAAAACTCCAGCAGCTCGAATTCGCGCACCGAAAGCTCCATCTCCGCTCCGCCGCGCGTCACTTTGCGCGTGATGAGGTCCATGCTGAGATCGGCGATGCGGAGCAGATGAGTCGGCTCGCCTGCATGCCGGCGCACGACGGTGCGGAGCCGCGCGGCGAGTTCCTCGACGAAGAAGGGCTTCGTGAGGTAATCGTCGGCGCCGAGGTTCAGGCCCTCGATTTTTTCCGGAAGCGCCGCCCGTGCGGTGAGCAGGATCACCGGGACCGCGTTGCGCTTTTCGCGGAGCGCGCGAAGGATGCTCAGCCCGTCACGGCCCGGCACCATCACATCGAGCACGATCGCATCGAACGGCGTGTCGAGGGCGCGCTCCATCGCGGCATCACCATCTGCAAACGCATCGACGGCGAAGCCCATCTCCTCGAGGCCCTTCTTGGTGGATGCGAGGAGCGCGGGCTGATCTTCGAGCAGCAGGATGCGCATGGACGAAGAGCTAGCGGGTGATTTGCCCGGTGGAAAAAGATAAACGCGCATTTATCCCGGAGACGCGGGGCTGTTTATCTTTCTGCGGTTGAATCAGCATATGAAAGCCGCTCTCAAGTTTCTTCTTCTCTCCACTCTCGCCCTGTCCGCAGCCAGTGCGCAGCAGCGGAACGTCCTCCTGATCATCGCCGACGACTACGGCATCGACAGCGCTTCGCTCTACAATTCCTCGCCCGGCGCGGTGCTGCCGCCGACGCCGAACATCAACGCGCTGAAAACGAGCGGCGTGATGTTTCGCAGTTGCTACGCGATGCCGACTTGCTCACCCACCCGCGCGACGATTCTCACGGGCCGCAACCCCTTCCGCCACGGCGTGACCACGGCGGTGACGGCGAACGACGGGCAGCTCATGGCCGGTGAGTTCACGCTGCCGCGCGCCTTCGCGGCGAATCCGTCGCTCGGCTACTCGGCCGCGAGCCTCGGCAAGTGGCATCTGACCGTCGGCCCCACAGCCAACATCGCGAACGACCCGGCGAACATCGCAGGCTGGCCGCACTTCGCAGGCTGTCTCACGGGCACGCTCGTCGGCGCCGCGAACGGCACCGGGACCTACACCGCGTGGACGAAGACGATCAACGGCGTCACCGGCGCGACCAACGGCACGACCACGTATGCCACGACGGACACGACGAACGATGCGCTCGCGTGGATCGCCGCACGCGGTTCGTCGCCGTGGTTTCTCTGGCTCGGCTACAACGCGCCGCACACGCCTTTCCATAAACCGCCGAACAACCTCCACACCTACGACACGACAATCGCGAACTGGGCCACGCTGCCGATCAACAACAGCGCTGCCAACCAGCGCCTGCACTTCAACGCCGCCGTGGAGGCGCTGGACACAGAGATTGGCCGGCTGCTTTCCACGATGGCACCCGCCGTGCGCGCGAACACGACCATCATCTTCGTGGGCGACAACGGCACGCCGAACCAGGTGATCCAGACGCCGTTCAGCACGGGCCACTCGAAGGACTCGCTCTACGAGGGCGGCACGCGCGTCCCGCTCATCATCTCGGGGCCGGATGTGGTGTCGCCGAATCGCGAGAGCGCGGCTTTGGTCAATGTCGCCGACCTTTACTCGACGATCCTCGAACTCGCCGGTGTCGATGTCGCCGCGACACAGCCCGCGGCCAAGCCCATCGACTCGAAGAGCCTGCTGCCGGTCCTCAAAAACCTGACAGACCCGACGGTGCGCAACGGCTATGCGGAGGAGTCCGGCGCGGCGATCACCGCCGCGGAGTCCGGCAAGTCGGCGCGAAATGCGGCGGGCTACAAATTGATCCGCTTCAACGATGCACACGAGGAGTTCTACTTCATCCCGACCGACGCCAATGAGCAGACGAATCTTTTGCCCGGCGCGTCGCAGGCGAACTACGACGAACTCAGCGCCCAGCTCAGCAGCGCCATCGCGCCCGCGAACCCAATCGGAGCGCCGGTCGAGACGCAGTGGCAAAAGGTGACCGGCGCGGAATACGCGCGCATTTACAAGACGCAGGCGGACGCACTGACGGGCAGCAGCGTGACGACGTGGGCGCCAAGCGGCGCGGTCCTGAACGGAACCCAGGCGACGCCCGCCTATGCGGGGATCGAATCGGTCCGCGTGTCCGGAAACTGGGTCTATGTGAAAGGCAGCGGGCTGCCGCACTACGCGATGGGGCCTTGGTATTTCAACACGGCAAAGACGCAGATCTTCGTCAATTACCCGAACAAATGGGACATGCTCACGCGCATCCCGCGCCTGCCAGTTCCTGCCGTCACCCGCTCGAACACAAACTTCGGCCCGATCGCGATCTGGGTGAACAGCGCGATCATCCACAACCAGCTCGATGCGTTTTATTGGAACGGCGCGCAGGACATCGACACCGGCGCGACTGGCAGGGAAAGCTGGACGCGCAATGCGCGCTTCGCCGAGGGGCTGACCTTCGATCCCGCCGGCGCGCATCAACCGTTCACGGGAGAAAGCCACCATCACATCAACCCGATGGCGCTCCGCTATGAACTCGGCGACCGCGTGAACTATACCGCCGCGACGCACACCTATACCGAAGCCACCACGCCGCCGCTGCACTCGCCGACCCTCGGCTGGTCATTCGACGGCTACCCAATCTACGGCCCCTACGCCTACGCGACCGCAAACGACGCGGCGAGCGGCGTGCGTCGAATGGTGAGCGGCTATGTGTTTCGTGATGGCAGCTTCGGCACTGCGAACCTCAACACCACAGGCCGCACCAGTCTGCCGCAATGGGCGCTCGCCGCCGGCCACGCGACCACGCCGAACGGCCCTTCCGTCAACACCAGCCAGCCGCTCGGCTGGTATCTTCAGGACTTCGATCACCTCGCCGACCGCGGCTATGTGCAGGGCGTCACCTTCGACCTCGATCGCTACAATGGCCGCTGGTGCGTGACGCCGGAATTCCCCGCCGGCACCTACGCCTACTTCGTCACCCTCGCCGCCGACAACACGCCCGCGTATCCCTACATCATCGGGCGGCAATACTTCGGCGTGAAGCAGGGCGGCAACTACGGCGCGGCCGCGACCGTCGGCTTCAGCGCCGTGGATTCGCCGAACATCACGCTCTACCAGGGTGGCGGACTCGCCGCGCTCGCCGTTCAGGATATCACCAAGACCGGCGGGCAGGTGACGCTCACGTGGTCCTCGGTGGAAGGCGGACGCTACACCGTCGAGCAGAGCCCTGACCTCGGCGGCTGGTCGAACGGCGCGACAAACATCCCCGGCGCGGCATTCTCCACGGAGCGTCAGCTCAGCCAGCTGGGCACAAAGAGCTTCTATCGCGTGCGGCGCGACTCGGTGGACGCATCCGACCCGATCAACACGCCATGAAAACGATCACGCTTGTCCTCATTGCCACCGCGAGTTTGCTGCACGCCGCCGAGCCGGAAGACTGGTGGGCGTTCAAGCCGCTGAAGCACACGATCGTGCCGCAGCCGAAGGATGCTGGCTGGGCGAAAACGGACATCGATCGGTTCGTGCTCGCAGCGCTGGAGGCGAAGGGACTGTCGCCAACCCCCGATGCGGATTCTCTCACGCTTTTGCGCAGGCTTTCATTCGATCTCACGCTTTTTCAAATCGTCCGGCATCGCAGTTTCGTTGCCTGCGCCGACATTGTGATCCCGGCCTTCGGTGCCCTCGGAGTGCGGCGTGCGGCCGAACTCGCCGGTCCACACGACCAGCGTGTCGCGCAGAAGTCCGCGCGCGGCGAGGTCGGTGAGCAGGCCGTGGAGGGGCACGTCCACCTCGGCGGCGCTGGCGCGGAGGTTTGAGTTGAGGTTTGCGTGGTGATCCCAGTTTCCATGCGTGACTTCGACGAAGCGCACGCCTGCCTCGATGAGCTGGCGCGCGCGCCGCCGCAGGCGCGGGGGAAATCGCACGCATCATCACCGGACTGCGCGCGGAGTTGGAAGGCGCACGCGATCCGCAGATGATTCACCACTGGGTGAGCCTGCTGCACGCGACCACGCGGCGCCTCGCCCAACCATGGCGCAACAACGACCGCCTCAGTTCGCTCTGGAGCGAGGTGGCCATGCGGCTCACGGAAAAGTGGACGCTCCCGCAACTCGCCCGCTGCGTCCACATGAGCCCCGAGCATCTGCGCCGCATCTGCCTCCGCGAACTCGGCCGCAGCCCGATGCAGCACCTCACCTACATGCGCATCCAGCGCGCGCAGGAACTGCCCGAAAAGACAAACGACAAGCTCGAAGCCGTCGCGCCCGAGGTCGGCTACGAAAGCGCGCTCGCATTCTCCCGCGCCTTCGCCCGCTGCGTCGGTCTCACGCCTTCACAATACCGAGCGCACCGCTGAAACGCTCCGAGACGGACCGCAGCCAAGACTCGTGCATCGGCGGGGTGGGCTGAGAGTCATGTTACAAAGTTCCCTGCCGTCTCCCCGTTCGCGCTTTCTCGCGAAGTTTGCGTTTCTTTTCCTCGCCGTCGCCGGGCCGTGCATCGCGGAGGTGCCAAAGGCGGCGGAGCCCACGAATGCAGCAGAGGCCGCAGCGAAGAAGATGGCTGAGCTTAGGGCTTGACCCCGCTTTGGCTTTGCGGAGGAGCGATGGGCGAAATCGCGGGATGCGCCGCGCGGACGCAAGGCGCCACGTTGCTCTGCGGGGCAACTGTGAATTTGCGCGTCCGATCCAAGGCGAGGGAAAAGCGGCGTCGAGCCGGGCGCAGTCCAAAGGCTCGCGCCACGCTCGGACCCCATTTTGTTCATCCGATGGACTCACTTTCAATCACACCGCGTGCAACGGTTCAAAGGATTGTCGGCTCGACGACTTCTCACTGCGCAGCGCATAAATGCCTGCGACCCCAAACCAGCACACCATGAATATCTCCCGCCGATCTGCCATTCAACGCACCGCCATCCTCACCGCAGGTGCGGCACTTTCCTCGATGCCGAATCTCCGGGCCGCCGATGCGGCGGGGAGGAAGCTGAAGGTCGCAGTCGTCGCGCTCGGTCGTGGCATGGGGCATGTGCAGGCGCTGCTTTCGCTGCCGGATGTGGAGATCGCCTATGTCGCCGAGACGGACCCGAAGCGGCTGGAGAAGGGCGCGAAGATCGTGACGGAGAAGCAGAAGACGACCTGCCAGGGGGTGCGCGATTTCCGCCAGATCCTGGAGGACAAGTCGGTGGATGCCGTTTTCATCGCGACGCCGAACTACTGGCACACGCCCGCGGCGCTGCTGGCGATGCAGGCCGGCAAGCATGTGTATGTGGAGAAGCCGGGCAGCCAGAATCCCGGCGAGGCAGAGATGATCGTGGCGGCGCAGAAAAAGTACGGTCGCATCGTGCAGATGGGGAATCAGCGGCGGACGTGGATGAAGGAGGCCATCGCCGCATTGCACGGCGGGGCGGTGGGGAAGGTGAAGTTTGCGCGGGCGACGTATTACAATTCGCGCGGTCCCGTGGGAGCGGGGGCGAAGAAGGCGGCAGAGGGAATCGACATGAATCTGTGGCAGGGGCCCGTGCCGGATGAACGCGACATGGCGCCGTACATTCACTATGACTGGCACTGGCTCTGGCACTGGGGGAATGGCGAACTCGGCAACAATGGCATCCACCATCTCGACATCCTGCGCTGGGGCCTGCAGGTGGATTACCCGGAGCGTGTGACTTACAACGGCGGCCGCTATTGGCACGACGACAAGCAGGAGACGCCGGACACGGCGACGGCGGTGTATGATTTCGGAAAGGTCGGCTGCGAGTGGGTGCAGAGCAGTTGCCATCCGCGTGCAGCGGAGAAGGGGATCGGGGAGTGCCTTTTCTACGGGGACGCGGGAACGATGGCGATCAATCGCGATGCGTGGACGGTGTATGATCCGAAGGGCGCGAAGATGGGCGAAGGCAAGGGCGCGGGTGGCGGTGACGCGGCGCACATCGGGAATTTCCTCGACGTGATCCGTGGCAAGGGGACGCTGAACAGCCCGATCGAGGAGGGGCAGAAGAGCACGATGATGTGCCACCTGGGCAACATCGCGTATCGCACGAACACGGTCGTGCGCTGCGACTCGAAGACTGGAAAGCTGATCGACAATCCTGCGGCTGAAAAGCTGTGGAAGCGCGAGTCGTATCGGAAGGGCTTCGAGCCGAAGATCTGATGGTGGAGAGAGTGGCGCAGACGACGTGTCGGCCTGAGTCTGTTCCGGCGACTCGCCGGAACCTGCGGGCGAGTCGCCGGCGGAGACTTTGGCAGGGGGGTCGCCTGCCCCACTATTGCCCGCCCGCATCCACAGCATCCCTGCCATCGCGCGCCCGTTTTCCGATTGCACCGTTCCGGTCCAGCCGGCTTGCGTAGAT
>Ga0209181_10003732_pt1 | contig 23172 bp, 25 predicted proteins | sample MAT05_FD_187208 | JGI IMG/M metagenome (GOLD analysis project Ga0209181, IMG submission 187208) | Freshwater microbial communities from Lake Fryxell liftoff mats and glacier meltwater in Antarctica - MAT-05 (SPAdes) (version 2) | ecosystem: Environmental > Aquatic > Freshwater > Ice > Liftoff...
ACCTTTGTTACTTAATTAGCCGGTTGCTGCATTTACATTTGCATTACTAAACAAGAGCAATGAAAAATAATATTTTATCAAACTGGACATTCATGCGATTCCTGCGCCTGGGAATGGGTATTGCCATATTGGTGCAGGCTGTAATAACAATGGATGTACTGTTTGCATTTGCAGGAATTATATTTACAGCCATGCCGGTTTTTAATGTTGGCTGCTGTGGTACAGCCGGCTGTGCTGCTCCGCCTAAAAAAAATCAGGGTACAACAAATGATATAACTTATGAAGAAGTGGTTTAACAATAACAAATTATACCTGGCTGGTGCAATCGTTGGTGCTATAGCGGGATACCTTTACTGGCAACAAATAGGTTGTACATCAGGTACCTGCATGATTACCTCCAAACCAATAAACAGTACATTGTATGGAGCATTAATGGGCGCATTATTATTGGGGCTTTTTAAAAAAGAAAACAAAAAAGAAATTGTAAACGAAGAAGATAAAATCGATCATCATGACATTTAACGAGATCATAAATTCAGACAAACCGGTATTGGTTGATTTTTTTGCAGAGTGGTGCGGCCCCTGCAAAATGATGGCTCCCATTCTTAAAGATGTAAAAAAAGAAGTTGGGGATGCTGTCACCATTATTAAGGTTGATGTTGACAAAAGCCCGCAGGCTGCTAATGAATACCAGGTACAGGGAGTGCCTACACTGATACTTTTTAAAAATGGTAAACCATTATGGAGGCAAAGTGGGGTAGTGCCAAAAGCAGGATTGGTTGGCGTAATTAAAAAATTCACTATTTAAAAAATAAAATCATGAACATTTTTCAACAATTATTCGGGGGAGGTTCCAAAGTAGATTTAAAAGCCACCATAGCAGAAGGTGCTTTTTTGGTTGACGTAAGAACACCGGGAGAATTTACTCAGGATCGGGTAAAAGGGTCAGTAAATATTCCTTTGGACAGGGTAACAGCCGAGCTGGCAAAATTCAAAAACAAGAAAAACATTATTGTATTTTGTCGCAGCGGTAACAGAAGCAGCCAGGCAAAATTGATTCTGGAGCAAAATGGATTTACCAACGTGGTAAACGGAGGTACATGGCAGGATGTAAATCAATATGTATAATGAAATACTTTAAAAAAATATGGTTCATTCCGGTTTTGCTTATGTTTGGTTTGATGGCTTGTGTAAATAACAATAGCTCATCAAACAAAACTGAAATAAAAACTATTGATACAGCCGCCACAAAAACGATTATTGTAGATGTAAGAACAGTTGAAGAATGGGTAAATGACGGCCATGCAGATTGCAGTGTTAACTACCCGCTGGATGAACTGGAAACAAAAGTAGAAACATTAAAGGCTTATGATAAGATCATTGTAGTTTGCCGCAGTGGAAGCAGGGCGGATGCAGCTAAAGATTTGCTTGAGCAGGCAGGAATTAAAAATGTTGAGAATAAAGGTGCCTGGCAGAATATTAACTGCAAATAATTAAAAATTTGTAATTTAAAAGTATATGGAAAATTTAAAAATACTGATACCAACAGATTTTTCAGTGCAGGCCGAGTTTGCTTACCTGATGGTTAAAAAGCTGGAAGAAAAAACAGCAATCGAAATTCATTTTCTGCATGTGTTAGATGTGCCGGATACTGTAACCATGTCTGCCAGTGGCGATATTGAAACCTGTGGCGAAATTGATGTGAACTATGTTATAAAGCAGAAGGAAATTGCAGAACGCAAGTTGGCTAATCTTAAAACATTGTATGGCAATCATATTCAAACACACCTGTTGTTGGGAAAAGTTACTGATGCTATTTTAGATTTTTCGGAGGCCAATCATTTTGATATGATTGTGATGGGTACCAAAGGTGCCTGGGGCATGAAAGAAAAACTTTCGGGTTCCGAAACACAGATAATAGCCCGCAGATCAAAAATACCATTGCTTTCATTAATGTGCGACCGTTCCGACCTCGTTATCCAGCATATATTGCTGGTACACGATTTCAATAACCCTGCACACGAAGATCTGAAACTGATGCATAAACTAATCAGTGCATTCGGTACAAAATTGCACCTGCTGCAGATAACATCCGGAAACGAAGCTGCAGAAAAAACAGCCGTTGAAGACAATATGAAAAAATTTGCGGCATTGAATAATATCAGCAATTTTGAATGTCATTTAATAAATGATAAAGATGTAGAGAACGGGGTCATTCATTTTAACCAGATGATCAACATGGATATCATTTGTATTGGCACACATGGTAAGGGTGGAATTTTTCACCAGAGTGTAACTGAAAAACTGATCAACCATTTATTCAAACCTATTATTTCATTTCAACTAAACAACTAATTAAAAAATATGAGCGAGTTGATAACACAAACCTGGTCATGGTGGTTTTCCGGAGCAATGATTGCAGGCATCATGTTTTTTCTTATCTACTTCGGGCAGTCATTTGGTTTTTCTTCTAATTTAAGAACAATTTGTGCGGCTGCAGGATTAGGAAAAAAAACCAAATTCTTTGATTTTAAATGGAAAACCCAGATATGGAATTTGGTTTTTTTAGCAGGTGCCATTATTGGTGGATTTATTGCAAAACAATTTATGTCTACAGATCTGCCTGTTCAAATTTCTGGGGAAACAATCAGCGATTTAGCAAAGCTAGGTTTTGCAGCACCGGCATCTTTACAGCCTGCCGAGTTATTTAGTTTAGATGCGCTGCTTTCTATAAAAGGTTTTCTGGTATTGGCCATAGGCGGACTGATGGTGGGCTTTGGTTCCCGTTATGCAGGTGGTTGCACTTCCGGCCATGCCATTAGTGGTTTATCCGATCTGCAGATGCCTTCTCTTATTGCGGTAGTTGGTTTTTTTATTGGCGGACTGGCAATGACATTTTTAATACTCCCTTTAATATTTTAATCAGATGAAGTTTATAAAATTTCTAATACTCGGAATTGTTTTTGGAATTGTAATGGCAAAGTCAGAAGCCATTTCCTGGTTCAGGATACAGGAGATGTTTCGTTTCCAGGCCTTTCACATGTATGGCATTATTGGTACGGCCGTTACATTGGGTGTAATTGGTGTTGCTTTGATAAAGAAATTTAAAATAAGAGATTTTCATGGCAACCCCATCTCGTTTTATCCAAAAGAAAGATCCATCATTCGTTATCTTTTAGGAGGTATCATTTTTGGATTAGGCTGGGCGTTGAGTGGTGCCTGCCCCGGACCAATGGTAGTAAATATCGGTTATGGCTTTTTAACCATGACAGTTGTGTTTCTATTCGCCATTGTGGGTACTTACCTGTATGGATTGATTAAGGATAAATTGCCTCATTAATTTTAAACGATTCTTTATGTACAACGAGCAGGAAGACAAAAGAACTGAGGGACTGGTTTCTGTAATCAATAAATTACTGCTGGTTATAGTGGTATTGGTAATCAGTATTGTTGCCATACCCTTTATTCTATTTTACGAAGGCCAACCTGGTAAGCCCGACACCAAAACACAAAACCTTGCCCCTTTAACAGAGACAGTAAAAACAGATGCAACAAATTATTGGACAGCACCTGATATCAGTACTATAACCGATATCAAACAAAAAGAGCAGGTTGCATATGGCCAGAAATTAATTGCACATACAGCCAAATACCTTGGTCCTAATGGATCAGTAAAGAAAATCAGCAATGGAATGAATTGCCAGAACTGCCATCTGCAGGCGGGCACAGCCGTTTTTGGCAACAACTATGGTTCGGTTGCATCACTCTATCCAAAATTCAGGGCAAGAAGCGGAGGCATTGAAAATATTTATAAAAGAGTAAATGATTGTTTTGAAAGAAGTTTAAATGGAAAAGCATTAGATACTTCAAGTAAAGAGATGCAGGCCATTGTATCGTACATCAATTTTGTAGGATCGAATGTAGAGAAAGGTAAAAAAGCTGCTGGCTCAGGGTTTAAAGACCTTGCCTGGCTTGACCGTGCAGCTGACCCGGATAAAGGGATGACTGTTTATACCACAAAATGCCAAAGTTGCCACCAGGCAAATGGCGAAGGAGTTTTTACAGCAGATAAAACTGAAAACACATATCCTGCTTTATGGGGCAAAAACAGTTTTAATGATGGTGCCGGTTTATACCGTATCAGCAACTTTGCTAAATATGTAAAGTATAATATGCCACAGGGCGTAACCCACCTGAGTACACAGCTTGCAGATGAAGAAGCATGGGATGTTGCAGCATACATCATTTCACAAACAAGGCCTCATATCACTGTTCCCAAAGACTGGCCCGATGTTTCAAAAAAGCCGGTTGATCATTCCTTTGGACCTTACGCAGATGCATTTACCGAAAAGCAACACAAGTATGGGCCTTTTAAACCCATTGTGGAAGAACAAAAGAAGAGAGAAGAAGCAGCTAAGCAAAAAGCACCAGCCATTGTAAAAAATTAAAATCAGCCACATGGAAAACAACAGAAGAGATTTTTTAAGAAAAATAGGTACGCTGGGCGGTGCAGGGTTGTTGGCTTCTTCACCAATCATTGGTATTGCAGGGTCAAAAGAAAATTCAATGCCGGATTTTAAGACTGCGGCCGATGATAAACCCTTTACCATTTCTATTTTTCAAACCACTGATGTGCATTGCCAGGTTCAACCGCATGATGAATTATTTTGGGAAAATGATAAAGCCGTATTTCGTAAAACCGGAGGCTATGCACACTTAGCTACCTACCTGCAAAAAGAAAGAAAGAAAAACCCGGATACTTTTTTAATTGATACCGGCGACATGTTTCAGGGCAGCGAACTTTCTGTAAAAACAACCGGTAAAGCAATGGTGCCTATCTTAAATGCATTGGGGTACGATCTGTATTTGCCGGGCAACTGGGAAGTTATTTACTACAAAAAAGCCATGCAGACTTTATTAGGTTCATTAAATGCACCTAAGGTTTGTGCCAACATGTATCACGACCTGGGCGAGGGAAAAAAAGGAGAGCTTATTTTTCCTCCTTATTATATCTGGAATATTAAAGGTGTTAAGATCGGTTTCATCGGGTATACAGACCCATTGGTTCCTTTACGCCAATCGCCTAATTACAGCAAGGGAATTATTTATACAAAGCCCGAAGAAAACCTGGCGCATTATGTAGATGTATTACGCAACCAGGAACAATGTGCCTATGTTTTAATTGTTGCGCATTTAGGTTTATCGCAACAAATTTATTTAGCAAATTTAGAAGAGTGCAGGGGTGTGGATTATATTTTAGGCGGCGATACACATGAAAGAGTAAGGAAGCCCATTCAGTGTAAATACAGTAAGGTAGTGGAGCCCGGTGCATTTGGTTCCTTTGTGGGCAAACTCAATCTTACCATTCAAAACGGCAAGGTTATAAAAGATGACTATGAACTGGTGGAAATTACTGCTGATAAATTCAAACCTTCAAAAGAAATAGCTGCCTTAATTAAGAACAATGAACAACCTTTTGAAAAAGATATTTATACCATTGCAGGTTACAGTACCATTCCCTTGTACAGATATTTTGTGGTAGAAAACCCCATTGATACGATGATACTGGATGCATTGAAATGGAAAGTCCCGGATATGGACATTGTATTGTCGAATGGATTTCGTTTTTGTCCGCCACGGACAACGCCTGACCATACCGGCAACATCCCCATAACCGACGGGTATATTTACGATATGTTTCCGGTGGATAGCACTGTAAGAACAGGAATGGTAACCGGGAAACAAATTAAAGAGTGGCTGGAAAAAGAATTGCATAATGTATTTGCCAAAGATGCATCTGAACGTTTTGGTGGGTGGGTTATAAAGTTTAAAGGAATGAAAGTAACCTTTAATGCTTTTGCAGAAAAAGGTAAAAGGGTGCAGACAGTATCTGTTGCAAATATCCCACTCGGGCTGGATAAAATGTATAAGATATGCGCCTGCGAACGGGATGGCGACCCAAGTGATATGCTTTGCAGGATGAGGAATGTAGCTAACGCAAAAAATACACAATACACTTTGCATTCTGTTATGAAAGATTACCTGGCAGCTAATTCGCCGGTTACACCAACGCCGCCCGAAAATGCAGATATACTGGATGCCCCGCAAACTTTACTTACACAGGTTACAGGGGTAGATTATCAGTTTCATTAATAAAAAAACAGGAGTATGAAAAAGATTTTTTTAATGGCATTAACATTAGTAATAGTCAATACCATTGTTATTCCAAAAGTAACAGGGCAGGTTTCGGGGAACGAAAAAGCATCAACAGAAAATAAACAACATCAAATCGTTTTTCAACTTACTACCGATGATAGCCTTGCTCATAAAGCGCTTATGAAACAGTTGAATAACATTACCACTGTAGCGCCGGAAACAAAAATAGAAGTGGTGTGTCATGGGCCGGGGTTAAGTATGCTGGTTTTGGGTAAAACAACCATACAGGAAAAAATACTACAAATGAAAATGAAGGGGATTGTATTTGTGGCCTGCGAATTTTCGATGAGTGAAAGAAACATACCTAAAGAAAAAATTATACCCGAAGCCGGGTTTGTAAAAGCTGGCATTATTGAAATTGTAACGAAGCAGGAACAAGGCTGGAGTTATATTAAATCAGGATTTTAGTTCCATAAAATTTAAGTAAGATGAAAAAAATACTGGCAGCATCATTGATGTTGCTTGCAGGCAATATTGTATCTGCCCAGCACCAGGAGGTTTCTGAAAAACCTGATATGTATAAAGGCAAACAGGTTCAAACAGTAGACACTACTTCTTTATTATCTGCTTTTAAAAGAGGACATTTTAATGGCCATTTCAGGTATTTTTTTATGGCTACTGATAATAAAGCCGGCCTTACAGATTATTATGCCAATGCAGCAGGCGGTGGTATACGATACGAAACGGCCAGGTTTCATGGCTTTCAGTTTGCGGTAAGCGGCTTTTATACTTTTAATATCGGGTCATCCGATCTTTCAAAAGCAGATACTGTAACCGGCCAGTTTAACCGCTACGAAATTGCCTTGTTTGATGTGAACGATCCTAATAACAAAAAAGATATAGACAGGCTGGAAGAGTTTTATCTAAACTATCGCCGTAAAAATATTTCCATCACTTTTGGCCGGCAGTTACTGAATACGCCATTCATTAATTTACAGGATGGCAGAATGAGACCAACAGCGGTGGAGGGCGTTTGGATAGATTTTAATAATGCAAAAAAAATACACGCAGAAGGAGGTTTGCTCTATGCTGTATCTCCCAGGGGAACCACAAAATGGTATAATATCGGAAAGTCAGTAGGGGTTTACCCATCAGGCGTAAATGTAGATGGTACAAAATCGCTTTACAATAATAATGTTAACAGTAATGTTGTAGCCTTATTCGGAATAAATATGAATGCAGATAAAAACCTGAACCTGCAGTTATGGAATGTATATGCCGATAATTTGTTTAACACAACCATGCTGCAGGCAAACCTGTTGTTTCCCAAAAAGGGAAACAGCTCTTTTTTTGGGGCAGCACAGTTTATCAGGCAGGATGCCATCAACAACGGAGGAAATAATGATGCTGCAAAAACCTATTTTGAAAAGGGAGAAAAATCTATCAGCTTTGGAGCCAAAGTCGGCTGGAAAAATAAAATCTGGGAAGCCAGTATAAACTACAACCGCATTACAACACATGGCCGTTATTTAATGCCCCGTGAATGGGGCCGGGAACCCTTCTTTACTTTTTTACCCCGTGAACGTAATGAAGGTTTTGGGGATGTACACGCCATTATGGGCAAAGTGAATTACAATATTCCAACAGTAAACGTAAAAACATCTTTGGCCGCAGGCTTTTATAAATTACCCGATGTAAAAAATTACCGTTTAAATAAGTATGGCTTACCTTCATATACGCAGGCAAATGCCGATATCCGTTATTCATTTGCAGGAATATTAAAAGGGCTTGAAGCCCAGTTATTAATTGTATGGAAAATGAATACCGGGGAAATGTATAACAACAAACGTTATGAGTTTAACAAGGTAAATATGATGCAATACAATTTTGTTTTAAACTTTCATTTTTAATCAGCATGACGAACTTAGATAATCTTCAGCATATTTTTGAACCCAAATTATTGCAGGAAATTCAGCAGTTTGGCATCATTCAGTATTTTAAAGAAGGGGATCTGATAATGGATTACGGAAAATATATCCGTATGATGCCCATTATTTTGAGAGGTACAGTAAAAGTGTTAAGAATGGATGATGACGGGAATGAAATTTTATTGTATTACCTGTCGAGTAATGAAAGCTGCTCCATGGCATACAGTTGCTGCATTGAAGCTAAAAAAAGCGAAGTGAAAGCGATAGCCGAAGATGACGTGGAGTTGATAGCAATACCCCACATAAAGTTAGATGAGTGGTTGTGCAGTTACCCGGGCTGGAAGAATTACATCATGCGCAGTTTTAATGAACGCTTTATTGAGTTATTAAAATCAATTGAGAGTATCGCTTTTCATAAGCTGGATGAAAGGCTGGTAGAATATTTAAAAGAAAAGCAACGCATTACCGGCTCCAGTGTTATAAAAGCATCCCACCATCTTATCGCAGATGAACTGGCTACTTCAAGAGTTGTAATCTCCAGATTGCTGAAGCAACTTGAAAACAATAAAAAAATAATTTTATACCGGAATGAAATAAAATTGCTGTCGGCTTTAGATCAATAACTACTTTACTTACAGGTGCATCAATCCAAATCAGCAAATAAAAAGACTAATGTAGAATAATGTCTATAGCGTATGTTTTTATAAACTAATACTTTTGTAAAGTAAGTTGTTACCAGTAGATATAACAACAATCTTATTTATCGGTATTAAAGTTGTAACTTAAAGTATACCGGTAATTTTAATTTAACCTTTACGCTAACAGTCTTAAAGCCGCATGTCAGATCAGGAACACATACAAAACAATAAGCTAACTGGGCATTCTGTAAAAAGAACTTTGCCATTTTCATTAACTAACAGGCCGGTAATATTTAGTTTGCTGGTATTTTTGGTTCTTTCAGTTTTATTTACACTGCTCATTTTTCAACGTTACCAGTTAGCAAAAGAAAACCGGCAAAAAGAAGCATTTGCAATTGTTCACAAAGCAAAGGATAAGCTACAGATATCGCTGGCACACAGCCTGGCTGCTACCAAAATGCTTGCTTTTCTGATTGACAAGAACGGGCAGATGAATAATTTTGATTCTGTTGCGGCACAGATCCTTGAATCGGCAAGTGATATTGATGCCGTTCAATTAGTACCCGGTGGGATAATACAATATGTTTACCCGCTTCAGGGAAATGAAAAAATAATCGGGTATAATATTTTACAGGATTCTGCAAGGAATAAAGAGGCCTTTAAGGCAATTGAACAAAGGTCCATATATTTTGGTGGTCCCTTTGAACTGAGGCAGGGCGGTATGGGTGTTGTAGGCCGTTTACCTGTTTACAGGCAAAATAAATTCTGGGGATTTTCAGCGGTAGTAATAAAAATGTCTACGCTTTACAGGGTTGCAGGTATCGATAGTTCAGGAAAAAATGGATACTATTTTCAGCTCTCAAAAATTAATCCTGATACTAAAGAAGAGGAGTTTTTTCTGCCCCAGCGTAAAGAATTGCCTGGCAAACATGCTGTATCTGTTGATGTGCCAAACGGTGAATGGAAACTCTCTGTTTACAGTGCGGTAACCAACAGAGTTTTAGACAATTTGGGCTTACTGTCGGGTCTTGCTTTTCTTTTGTCTGTTCTCGGTTCTCTGTTTGCTTACCGGGTTGCTATAAAACCAAAAAAATTAAAGGAACTGGTATTAAGCCGCACCAGCGAATTAAAGAACAGCGAAAATAATTATCGTTCACTTGTTGAAAGGGTTTCTGATGCGTTTGTAGCCCTTGATAGTAATTGGCTTTACACCTACGTAAATGAAAAGGCAGGCGAACTATTAGAAAGAGAACCGCAAAGCCTTATTGGAAAAAATATCTGGAAAGAGTTTCCTGCCTGGATAGATCAGCCTTTTTACCATGTCTACCAACGGGCAATGGAAATCCAGGAATATCAATACCTCGATGAATATTATCCGCCATTTGATAAGTGGTTCGAAAATCATATTTATCCTTCAAAAGATGGCCTGACTATTTTTTTTAAGGATGTTACAGAAATAAAACAGATAACACAGGCATTAAAAAATAAAGAAGAAAAATACCGCACACTTATTGAACAGGCTTCAGATGGAATTGTGATTACAGATATGGAAGGCGTAATACTGGAAGTAAATAAGAGTATGCAACGGATGATTGATCTTGCAGATGATGAAATGATTGGATATCACTTAACAAATTTTTTGCCTGAAGAAGATTTGGAATCAAACCCATTAAGGATACAGGACCTAATGCAGGGTAAAAGCCTTTTATACGAAAGAAGGTTGAAGAAAAAAGACGGATCACTTTTAGATGTGGAGGTAAATTCTAAAATGGCAAGCTCACACACTTTAATTGGTTTTATAAGAGATATCTCTGAAAGAAAAAGGTATAAAAATAAATTGATTTACCAGGCAAGCTTATTGGATAGTGTTTCGGATGCGGTTACCTCGTTGGATGCAAACCGCTGTATAGTTAGCTGGAACAATGCCTGCGAAGCATTATATGGGTTTACCGCAGATGAAGTTATTGGTAAAAGGATACCCGATCTGGTTACGTTTGAATACCCCAATACTAATAACGAAGAAGTTTTTAAACAAGTGTTTACCGAAGGAAAATGGAAAGGCGAATTTAATTTTATACATCCCAAAACCAAAGATAAAATTCATCTGTTAAGTAATATCAATCTGCTTAAAGACGCTAAAGGAATGGTTACCGGTTTTATTATTACCAGTAAAAATATTACAGACAGAATAAAAACGGAAGAAGAAATCAGAATATCTAACGAACGTTTTGAGCTGATAGCACAGGCAACCAATGATGCTATATGGGATCATGACCTTATTAAAAACGAAACATGGGGCAATAAAAATCTATATAGTATTTACGGGCTTGATTATAAAAAGGAAAAAATAAATTTTGAAATGTTCCTGCAGCACATTCATCCTGAGCAACAGGCAGGTATTGAAGACAGGATGAAAACTGCTATTGAGAACAAAGATGTTTCGTTGTCAGAAATTTTTCGGTTTAAAAATGCCGCAGACGAATACAGAACATTTTACGACAGGGCCTACATAAAATATGATGATTTGGGAAATCCGGTAAGGATATTGGGTGCTATGCAGGATATTAGTGAAAGGGATGAGGCTCAAAAAGCAATAATTGAAAGTGAGGAGAAATACCGTATCATTATAGAACAGGCTGTTGATGGTATTTTTATTGCTGATGAAAATACCTGTTTGATTGATGTAAACAGTGCAGGTTGCCAGATGAGCGGATATTCCAAGGCAGAACTTAAAAAACTAAAATTTGAAGACGTTATACCTCCTGAATACCTGGTTACTGTTCCACTCAGCATTACTATGATGGCAAAAGGGCAGTCGGTTACCAATGAACAGAGGTTAATTTGCAAAGACGGAACCATCATTGATGTGGAGATAAGTGCACAAAAACTATTAGATGGCCACTACCAGCTATTTGTAAGAAATATTGCTGAACGTAAAAAAGCGGCAGAGAAATTAATTGAAAATGAGAAAAAACTTCAGCAGGTTTTATCGAGCTCTGTAGATAATTTTTATGTAGTTGATATAAATTATACAGTTATCTTAATTAATAAAGTTGCAGAACGGAACCTGGAAATTGCCTGGGGAAAACCGGTAAAGCAAGGCACAAATCTTCTTACTGTAATACCTGAGTATGGCGAAGAGCCCATAAAGGAAAATTTTGAAAAAGCATTTACAGGCCAAAGTATTGAGTATCAATTTCAGATTAATAAACCCGATCTTCCTTCCTGGTTAATGATACGCTATACCCCGGTGTATGACGAGTCACAAACAGTAACAGGAGTCTCAGTTGTTGCAAGAGATATCTCTGAACGTAAAATAGCAGAAGAAGTATTGGAAGATAGTGAACGGTTTTTAAAAGAAACCCAGTTCATTGCCAAACTGGGAACATACACATTGGATATCCCTTCCGGGAAATGGCAAAGCTCCGACATACTGAATGATATTTTTGGAATTGACGCTTCCTATGAAAAAGGCATTGGAAGTTGGGAAAGCATCGTTCACCCGGAATGGAGAGAAACAATGGCTGCTTATTTCAGAGAAGAAGTGGTTGGTAAAAAAATAAAATTTGATAAAGAATACAAAATAGTAAAGATAAACGATAAGGCCGTAAGATGGGTTCATGGAATTGGGACACTTAAATTTAATGAAAGCGGCCAGCCCATTACGATGGTTGGCACCATACAGGATATAAGTGCAAGGAAACAGGCAGAGGAAACGCTTTATCAATCAGAACAAAAATACCGGTTGCTGTTCTATAATAATCCTTTACCCATGTGGATGACAACTATGCCGGGCTTAGATATTATTGATGTAAATGAATCGGCTATAAAACAGTATGGATACAGCCGTGAAGAGTTTTTAAAAATGAACACAAGAAACTTAAGACCGGCAGAAGATGTAGCCAGTTTTTTGAAGGAGGTAGAAAAAATGAAACCGGATGTAATTAATACAAGAGCCTGGAGACACAAAAAAAAGGACGGCACCGTTATACAGGTGGAAACATACAGTCATCAGATTATGTACGAAGGAAAACGGGTATGGCTTGGCTTATCGCACGATGTTACTGATAAATACATGGCAGAAGAACGGTTACAAAAATCATATCAGGATATCAGGCAGCTAGCTTCTAACCTGCAAAACATTAGGGAAGAAGAGAGAACCAGTATTGCACGTGAAATACATGACGAGCTAGGGCAACAATTGACGGGCCTTAAAATGGATATTTTTTGGCTTACAAGAAAAATAAATACATCCGATAGTGAAATTGCAGCTAAACTTACAGAAAGCATAGAATTGATAAATGCAACTGTTGCATCAGTTAGAAAAATCGCAACTAATTTGCGGCCAAGCATTCTTGATGATCTTGGCCTGATTGCTGCCTTGGAGTGGCAGGGAGAAGAATTTGAAAAAAGATCCGGTACTCATGTAGAATTCAGCAATAAGGCCGGTGATTTTTTATTAAAGCCTGATTCAATTACAGCAATATTCAGAATTTATCAGGAGTTGTTAACCAATGTGGCACGCCATGCAAATGCATCTTTTGTTAAAGTGACTTTGAAAAAAATGAATAACAGTTTATTTTTCAGCTTAACTGATAATGGAATTGGATTTGATCCCGATAGCATCAGTAAAAAAAAGACACTGGGATTATTGGGTATTAAAGAACGTACGCTTATTTTAGGCGGCACCTATGAATTTAAAAGCAAACAAGGTGAAGGATCAGAAACGATAATTTCAATACCCTTGGTTCAATAGTAAAAATGCATTAAATTTATTTTATGCTAAGAATATTAATTGCCGATGACCATACAGTGGTTAGAAAAGGACTGAGACAGATTTTGCTGGATGAGTTTCCGGCTGCCGAAATTGAAGAAGTGGCAGACGGGAGTGAATTGGTTAAGAAAGTTATGTCTGCTAAATGGGATGTGGTAGTTAGTGATCTGTCGATGCCGGGCCGCAGTGGATTGGATGCACTGCAACAGATAAAGCTTACCCATCCCGATCTGCCGGTGCTTATTTTAAGTATTCATCCGGAGGAGCAATATGCTTTGCGGGCACTTAAGTCCGGAGCTTCCGGCTATTTAAGTAAGGATACTGCACCGGATGAATTGGTGAAAGCGGTACAAAAAGTACTGTTGGGAAAAAAATATATATCACAGGCTATCGCAGAAAAACTGGCCAATAACTTTTCTTCAGATGTTTCTTTGCTGTCGCACGAAAACTTGAGTGACAGGGAGTTTGATGTGATGAAATTTCTTGCAAATGGCAAATCAGTTTCAGAAATTGCCGACACACTTTCTTTAAGTGTAACAACAGTAAGTACTTACCGGGCAAGAATAATGTCAAAGATGAATTTAAAATCTAACTCAGATCTCACAAAATATGCCATAGAAAATAATTTGCTTTGAGGTAAATTATTATAACACTTCGGCATTTGTTGTAAAAAATCTACACCCTGCAGTAAATATTACTACATTCTTCGGCAGGTAATAGTATAATTTTAGGGCGTAATAACTTTATGCCTCAAGCTGAAAAGTCCTCAAAAATTTTATTAATAATCGGCAGTTCTGTATTTATTATTGAACGTATAGTAAGTATGCTTGAGGAGGTTAAAAATATTGAGAAAATACTTACGGCAACTGATTATAACACAGCACTTGAAGTTTTATACAGAGAAAAGGCAGGTATAGTTTTATTGGATATTCAGATGCCGGATAAAAAGGGAATTGATTTTTTGAAGCATATCGTGTATCATTTTCCCGATAGTAAAGTAAGCAACCTGCTAAGCGATTATTATTAAAAATTATGTAAATCAGAAGGGGCTTTCTATTTTATTGGCAAATTGAAAGATTTTGAAAAAATACCGGAATTGATATTGTCGATTTAGAGTTGAAATATCTAACGGAGATAAAAATATTAATACTATGACTAACCGATTGTTGTATTAAACAACAAAATTCTAATTGAAAAATTGACTTCTCAGAATCTATTCCTTTAAAGACTGTTTAAGCATGAGAAAACAATAAGCCGAAAATTCAGTGAAAATTATTTCACCCATATTTCTGGCTTTGTTTTTTATAATTTTATACCAGTTTTGTATCCTAAACTTTATGCAATCGGCACACATAGTGTTTTGCGGATAATTTAATCAAACACCGATTTCTACCGGTAAGCGTAGCTCCCTTAATTTATAAATAAAGATGGTATTAACTGTAGATCCGGTCAATTGCAGCTTTGTATTTTTCCATGATTACTTTTCGCTTTAGTTTTAAAGTGGGGGTAAGTTCTCCACTGTCAATTGTCCATTCGTGTGGCAACAATTCAAACTTTTTTATTTGTTCTACATGATTAAAGAACTTATTAAAAGAGTCAATTAACTCCTTGTAGAGGTCCAGCACCTTTGGATTGTGAATTGCATCCTCAATGGTAGTAAATGGTATTTCTTTATGCAACATCCACTCTTTTAAATTATTGAGGGATGGAACTATCAGGGCTCCAACAAATTTCTGCTCGGCACCAACCACCATCATCTGTTCTACAAATGGCGATTCTTTCATTTTGTTTTCAATGGGCTGCGGGGCCACATATTTACCGCCACTGGTTTTAAATAATTCTTTTTTGCGGTCGGTAATTTTTAAATATTTTCCATCTTCAAAAACACCGATATCGCCGGTATGCAACCAGCCATCAATGATGGTTTCTGCATTTAGGTCGGGTCTTTTATAGTATCCCATCATTACACTGGGGCCCTTCACACAAATCTCTCCATCGGCTTCCAGTTTCACTTCCTGCCCTTCTATAACCAAGCCCACAGTGCCAAATTTAGTACCGCCCTTTTTTTTGCAGTTAACACTTATTACCGGGCTGTTTTCTGTTGGCCCGTATCCTTCATAAATGGGAATACCTGCAGCAGTAAAAATCCGTATCAACCTTACCTGGCAGGCAGCACCTCCGGTTATAATCAAATCTATATTACCACCCAGAGCCTCCCGCCATTTGCTGAAGATTAATTTATTGGCTATCGCCAGTTGTAATTTATACCAAACACCTTTGGTCTTTATATTATCGTATTCATTTGCCAGGTCAACCGACCAATAAAATAACTTTCTCTTTAATCCCGTAAGCTCTGCCCCTTTGGCCATAATTTTCTCGTAGGTTTTTTCAAGCAGCCTTGGCACTGTGGCAAACAAAGAGGGTTTTACTTCTTTCAAATTTTCAGCAATGGTATCTAAACTTTCGGCATAATAAATAGAAGTACCGCTGCTGATGTAAATAAAAGAAACCATTCTTTCAAAAATGTGGTTGAGGGGTAAAAAACTCAGTGCCCTCGAATTCTCGTCATCTGTAAAAGGGAAACTGTTTTTTGAATTGATAACATTGGTAACAATATTACGATGGCTGAGCATTACACCTTTGGGGGTACCGGTTGTTCCGGATGTGTAAATAATGGTAGCACAATGTTCGGCTTTGACAGACGCCTTTATTGCTTCCATTTTTTCCAGATCGGCGGCTGTAATATCAGCCAGCAGTGTTTTCCAGAATGGCACCCCGGGCATATTATCAAAACTATACACATTCACCAGGCTTGGTACATTGCCTTTAACGATATTTACTTTTTCTAAAATGTCCAGGCCGCTTACAAACGCATGCTTTACTGTGGCATCATTAAAAATAAATTCCAGTTCGCTAACATTGGTTGTAGGGTAAATGGGGCAAAGCGCAGCGCCAATTTGCTGGCAGGCCATATCCAACATCAGCCACTCAGGCCGGTTTTTGGATATAAGGGCAATCTTGTCCTGGTTTTCAATGGTCATATCATTACCGCTAACACCCAGTTTTAATAAACCTGCGCTCAGTTCATTTACAATTTTTTTTACTTCGGCTGTGCTGTACTTTATCCAACTGCCATTTTCTTTTCCACTAAACATGTCGTCTTTAGGGAACTTGTTTAACTGAAAATCGATGTAATCAAATATTCTGGAATTTTCGTTCATATAGCAATCGTTAGTTTTTTATTTACTTTGATTTTTTAGCTTATCGTATTCACGTTCTGCTATTGTGTCTTTATCGGTTTTATAAGCTTTCATAAATTTAAATACCAGGCCAATACCCAGGCCCAACATTACCCATAATGGCCAGGGATTATGACCGTTAATACTATGGCGGCCTGCGGTTAAATACCAAATAACCCAGCAAATACCGGTTGTTATTACAAATCCAATCAGGCTGTTTTGAAAATCTGCACGGCGTTTGGCCAGCTGCCATAATTTTTCATCGCGTTGCTCTTCCATAATAATATAGTTTATGCAACAAGTTAATAAAAAATAGTGATTTGCGCAATTGTTAGAGTTGGCTAAGTTTTTTCAAATGCTTCAGGTTTTTGCTGGTTTATCATTTAAGGTCGTATAAGAGACCAAAAATCAACCCTGCACTCCAAAGGTTTTCTTTAACGGGAGCGTCTTTAGTTTTAATTAGTCCGAACCTAAAAGTAGGGGCTGCAGATAAATGAATTTTGTCTGTTATTTTATAATCAACGCCAATACTTACCACTGGTGTAACGTCAATTTTATTAAATCCCGAAGTTGAAGATTGGTTTTTTTTCTCTTTTGTACCATCTGCGTATTTAAGATTGATTGACTGCTTTACATTAGTTAAAAAATTTGTGATAAAGCCAGCGCTGGTAATAAAACGGGCTTTGTTTTTGCCAAATGCAAATGTTACTTTTAAAGGAATGCCAATGTATTGGTATGAATAACTTATTGTAGCTCTATCAGGTGAACCGGGACTGGGTGGAAAATAAATTAAATGCTGTTCTTTTGTTTTATATCCTTTGTTTGAAAACTGAATACCGGTTTCAAAGCCAATTAAACTGGAGAAATTAAAGGATATATTAAAACCGGTAGTGTATCCAAACTTTGCTTTTTCAATGTCATCCCTGTTTTTTATTACCAGATCAGTAGAACTATTGCCATCGCTATTTTTAAGTGTCCTGAAGCTATAGTCAGGAGAAAAGCTGTAGCCAATGGTGATTTTGTTTGTCCTTTTCGATTTTTGTCCAAATACGGTCAAAGACAGAAATGCCATTACTAAAATGAGTACATGTTTCATAGAAGAGTTTTTAATAAAAATTTATTTGAACTCAAACACTTCGGCATAACCCACTATTTATGATAATATTGCCCTGCCGGCACTTTAAATATCCTATCCTGCAAAAAACGGTTTAGCGCATTATACTCTTTGCTGTGTGCATTTGTCCAGGTTTGGTAAGCCGGCAGGTTTTCTGCAGTAGCAAAAACCCATTGGTTGTAGGCATCAAACAAGCCTTCCTGCACGTATTGCTTTTGCAACTGAAATAATTTAAAAGGAAATTTTGTTGCATTGCCAGTAGCATCCCATTCTAAAATAAAACGGGTTCTTATCATGCTTAAAGTCTGCGTATTTATACCAGAACCTGCCAATGAGCTTTGCTTATTCATGGTTTTTAAATAGGCAATTGTAAAAGAGCTTTTGTCTTTATTATTTTTTTCCAGGTTGGCATCAGCAAAAAGTTTTTTATAGCCTTCAAGTAAAATATTTTTTATTTCCGGGGAGTAAATACTTTTTGGATCAATGTTTATAAAGATCTCCCCATACAGCAAACTCCATAATTTATCGGTGGTAAAATAATAATACTTGCTGGCATTGTAATAATTGCCAGCAAAGCCAGGATCATTTTCAATTCCTTTTTCCCACTCTTTAATGGCGGTAAAATCACTCCGGGTCCAGAGTACTTTACCAAGCTCGTTATAAAGCGGGCCGCTGGTTGGTAATTTTTTTATTCCTTTCCTGTAAATGTTTTCAGCTTCCTTGGCGTTTTCCATCGCCCAGTAAGCATCGCCGGCTATCTGAAAGCATTGGTCATCTACATCATTTCTATCAAATAAAGGTTTTAATACTTCAATACATTTATTATAATCTTTCGAGTAATAATAATTAAGCCCCAGATCTTTTGCAATTTCAAGGTTGTTTGGTTCTTTGGCTAATGCCCGATTCAGTATCAGAATTGCATTGGGATAATCTCCCTTATGCATAAAATCTCTGGCATTATCGTGTAGTTGTTTTGCGTTCTGCGCAAACAAAGCGGCTTGGCAACAAACCACAATCAATATTAAAAATATTTTTTTCATAAAATTAAAGATACAATGAAATGCAATATGAGCAGATGCTGCTTTAAAGATTAACAGTTGTTACCCAGCCTCTGTATCAGTGATTAAATGGGTAAGCAGGCCATCTCTTAGCTTGGGTTCAAACCAGGTACTTTTGGGTGGCATCACGTTGCCGCTGTCGGCAATATCAAATAACTGCTGAATAGACACGGGGTGCAAACTGAATGCCACCGCCATTTCGCCACTGTTCACTCTTTTTTCCAGTTCATGCAAACCCCTGATGCCCCCAATAAAATCAATCCTTTTATCAGTACGCTGGTCTTTAATGCCCAACACGGGGTTCAGTAAATTATTTTGTAAGATGGAAATATCAAGTACGCCAATCGGGTCTTCAGTATAACTGTTTTCATGCGCTGTCAACCGGTACCATTGATTATTTAAATACATGCCAATCTCATGCAAATTTGCAGGCGAAAAAGCTTTTTCTGCTTTTTCTAGATAAAAATTATTTTTAACTGCCGATAAAAAATCATCATTACTTAACCCGTTTAAATCGGTAACCACCCGGTTGTAATCCATAATGTATAACTGATCAGCGGGAAACAAGGTGGTTAAAAAAATATTAGCACCATCTTGAGCTTCGCCACCAAGCGCAGCCCTTACTTTAGCTGCAGAGGCTGCACGGTGATGTCCGTCTGCAATATAGGTGCAGGGTACCGTTTCTTTAAACAGGGCAGATATTTTTTCAATGGTATCATCATCGTTCACAATCCAAACGGTATGCTGGATACTATCATCGGCAGTAAAATTATAAACCGGGCTTTTTTCTTTCCACTTGTTTATCAGGGCATCAATTGCTGCAACATTGCGGTAAGCTAAAAATACATTACCGGTTTGTGCACCTGTGGTTTTTATATGATTGATTCTGTCCTGTTCTTTTTCGGGGCGGGTAAATTCATGTTTTTTTATAAGTCCGTTTTCATAGTCATCAACCGAACTGCCGCAAACCAAACCGGTCTGGCTTTTGCCGTTCATCTTTAGTTCATAAATATAATAGCATGCTTTACTTTCCCTGAATAAAATATTGCGGCTTATAAAAGCATCCAGGTTTTCTTTTGCTTTTTCATATACTTCGGGTGCATGTGTATCGGTGGTTTCGGGCAAATCAATTTCACTTTTGGTGATGTGTAAAAAGCTTACGTTGTTGCCTTCTGCTTCTGTTTTAGCTTCTTTACTGTTAAGCACATCGTAGGGCCTTGATGCCACCTGCTTTGCCCATTCTGCTGCAGGGCGTAGTGCTTTAAAGGGAGAGATAGTTACCATCTTTTATTTTATTGCTTCTATATTGTCTTTATAAATATTGATTATTGAATGTTGTTGTAAAAGGGTTTCAACTTTTGCCCAGCATGTATTGATGATCCTTGTAAATTCAGCCAATTTTAAATTGCCAAACTTAATATGTACAATTTTAGGAGGAGAGCCTTTTAAAATTTGTTTTACAGAAAAATCTTTATCTTTTGTAATGATGATGAGGTTATTCTTTTTTGCATAATCCCAAATTTCATCATCATCCCACGATGCATTTATATTCAGCACATGTTCAAAACGTACGTTGTTCCAGTTAGAAATACTGTTGGGTAAATTTGCATCAACTATAAACTCAGGCATTAGCTTCTACAGTTTGAAAATGAATTTCTTTTCCTGAAACTTTAGCTGCATATTGTAAACAGGCTGTAATATCTTCTTTTTCCAAAGTTGGATAATTTTTAAGAATATCCTCCACACTATCACCCGCACTTAAAAATTCTAAAAGGGTTTGTACAGAGATACGCATACCTCTTATGCAGGGTTTACCATCCAGTTGGTTCGCATTAATTGTAATTCTGGTTAGATAATTTTCCATACAGCAAATGTAAGTAATATTCAGGACTGCTGCTTTACAAAGTCCTTCATCGTATTTACCAACACATCTACACTGCTTATTGGTAAAGCATTATATAGCGATGCCCTGAAACCGCCAACCAGCCGATGTCCTTTAATGCCAACGATGCCGTTTTCACTTGTGTATTTTAAAAAAGCCGTTTCCTGCGATGTGTCGTTCATCACAAAACAAACATTCATTTTACTTCTGTCTTCTTTATTTACGGTGCCGGTAAATAAAGGGCTTTCATCAATGGCAGCATACAGTAATGCTGCTTTTGTATCGTTCAGTTTTTCAATTGCGGCCACACCACCCTGTGCTTTTAACCACCTGAGTGTAAGCATGCACACGTATATGGCAAATACAGGCGGCGTGTTTAACATGCTGCCTTCTTTAATATGATTGCGGTAATCTAAAATGGTTGGTATGCTGCGTTTTACTTTTCCTAAAATATTTTTGTTTACCACTACCAGGTTAACACCGGCTGGCCCCATATTTTTTTGGGCACCGGCATAAATAAGATCGAAGGCATTAAAATCAAGCACCCTGCTTAAAATATCGCTGCTCATATCGGCCACAAGGCTGTTACTGGTTTTGGGTATCTTTTGCCACTGTGTACCGTAAATGGTATTGTTGGTGGTAATGTGCAGATATTTTGCATCGTTCGGCACCGCAAAATCTTTTGGGATATAAGTAAAGTTGCTCTCTTTACTGCTGCATACAATTTCTACTCTGCCATAAAGTTTTGCTTCTTTAATGGCTTTGGTGCTCCATACACCGGTATCGGTGAATGCTGCGGTTTCTTTATCATCAAGTAAATTAATTGGCACCTGCATAAACTGGGTTGATGCGCCACCGTGCAGAAATAATACTTCATGCTCATCATCGAGCTTCATCAGCTCTTTCACCAAAGCCCTTGCTTCATCCATCACTGCCTGAAAAATTGAAGTGCGGTGACCTATCTCTAAAATAGATAAGCCAGTATTGTTAAAATTAAGAATTGCCTGCGATGCTTCTTCAAAAACTGATTTTGGTAAGATAGAAGGACCTGCGTTAAAATTGTGAACCACTGGTTGCTTAAATTTTTGCGATTAAAAATAAAGAAGCTGCAAAAATACAAAATAAAAAATTCCTTCCCGCTTGTTTTTGTTTATAATAACCTGATGTGAAAATATTTATCAGTAAGGATTATAGCTGAGTAGAAAAAAATTATCAGCAATACTGAAATAATATTAAAACGTTTTGTGTAACGATACTTTTGGTTGATTTTGAAGACTAAAAAAAACAGGAAAATACTGACAAGCAACGGAAGTGTAAACATACCCAGCCCAAGGATGTACTTATTCTTGCTTCATCATTGGGGTTTCTAAAACTCACTACCATAGCACCAATGCGCATAAAAAACGGAATCAGTAACCATGGGTATAAATAATAGTTATTGATTTTCTTCAGCAAAAAATAAAAAATAAGGGCCTGTAAAATTGTAAATAGCGGCCCTGCAGCACTCACCACTGTATATTGCCATTCTTTTAAATAAAAACCATTTACGGGATATCCCGAATTTAACGTCATGGCCATTTTATTTCCCAGGTATTCACCTGTAAAAAAATGCGCTAACTCATGCAATTCAAAAGATAAAAAAACGCTAACAGCGGTGAGGAGAATATATTTAAAATCAATTTTCAAGTTTAATATAGTTTAGTTAATTGCTGCTAATCTTCTCTTTTCCCAAATCATTTTTTTTGGCTTCAGCCTTCCTGTATAATTTTCAACTTAGCCCTATCATGTTCTTTAAAAGCATTCGATACTCTCAGTTTTTTTTCCATTGTATCCATATCATCACCCGCAATTGCTGAGCTGAACATTTGGGCTTTCTGGAGCATTCTTATGTATGGTGAGGGCGCCTGCTGCCTTGTTAACTTTCTTAACGCCAGCATATAATCATCACGGTAAACAGTGGGGATAATAATTTTTGATTGCCCTTGTTTTACCAGTTCTGCATTCATCATTACCCTTGCCGTTCTTCCATTGCCATCAAGAAAGGGGTGTACTTCACTTATCAGGAACATCATGAAAGCTGCTTTGGCAAAAGGGTTGGTAAGTGCCTGGTAAAAATCAAAACCCTTTATTAATGTTCCTTTTACCAGCGAATGGTCAACAAAATGGGTATCTCCGGCCCTGTTGTTTTTATCTTTAAACTGGCCGGGTTTTTTTGAAGTTCTTGCACTCATTAAAACTTTATGCCTGTATAAAAGTATTTCCAGCAGTTCTTCCGGCTTGCCGGGAGTAATATTCATCTCCTCCCTGTTGCTTACCAGCTTATACGTTCCCAATACATCATGAGAATCCTCATCCCGGTCAGTCATTGGTATTTCTGTTTCAA
>Ga0209181_10003735_pt1 | contig 23167 bp, 11 predicted proteins | sample MAT05_FD_187208 | JGI IMG/M metagenome (GOLD analysis project Ga0209181, IMG submission 187208) | Freshwater microbial communities from Lake Fryxell liftoff mats and glacier meltwater in Antarctica - MAT-05 (SPAdes) (version 2) | ecosystem: Environmental > Aquatic > Freshwater > Ice > Liftoff...
GCATTGGCGATTGTTTCTAGTTTCCAATCTTTCACCTCTAACACCAGTAACCCGCGTAACGGATGCAGAACGATAAAATCGGGGTGTAGCTGCTTTTTGCCCACAGGCACGTCATACCAAAGCAGATAATCTTCATCCAACTTCTCTTCTAACCGTCGCGCCAACCGTTTCTCGCCAGAGGTCATGCGAGATAAGCAGGTATTGAGGGATGGAATGAGGGTGGTGGGCATAGTTAAGCTTTGTTGAACAAATGCATTTATCTTAACCAGAGGATTACTATCCACCAAATCGCTGCTACATAATTGCTTGCTTAACCACCACTGACAATATAACTAATTACAAGATATGCTCAACGCCTTACGGCATCAGAGGTTTGATCACGATTTGCTGTATAACGAGCAACGTTCACAAAAATGCGGTATTGACCGCTTAGGATTAGCACAAACTCCACAAGAAGGACAAATATAGGTTTGTAGCTGATTATCATGGGGACATGGTACAGCTAAAATATCTCTGCCAAACACACTGTCAACCCAGCCAAACTCTTGAGCAATAAGTTTAGATGAATCAAACTTTGGTTTAATGTAAGGATAGTTTTTCTCACATTTGCCACATCTTTTTAGTCCCCAAGAAGTTTCACATTCTCGACATTCAATTTGAAAGCAGTTATTTCCTATGCTTTTAAAACTGTCTAAGAAAGACTTTTGTTGACAGATTGGACAAGTTAATAAATGGGAAAATTCCTGATCAATAGTTTGTTGATGCTCTTGTCGTATCCGTTTTGACTGACTGGATGTAATATCAGGCAATCTCACTGTTGTATATGTTTGAGAATAGAGCCACCATTGAATTGCTCTGGCAACTCTCTCAGTACTCAAAATATCTAGAGGGCTAACTGGTAGTAAAGCAATCTTGCGATCGCCTTTAAATCCATCTAATAAGTCATTGCCAATGGTATTGAAATATTGCTGAAAGCTTTGAGGTAATTGAGATAAGTCTTGGGCACTACCAAAATAGAGAATGACAGTGTATTGATTCTCTTTATTGTTTAAAAGGCGTTGTAAGAGACTTAGGATATGCTCAGTTACTTTCTCGTCATGAGATTCAGCTAACTGTGCTACCAAAGGAATCAAGGTTAGAGTTTCGAGTTCTCCTGACTGAATCTGAATACACCCATCTGCCAACCACTGTAACTTAATAGCTTGATTATCTTTATACAAAGAGTATGACTTACCTCGTTGAGCCATTTTGACTTCTAATGTAAATCCTAATCCGCGATCGCTATTGGTTTTTGCAAGCACTTTTGAGCATAGTAAAAAGCAAAATATATCAAAGCCATTGATCGATTGCTGATAAAAATCGAATAATTGTTGGCTAGTTTTTTTCTGTTTTGTTTGCCATTTGCTCCATTCGCGCCAAAGGGTAGCAACTTCTCGATAATGGCGATCGCTTACCAAAATATTTGTATTTTTCAGCGTGTTATCAATTTGTGCATTTCTGGGAATCGCTTTGTAGAGGTCGGTATCAGTCAGGCTTAATAGTTTTTGCTTAATTTGCTTTAGGAAATTGAGTGTTGTTTCTACAGTTGACTTTAATTGTGGAGCATGATCGAAGTTATCTCCCCAAAGATGACATAAACGAGCGCGATTTCGCCAGAATATTTTGCCTGATGCTTCATCAGAAAAATTTAGAGTTTGCTCTAATTCAGCCTTGACTTTCTCTACATCACGGATTCTTTGTCTTAAATATGCTAAAAGATAGTCAATTAGCCTAACTGTGACACGGTTTTCGTAGATATCAAGTAGATCTTCACGCACAAGACTTAATATACGCTTAGGACGGACACCTCGAAATGTCTTATGTTCCCAATCCTCAGTATGACCAGCTAAATACGATATGGCATGGGGCGCAATACGCTGAGCACGAGCTACAGGTAAACGTTCAGTTTCTAGTTTTAGATAAGAACGAGGGCGATGGCAAATTTCTTCTAGGTGTGGAATTGTATCCTTAATAATTTTTTCTAATGGTTGAATTTGAATTGCGCGATCAATTTCAGGTACAAGGGGTGAAGTGTTTGCCCAGTCTAGCCAAGATTGATTCAATGACAGCATCTTTTGATAGTCTTGTTCAAAAAAGCAAAGACTATCAGCTGCAAGATCTGCGGGTAATTGCCATGCAGGTATTTGTCCTGCCAAGGTTTTGCCATTGATTCGCAAATTCCACCTTTTGGTAGCATCAGGAACAAGATAAATATTGCCGTCTTGATTTAGGTCTATGCTATTCAGCTTTGATAAATTCTTTTCAGGTAAAATTTGCCATTGTCCTAACAAAAAGTTTTGACTGGATGAATCAATATTTTTATCTAAGCTAGAAAATGCTTTTTGGCGTATTCGATCCCAAAACTTCATAGATTTACCCCTCCTAAACGATGAATCTCTGCCTGTAAAATCTTTAGAGATTGCTCGGGAAGTGATGCAGTATCAAGAAGCTCCCAGCTTGTCTCAATATGCTCTTTTAAGTGCTTTAGGTCATCTACAGGGGTATCATGGCGATCGCGTAATTTACGCAAAATCTTGGTTGCCAGAATATGGTCGGTAGCTTCACCAATTGAGCCACCTGCGGCAATGACTACTGGAATAAAGCTATCTGTTTGTCTCTTGAGTCGATTACCCCATCCCAGTTTAAAGCACTGTAAAAGATTACGAAACTCTGAGTCATCTAAAAATTCCCATGCTTCTTGGGCTTTTTCTGTGTGCTCATTTTTTGCTTCTTTAAAAGCTTTCGTTAAAGCTGTATAAGAAATAGGATGGCGGGGTTCAGGTTGTGAGACAGAGAAAGGTCTTGCTTGTTGATGTAACTCCATAACATGGGCGCGATCATAAGTTTTATCGGCAAATTCGAGGGTTGTTTCATCTTGGTTAGCCGTACCAACAAACCAAATATTTGAAGGAATTTGCAATTCCTTATTTATGAATGATTTAGGAAAATGCTTGTTTAAATCTGATTGGAGACTTAAGCTCGGAACTTGTCCAGATTCTGCTTGTTCTAACTTTGAAAGAAAATCTGCAAAATAATGCTCTGGACGAGAAAGGTTCATTTCGTCTAATAAGATAATGTAAATTTGATCTCGATAAAATGGAGTTTGGGCTTCATAAATTGCTTTGAGAAAGTCTGTTTCGTAAAAACGACCCTCAAAAGCATTAAAGTAACCGATTAGATCTTGGCGATCGCGCCATCCTGCCTGTACTTCGATTAATTTGCAATTACTTTCATTGGCATTACCAACTGCACGGGCGAAAGCAAGAGGTAAACTAGTTTTGCCAGTGCCACTAATCCCCTGCAAAATATGCAACCTGCTCATGGCTAACCCACCTAGGAATGCACGAATATCCTGTTCTGAATAGTAAAGTTCTTTGCCATTTTCTGGGGAAAAAGCGATGCGATTGCGTAGATCATCGGCAAATGTATGAAGGTCAAGACTTTCTTTATAAAGCCTTGTGGTATTTTGAAGTCGATCATCTTTATCAATTTCCGCACAACGCTCAAACTGACTCCGTTTATTGTTGTCAGCAACTGAAAGAGCAAGATCGTTACGTAACTCTTTCAGTGCTTCACGAAGTCGTGAACTACTCGCTTCAATTGCTTCTTTTTCATTGCGAAGGGTTTCAAGGCTAGAAACTTCTATACGACTAAGGGATAAAGCTCGTTCTTGTTCTTGTGTTCTGGTTTTGAGTTGCAACCTTTCACTTTCCCAGATTTCTTGTAATGATTCTAGCTGCTGCAAACGTTCAAGACTCCCATAGCTGGGTTGGGTAGCTAGCTGTTGCTCTAAGGCTCTATTGTCTGTTTCTAAACGGCTCAACTCTGCCAATACTTGATCGGGAGTACGCTGACCAAAACGGCGATCGGCTTCAATTCTTTGTAGTAATTCCTGTTTAAAACTATCTCTAAGAGTATTGGACTGTTCAAGACATTCTTCAAGTAATTGAATCTCGATCTTTAATTTCTCGACCTCCGCAACCGACTGAAGCTGAATTCTCAACTCGATTGCTTCTTTATCCTCTGCTAATAGTTCTCGCTCTACCTCTAGATTTTTCTTCTCTCGTCTAAGCTCTTTCCTCAAAGCTAATAATTCCTGATATTCAGCATCAATTTCAGATTTTTTAGCAGTGATATCATTTTCGTATTGTTGTCTTTTATTATCCAGTTCAGTCTCGATCAATTCTTGTCGGTCTGAAATTTCCAGATCTAATTCACGGCGACGGTCAGCTATTTCTTTGTAAAGTCGATCGCGTTCTTGGCGTAAATTGGTTGTTGCTTGCTCTAGTTCTCTGAGGGCAGATTGGTTTTGAGTAATAAACCCTGCTTCGGCATTTAGCTCTCGTTCTTGTATTTGGCGATCTTTGTTGGATAGTGATTGGATTTGTGTATTTAAACTTTGGCGATCGCGATTAAGTGCTTGATGATCTGCTTCAAGTTGCTGTTTTTCCTCCTTGAAACTGGTTTTGTCCGCCTCAAATTTTGACTCTTTCTCTTCAATGGCTTGACTCTTCTCTTCTAGCTTGAGTCCTTTTACTTGAAGAAGGTTTAAGTCTTCCTCAAGTTTTTTGAGCGCAGTTGCAAAGAGTTGTGCTTTTTGCCAGCAATCTTCAAGGGTAAAACCATCTGGAACTAGTGTAGTCGCGACCTCTTCTAGCTGGATTTCAGTAACATGTTCCTTGGCTGTATTTGCCAGATTTTCTAGCTTTTCTGGGCTTTGATCATCTGTCTTAGCAATATTTGTAGATCCCGTTTTTGCTGAAGTCGATCCTTTGCGTGAAGATGAGGAAGTTGAACGATTGTTACTTTTAGCCATGAGTATATTTAGTCAGGAGAGTAAGAAAGATTGAGAATGTTTGCAACTAGTTTGTAGATTGTCTCAATAGAGCGATCAGCTTTAATGAGATCGGTTTCTGGAGATGCTCGACCCGCATTGTAGTGACCACTAGCATTTCGTAGATCTGCTAACTCATCTAAATCAATCAAAATGTCAGGATGACTCCTAGCTAGATTATGTAAAGAGTGATCTGGGAAAATACGGGTGGCTAGTAATGCGGCAATGATCCGAGCGCGAAGCGATCCTTTATTGTTTTGGGCGGCACTGCGGACATAGTTCTGATCGATATTTGTTAAGGAGTATGGTATTGGGGCTATAAATCCAATATGTTCAGCAAGTGCGTTGATAAAATTGCGATTAGAAGATTTATCATTTCTTGAGAGTTTTCTCCATTCTTCCTGCGGTGGATAATTGGATTGAAGATGACTAAATACCTGCTCTCCTATTTTTTGGCACTGAATCAAGCATGTTTCAATGCGATCACTTTGTTGTTTAGGATCATCTAATTTCCCAATCTCGATACGATATCTTTGTAAGCGAGTTATCTCCTCATAGAAATCATGCCACCGTTTAATTGCTGTAGACAGCTTGCATTCCACTTGCTGTTTTGCTTCAGATGTATATCGTTCCATTAACTCTGTTAGAGTTCCTTGATTTGGTCTTGATTCTGTCATCGTGAGAAGACGCTTGTGGAGTTCGCGAAAGTTTTGTTGCTCGAATTGTCTATAGATAGCCTTTCGGAGCCAAACACTATCACCTAGTCCAAATGGGTCATAGATTAACCAATCTACCTCATCGGAAAGATTTTCTGGTAAATATGCAAAGGTTGTTAGCCAGACCGCAGTTGGTTCTTCTTCGATAAATGAGATGCGTTCTAGCGAAGCTATCTGCGAAGTATGCCGAGTGTCTTCGGATGAATCATTATCATCCAGATCTCGGTCGTTTTCATTTTCAGAATTAGATGCTTTAGCGATCGCTTTGCTGTCGCTGCTAATAGCCTTGAGAATATCTCTAACACTAGGAGTTTGTGCGACTGCATTCTTTACTGTGGGCATCACTAAACTTTGATAATTAGGTTCTCCAACTGAGCCTAAGTTTAGTTTTGGGAAGCTTGAAGTATCGTCTAGTTGAGTGTCGGCGCGTTCTTCAGTTTCGACAAAACGGGGCATCAGATCGTTTGACCAGATATCTTGAAAGATGTAGCCTGCGATCGCCTTTTCATTGATAGATATTTCATCTTGCAATATCCTTTTTCCTGATTCTGTGGGTATCCCATAGGAATTAACTAGTTTGCGATCGCTTAACTCAACAATGATTAGGGCTGCTAAGTCTCTATGAATTTCTAGATAGTTACTCATTTCATCGGCAGACTTCACGCCAGCATTACAAAGTCCAAGAATTGCTTTTTCTAGAATATTAAGTTTGTTGGCGCTTGTGCGGGGTGCAACAATCCGATACATCCAAGCAGGATAAAGAAAGAAGCGGCGATCGCGCCATCTTTGGCTTCCTCTAGGCTTGTAATAGAGAATCGGTGTATCTTGCTTATTAAATATCATTTTTCAACCCTCCTAATATTTCCATGTTCGCCTTGGCAGAGTTGATAAAAATTAATAAATTCACGCATCGCCCCTCGTTCAGTTTCAGGTTTACTCGCTTCGCAAGTCACCATCTCTAAATCGCCCACAACGATTAATAGCCTTTGCTGTCGGCTCATGGCGACACAGAGCCGATTCTCAAGGAGCAGAAAGCCATACTTTTGTCGATAATGCTTAGGTTCCTTAGCAATAATTTTGTTACTACGGGTCATGGACAAAAAGACCACATCAAACTCTTTGCCTTGAAAAGCGTCAACTGTACCCACGCGCAAGCGTTCGATTAACTTACCAGAATCCGCCCTGCCTTCTTCCCATTGACGTGCGACTTGATATAGCCCTTCATCACTGCGTTCGGCGACTCCTTCTTCACAAAGGGCATTCCAGATTTCTGTCACTTGGGCGCGGTAAAACGTGATTACCCCAAAAGTAAGATTTTTGGATGACTCCATGGCAATGCGTAATTCTTTAGCAAGACATGTGGCTTCAGTTTGGCGAGATTTGCTTTGTCCTGTAGTTTCACTGCCAAGAACTAAAGGCACATTTAGCCACCCTGCTACTTTGCCTTCATAGTTGGGAATATGATGAATGAAATCTGAGTCAGGTCTACCAGTAAGAATTTTAGGATCGCCGTGATATTCATAAAAGGTACGGCTGACAAAATCACCAAGAATGCTGTGCATTCTGTACTGAGTATCTAGTGTGACGGTTCGCTTGATGCCATCCTGAGCCTCCCTAGCTTTAAGTTGCTTGAAAAGTCTTTCAAATAGGCTATCTTTAAGAACGTCGCGAGTTTCAGTATTGGATTCTGTTAATTCACGTTCAACTTCTTCTTCAAGGATATGAGGCAATTGACGATGATCGCCGACAAGAATAATCCGTCTCTCGGCCTTTGCCATTGGGATAAATAAATCAAGGGGATTAGCGCGAGCAGCCTCGTCAATGATGACGGTTTCAAATATGCTATTGGGATTGCCTGTTATATCTGCCATTTGCCGACCTGCAACCTGCTGGCAAGTTGCCGCCAATACAGCCGTGTAGCGGCGCACCATTGTGTTAACACCTTCAGGATGATTTTCCAAATCATATAAATATTCTTCGAGGACATCGCAAATTCCTTGTGGGGTCTGGCGGACATGGGCATATAAGGCTTCACGGATTTGCTGAAGCAGACTTTCTATTTCTGGATTAGTAATTATCGAGATTGCTTGCGGCACTGTTGTAGGAGTGAGTCGATCTAGCAATCTCTCCTGTAATTCCTGTAATTGATCTAAAAATGGTGGCACATCTGTATCGATATCATCTGGTTCCCAATCTGCTGCTGTTTGTAATAATTGCCGATCACTTGGCTCTAATATCTGTAAAGCATCTAATCGGCTCAATGCCTTGGTTGCCTGTTGAGAGCCACCATCAGCAAAGCTAATCGGATCGGTACTGAGCGATCGCACAGCTTTGATGGCGGCTTCAAGTTCAGGACGATCGTTAGTAATACTAGCTGGACGGATGTAAATTTGCTTTTGGGCTAATAGGCGATCGCTGAGTTCGCTGGGAATTTTACCTTGAGTGAGATCATAAATTTTGGTGAGAGTACGGGCAGTTTGTTTTCGATCTCCAGGGGTTAAAAGGTAGCTAGTGACCAAATTTTGCACCTGCCGCAGTTGATTGTATTCAGGTGTTTCACGCATTTGTACTAGTTGGATTTCTATTTTTTCAACTAGTTCGCGCCGCCAGCGATCGGTATCATTTACTGGATTAATTTGGCGATGTTTACCGCCAATGCGAGATGCGGGTAAGCCATAGACAAAGGTGCGGTTAGCGACATTATCGACTGCATCATGTTGGTAGCTAGTCAGTAAAATTGTCTGGGTTATGGTCTGATCTGCTTTTTCACGGATCTCGGCTAAGCGGATTTGCAAAGCTGCGATCGTTCCTGTCTTACCTGTCCCTGGCGGTCCTTGGATTAGAGCAATGTCAGGAGTATTGATGGCAATATCAATGGCATCTTTTTGGCGACTTGTGGGGTTTCCTCTAAATGCTTCCAAGGTCTTTTGAGATGTGGCTTTGTGTTTGCGCCAACGGCTAATCGGTACAGATTGATTTTCAAGAATCATCCCTAGTTGAGGCATTGCACAACTCGCCGTATGAATACGTTCGGCAGCTTCTTTTCGGCGCTTAAGGCGGATGCGATCTCCTTGCATAGAAATAAATAAGAAACCAGATCTAGGCGGTTCAACGGATTCTTCAGGATTATTGGGACGTAAATCCATTGATAGTTTATTGAGATTCACCAAATCCATGCGATCGACCTGCCCAAAGAACGCTTTAGGTGTGCCTCGCTCCCTTTCGATGCTGGTTAAATTAGGTTCATTTTCACTAGTTTCTAGGGCAAGTTCTGAGAGTTCTCGCAAAGAGATCAACTGTTCGCGACTATCCGATCGCAGATAAAAGCGATAGCTACCGTCACTTAATACTTTGTGACTCTCATAGCGTATCCAACCAAAAGCCTGAGCTTTAGCAAGAATATTCGCTTTCTCGATCTCGTTATATTCTTGCCATAACTTTAAATAGCTGTTGGCACTACGGACTAGGGTATCCAGTTCGGTGCGGACACTATCACGCATTGCGCCTGTCTTCGTGAAGTCGCAGAAGGTCACATTGGTGGTCATTAGGTGTAATGGACGATTTTTTTCATTGTTGCGTCTTGTCTTAGTGACCCGCTCAATTCGCAGTCTATCTTCGTCTGTTTTTTTCACATCAATGACAATTTCTTTCCCCCAGATTTGAAATGAGTTGGCTAGATCTCCCGTAACATCCTGTCCAGCCCGAACTAAAAGACGCTGTTTATTTACCTCATCGTTAAATGGCGAAGTTATAAGCAGTTTTTCTTGCAACCATTTCAGGATTTCTGCGACAGGTACATTCACAGTTGAATTAGCTTGAGAGCGAAAATGTCGAGTCCGAATATCTTCAACAATTTTTTCGTCAATCCCAATTTCCAGACACTCTATCGACCATTTACTGACAAACTCATGGATTTGAACCGTAACTTTTTCGGGAGCAGTGCTTAATACCCAGCAAAGATGAGGTAAATTGCGATCGACAAGTTTCTCTAACTCAGTTTGATCTTGCTGCTTAGCCCCACGTACTTCCCAACTGCTACTAGATTGTTGCAAGATGATTTTACTATCAGCATTCGAGCGGTATAGTCGCACCTCATCCTTAACATTAGGAATAGTGTCTTGTCCATCAAACCTAGAGCGATCACGGCGTTCTAGATCAAGTGTGAAGATTGTGCCACTTTGTAAATCGCTGACTCTCATTGGGCTACTCTAGAAACTAAGGTGAATTTGGCGACCCGTTGGGGCTGATCAAGGGGGGCGAAGTGCAATACCCAAGTGCTAAAACGTTGTGGATCTAGGGGAAATCTTTTGGGGCGATCGCTAATTTCTACTTCCACATTATCTCTGCCATTGGAAGTTAACCAATAACTTTTTCCGTTCAAACTTTGAACAGTTATGGAGATTCCTGTGGACTCTTGACTGGCTTTTAAACTTATAGAGGGTTGGTGTCTTTGATGGTCGGTTATACCTGTAGTAATACGGCTAGTTAGTTCTGTAGTGACATTAAGTTCTAGAGCGATCGCCTGTAATGGAGTAGAAACGATACCATGCTGAGGTTCCCACCGAGATATCGCGACTTGTATAAATTGAGATCGGGGCACATCACACCAAGAACAATGGGTATTGTTTGCATAGAAGGTATTGCTGCAATGGTCACATTTGAGAGTGTAGTCGGCTGCTGAATATAGTGTTTCAACCCATTGGTTAATCCCTGGTCGTTTTTGAGGGTTGTTTAAGCCTTCTCCAAAAGTACGTTGACAAAGTTTTCGGAGCTTGGGGGATAGGACAATTTCGCGAGGTAGTCCTTGAATACAACGATTGAGATCGTCACTTGAGTCGTCAATCCAAGGTAATTTCCCTTGCAAGGCTTGGGTAATTAGGTCAGGATCGCCATTATTAACTAAATCTCCCATAAGAGGATGCACAAGACTTAGGCTTTTAAATGCAATTACTGCAAACGCATGGGCATCGGTTAATGTATTTGTGCCAGATTTGCCTAACTCTAGTTCAGGAGCGCCATAGGAAGAAGTATAAAATCCTCTGTTAGAGGCAGAGTCATCATATTTCAGGTTGTCGGTATCAATTAGCCAGACTTCATCAGCTTCATTGTTTGACGATATGAATATGTTGTCAGGTGATGGATCTCCATAGGCTAAACCTTTAGCATGTAGTTGAGCAAAAAGTTCAGCACATTTAGCAAGTAATCGTAATCGACGGCGTAGTCCTCCCCCTTGCAAATACCATTCTCCAATACCATCTGTCTGCCTTGGAACTTCGATTAAGCTAGTCAGGGACTCCATGCCTGAGAGAAATCTCATGACATAGCCCAACCTCGGAGCTGCTAATAAAGCAATTGGGAGAGCTATGTTTATTCCAGCTAGATCAAGTTGACGTACAAGTTTGATTTGACGGCGTAAATCTTCGCGTCTTGACTGAGTAGTATTTTGCAGGATTTTCACTGCTTGTCTGCCATTGCGAACAAGAAAAACTGTTCCCTGCCCCCCTTCGCCAAGCCTGCGGTCTAGCTCATAAATTGTGCCATTTTCGTCAGCAATACGTCTTCCTGCACTATTGTTCATGATCGTCTCCAGAGAATAGCAAGAGTTTTATCGTCTAGGTGATTAGGAACAGGAAATTCGCGCAATTCGTGGCTGAGTGCTTGCCAGCGCTGTCGAGGTGGTAAAGTGCCAAAGTCTCTAAGTAACATGGCTATAAAATCGCTGAGTCGATCGCGTTGTAAATCATCAGCAATGCCATCGGTAGCAAGGAAGATGGCAGAGCCTTTCTCTAGACTAGGACGAGTTAAGATTTGCCAATCTTTGGTTGATTGGGCGATACCTAACCCTGTCGTTTGGTTGCTAAAGCCTGATCGCTCTGAAGTGATGCTATGCAATGAGCCATCTGGCTCTCGAAGTACAGCTAACCCGTCGCCAAGTTGGGCGATCGCTAATTTCCCTGATGCTGAGACTGTTGCAAACAAACAAGTAGCGGCACTATCGGTTTCAGCATTAGGCAGAATATTTAAACTCCAAAGAACGTGAATTAATCGCAGTAAGAGCTTAGATGAAACATCGTGATTTGTGTCTTTTGATGAAATGGCTAACCAATGACGCAACGCTTGTTTCACAGCAATACAAGCTGTCTTTGCGCCTTGTCTAGCATTAGGTTTTGAGCCTAAACCATCACTAACGACGATAAATGTCCCCAATTTATGGCGATCGCCCATCCATGCGTCTTCATTGGGACGCTTATCCTTCTGATGTTGTGAACCCGTAACCGAAGCTCCAAACCAAACGAGATTATCTAAGGTGCTGAGTGTCTCTGTCATTAGAATTCAATATCATCAGGGTCGTAGGCATAGGGATTTTGGCTAGGGTCGGCACTGCGCGATCGCGTAGCTATAGAGAATGTCACCCAGCGAAAGAATTTTTGAATATTAGTTTCATCCGCCTGAAACAAAGGAATAGCAGTATTTTGATTGGCAATGAATGTTCTGAGAACATCTTCGTCAACATCGTTTCCAATACCCATAGCAAAACGAACTGCCTTACTAGCGCGATCGGCGTTCAGTAGATTTTGCAGTGGCTCCTCCCAGTTTTTGCTACCCTTGCCTTTGTCATCGGTGGGGTGTCCATCGGAAACAAGGATGATATTCGGGTAATAAGAGCGAGTAGGAATGATATTGCGGTCTTCTATCATTTGATGCACAAACTTAAAAGCTGCTGCCATCGGTGTTGTGCCTTCAGCTTTCATGTCTTCCCATTGCACTTTAACCGCAGGGGTAAGTGGCAAGTGAAGCACTGCACCACCTTTGCCAAAGGTAATCACCGCCACATGAATTTCTGCAATAGCATAACTATCACAGGTAAATTCTAGAAGCATGGAAGCGATCGAACGATTAAGAATACCGATCTTGTCTTGTTTTTGCATACTGCCACTTACATCCGCCAAAATGATCACAGGCATCATGCGAGCACTTGGAACTGTAAACGGTTTGAACTTACTACTCATAATTTGATTTCTATAATGTTTTCGAGTTAAAAATGTTCAGGTTAATGTGTCTGCACATCGCTATCTAATCCAAGTTCTTGCAAAGCAACTTTGGTCTCCTCCAGTCTCTGGTCTGAAATTTCACCATCTACAACGACTTCTACATTCAGTTTTAGTTTTAAGTCCTTATTTGCAGAGAATTTGGACAGTACTTTTGTGTAGAACTGCGTCCACTTTTGGGGTGTAACTTCTCCAGTCCATATAAGTTGTTTGGGCTGTGCTGGAGGTGGCTCTACTTTTTCCCCATCCCCATCAAATTCAGAATTATCATCACCAGCGTCGGGTGTTTTTTCGATCGAAAAACTGATGGTACTTACAATTGCACCAACATCAGCAGTAACCGTAAAATTTCCTGCAATTTCGCCAGCAATTAGAGTTCCATGCTCATCGATAGTGCCACCTGTAGCAGTCCAAGTTGCGTTAGAGGTGGCAAACTCCCGATCTTGTTGGTCAAAACCTTGTAAGGTGAACGTTTGACCTTGATTTGGTTTGAGCGTGACATACTTGGGGGCGATCGCTAGTTTAGTTAATTTGGGCGGATCTACTTGTGCTTGTTTATACTGTTCAGCATCTTCGGCTTTAATCAGGTAAATATCATCGGAAATTTCCACGCCGTCGATATCTAATGGCGAATCTTTGAAATAGAAAGGTTTGTATTTGCCATCAGGGTCTTTACCAACATAGGCAAAACTTCCATCTTTTACACCTTTGACAATTGTTTCTTTGATGGCATCGCCATTCAGGAGACGTGGGAAGATCGGAGAGGAGAAGAATACATTACGGATTGACTTGGTACTCCACTCTTTGAATGCAGGTGACCAGTTAGTTACTAAGAAACGAGGCGATATCCTGTCTTGGATATCATCTTCGATTTGTAGTCGCTTGATAATCATTGCCGTAATTGATTTAGAGCTATCACCGCTACTTGATGAACCTGCCCCCATATCAACGGTGCGTAATTGATTGTCTTTACCAAGTAAAACAACGTACTTATAGGAACGCCAGACTGCTTCTCGAACGTCACGTTCGGCTGTTTTGATATTCACATGCAGTTGTTGTTTTTGCCCCTCGTTTAATGTGTCCCATTCCTGTTCGCGTATATTTTCCCAAGCAAGAACTTTACGGGCTGTTTCTCTAAGTAGGTTTTCAGAGTCGGCGATCGCAAAGATGATGGCGCTTTTGTAGGTGCGATCGGATGTTCCAGATTCACGAACAAGCTTTTCAGCAAATATCAATGTGTTCGGATCGTTCATGGGGCGATCGGTGGACAGTACCGCTAAAGTTATTCTAGGCGTGTTAGGAATTTCACTAGATTGGTTGGGATACTTAACATCTACACCAGATATTGAAGGAAAAGCTCTTTTGATTTCACCATCAATACGATCGCCAATGTTACTAGGCTGTACACTCGCTAGGCGATCCGCCAAAATTTTATTTAAGTTAGGTGAGAGGCTGAAATGATACTTGGTGCTTTCAACAGTGAGGTAATAGCAATCGGTCTTGAGAGTATCTAAGACGGTTTCAACATCACCAATATTGATACTGGGGTCGGCGATCGCTAAACGAACTTCGGGTAAAGTTGCTTCAGCGCGGACTACGCCCCCATTTGATTCAAAGAAAATAGTCGTTGCTGCTTTACGGTGCAATCTAGCCTTTTTAATTGCATCAGTTGCTTCGCTATCCAGACGAATTGCATGAGAATCTTTTTTGCCACAGATATCAGTTATAACTGCGGTATCTAAACGCCCTTCACCCATTTGCTCGAATACGGCTGAGCGAAACATGGGATCGTCTAGGGGGGCTGTGCCTAATGTAATTAGGGCATCTTTGTGATTGCCTTTGTAACCTTCATCATAGGCGCGAGATACCCAAAGTGCTAGTAAACGCAAAATACCTCTTGTGCGCTGAAACCTTGGCAATGATGCCCATTTGCGCTCAAAAACTGATAACACGGTGGGATGAAATGGATAGGTTGCAGCAAAGGCTTCGCGAGCATTATCAATGGGAAACCAACTAGGCAGTTGACTTCGATTTTCGACAGCCCAATCTGCATATTCATTACAAGTCGCGATCGCTTCTTTGGGTAACATAATTTTCCCATCAGCAGTTACAGCTCGTTCATCCCATTCAAACAACCGTCTGCGGATAATTTCCGATGCTTCAGCTTCCGCAGACATGACAACGGCTTTACCGAGGCGATCGAGCATTTTTTTGAAGCGCTGCTCATCGGCTTCATCGGCTACGGTGTACTCCATGACTGAGGCAGGAATTGAGGCAATCAAGACTACATTATCTTCGCCTCTAGCAGTTTCTGAAAGTGCCTGCATAAAGTTATAGAGTTTGTCGTGATACCCCTTACTGCGATAGGTAGAGACATAGTTGAGAATTTCATCCATCAAAATCAAACAGGGCTTATCTTTTGGCAGAAAGGCACGAATCACATCGCCTTTAGGTTCGATGAATTGAGCATCATGTTCGGCAACTATTTGAAAGGCTTCTGCCCCGCCTAATTGAAAGGCAATTTCTCCCCAAGGAGTTTTGCGTAATGGTGTACCGTCATTACCTCCGCGACCAGTTATAGAGTCAAATTCCGTACCAACAAACACTGCAACATGAGCAGTAGGTAAGCTTTTAATATCTGCTTGGGCAATTATTTTACGAACACCTGACCACGATTCGGCAGATTGTCCGTGTTTGGCAAGATGGTAGAGCAGTGCAAGGGCGTGGGTTTTACCACCACCAAACTGAGTTGCAAGGTTGTAAACAGCATTGGCTTCAGTTTTTATGCCAGATAAACGACGCATGACTTGTCCTGAAAATTCGGTAAGCCAACGGGTGAGATAGGTACGGCTAAAGAATTTTTCAGGGTCTTGGTAGTCTTGAGGGGCGCGATTTTCACGCACATGATCGAGATTTACGGCAAATTCGGAAGCGTCAAGGGGGCGGTTATTCCGTAAGTCTTCGCGTGGGATAAATCCTTCAATTTTGTACCAAGGTTTTAGTGCCATTTTCTTATCTCTTTGTTAAATATAATTAAAAAATCTCAAAGTTTCCCGTATTTGTATCTAATTCCCACCATTTAAAGAAACCACTGGGAAATATGGCAAGTTCATCTCGACTTCCTACTACAACCAGTGTTTCCCCCGTAATAGCGATCCGATCGCTGATAGGCATAGGTCTAATAACTCGATCGCGTAAGGCTGTAATTGTGTGGATGCGATCGCTAGGGCTGCGACAGTAACAAAACACAATCCTTAGTGCAGCACGAATACATAGAACTTTCCAGAGTGAATAGTTGATGCGATCTGGTTGATTTTCTAACTCCATGACGGCAATGGGGAACTCCCATTGTTGATCACCATCAAAAGTATTAGCAAATGCCGTAACATCAAGGGCTAAAAACTCACTAGATCGTATCCCTATGTTAGGCAATGGATATCCTTTCGCTGAAGCTTGCCATCCCAGTGATTGACAAGTTGCTACAACTACTGATGTCATCGCTTTTGTCCAATCGTCTTTTCGGACTGACTCTTTTAGTGGCTCGGCATAGTTTTCTTGGCGTAAAAGTTTTAGAAATTCGGCTTGCCATACTAGCCCAATGTTTTGACCTCCTATAGCTTTCATAATTTATAACCCCAGTCCTTTTTTACGCGCTAATAAGCCATCAACCCAGCGCTTTTCGTCAGTTCCCGCAGGGTAGAGAGCTGAGAAGGACTGAGCGAGTTGCCAGAAATTAGCATCTTTGCCAATGCCTTCATCAACGAGAAAGCGTTTGAGGGCTTCGCTACGTCCTGAGTTAAAGAGCAGCATGGCTTGATGTACTCTGTCGCAAACGGTTTCACCAATACGGGTAATTTTGATTTCGCCATGTTCGTCTTCGGGTAGCTCGTCTAGTACGCCTGTAAATGACAGTTGTTTGTTTCCTTTGGCTTTTTTCTTGGGGACATCGGTATTAAGTCCTTCTTTGCCGAAGAGATAGGCGGCGCGTTCTTTGACGGGTAATAGTCTTGCCTTACCGCCTTTGACTTCAACGAGATGGGTGAGGGTTTCAAGGTGTGCGCCGAGTCCTTGGGCGATCTTACGAGCGGTATCATATTCGAGGCTAAAGCCTGTGATTTTTACTTTTTTGCCTGTAGTTTCTTCATCGTCATCGCTGGGGTCTTCTTCATCGGGTGCGGTCTTGTTTTTATCTCCGTCACTTGCTGAGAGTGTCCATAGCCACATGGCGGTTAGGCGGGCATCTTCTTCAAAGTTGGAGGTATCTGCATCTTTAAAGATGGTGCTGAGGGCTTCCTTGGAGATGGCTGCCCAGACGTATCCGAGATATTCGCGCAGTGGGACGATTTCGCCGCTTGCTTTTTCGACGCTGGAATAACGGGAGAAGATTTCGAGGGCTGGACCTAAACAAGCAAAGATGGCATCGGCTCCGACTACGCCTTGTTCGGTGAGGCGTGGCATCCATTCTTTGATCCGTTGTGGTAGTTCTTGCAATACATCCCGCCAATCGCCAATTTCTTCGTGTAATGTACCATCAGAGTTTTCTCTGGGGCGACAGACGAGGTGAACGGATGAGGCAAGGGCTGCGGAGTTTTGCGCTCTAAGACGGTTTCCCATTTCGGTGTCAATTGTCCAAGAACCTGTAAAAATCCAACCTGCATCAATCATTGCTTGCAGTTGTGCTTCCCATCCTGCGGTTGATTTGTGAGCAAAAACAATTAAACCGATACCATTTGGAGCAACTACTCGCCGCCCTTCTGCCATTGCTTTCCCCATTGTTCGCTCGAAGAAAGCTTTATCTTTCCCTTTCACTTCATCAACTATGCACTCTTCATCTTTAGGCGTGAGTTCGTTTGAGAAGTTTGATAAAAGATTTTTAGGTAGAGTTCGCTTTAGCCAAACATAGAAGAAGTCAGATAGATCGGCGTAGGGGACAGCATCGTAGTAGGGTGGATCGGTACAAAGGAATTGAACTGCATCATCAGGAAGATAATAAAGATGTGTCGCTGATGTTTGCACTGTTTGTCCTCCTATGCCTTCAAGATGAGCATTGGATTTACAAACATCAAATATCCATGCTAAAGCTCCGTCTAAGTCTCCCGATGAACCTGAAAGAGGACTAGCTTCTGAAAAATCCCAAAGCATAGGAATAGCTTGTCTAACAAATAACCCTTGATTGTTTTCACGAGCTATATCCCATCTAGATAAAGAAGTTAATGTATTGGCTTGCCTATCTACTGCTAAAGACAAACAAGTTTGAATTGCATTGGCTAATTCTTTGTCACTTCCTAATTCTTGAATTTCTTTATTTTCAAGTTTTTTAACCAGTCTTGTTAGCGTTATTAATGCCAGTAATTGTCTTGGTGTGAACAAATCTCCCCAATTTTTCATGCCATACAATTGCACTCGAAAACCAAGTGAGCCTTGTGGTGGTAATGGTTCAGTGGGAATCAAGTCTAAACTCGTAAATTCTCTCAATGCCAAAACTGCCTTTTCAATTGCTTCTATATCCTGTAGATTTGGCAACCGATAAAACCGGCCCTGTGTATTCTGCTTTAGTAACACCACACAAAAAAGCCGCGCATCTGCTGCACCGCCTTGACGTGTTTGCATTTGCCTTCTAACCGATACCACTGGCGTAGTAAACCCCGTAACAGGACAAGTCGCCGAACCCCTAGCCACCGTTCCCTTCTCAACTTCCTTCTCACTCTTCGGCTCAAAAATCTCCAACAAAGGACGGCGCACCTTGCGCGTTACCCCATCCGCATAAGTCACTTCTATCGTCTCAGTTTGCACAATACCCGAAGCATCCCGTACCCAGCGCAAAGCCCTATATCTACCAGCTTTCTTTGCCAACCAGAGACTACGCATCAAAGGCACTTCCACAGGAATCCCCGTACCGTCATCAGGAGCCTCAGAAATAATCGTTCTTGCCCATAAATAAGCAATGGGAGTACTACCATCAGGATCTTTAGGATAGAACTCCGCTAATTCCTTTTCCGCTTCTTCCTTCACCCATTGCCCCCACTTCCGCACCTCATCCGCCAAGCGCTGTCCATATTTGGGGATATATTCCAAAACCACCTTATTCAGCAACACCGCCACAGGATTTAAATCACTCGCAAACGCATCAGCCCCCACCCGCAAAGCCTCCAACGGTATCGAACCGCCACCAGCAAATGGGTCAACCACCATTGGGCGCGTCCCCACTTCACCACCTAAGGCCTCGTGTGCTGCTTGCGTCAAAGCCCTTGCCGCTTCCAGATAGTCAGGCTGAGTTGAATTATCCCAATTAGCAAAATCCGCAATAAAATCTAGCAGCAGATAACGTAAAGTGTTTAAATGTGTTGGGTTTTGAGTGTCTAAAGCATTTTCTGGTTTGGCTAAAACTTTCCACTTTCCCCAATTTTCAGGCGAACAACACCCATCTGCCGATGCTATCATTGCAAACTTAGTAATAATCGCTGCCGCTTTATCTCGAAACACCTGCGGACACAACGCATCCACAGGATCGATCCATAACGAAGCGCATATCACCGCCCGACAAGCTGCCAAAGGTCGCCGTGCCCACCAAATATGTAAAGTCGAAATATGTCCATGACGGATCGACTTCTCGCGTCTAGCATGGGCAGAAATACGCTTAATAGGTAGGTCAACTTCGATGAGGCGTTTGGGATATAAGATAGTCATCTGTTTGTTGCTTCTTTTAATTGATCGCACAAGCTATTTTTTTCTCCAAAATTAGCATGGCGATTGGAATCTTGAAATTTGTTGCTTAAAGTGTTAACTGGATTGGACATGCTTCCACCCAAATATTTTGTTAGCATTAATGATGTAATGCTGAACCTTTACAACTGCTTCCCATCCGAGATCTATGGGATTTTGAATTGCTTGAACTTCTGGCTGGGTGGCACAGTTAAACACCACATATAGCCAATAATCACCCTTAAGACGCTCAGCAGTCCGATACTCGTTATCAGTCAAAGCTACCTGCCCAACCTGCGATCGCCCCTTGACCTCAATAAACTTCACCGCGATCGCTGTCTTAGGATCTTCAGGATGGAGTTTACGGGAAACTAAGTCAAAGCCGCGATTCTCCGACTCTACACTTTCGACCTGCCAACCCTGTGCTTCCTCGTAGGCAATGACAGCATCAACCGCAATTTTCTCAATTTCGGCACTGCTAACCATTGGAGCAAGATCGGGAGTATTGCGATCGGGGTGAGGTAGTACCCATGCTCTACCCTTTGGCTCGATCGACGAGATCGTGCAGTTACGCTCCTGCTGTAGTTCTACCCTGCGTCGATCCAGACGTTCGTTTAACTCATCTAGGCGATCCTCAGCTTGCTTCAACCGTCCATCTAAACCAGTTTCTTCCGAACCCGATTCCTTTTTATCAAATAGCTCGCCATACTGAATCTGCAAGCGATCAATAATTGCCAGTAAGCTAATCTCCATGTGATTAGAGATTGTTTGAATTTCCTTATTCCTTTCTTGCTGCATTTCTGCCAAAAAACCATTCAGCTCAGTCTCGATCAAAAATTGTTCAAGCTGCGGGCGATCGGGTAGATCGATATCGGAGGGAAAATCACTCACGTCCTTTGCAGGAATTAGATCTAGAAATATCGTTGGTTGCTTGATCGATAAACTGCAATCTAATTCAGTTTGCACAACATACAAACGTTCGTGCAGTTTATTACCGCGCCCATCTTGAAATACTGCTGAATAGACATCTAGCCTTGCGGGTTGGGTACGCTGTAGGTCGTAAAATATTGCCCCATGCTGTAAGTCTTGCGCTGTCTCCTTTAGAACCTCTGTTCGCACACATTCAAACAATGAATGTCCAGGCGTTACCCACTCAATCGTTGCATCACGATCGAGTACTTTTTTATCAAAGGCAATCTGCTTGTAATCATGCCCAAGTTTGCCAAAACGAGATTCTTGCTCATTTCCCGTAGCCCAAAGATGGCGCGGTACTTTGCCTACTCGATATATCTTGCCCATCTCATCTTTCTTACTCGAAGAGCCAGAAGTAATTAGCTTGGGATGAATACCAACCATTGGAGCAGCTTCAATAAAGAAATTTTCGACTACTTCAGGAACCAATCGTTTTTCCTTTGCCTCGGTCGATCGCCCGATTAAGTTTGATAGATTTAGCTCACGCTTTGCGAGTCCTTCTAATGCTGATTTGGTGATCTTCCGAAAATGCTCTGTATCTACCTGTTCAACAATCCGATCTTTAATCACATCCTCAGTAAGATTGCGAGCATACATTTCCCTCAGCATTTTCTCAATTTGGTTCGCAGGAAAAACATCCCCTAGAACGTTGAAAACTTTTCCTGTATGTTCAGGGTCAAGGTCAGCTTCGATTTTCTGGAGGCGCTCAAACAGTTTCCAAAATACGCTACCTTCACGGGTATTCATGGAGACGAAATTAAAAATCAGACAATCCTTTTCTTGTCCATAGCGATGAATTCTCCCCATTCGTTGCTCTAAACGTACAGGATTCCAAGGAATATCATAGTTAACCATCAGCCAACAGAATTGAAGGTTAATCCCCTCACCAGCCGCCTCTGTTGCCACTAATATCTGACAGTCTTCTTTAAATTCACGTTCTGCATAAATACGGGTATTTGGTGTATCGCGATCGCCAATATTCATCCCTCCATGAATTTGCGTTACCTGAAAACCCCACTGTTTTAGTTTTCCTAGAGGGCGTTCATTTTTGCCATCCCCTGCTAAAAAGTCCAGAGTATCCTTATGCTCCGTAAAAATGAGTAATTTCATTTTCGGATCTTTAAAGAAACCTTCTTTGATCAATAATTCCTTGAGTCGCTTTAGCTTCGACTCGATTTCACTCGCCTCTAAATCTTTCGCCAGTTTAACTAACTTATTAAGAATCCTGATTTCATCCTGCAATGCGATCGGATCGATAGTTGCTACAACATTTTCTAAATCCCCTAGAATTTTTTCTTGTTCATATTCAGTTAGATCGTCAAAATCATCAGGCAGCTTTTTATCAATTAAATCCTGACGGTATGCGGATGGATTATCTAGAATATGTTTACGCTTTTCGCACATTCGCTCTAAACTACGGCGTACTGCATAAACACTAGAAGCAAATCGGCGCTGTAACATTGCCATCGTGAAGCCTAGAGCGCGTCCACGATTCGAGTCATCCATAGATGCTTTGATGGACTGATCTTCTACATAATTTGTTAGTTCATCGTAGAAATTCAATTCTTCATCATCAATTAGAAAGTCGGCAGTTCTTACAATCCTACGAGTAAATAGCTTTTTAACCTCTCCCGTTTCAGGATTGGGAAATGTAACTAATGCTTCTTTAGTACGTCTGAGATAAAATGGCGCGAAATTCTTTCTCATTGCCTCTTCTAAACTGCTGACATCACCATAGACATCGCGATCGAGTAATTCCAGAAATAAGCAAAAGTTTTTCGGATCGCCCTTATGTGGTGTAGCGGTCATCAGAAGATAGTGATCTGTCATTTTTGATAACTGCTCACCGAGTTGATAAGCCAAAGTCTTTTTGTCAGCACTATAGGCGCTCATCTTATGTGCTTCATCAACAATGATTAAATCCCACTGACTACGCAACAAACTATCTTTTGCATCTTCAACTCGCGACACCCACGAAACTGAAGTGACAACTTGGTTCTTTTCTTGCCAAGGATTTGCACCATAGTTAGCACGCAAAATATCACCGCGCACTACTTCAAAGTCCTCTCTAAACTTATCCTTCATTTCCCGTTGCCACTGAAATGTCAGGTTAGCAGGAGTAACAATTAGTACACGCTTAACTAATCCCCTTGCTTTTAATTCCTTAAGCAATAGACCTGCCATGATCGTTTTACCAGCCCCAGGATCGTCAGCAAGTAAAAAACGGATTCTTGGCTGCTTGAGAAAATAGTCATACACAGCTTCAAGCTGGTGTGGCAGAGGATCGACACGCGCAACGGTAAGCGCAAAAAATGGATCGTATTCATAAGCTAAACCCAACCGCATTGCCTCGATCGCGTAGCGAAACTTTTGTGAGTCGCCGTCGAATGGTTCTTGCTCTGGTGTGGCTTCAAGCTGTTCTAACTGCTGAGCAGTCAAAATAGGCTGATGTACTTGATTAGTGTTAAGTCCTTGTCCGATAAGTTTGACCGCATTCCCCATCGGATGAACAGTCAGAACCCTAACAGGCTCAGAAAAGATCGAACCGCGAATAACTATATTGGGTTTTAGCTGTTCAATTTTCAAAATCTTCCTATACCTTTACTAGTTTATCCACCAGAATCTTAGTAATCCATCAAACCTTGAAAAAATCTACATTAGATACACCAAAGAATGGGAGTGAGTTTCTTGCACACCACGGAGAATCCTAATGATCTTCTAATGCCAGCTTGCCAATGCCTAACCCGCACTGCAACCGACTGACTTAGCCATGTGGAGTAGCCTTGCCAGAAATGTTCATCTAGAAAATCTTTGCTCGAATCACCAGATCGAAAATAACCAACTAATTTCAGCTT
>Ga0209181_10003736_pt1 | contig 23166 bp, 17 predicted proteins | sample MAT05_FD_187208 | JGI IMG/M metagenome (GOLD analysis project Ga0209181, IMG submission 187208) | Freshwater microbial communities from Lake Fryxell liftoff mats and glacier meltwater in Antarctica - MAT-05 (SPAdes) (version 2) | ecosystem: Environmental > Aquatic > Freshwater > Ice > Liftoff...
TAAGCAGAAACCGGGTAGAGCCATCAGGTAAAAAATAAACGCCATCGCCAACAGGCTCCACCTTTTCTTCAATACCAATATCAGAAGTCATGCGGATGAACATGGTGCCGCCCGGTTTTAAAATGCGGACCATTTCTCTCAACATCGCATTAAAATGAGCCGTGTTATCTGCAAAATGCAAAACGGCACTACAGATAATATGGTTGAAATGATTGTTTGCAAAACCGGTGTTTTCAACCGCAGCAACTTTAAAATTGGCTCTTAAATCCGTGTACATAACTTTTAGTTCTTCTATGGTAACAATACTGTTATCAATTCCGATTATTGTAAAACCATTTTGTAGAAACCAATACATGTTTCTGCCGCCGCCACAACCGGCATCTAATATTAAATCACCTGGGTTGTACCGGTTTTTCATGATCTGGTCAACCAGATATATATCAGTTTGCCCCAGCAGCAATTGAATATTGTTGCTCATATAATAAATGGAAGTATTAGTTCGTTAATTATACACGTTGAAAACACAATTTGTATTATGCACACCTGTTGATTTTTTGTTCTTTTAAATAAATGTTGTTAAACCTACCATTGTAAAAATACGCATATGTTAATCTTATCGGCTCTTAATAACGCAGCAAAAATATTCACATTAGTTGTGTCCGGCACAGTTTTCTTTTCCTGCAAACCTGTCAACAATAATTTACCCAAAGAAAAGGATGGTCCAAAAGAAGTTATTGAGAGAGATTTAAAGATGATGAAAGACCTGGCATTGGGATATGTGCCAACAGAAAGATTAATAAAAGCAAAGCAATACAGGGACCAGTTGTGGCAATCGCAGAATAATGCTGCCATTACCGGTGTAAACTGGAAAACACTGGGTCCTAAAAACCTCGGCGGACGAACCCGTGCATTACTGGTTGATGCCAACGATGCAACCGGAAACACAATCTGGGCGGGTAGTGTAGGGGGAGGGCTTTGGAAAACAACCGATATTACAGCCACTGAACCCAATTGGGTAGCGGTAGATGATTTTTTTGCTAATTTGGCAATAACTTCTATTGCGCAAGATCCATCTAACCTGCAAATCATGTATTTCTGTACCGGCGAAACAGGATATGGAAATGCAGATGCAATACGTGGCTTAGGAGTTTGGAAAACTACTAATGGTGGAACTACGTGGGCTCAACTTGCATCAACAACAGGCGGTACTTTTAATTTTTGCCAAAAAGTATCCGTAAACAGTACAGGAATAGTTTTTGTTGCTACCGCTACGGGTGGTTTGCAACGTTCAAATAATGCTGGTACCACCTGGACGAAAGTGCTGGGTACGGGCCTTGGCATTACTGGTGCAGCAAGTAATTTGTGTTATGATGTTGACATTGCAGCCAACGGGGATGTATATGCTACCTTGGCTGGCTCGGTTCACAAATCAACCAATGCAGGCGTAACTTTTGCAGCGGCACAAACATTGGGCATTACCGCAAACCGGGTTGAAATTGCCTGTGCACCCAGCGATGCCAATTATTTGTATGCGTTGATAGAAAATGCTAATGTAGTAAACGGCATACGCAGGAGTGTAGATGGAGGTACCACCTGGACAGCCCGTACCGAACCTGTAGATGCAGATCCGGGCATACCAACAACAGATTTTTCAAGAAGCCAGGCCTGGTATGACCTTACGATTGCAGTTGATCCTAATAATAGAGAAGTGGTGCTGGTAGGCGGAATTGATCCTTTTAAATCAACCGACGGTGCCGGTACCTGGACGCAGTTGGGGCACTGGTATGGGGGTTTTGGTTTTACATACGTACATGCCGATCAGCATAATATTATTTTCAGACCGGGCAGTTCAACCATTGCTTATTTTACCAACGACGGGGGTGTTTTTAGAACAGATAATGCATCGGCTGCAACCCCTACTATTACAGATAAAGGGCTTAATTACGTTACATCTCAATTCTATGCCTGTGCCCTGCACCCAACTGCTTTCGCTAATTATTGTTTGGGTGGCACGCAGGATAACGGCACACATCAGTTTACCGAGGCAGTTTTGCAAAATACATCCGAGGTAACCGGTGGCGATGGCGCTTTTTGCCATATTGACCAAAACCAGTCGCAATATCAGTTTACCTCTTACGTGTATAATAATTTTTACCGCTCTGCAGACGGCGGCAATAGCTGGACGAATGTTGTTACCACGGGCGGTGATTTTATAAGCCCTACAGATTATGATGATGCCAATAATTTGATGTATATGTGCAATACGGCAGGTACCTATCAGCGCTGGAATAATCCGCAAACAGGCGCCAGCTTTGCATCGGTAGCTGTAGCTGATTTTGGAGGCGGTAATATAACAGCCGTAAAAGTTTCGCCAAATACAACCAACCGCGTTTTTTTTGGCCTTGATAATGGCCGTGTGGTAAGGGTTGATAATGCCAATACCGCTGCACCAACAGCAATAAATATAAGTACTGGCTTGCCGCCGGGTGCTTATGTAACCTGTGTAGAAGTAGAAACAGGCAACGATAATCATTTGCTGGTTACTTATTCTAATTACGGCATTCCCAGCGTTTGGGAAACTGCCGATGGAGGTACCACCTGGACAAGTGTAGAAGGCAACCTGCCCGATATGCCCGTTCGCTGGGCACTGTTTAACCCCGATAATAATGACCAGGTTGTATTGGCAACCGAATTAGGCGTGTGGAGTACTGATAATTTAAACGGAGGCGCAACAGTTTGGGGCTCCAGCAACTCGGGCCTTGCCAATGTACGGGTTGATATGCTGCAACTGCGTACTTCCGATAATTTAATGATTGCCGCAACACATGGCCGTGGTGTGTTTTCATCCGATGCATTTACAACACCCACAGCCCTCTTTACAGCCGATAAACTAACAACTTACCAGGGTGTACCTATAAACTTTTCAAGTACATCTTATAAAGGCACTTCCTGGAGCTGGAATTTTGGCGATGTAGGAACATCCTCTTCGGAAAATCCAACCCATAGCTATGCTGCAGCAGGTGTGTACAGTGTAACGCTCATAATTAACAGTGGTGCATCAACACTTACCAAAACAGGTTTTATACATATTTTACCCAACAGGGGCACTCCATATACATTAGCGCAGGGTGGTAATTTTGAAAGCAATGCAAACGACTTTGGTTCAACCAGTATTCGTGGTAGCATTAATAAATGGGAGCGGGGTACACCTACTAATTTTCTCACCACCCTAAATTCCGGAACAAATGGGTGGAAGACCGACTTGGATGCTGATCTTACGCAGGGCGATTATGCCTGCGTATTTATGACTCCGAATTATAATTTTTCAACTGCCACAACCGGATACCTGATGCGTTTTAGAAGAAGTATGGAAGTTACATTTTGTAATGCACCATTTGCCGTGCAGGTACAATACACTTTAAACAAGGGTACCACCTGGACAAGGCTGGGTATTAATGCAGATCCTGCTGCGAGTAATTGGTATAACAGAGGGCCCGCTACTGGATGTCCAATTAATACCGATGTTTTTTCAGACCAATATGGATGGACAATAACATCCAACAACATATTAAGCACTTACAACCTCGATTTTTTGGCTGGTAACCCCAATGTGGCATTCAGGTTTGTTTTATCGGTGGCACCGGGTTATTCTGCGGGAGGCTATGCTGTTGATGGTTTTATGGTTGATGATTTTGAAATACAAGGGCCCTTTAATACCACCCTTGCTGTTAAGTTAGTTAGTTTTACCGCCAATAAAAAAGACTACAACGCTTTAATAAACTGGCGCACAGAAAATGAAGTGGATATCAACAATTATTTGCTGGAAAGAAGTTATGATGGAATAAGCTTTTCCCCGGTTGGTACAATACTTGCTAAAAATGCTACATCAAATACCTATAATTATACCGATGTAAATGCTTTGATCAATGCTGGTGCTTCAAAATATATTTTTTATCGTTTAAAAATTACAGATAAAACTGCCAGGGTCAAATACAGTGAAATTGCCAAGGTTTCACTTGATAAAGCAGGGCCGCAAATTACGATTGGCCCTAATGTATTTACCGATTTTGTTTCGGTTTATTCAAACGAAATAATTAAGCAGGTTTTTGTCTATGATATGAATGGTAAACTTGTTTATCTAACCACCAATATTATTGGCAACAAGATCATGCTATCCAATAATTTGCCCAAAGGAATGTATTTGTTTAAGTTAATAACAAGCAATGGCTCGGTTACAAAACGGTTGGTTAAAGGGTAAATAAAAAAACAGGTTACCTTATAAAAATGAATGCCTTAAAGTGCAATCCCACGGGTATACCGGCTGCTGCTTTAAGGCATTTTATAATCCGGCCAGGGTAAAGACCAGTATCAATATTTTAAAACAAAACTAAAACTCCTGCGGCTTTTAAAAAAGGGTCTTTACACCTGAAAAATAAACAGGTGAAAGTACCTGTATTCATAATTAATACCGATGTGACTTTGTAATCAGTCCAATCGGTACCTGCCTACCCCAGGCAACTTTGCCAACAGCCAGCCGCACATAAGCCTGGCTTGAACTTCAGCCTGGCTACATTGGCCAAAAATGAAATTCAGTTGGTATAATAAACGGCATTATTTAAATGAAGTCGCCTATGTAGAAACATAAGCGACTTTTACTTTTCGAAAACCCCCGGAACATCCTGCCAGATATGTTTAGTGTGTTCAAGCATTGAGGCATACCGGCAGGAACTTATATTTTGTGGCTTCAGACCTTAAAATTATTTTTGTTAAGTTTTTGTAGAAAAGGTTTTGGCTGATTTCTATATCAAAGTGAAGCTTTAAATGCCGGAGTAAACAGCGTTTTTATACTGATTTTAAAAACAGGTATTACTACGTGGTTGTCTGATAGTTAAAAACCAACCTGGAACAGATCATTTTTTATAGCAAATATTACCAGACCTGCCGTGTTACGGCAACCTGTTTTGCTCAGCAGGTTCTTGCGGTGGCCTTCAACCGTTCGGGGGCTTATAAAAAGCTTTTGGCCAATTACAATATTCGATAATTCTTTACAAAGCAAAACTAATATTTCTTTTTCCCGTGCAGTAAGTTCTATGGCAATATTGCTGATGTTTTTTATATCGGATGATTTGTACTGCGACATATTGCGCATCGCCGCAAGGGTCTCCTGGTTAAAATAAAAACCATTTTTGTAGGTAGAATTAATTGCTGTAATCAATTCTTCAATTTCACAATTTTTAGTAAGATAACCGCAGGCTCCGGCTTCTATCATTTTGCCGATAAACCGCTCCTGGTTGTAGGTAGATAAAACCAAAACTTTTACAGAAGGATATTTTTTTTGTAGCAAAGCGTTCAGTTCAACGCCGTTCATTACGGGCATTTCCATATCTATTAATGCAATGTGTGGCAATGCACCAGAACTTTCCAGCTCCTCCATAAAAAGCTTGCCGTTTTCTGCTTCGGATAACAAAGTAAAACCCGGTACCGATCGTATCAAAGAAGCCACTCCGCTTCTGAAAAGTAGCTGGTCATCTACCAGCGAAATCAGTATATCACTCATGTTTAAACAGCCTGATTGGCTGGTATTATAATTTTAATAAAAAAACCTGTTGCAACAGTGGGTAGTTCATACTGTGCCTGTATCATACGCAGCCTGGCTTCAATATTCTGCATTCCCATTCCGTATTTTTTACCCGCTGAGTTGCCAATTCCTTTCCCATCATCCTGGTAAGTTATAATACTGTTGTTGTTTTTATCAAAGCACTTTATCAGCACCTGTGTTGCATTGGCGTGTTTAACAGTGTTCGTCAGTAATTCCTGAATAACACGGTACAAAGCCAATGCAGCCTGTTCACTAAAAACATTTAACTTTTCGCCCAATTCATTTTCAAAAACAAGTTTAACATTGCCTGCAATATTAAAGTTATCGAAAAGTTCATGCAATGTACTCTCTAATCCAAAAAGCGATAATCCCGGTGGCGAAAGACTGTGCGAAATATTGCGTACCGATGTGATGATATTGTCTATAAGTGGCTTGTAGGTTGTTTTATCCGGCACAACTTCTGCAGCCTGCGCCATCATCATTTTAAGATTGGATAAGGAGGCTCCTACATCATCATGCAAGTCTCTTCCTATGCGTTTTCTTTCTTCTTCCTGCGATAGGAGGGTGGCATGCAGTAACTGTTCACTGTGATCCAGTTCAGCCTTTTGCATGGCTGCTTTTTGCATGGTAATGCGGCGCTGGTATCTTATAAAAAAGAAAATAAAAGATGCTGCCAGGATAAAAGTGCCTGCCATAGCAAGTAATACGGAAAAAAGAATATTATCAGTTACTTTTTGCATTTTATGAAACCGATTGTGAAAAGTACATACATAAGTAACACTAAACTGGAATGACCGCTCCAGAAAATCAACATGGTTGAAGCAGTTAATTTTTGAGAAATAAAATTTGAAAAAATAAACAGTATAAATGAACCTGAAAAGTAAAGAAAAATTCCTGTATTAAAATAAAAGGCAGGCAATTTCAGGGGTTTATTATCTGATAAGGCTATTTGTGCAAAATATTTTAGAGCAAATAGTATGCAAATGATACTTTCGGCATAACGGGTGTAACTGCTATACAAATAAATGCTTTGAAAAAACAATGCATTTAGTAAGCAAAAAGTAACAAATGCTATTTGTAAAAAGAAGAACCACTTTTTTTTATCTTCATTGGCAAGGTATTGGTAAAACCATATAAACATCACCCCTTCAATTAACGTATATAAGTGAAGAAAAGGCATATTGTTAGCATGATATACCCTGCCGGTTATGGTTGCCGCAGTATTAATTACAGCCGCAATGAGCAGGTAAAACCATACTATTTTTAAATTAAAAGGCAGCGTTTTATACCTGCACAGCCCGGTGATAATAGGAACCAATATAAGCAGTGGAACAACAATGGAATTAAACGTTTTCCAGAACATAAAACCTGATTAAATCATCAATAAAAAATCTAAAATACGGCTTTCTGTAAATATAAAAGCAGCTCAAAAGTTGAACTGCTTTTATTAAGGAATATAAAATTACTAAATGAATAATAATAATCCGGTGAATAAACGCCAGATGGTACTATTTACTATTGAAATAAAGGGCTATTAATATCACAAATAGTAGGACATGGAGAAGTAAAGTCGTAGATACTACTCTGGTCAACAAGACCTCCTGAACCATCCGGTACCGGAATGCTTAATACATCGGTATTGGTATTATCAACCGGCACCAGCACCAGTTTCAGTGTAGATATATCTGTTGGGTCACTCATGCCCAGGTAAGCCCTTACTGAAGTGCATTTAGTGAAATCAGCTAACGAAGCTATATCCTGCATTGGAATATTAAACGCATGGATGTAATCTGGATTTTGGTCGATGCCGGAAATGTAAGTGCGGTAGTTTGTAGTGTAAGTAACTCCTACAGCTTCAGGAATACCGGGGCTTGGAACATTCTGACCAGCAGTAGCATTTTCGAGAGGTGTTTGTGCGTTCATAATTTATTTTTTTGGTTTGTTAGGAATAAAAATGAAGTATTTTATAAATACTGAAATACTTTAACGCACGACTTTGCTCTTTAGTATGCAGGAAGGCAAACGAACAGCGGGCTTTTCAAAATCTACCTTATCTTTAAACAAACAACCTCTGCCATGCTTACAAGATTACTGATTTTTACGGTGGGATATTTTTTTAGTGTACATGCCTGCGAAGCACAAAAAAAAGGGATGTTGCCGTTAACCGGTATACAATATTATGAAGAAGGCATATCAACGCAGATGATGGCCATTAAAATTAACGGGCAGCAATTGTATGGTAACCGTATACCATTGAACCAGGAAATGGAGTTTACTTTTCAGCAACCATCAGGCATTACTGCAGATAAAAAGAAAAATTATTTTATTGGTGCCGAATATGCACTTGTATCTGCCAAGGGAGATGTAGTGTTGACCAACCCTAACCTTTTATCATTAAATGAGGCAAAAGGCTTTACCGCAAAAGATCTTAAATTAATAACTGTTAAACTGAATATAGCAGAGGGACTGATACAACCCAATTCAAAAGCAACTATTAAAATTCGTTTGTACGACCTGAAAGGTAAAAATCAGTTAAGGCTTGAGTACCCGGTAAGTATTTCTTATCCCCGTGAAACTATCTGGCTAACCAAATCGGCACAAACAATCAAATCGCCGCAAGGTTCTGTAGTTATGGTAACCGATATACAGCCTAAAAGTCTGATTTTTTCTGTTGATACGGCAGTAAAATCAAATCCTAAAATGGCTTATATGAACCTTGATATTTCTAAAATAGCTGGCACTGATATAATAAGCATGTTACAGGGCAAAGATTATTTTTGGGTGTACACGAGTGATTATAAAGAAATAAAAATTAAGGATATTCTTTTAAAAAAAGTTGGAGGTGCCATGGAAGGTGGCAATGTAAACGCCACCGTTAAAATTCCTTTTAGGTTAAAGACTGATAAAACCAAAGGTTATATTGTACGTTACCGTTGGGAGAGTGCGGATAAAAAACAGGTGATGGATATTGTGGTTACAAACTAGCACTATATTTGCACTTGGATAACTGTAACAAACCGAAAACGTACTTTAAAAAACGATTACCCATGAAAATGAAAACCGCCTGCCTGATCTTTACTGTTATACTTACTGGCCAACTGGCCACTGCACAACTAAAAGTAAAACCCGTTTGCCCAAATTTTTCTGTTGATATAATGGATGGGAGTGTAAATGGATTATTTCCCAAGTCTGCTATTATTGAAATACAAACCACACTGCCCTGTTTTACCGGGATGTTTGAAAAAGATTCTGTATTAAAATGTGCCGGTGTATTTTATGCCGACAGGGATATTAATTTTTATACGGGCAGGCGTTATATTGAAATTGGTGAAAAATTCAAGGGTAAACTTACACCTGCTTTGATGGGTGTAAGCCGCAACAGCCTGTTTAATTTATTAGGCTACCCAAAATTAAAAGATACAGGCTGGGATGCATTTCAAATGGGTTACGGAGCACTTGTTTTATATTATAATTCGGCCGGAAAAATAAATAAGATACAGATAAGCAATACAGTAATTGATGCTTTGAAATTGTGTGATTAGTTTAGATTTATTTGCTCTTATTTTCCGTAATAAGCCCAGCTGTGATGGTTAATAACAGCAGCAGTTGCTTTCTCATGTTTAATAAAACTGAATTTATAAGTTTAAAACCTGAGCCATAAAATTTAACGGTTACAGCCTTAAACCCGGATTTTGCAGGTGAAATTGTAATGAGGGTTTCAATTGCAAAATCCGGGTTAAATAAACAAGCCCCATTCATCTAAGTATTCGTCCTTTTCAAACGTACTCACCCAAATTTTAAATAGTTCTCTGAAATTGTCTATTTCATCCCGGATTATCTGTCGATGCACGGGCTCCATCAAATCATCAATAATAAAACTGTTGGTAGAGATTTTTATAAATTGAGCATTTTTTCTGATGATGGATGCGTTTTCCATGCGTATCGTGTAAAGCCCCACTTCGGAACTTTGTATCTTAACTGCCACTACATGTGCATCATTCATAATCATGGCTATCTCGTCTGCTATCATTTCTTTGTTTATTATATCTTCTTCATCAGGTTCATTTAAACTATCAAAAGCAGCTTTTAAAACAGTCATTACAGTTCCCCATTGCAAGTACATGGCTTTACAGGCAGCTTTGGTAGGGTTGGGCTTCCATGCTTCACCTCCCTCACCATCATCAAACCGGTGGTCATCCCATTCAGGCAGGTCGTTTAGATCATTATCTCTCATAAAATAAAAATAAAGTTTTTTTCGCAAAAGAAAATTATCAGATTGGGATAAAAATTATTAAATCAAACAGGTTTAAATAATTTCAATGCCAGCTCAACAAACTATTTCAACGGGCGATAAATCTACCAATTCCCATACAGTATTGTTCATTGTAACATAATTAGGTGGATGCAGAGAGTAATGTACAGCATTTCTTGTTATAAAATAATTGCCAGGAATACATTTTTGCACAAAACCTAACCCAACAAAAAGCAAGCTTGTAAAGTTTTTATCATTGGCATTTACAAACAGTTTTTGTAAGCTATTGTAGAGTGTAACCCCACTCAGTATCATCTGAACATAAAAAAAAGGCAGTAACCGGGTTACTGCCTTTTTCAAAAAAATAATTAAATATTATAAACCCGCTAAAAGTTCTGTAGCCATCTTTATATAGTCATCGTTTTTACCTTTGGTAGCTAATTCTATGGTAGTGTTGGCAGCAGTTGTGGCAGCTGCTTTATCGCCTTGCTTCAGGTGTATACGTGCTTTCAGCAGGGTCATCCAATAAGCTTCCTTATTGGCTTCAATAGCTTTGTTTACCCAGCTAAGTGCCTGGTTCAGGTCTTTACCGTTATCATAGTAATAAGATGCTGCTGCAAAATAAGGCTTGTTATCCTTATTCATTATCTCCTCTATCTGCTTCATCACCTTAACATCGGATGGAGTATTAATAGGAAACTGCACATAGGTATTTTCCCACATCATTTCCAGATTGCAGCTGGTGCCGGTAATATTGGCAAAGTTGATGGTGAAGTTTTCAACAGTAAACGGTGTTTTAACAACGTCTGCCTGTACACGTACTACATCGTTCTCTGGTTTATAGGCACTGGGCGAACTTACAGTAACATCTTTAGATATGATAATGGTCCATTTACCTGCCTCCGGAATGGAAAGTAAACCATATTTACCTGCCTTCACGTTAACACCGCCAATGGTTACATCATCGCTAAAACTTAAGGTAGTGGCTGAATTGGCACCGGTGCGCCATACTTTGCCAAAGGGTACAAGATCGCCCATGATCTTGCGGCTTTTTTTTGCTGGTCGGCTGTAATTTAATTCAATAGAACCCACACCAAAATTCTGTTTAATGGTTTGGGTTGGTGATGGTTGCGGTGTAGTTAATGTTTGTGCATTTGCGAGTGATAACAACAGCACGGCGTTAAAAAATAGTACTATTTTTTTCATAAAATTTATTTTAAGCAAATTTAAGGGAGTTGGCTCATAACCCGAATTTCATTTTCAGAGAATTATAAAAGGAGCAAAACTCAGACCATTACCGGTTGTTATTCGCCCAAAACGATGTTTGGTACGATTATGGTTTATTGTCTATCAGGCTTAATGAATCCGGCCAGTTATTGTTCACTATAAAATATATACAATTATGAAAAGTATGAAATTTATTACACCAGTCCTGCTAGCTGGCTTTATGTCTGTAACAATGTTCTCCTGCAGTAAATCTGATAATTATGTTGCGCCGGTTGTGGCAGATACAACGGCTTTCAAGATAAATATACAGGCAACACAATTTGCCCCAAACCCACTTACCATGTATTTAGGACCAAAACTAACCTGGACAAATAACGATACTGATGCACATAGTATTGTTTCAGACGATGCAACCAGTTTCAGCAGTGGTAATATAATTGCCGGAGGCAGTTTTAGTTTTACACCTGCCGCAACAGGTACTTATGAATACCATTGTGGTATTCATCCAACTGTAAAAGGAATTCTTTATGTAGTTACGAGGTAAAGACGCTTAGATACTTCAAAAAAAGCTGGTTGAAAAACCGGCTTTTTTGATATAAGGTTGTAAAAAAGGATTTTAATTTTTAACCAACTTATTGTTTTACAGATGCCACATGTTAAATGGTATTAAATGTATTGTATGTAGCCAATTAAGATTCATGGGGGTGTATAAGACCGCATTTACTTCATTGGCCTCAAGGTCTGCAACAAAACCGGCTAAAAAATTCACCGGTCTACCGTTGGGTTTTCCATTGTTTAAATGTACCGCAGCATTTTATTCCTCCTTGTGATTTGGAGTTCTTACAGGCGAATGATCTTGTTTTCTGCTAATGCAAATACAGTATCTTCTTTTGCAGGTTTGATAGTATGCACGCCTGTAAACCTGCCAAATGCCGGAAGCACTGCATAAGTTTTTGTAAAATAAAAACACGGAAACTTCAAGGACTGCTTTGCGTTTCCAAAGATGGTTACTGCCGGATGAATATGTCCGCTGAAGATGTAACAGTCTGCTGCGCTTTCGCATTCAGCCTTATCATGCGTAAAAATAAAAGGGCCAGTTTGCAATTGATCTTTTATACAGTTGATATCAGCTTTTACATACCAGGCAGCAGGCAAAATATCATGGTTGCCAATAACGAGTTTGATGTTGAGTTGTGCAAAATCGTTCCTCCACCTTAAAAACAATTCCATCTCTTTATTGGCATGACTGTGAAAAAGATCGCCTACAATAATTAATTGCTCAGCTTTAAAATATTGTATTTGTGCCGTAAGCCTTTGCATATCTTCTTTAAAAATTGTTTGGGGCACAGCAATGCCGTTTTTGCGGAAGTGGCCCGTCTTGCCAAAATGCAGATCGGAGAGGATGAGTGCTTTTTCTTCTTCCCAAAAAATACACCTGCCGGCAGAGAGTAAAAAACTATTATTTAAAATGGTATGCTTTATAAAATCCATCATGGGGGTGCAAAGATAAAAGGCGATTAGGAGTTTTACGGACGAAAAATATAATTGTGTTGTCAGGGTGAGTCTGCCTGACCGGTAGGCAGGCCTGTTGAACCCGGCATATTAAATCAACCCGCCTTCTACAGGCTCTGGCTGAGAGCATTCCTGATATTACATGCTCATCTATGGTTTTTCCAACTGCTCCTTCATTTTCCTTATCCTGTCTTCCAGCTTTTCAGAAGTTAGTGTTTCCCGCAGGCTATCAACTTTTAAAGGAAAACAAAATGGAGTGAGGCGCTTCGGAAAAGTGATGATAATTTCACCGGCCTGTATCCGTTCAAGCATACTTCTTAATCTTTCTTCTTCCATCTGTTGCTCCATCACTTCTCCATAAGCCTGTCTTATTAATAAATTACCCGGATCATATTCGGTAAACACATTAAAAAGGAGTGAGGCCGAATTTTGTAAATGCCTTGCTTTCACTTTTTCACCAGGCATTCCCTGAAAAATGAGGCCACCAATCACGCTGATATCCCGAAATTTACGCCTGGCCATCTCTGTAGAATTTACGCTGCGCTGTATATCGGCAAATAAATTTTCGGTAGAAAATAATTCATACACATTGCTATCATCAACCGGTATTGGTTGATCGCTCAGCAATTCAAATCCATAATCATTCATAGCAAATGAAAAAGTAATGGGCGTTATTTTGCTGATACGCCAGGCCAGTATAGCTGCCATAGATTCGTGTACCAGCCTGCCCTCAAACGGGTAAACAAAAAGATGAAAGCCATCTTTGGTTTCTATATGCTCTATCAGTAATTGGTTTTGTTTGGGTAGATGCGATAATTCTTTTTGCAGATCAAGCAGCGGAGCAAGTACATTTATTTCTTCAGCTTTATTTTTATTGTTTTCATCAGATGCTTCATCTAATATTTTCCTTAACATCATGCCCAGGTTTGCCGACAATGGCATACGGCCTCCCTGCCAGCTCGGTATGATAGACTTTTTTGCATTCGATTTTCTTACCATTGCCGTCATATCTTTTATGGCTACATACTCCAGGTTGCGGCCCGATAAAGTAAATACATCACCCGGCGTTAACCGGGCTATGAACCATTCTTCAATTACACCAATATAACCACCGCTTAAAAATTTTACTTTCATCATCGCATCACTCACAATGGTGCCAATATGCATACGGTGCCGCATGGCAATACGACGGTTGTTGATTTTATACAGCCCATCAATTACTTCCACCTTTTTATAATCATCATAGGCCTGTAGAGCGTTGCCGCCTTCGGTAATAAAATGTAAAATGGCTTTCCACTCTTCAAGGGTAATCTCTTTATAACAATAAGTTGTTTTTACTTCTTCAAAAATAATATCGGGTAAAAAACCATCGCTGATGGCAAGGGTAGATAAATATTGTATCAGCACATCAAAACAAAGTAATCGTGGTACTTTACTCTCAATGATGTTTTCCCTGATGGCCTGTTTTAATGCCGCTGCTTCCATCAGTTCCAGCGAATGCGTTGGTAAAAAATAAATTTCACTTACTGATCCCGGCTGGTGACCACTACGGCCGGCTCTTTGTAAAAATCGGGCAACACCTTTGGGGCTGCCAACCTGTATAACGGTTTCCACCGGGCGAAAATCAACCCCCAGGTCAAGACTGGCAGTACAAATAACTGCTTTTAATTTTCCGTCATGCAAGGCATCTTCTACCCAAAGCCGCAATGCCTGTTCAATACTGCCGTGATGCAGGGCAATTACACCTGATAATTCAGGTTCCACCTCTAATAAAGCCTGGTACCATCTTTCACTCATGCCACGGGTGTTAATGAAAATTAGTGTGGTACGGCTGCCTGCAATTATGGGCAATACTTTTTCAATCAACTTTAAACCCAGGTGACCAGCCCAGGGATATTTTTCAATTTCATCCGGATAAATAGAATGCACCTTTATCTGCTTATGCACTTTTGCTTTTATAACAATGCCATCTTCATTAAGCGGCGATAACAATACTTCCTTTGCCTGTAGCAGGTTACCGATGGTTGCCGAAATGCCCCATAGCATTACCTTATGGTTTTTATTTTTTTTTGGCAGATGTACAATTCTTGAAATTGCCAGCTCAACCTGTACGCCCCGCTTGCTGCCCAGCAACTCATGCCATTCATCAACCGCAATTATTTTCAAGCTTTCAAAAACGATGGGATAATCTTTTTGTGCCAGTAACAGGTGCAGACTTTCGGGTGTAATGATGAGTACCTCGGGCATCTTCCGTTTTTGTTTTTGCCGGTCGCTGATGCTGGTGTCTCCATTGCGAACGCCCACCCGCCATTGCATACCCAGTTCAAATATCACTTCCTGCATGGCACGGCCAATATCTTTTGCCAGTGCTTTTAAAGGCGTTATCCATATTAACCTTAGCCCGTTATTTTTTTTAGTAAGATAGTCTGTTGGATGCTCATTAATAAAATCAATTACGGCACCCAAAAAAACAGAATAGGTTTTACCAAAACCGGTGGGTGCGTTTACCAACCCGCTTTTTTTACGCTGAATTTCCTGCCAGGTTTGTAATTGAAATAGAAATGGCTGGTTACCTTTTTGTTGTAACCATTCGTTTATAATTTTATAGCCTGTGGTGGATTGAAGTTTCAATTAAAAAAGTAAGTTAAAAAATTATTAGCTAAATGGTGCCGCAAATTTTATGAACCACATAGGCAGATAGAAACATAGGGTTTCCATAGGCCTATGTGTTTTTCTATGTCCTTTATGTGTCTATGTTGTTCAAATCTTTTGCATTGCCATTATATAAACGTAAAATCTCTTTCAAATCATCCAGCGTATTTATCTCATCCGCTTTTTTATCTTTACGCCACCTGCTCATCCTAGGGAAACGTAATGCCACACCGCTTTTATGGCGGTTACTTGCAGCAATGCCTTCAAAAGCTAACTCGAATACAAGTTCCGGTTTTACAGTACGAACCGGTCCAAATTTTTCAATACTGTTCCGTTTTACAAATGCATCAACCTGTGCAAATTCTTTATCAGTAAGTCCGCTGTATGCTTTAGCAAAACTCACCAGTTTGTCGCCGTCTTTTACTGCAAAAGTATAATCAGTATATAAATTGCTACGGCGGCCATGTCCTTTTTGTGCATAGATCATTACTGCATCAATGGTAAGTGCATCAATCTTCCATTTCCACCAATCGCCTTTTTTTCTGCCGGAAAGATAGGGTGAGTTATTGCGTTTCAGCATTAGCCCTTCACTTCCTTTTTCCCTGCTGCCGGCACGGCTTGTATGCAGGTGTTGCCAATCTGTTGCCTGCAGGGTGGGAGAGATCAATAAGAAAGGATGATGTACACCAGCAATTATCTTCTCCAATAAATTACGCCTGTTTATAAAAGGTTCTTCACGCAGGTCTTTTCCTTCAAACTCTAAAATATCGTAAGCAATAAACCCAACGGGCGCTTCGGTTAATTGTTTTTTGCTGATGTTTTTTCTGCCTATACGGGTTTGTAAAACAGCAAAGGGCAACGGTTTTATAATGCCATCACCTGCAGCTGTATCTAAGCAAATGATCTCTCCATCAATTACCAATCCATCGGGCAAAGCAGTTGCGAATGCGTTGTACTCCGGAAACTTTTCTGTCACCAGTTCTTCACCACGGCTCCATACAAATAATTCATTGTTGCGTTTGATGATCTGCCCACGAATGCCATCCCATTTCCATTCAGCCGTCCACTCATGTATATCTCCTAAAGCTGCGGGTTCGCCTTCCACCGCATAAGATAAATAAAAAGGGTAGGGCTTTGAATGATCAATGGAACTGCTGCCTTCGCTTAACAAATCATCTGCTGTGGTGATAGCCGGATCCCAATTGCCGCTGATGCGGTGTGCAATTATTGAAGGAGAAACATTTTTTGTTTTTGCAAGCGCTTTAACCATGATGGTTTGCGAAACACCAATGCGAAAGCCGCCAGTTATTAGTTTATTAAAAACAAATTTTTCATTCCTGTCCATTTGCTGCCAGCTATCCAAAATAAATGCTTTCTTAATTTCATCGGGCTCTTTTAAAATGCTGATGAAATGTTCGAGGTAGTAGGAGAGTGTTTTTTCTTCCCAATTTACACCCTGCCTGCCGGCAGGCACGGTTTCTGTTTCTGGTAACAACAACGCAATGGTTTCGCCCAAATCGCCAACGGTATGATAACATTCTTCAAATAGCCAGGAAGGAATATCACAAATATCAATGCAAAGATTTTTAAGAAAAGTAGAATTTACAATACGCTTTGGCCTGCGCCCGGTAAATACTGCAATCACCCAAACCATATCTTTTGCCGGTGCGGTTGCAAAATAATCCTGCAGGGCCTGTAACTTTTCATTGGTTTTGGTGCTGGTGCCTATAGTGTACACCAATGCTGCAAACTGCTTCATGGTATATCCTGTTTTTCGGTTTCGGTAATATTCTCTTCCTCATCATTACCGTATTCTGTTTTAACTTCAGCAGCTTCAATGCCCTGCTCATTTAAGTAGCGGCTGAATGTTGCCTGAAAACCATGTGTTGCAAATACTTTCTCTGCACCGGTTGCTTTTACGGCTGTTAATAAACCATCCCAGTCTGCATGATCGCTTAATGCAAAGCCTGCATCTGCATTACGTCTTCTTGTATTGCCCCGTACCTGCATCCAGCCACTGCAAACGCCAACATGGTATGGCGCAAACTTTTTTATCCAGGGGCTTCCATCTGCACCCGAAGGTGCAATAACAATATTACCCTGTGTTGCTGATTTTGTGGTTGTGGTTGTAACCCTTTGCGCTGCCGGCAAATGAATGCCGCTGTTTAGTAATGCTTCATGTACATTAAAAACAGCACCATGTAAAAATATGGGTAATCCCGTTTCGGCTAATGGTGCCAGTATGCGTTGGGCTTTGCCCAGACTGTATGCGATGAGCACACTTGTTTTACCTGCTGCATTATTTGCTAAAACCCAATTTGTAATATCGCTGAAAATTTCAGGCTGCGGTTTCCATTTGTAAATGGGTAAACCAAAAGTTGATTCGGTGATGAATGTATGGCAACGCACCGGTTCAAACGCTCCGCTGATTCCATCGTTTGCTGTTTTATAATCGCCGCTTACTACCCAAACCTCGCCGCCATATTCAACCCGTATTTGCGAAGAGCCAATTATATGTCCTGCGGGGTGCAGGGATATTTTTACGCCGTTCATCAGCACCGCTTCATTCCATTCCACGCTTTCATATTGGTTATTGCCGATCCTTAATTGCAAAATGGGTTTGGTTAAATGATGGCAGAGATAATATTTGCTTCCCCAGCGTGCATGATCGCTATGGGCATGTGTAATTACAGCCCTGTCTACAGGCTTCCAGGGGTCAATGTAAAATTGTCCCTGCGGGCAGTACAAACCTTTATCGGTAAATTCTATTAGCGGCATTTGGGTAGTTTAGTTATGATGCTGAATCATAAACCATGCCATGGGGAATGATAGGTTAACCTAATTTTATTTAACTCCAGCCATCATTTTAATTTCATTTAGCATATTCAAATATTTGCTTGAATCACCACAGGGATAATATGATTTTACGATATTATATTTATTTCCAGTGTTTGCTTCTAAAATATCTGTACTACCATCCATAGCCCTATCCTGGCAATCAAAATGGAAAGATGCTATCCAATACCCTGAATGATTTATTAAATCAATGAGTTTGCTATATTGACTTTCTGAAATTGGAATATTTGTTACTGAATAAGAAAAAAGGCTATCATAAGATATGTACATTTTGTCTAACAATTTGCGGTAATAATTCCGATCCAATAATTCGGGATAAATTAAAATCAATGAGTCGAGATAGCGTCTTCTTGATTCTTTAATATTCTTATTGTTTTTTGTTAGCGGATAATTTAAATATAAGATATCGATATGAGATCGTTCCAATTTGCTCATGTTATCTTTATAAACATAATCCGTCTTTGTACGTTTTTTGATAATGATCGAGTCTTGAACTATTGTAATAACATAATCAATCATTGATTCCCTCTCACTAGTCAAACGGAAAGTCACTTTAGAGAAAGGCTTTAGGCTGAGATTAGACTCATTAAACGCTTTAAACATTTTTTGACCAAAAAAAGCATCCCATAAAGAATCAACAGGCTTTTGCGAATTTTTTATCCCATAAAAATAAAAATTGCTGTCACCTGCAGAAATGATTTTAGGGAAATCGAAACCTCCTTTTGGAAAATCTGTAGTTACAACTTTATCATAATTCTTACAGCTAAATGAACAAACGGTAATAAGGAAATAAATAAACTTCATTTTGTAAATAGTTTTGATAGCTGTGCGAACACTTAAATATAAAACCTCCTTTAAAGATAAGCATTGGCAGCATTATAGTGTAAGAGTCTTTCAGCATTGGGGTTTCGCAGAAACTGTATTTGAAGAAGAAAGATTATGTTGCGAAAACCCTGCTGGGACACAAACGAATTAAAAGCATATTTAGAAATTCAGGTACCGGAGCTTTCGCAGAAATATAAAGGGACCGCACAATACCCTGCCAGCTATTGGCTGGGCAATGATTTTCCGGTGGAGATTGTGAAATAGCCTTCATTCCTCAAAGGTGAATAAGAAAAAATTATGGAACAGGTAAAGGTTTTTACGGCATCTTCGCTGCGTTGCACTATTTTACAGTATAACATGGTGGGCCATTTTGAAGCTTACAGCAATTTATGTAATAAAATTAGATTGTTAGGAGTTTTGAGAGCATGTTGCTTCGGGGGGCCTCGCAATGACGCAGAGAATTTTGAACGTAAAGGGTGCGAAGCAAGGAACGGTGATTAAAGTATAGATGCCGGTTACAAATTTTTTTAAGGAAAAGGCTCAATTAAAACACATATACAATGATTAAGCAAACGCTTATTTTTTTGGCAACATCGTTGCTGTTAACAGGCTTAATAACTGCACAGGCACCCAGACTGATTATACCAACGGGGTTTAATAATTCACCGGTAAGCAAGATGCTTGTTTCGCCCGATAGTAAAATATTGTACACGCTTACAGCAAGCCATGAAGCAAAATGTTTTGATGTAAACAGTGGAAAGGAGTTGCATACTTATGAAGGCAGCGGTACTGCAACGGAGATGCTCCTATCGCCCAATGGTAAATTATTTGTGTTGCTCGGCAGTACCGCTACGGTCTACGATGCATCATCTTCTTTAATACTGGGGCAGGCCAAATCAATTGGCAGCATGTACTATGGCAGCTTTTATTATGGCAGTTTTCTTGACAATGATAATTTTTGTGCAAGTACCAGTAACGGCCTGCTGTTGTTTAATAAAAAAAACTGGGCCACTCCTTTAAATAAGATTGCACTGAAGGATTATGACCGTGTCGCTGTATCACCGGATGGAAAGTTTTTGGCAATTCAAAAATGGCATGGTGGCGAGCGCAAACTGGATATATGGAACCTTAGTGCAGCCATTACATGGAAATCTATTTTGTTGGGGAAGATCAACCCGCAAAGTTCTGTATCATTGGAGCGTGGCATACGAAATACATTGATTGAGCGTATAGACTTTACGCCTGACAGTAAAACATTACGCTGCATTTTATCGGGCCAGGATGAAAAAGGCAAAGATATTTTTACTGCACAGTTAATTGATCCTAAAACCGGTAAAATATCTGTTGAATATGATGCAGGCACTAACCGCGCCATGTTTATAACAGATGATGGAAAAGTATTGCTGGCAACTTCATCGGGGCTTGAAGTAAGGCAAATAAAAGATAGCAAAAAGGTATGGCAGCAGACTACTTTTTATAAACATCCTTCCGTGTACAATAACCCTTCATACAAAGAGCCGGTATTCTACAACGTTTCAGCACAGGGCAATGATGTTTATTTTTTTACGCAGTCGGGAGAAGTGGCGTGTGCCGGCTTACAGGATGGGCAAATTCAAAAAAAGACAGGTGGTGAAAGTATAAAATACCAGGGAAGCTTTATGGCAGTTTCTGCAGATAAACGGTGGCTCGCAATAAGTACCTCCAATTCGCAGGTTGCCATCTGGGATTTGAAATATGGAAAACTCATTAGTACAATTGGAGATAAAGAAAAGGAAGACCATGTGATAAAATTATCGCTCTCTCACAACGGAGAAAAACTGATGATTGCCAAATACAGGGAATCCATTGAAATTATAGAAACAAAAACCGGTAAATCACTGGCAAAAATTAAGTCGGTCAGCATTGGATTTGCCTGCGATATTTCACCTAGTGGGGATTATATTTTATACGATAACAACGGGTTATCTGTATTTAGAATTGCTGATAGAAAACTTGTACACACCCAGCTAATTAAACTACCCACCATTGGTAAATTCAGCGCTGATGGTAAATATATTTTTTACTACGACAGTAATCTTGTGCGTTTAGAAATGAACACCTGGATTACAAAAAGAATAGCAGGGCAGGCGCTTATTGGCGACATCTCAAATACCAAAGATGGTAACATCATTGCCATAGGCGGGAAGGAAACCGTACGGCTTATAGATACAGACGGAAACTTAATTAAGACAATAAAATACGCACTCGGTTCTTTTTCTTCAAATCCCGAATACAGGATGGTAAAACCTGCATTTTCTAGCAGTGGGAAGAAGATGGCGGCAGGTGATATTTCGGGTGGTGATATAATTGTTTATGATGTACCCACCAGTACACAACAGCTGCTTTTAAAAAATGCGCATATCAGTTCCATTACCGGTATTGAATTTTTGAATGAAAACATCTTTATCAGCGGTTCCGGTGACGAACGTTTTAAACTATGGGGAATTGATGGAAAACTGCGGGGGGAGTTCTTTTTGCTGGAGGATAATGAATGGGTTTTTGCAACTGCCGACGGCAGGTTTGACGGATCAGCAGAAGCAATAAACAAACTATATTATGTTCAGGGGTTTCAAACAATTCCGCTTGATAATCTTTACGAGAAATTTTATATGCCTAACCTGCTTGCAAGGGTATTAGCAAATGATGTAGTGCCTGCGCCCGATGTGGATGTGAATATACTGGCAGCAGCTCCAAAAGTGAAGATGGTTTTTGACATTGCACGTAACCTGGTTGTGGCAGATGATGTGCCAAAGCTTGATTGGACAAACGAAACCATTGCTATAAAGGTGAATGCAGAGTGTACTGAAAATGCTATTGACGAAATTCGTTTATACCTTAATGGCAAATTAATTGATGGCAGCAGCAGGAATCTTGTGGTGGAAGAAGATGGTCAAAAAACATTAAGTAAAACTTTCGTTATTAAACTTGCGCCCGGTATCAATAGTTTTAAAGCTATTGCAATTAATAAGCAACGCACCGAAAGCAAGCCTGATGAAACAGATGTAAATTATATTCCGGCAAAAAACATTGTGATTCCGGGAATAGATAATCCCACACTGCACTTATTTGTTATCGGTATTAACAATTATAAAAACCCAAAGTACAATCTCAATTATGCAAAAGCCGATGCAACATCTTTTAAAGAAGAAATGGAGCAAAACGGTGGCGGCCTTTTCAGTAAAACAAAAGTGTATTTTATTGCGGATGCAGAAGCGATGAAAGTTAATATTGAAAACACGTTTAATAAAATTATATCCGAAGCAAAGCCACAGGATATTTTTATTTTTTATTATGCAGGGCATGGTGTAATGACTGCCGAAGCCAGCAAAGAATTTTACATTGTTCCCTACGATGTAACGCAACTTTATGGTGCCGAAGATGCATTGGCTCAAAAAGGGATTTCTGCAAAAGAGCTACAGGAATTTTCTAAAAAGATACCCGCACAAAAACAGTTGTATATACTTGATGCCTGCCAGAGCGCAGGTGCACTGAATGCTGTGGCTATGAGAGGTGCAGCAGAAGAAAAAGCGATTGCACAGTTGGCAAGAAGCACTGGCACTCATTGGTTAGCTGCAAGTGGCAGCGAGCAGTTTGCAACAGAATTTTCTCAGCTTGGCCATGGCGTATTTACGTATGCGTTGCTGCAGGGATTGGCTGGCGGTGCTGCCAATGGCGATAAACAAATTACCATCAACGAATTAAAAGCATATTTAGAAATTCAGGTACCGGAGCTTTCGCAGAAATATAAAGGGACCGCACAATACCCTGCCAGTTACGGTTTTGGAAATGATTTTCCAGTAGATATTGTGAAGTGATTATTGGTAAGAGGTTACAATCAGTTCCTGGACAGCTAAGGTTTTTTTTCAATGCCGTGCTTTAACCAGCGGTAAAAAAAGAATTATCTTTATTAGTGTTTTTTTATTGGGCAGCCCAATAGTGATTGTAAAAACTTGTTTGAATAAGGTAGGTCGCAGCTCGAAGCTATGTCAATTACTGAGAAACTTACTCCCGCCGGCGGGGGCAATAAAATCCTTGATTAGTTGCTGCATAAAAAGTATTTGTGTAGCATATCACTGATGGTAACATGGTGCTGAATATAAAATACCCTTTAATGGGTATCAGACCAAAGAAACTTAATCTTATTTTAGATTTTCTGTAAGAACGCTGCAGCAGTTAACTATTAAAAATTACCAGTTAATGAAAA
>Ga0209181_10003738_pt1 | contig 23161 bp, 19 predicted proteins | sample MAT05_FD_187208 | JGI IMG/M metagenome (GOLD analysis project Ga0209181, IMG submission 187208) | Freshwater microbial communities from Lake Fryxell liftoff mats and glacier meltwater in Antarctica - MAT-05 (SPAdes) (version 2) | ecosystem: Environmental > Aquatic > Freshwater > Ice > Liftoff...
CGGATGATACCCCGGGAGGTTTAGACGTTTTATCTAAAGACAGAGAGTCCACTGCGCTGCATCGATGCTTGGAGGGTTTAGATGAACAAAAGCGAGCCTGCCAGCCTGCCTGTTATTGGCCTACGTTGATGGATATTCGCAAACACAAATCGCCGAGCATTTGGCTAGCCCATTGGGCACGGTTAAAGCTTGGAAGCGTCGTGGGCTTCAGTCTATAAAGCATTGTTTATAATTAACTTTTCAGATAAAGGTGAGCTGAATATCCTTGCAGGCGAGTATGTGCTGGCTGTGCTGTCGCCAGATGAGCGGGCGGAAATCGAGCAGGAAATGTCGGGTAACGGTGAGCTGGTTACGGCCGTCGGTTTTTGGCGTGATCGCTTTCTTGAAATGGTTCCACTCCCAGCTCCTATCGCGCCTGCTTCTGATTTGTGAATGCGTATTGAGCAAAGCCTTGGGGCCGCAAACAGTAAGGTGCGCTCCACAAACGCGAGACACGCCAAACAGAACCAAGGACTAACCCTCTGGAATAATTTATTCTTTTGGCGAATAAGCGGCTTTGCCAGTCTAGCGGCTACAGTTTTGCTCGCTGTGCGCTTGTTAACGATGTCGCCCACCTCAACAGAGCCTCAATATCTAGCTGTACGGCAAGCGCCCAATAATGATTCCCCTTGGTTGGTGGAGGTTGATGCAAAGGCTGTGCACTTGCGCCCATTGAAGCCGATAGCTGCCACTGCTGAAAAATCGCTCCAGTTTTGGACCAAGCCGGAGGGCGCAAGCGGCCCTACTTCTTTGGGCTTAGTGGCTGCAGACCGACCTACAACAATCCCATTGAATCAATTGCCTGGTTTGGGTCAAAATCAATTGTTTGAAGTTACGCTGGAACCTGAGGCGGGCTCTCCTCTTAATCGACCAACCGGCCCGGTGCTTGCGGTGGGCAAAATTGTGCGCATTTAATGGCCTTCAACGATGCCCGGTCTTAGCTTGAACAATTGATTTTTGTTGTGGGTTTGTTGGCTAGGAAAGAATGGGTATTGAAAGGGTATTGCTATCGCGCTAACCAGTTAGCCTATTCAAGCCCGCCTCTGCATCTTCGTATGTTCCGCAACCGTTCATAATTTCCTGTAAACCACCCCAGGTTTCATTGGCAAGATAAAGAGCGGGGTAGCCTGTTACCCCCATGCTTTTTGCTTTGGCAAATTCGGCGCTAGTTTGTTGTTTGGCGGATTCTTCGGCCCAAAGCGCAATAAGGGTTTCTGCTGGAATGTTGCATGAAGTTGCCACGTCAACCAAGGTTTCGGCTTCAGTGGGTGCTAGTCCTTGTACATAAAATGCATTACAAAGATTTTGCGCAAACTCGATGGCTTTATCCGGCCACTTTTGTTGTACAACGAAAATCGCTCGACAGGCAGGCTCAGAGCGGCTCACCCAGCTCCCTTCTTCCATGAGTGTATAAAAAGCATCTCCGGCTCGTTGGCCTGTGCGGGCATAAACCGCTTCTAGACCACTTCGAAGATAACCGGCCATTTCTCCAATAGGGCGCTCCCGCTCACCAGTAACGAGGCCACCACTCATGATGCGCCATTTGGCTTGGTCACCTAGTTTGCTACGCAGTTTTTTAAGAACAGGATTGAAACCAAAGCACCATCCGCACAGCGGATCGAATGCACAAACAAGATTCAGTGGTTTAGATGTCATTTGCTTAACCTTCTATTAAATGTAGACAGTTTGAGAAATAAATTCATTTACCAGCGCCGTTTTTGTAGTGAGTTTTAACAAATTGTTATTTGTATTCAATTAATTATGCCGGTCTGTTAATTTTAAGCTTGACACGTTAAGCTCTCAACATGCAGTATTTCGGTGTTTGTCCAAGTAAGAACCTAGTAAGAATTTGAAAAATAGAGGCATTTAGGTATTTCAACGTCTCGAAGGTCGAGGCAGGTTGTCCCTTTTGTTATTTTACTGATACGTATGCGGAAAGTTCGCCGCAACGATGATTCTGCCACTAGGGCAGGACTATAGGGGGTTACGATGCAAGGTGTCAGTCGCAGCCGGTGGTCTTTATCACTAAAGATTTGCGGTTTACTGTCCATTTTCCTGATTTGTGTGGCTCGGCTTGCAGTTGCAGGCCCCGTTACCCGTGAGGACTTGTTGGATGTGCAGTTTATTGACGATAAATCAGGGTGGGCCAGTGGTCGATGGGGCTCAGTTATTCATACTCAAGACGGCGGAAAAACTTGGAAAGCGCAAAAAACGGGTGTTGACTACACGCTTGCAGGAATTTATTTTACCGACGCAAATAATGGTTGGGCGGTTGGCGATGGCGGCACCATTATTCACACAGTGGATGGTGGCAAAGTTTGGACCAAACAGAAAAGCCCCGTTAAATTGTTTTTGACTCGCGTACATTTTCGTAACGCACAAGTGGGCTGGGCTGTTGGAGAGCGTACCAACATTCTTCACACGGAAGATGGCGGCGCAACTTGGTCAGTTCAGTTTACCGACGGCGACTTTATCCTGAAATCAATTTCTTTCTCTGACGACAACAATGGTTGGGCGGTCGGCGAATACGGCTATATTTATCGCACCATCGATGCGGGTAAAACTTGGACGCGCCAAGCGGGTCATTTCGGTATGTCTGAAGAAACGGGCGCTATTGATGGGGGTACATTTTTGTTCGATGTCTTTGCTGTAGATGCGCTTAATGCTTGGGCGGTAGGCATAGAAGGCCATGTAATGCGCACACAAGATGGTGGCGTTACGTGGGAAGAACTAAAAACGGGCGCTCCTAAAACCCCCTTTTTTGGCGTAACCGCAACGACAACAGGCACCATTGCGATAGTAGGCAGTGGGGTGATTTTTACCTCTAGTGACAGCGGAGTTACCTGGAAACAAATCAAAGGGGAGCCGACTGTAGCTTACGGTTGGCTTTATAGCGTAGCTAGTCGTCCATCTGGCTTTACAGCGGTGGGTTGGCAGGGCGCTATTTATCAAAGTGATGTTAAAGCAGAAGCTTGGCGGCGGACGACTTATGAATAACAAATCAAATATCAATCCTTTGGATTCTAACTTGACCAGCAAGCCAAGCAGAGTTGACCGCTTATCGCGTTTCCTGACCGATTACCGTCGCACCGTATTGGCCATTTGCGTTATATCGGCTGCAATTTTTGGGTATGGCGCAATTCACATTAAGGGTGAGGTGCTGGTCTGGGAAATGGTGCCATTTAATCATCCATACACTAAGATACAGGGCGAGTTCTTCCCGGTTTTTGGGGGCGGGGGATCTACTGTTATTGTTGCCGTCAAAGTTAAGGACGGTGATATTTTCACTACCGAGCGCCTCACCAAAATCCAAAAAATGACTGAAGAGTTGGAGATGTGGGAGGAAGTTTATCGCCCATTGACTGTCTCCATTGGCAGCCGCTCTACTAAAGTCATTCGAACCAAGAAAAAAGGCGAAATCAGTATCGAGCCAATGATGTGGCCTGATGTGCCGCGTACACCGGAAGCCATGGAGCAGCTCAAGGTGGACTTGTTCTCGAACCCTGCTTACAGCGGTTCCTTAGTGTCGCATGATGGGTCGGCGGCACTGGTGATTACCGAGTTCCGCGAAAACATCTCCTATGAAAAAGTGTTTGAATTAGTACAGGGCTTGTCGAAGAAGTATACGGATAACGATATTTCCGTCCATGCGGTTGGATACCCCATCATGATGGGCTGGATTTACTCGTACAAACCCCAGATATTCACCGTTTTTGGCGTGAGCTTAGCAATTTGTTTAGTTATTCTTTGGCTGATTTTTAGATCACCGGCGGGCATTATTGCGCCAATTGGTTTCAGTTTAGTCTGTACGCTTTTCGGCCTTGGTTTTATTGGTTGGACAGGGATTAACTTTAGTCCGTTGCTTTATGTGCTGGCCTTCTTGGTTGGTGCGCGCATGATTAGTCACTCGGTTCAAATAACGCAACGTTATTTTGAAGAGTATCGGGCATGTAATAACCATGCGGTTGCTGCGTGTTACGAGACCATGCGTAAAACCATGTTGCCGAACATTGCTTGTGTTTTGACCGAAGCGATTGGTTTCTTGGTTTTGTTTATCGCCCAAATTGGTTTGATGATGAACGTGGCGACCATACTAAGTGTGTGGATGACTAGCTTGGCGTTGTGCGGCATTTTGACACCAATTATTTGCAGCTTGTTGCCCATGCGCAAAGCCGATAAAAATCTGAAGGATGGCGTAGTTCAACGTTCTTGGTTGGACCGCTTTTGCGTTAAGTGCTGTGAATTTTCGATTGGTAGTGGTCGTTGGGTAGTGATTGCGGCATGTGCGGGCTTGGTGGCCTTCAGTTTATGGAACATCAGTTCTATCAAGATTGGTGATCCCACACCGGGTACCCCCTTGTTGTTCGAGTCCCATCCCTATAACCAGGATCAGGCCCTAGTGGATAGGTCCTTCGATGCCTCGTCAGATAATCTGATGTTGTTTTATAAGGGGGAGCGTGGTTCGGTTTATGACCCTGAGGTGCTTAAGACGTTTGAGGCATTCGCGCGTCATATGCAAGAAACTTTGCCGGATATCTACAAAACGTCTTCTTCGGTTATAGATTTGGCGAAACTGGTCAACGTTACTTTCCACGATGGCGACATGATGTGGTATCAAACCCCACGTGACGAGGAGTTGTTAACCGCGTTAATGGGCTATGTTCGGGAAAATGCGTCGCGGGGTACTTTGAACCGTTTTATGGATGCTTCGTTGGAACATGCGCAAATCACCATCTTTTTCTCGGACCATACATCTGACAATTTGATGCGCATTAATAAGGCAGCACACGACTTTTTTAAGACACACCCGGTGGAGACCAAAAACGCTCAAGGGGAGAAGAGGGGCGAGTTTGTGCTGGCTGGTGGTCGCGTTGGGATGGAGATTGCCGTCAATGCTGAAATGGAGCGCTCCCACTTCCTGATTGACGCTGCTGTGTTATCGGCTATCCTTCTGCTTTGCTCGATCTACTTCCGTTCATTGCTAGCGGGCGTCATGCTAACGGGCCCGCTCGTTATTGCTAATATGGTGGCGTTTGCTTATATGGCAGTGATGAACGTCGGTCTGTCGATCAACACTCTACCTATTGCCGCAGTGGGCGTGGGCGTGGGTGTGGACTTTGCGCTTTACTTGTATGCCATGCTGCAATGGGAGTTGCCGCGCCATAACAGTTGGCGCGCCGCCCTCATTGAGACAATTCGCACTTCAGGGAAGGGCGTGATTTTCACTGGCTTGACGACGATACTGCCGATTTTGTCTTGGTACTTCATTTCTGACCTTAAGTTCCAGGCACAAATGGGCTTCTTCTTGGCAATGATTATGGCAACTAACGTTGTGCTCGCCATTACACTGCATCCGCTGATGATTTATCTCATCAAACCTAAGTTTTTGGTTAAGCGGACGATGTCACCAGAAGCAGCCAGTCGTTTGACGTAGAGCATGTTGTTTGACAAGATGTTATGCTAGCAAATATAGTTTAAATATAAACGGTTGATTGAATATTGTTTTTTCCATGATGGTTGTAGATTATTTGAGGAGTATGGTTATGTTTAAATTGTCGTATAAGTCGACGATATTGATGTCCGCAGTGATTGCGACCTTCGCACTTCCAGCACACGCCGCACAGTTCAAGGTGGGTGAAAATGGAGAGGCGAGTATCATGGGCTCTATTAGTCAAGGTATGACTTATGGCCTCAATAGCGGATACGACACGCAACATGGCTTGAATTCTTTAATTACGACCGTGCAAGTCGAAGGTTCCTATAAGCCAAACAACGACTTTAAGTTCTATGGCTCCTTGTTAGGCAAAGGTGACTGGATTTATCAAGCCCGTCGCAATGATGATGAAAACTCGTCATGGAAATCACAAGGTTTCAGTCAATCCCGTAAAAACTTGGCTTTTGATGACAAGTATTGGCAAGTGATGCGCGAACTTCACATGACCTGGTCGTCAGGTAACACGTTGGTTCGTGCCGGTAAGCAAATCGTCAAGTGGGGCGAAATGGACGGTAAACAAATTATCGACACCATTAACCCGCTCGACTCCCGTCGCGGCTTCGGCGACTTTGAGTTTGAAACCACTGTTATTCCGACTTGGTTGATCAAAACGGAGTACTACCCAGATGCAAAGCCCGATTGGTTACAGGATTTGGGTATCGAATATGTGTTGAACCCTAATGCCGATTTTATTCCTACTCAGCCTTTGCAGTTTGGCAACAATGAGGGTGGGATTTGGGGGCCCAATTTACCAGGAGGAACAACGGTAAATGGTCTTAGTGTATTTGGAGCGGCGCCTATTTATGTTCCATCTCCGGGGGCGCAAGGGGCTGCAGCTGGAATTTCATCCGCAGCTTCTGCGCAAATCTCAGCGCAAATTATTGCGGGGATTCGAGCCAATGCCCCGCCCTTTGCATGGCCATTCCTTGAGGCGGGTGTTCCCGCACAAGTTGCAGGCATTGTGGCAGGTCTTGGAGGCGTTACTGTGGGTCCCGCGTTGAAAACCCGTCGCGGCTCTGACATCAGTCAAAACATTCAGAAGCCTAGCGGCACTTCAGGTATTGAGCACGCGTTACGTGTAAAAACTAACATTGCCGATACCCTTGTAACCTTAAACTATTTTTACGGACGCGAAAAAGAGTCAGTACAGCGTTACGTTAATGATGATGCGGGCGTAGTTAGGACTTTGGCCAATGATGGCAGTGTGCTTGAACATCACGAAGTAGAGGGTTATTACCCACGCAAACAGTTCGTGGGCTTCACGTTGAGTCGCGATATCACTCCGTTGAAGGCGTCTTTCTTGGGAGGTGTATCTCCTATTTTGCGCCTCGAAAGTTTATATGCGTTTGATAGTACATACAGCGTGAGCCGCACCTCGACGGTGAACCCACTAGTACCTGTGGTGACCACTTTCGAAAAGAGCGACAAATGGAGCACGGGCGTAGGCTTGGACTGGAAGATTAAGGTTCCTTTCCTGAACCCTAAAAACGGTATTCAAATATCCCCACAGCTGTTCATGGATCGTTACATGCAACTGCCAACAGATGCATTTCTGGTCCTGAATCCGGGTGGGCAAGCGACGGAACGTAACAACTACAGCGCCTCACTGCGCATCACTACGTCATACATGAATAACAAACTCACGCCACTGATTTTCGTTTTTCGTGACATAAATAACCGTGCCAACTGGACCAACCTAGAGCTGGCTTACGAGCCTAACGACACAATGCGCTTCAAAGTTGGCGGTAATTTCTTCCAAGGCTCTGAAGTAGGACAAGGCTTCCAGTTGTTTGCAAACAAAGATCAGTTCTACGCAAACGCCGCTTACAAGTTTTAATTAAAGCGGATTACATATTAATTAGGAGATTGGTTGCATGAAAACCGTATTAAAGAACGCCGGCTGGGTGCTTACCTCCCTTGCTGTAATGAGTGCAGTAGCGCCGCTGGCAACAGCAGCCGACACCAAGGTAAGTTTAAGTTTTGCTGAATTGGAAAAGCGTAAGAAGATATACGACGACCCCACCCCAATAGTCAAATCTTTACCTATTGCTGATGTAGTAAAGCCAGAAGCAGTTGCCAAGCTGACCTTTGATATTGAAGCAATGAAAAAAGCTTGGGCAGAAGTTGTCGGTTTTAAATCGCCCGATGTTGTAGGAAAAATTTCACCAGAAATAAAACCAGGCACATATACATTTCAGGACAGAGATCGCTTGCCCTTTAAAGCACTGATGATTCCGGATGATTACAACCGGTTTCGTGCTGGTGCGGTACCTCACGCTGGCAACTTCGCCAAAATCACCGTAGTACCAACACGGCAATATTACTGGGCTCTGCCTATTGCTAAGGCTACCAAAGCTAATGCGGGTAAGGCCAAGCAAGATGCTAAAGGTTATATGGCCGATGAGACTTATGTGAGTGGCTACCCATTCCCACAGCCATCAGGCCCTAATAAAGCCATGCAGATCATGTACAACTGGGAAAAGCGCTACTCCTTGTCGGACAACTACACTTTGTACGCCCGTATTTTTGCTTTCAACAAATCGCTTGAAAAGGATTTTGAAGGCTTAAACATGAACCAGTATTTGCGTCTTCAAGGCCGTGCTTTGCAAGAACCTTTGGGTTGGTACGATTCGCGCGCCAAGTCAAACAACGAAGCCTTTGCAAATATCAGCGTCGCTGTGGCACCGCGTGACTTATATGGCAACGTAGTGTCTTTGCAAACTTACGCAAATCCAGAAAAAAACAGCCAGTTCATGATCTACATTTCTGGCTTGCGTCGCGCACGGAAATTATCGGGTTCGGATACTCAGGATGCATTGGCCGGACAAGACTTAATATACGAAGATGGCGACGGCTTCAATCAGAAAATTTCTCAAACCCGCTATCCGTACAAGTATGAATTGCTTGAAGAGCGCGAATATTTAGTGCCCGGCTATACGCTTGATGGCAGCACAACCATGAGCAAAGACAAGAAAGAATTCGTGAACTTTGAATTTGAACGTCGTCCTGTTTATGTTGTGAAACTGACCTCGCTTGATACTAACTTCGTGTACAGCAGCCGGAAACTTTATTTCGATAAAGAAACGTTCCAGTTACTAGCCACAGAAAACTACGATCAAAAGGGTCGCTTGTATCGTACCGCAAGCACCACAAGCGCTTTCTATCCTGACATGGGGATGTTGGTGTTAAGTGATTTCCTTGGGAAAGATCATATTGATGCCCACAGCACTTATATAAAAGGTTTTGCTGTGCCAGCCCCCCAATTGACGCGCGACGATTTTAGTTTGCAAAGCATGTCTAAGCACGGAAAATAAATAAAGCATAGCTGACAATGTGTCAGCTATGCGAGTGGAAAGCCTGATGTTTATTGGCTTTCCACTGTTTGCTTAAAGGCTTGATTCTGAGTTTCTTAAAAAGTAAAACTTGCAGTGGTGAAAATAAATGGGGAACTGCGTGTTGTTGCGCAGTGTCAAATCGATCAGCATGCGGATAGAAACTCGCTAATGTTGAAATGCAATGTGGAATTTAGACATCCCTTAGTAATGTAGTTAACCGTAGTTTTTATTAATTATAGGAGTTGTAATGAAGAAAATAAGTTTTGTATTGGGTGCAGCCATGTTGGCGGGTGTTGTTACTCAAGCTAGCGCGGAAACAATGGTACTTCGTGAAGTTAGCATGCGCACTTACTCATCCACTTTGCATGACGATAAAGATCACCCCGTAATGCAAATCGACAACCTAAACAAGCCAACATCAATTGGTGTGGGTCGTGGTGCGGGCGGTTTTGTTTTCTTAAACAACAAAGTGTCTGATTGGAAGACCGGCAAAGATTTAGGAATGATGCGCGGCATGTGTTTTGCAGTGGATCATGGCGACAATGGCGTGTTCAAAGGGGACTTCGGCGCAGAACATATTGGTCAAGGCGGCCCATATCAAGCAGCTTGCCAAATGACTTATATTTTGGGTGACGCAAAAAACCAAATTAATGCAAATGGCAATATCAATCTTACAGCCCTTGAGCAAGACCAACCACTCACTATTGCCATTAATGGCGGTACGGGTAAATATGAAGGTATTCGTGGTGTGGTGACGTTGGTTCAAGATCCTCCTGGCCAACCTATTACTTACAAAGTTGTTATCAAGTACAAGAAGTAGTATTTCAAAGATTAAACAACCCGGCCCACACTAATATAGTGAGCCGGGTTGTTTTCGTTTAAAGGGAAGAAAATGAATAAATATACAAAATTCACTGCGCTAGCAATGTTGTTATTATCAAACACTGTGCTCGCTAATGACTTGCCGAAACATGAGTTACAGCCAGTCAAACTGACAGCAGCTGAAGAAAAAGTACAGGCCTGTGGGGCATGTCACGGAGGTGACGTTAGTATGAATCCATTGTGGCCAAATTTAGCCGGCCAACGTAAACCATACCTTATCAAGCAGCTTAAAGATTTTCGTGCTGGCAAGCGGAAAGACCCTGTAATGGGCCCAATGGCGAAACCCCTCACGGATAAAGACATTGAAGAAATGGCTACCTATTACAGCAATTTGAAACCGCAAGTAGCTGTGGTTGCAACACCAACACCAACACCTGCACCTGCACCTGCACCTGCACCAGCGGCAGCAGTAGAACCCGCAACCAAGCAATACTGAGGTTGAGTAGGGACCCATGCCAAGCATAGATGACATAAGTTGGGCGGGTAATAGTCGGGCCATGTACGACAAAATCGTCTCAACTGCCCCTGTATTTATGCAAGGCAAGGTACGTAGCAAGTTTCTGGAATGGACCGAGAAAAAGAATCTCTCGGCCATTACAGAAGCCCTTCTTGAAGCGCACATCACAGAGACAATCCCATTTGCTTTTCGTGGCATGGTGTTGGCACAATTGGCCAGCCTAAAGTCTGTGCCAACTGAAGACACGGTTTCCACGTCGGATGTAACTACAAACAAGGGCGCGAACACATCGCCGTTTGGTACGTTCGGGATGAGTCTGCCTAGCCTACCTGCTGAGCTTGTGCGTTTCCCCGCCGAAGGCACTTTGTTCTTACACGGCTTATTTTGGCAGCCAAGTAAGCGCATTCAGACGGCTGTTGTTTATGTCCCAGGCTTTGGTAGTGGGTTTGTTGGTCCTAATGATGTAACTAGCTTTGCTACAAGCATCATGGAGGCGGGTTACCCAGTATTGGCCATGAACATGCGCGGTGTTTCCCCAACAGGCATGGTCTACACCCGTTTCGAAGATTGCCTTGAAGACATTGATGGCGCTTTAGGTTTCCTACGCAGCCGTGGCTACACAAAATTCGTTTTAGTGGGAGACAGTTTGGGCGGATGCCGCGTGGCCTACTATCTGGCAAACCGTAAAACAGTTGAAGTACCTGCCGTAGTTATTATGGGCGGCATCCTTTCACCCTACCAAGAAGCTATGTTGCGTTGGAATGATGCAGAGCGCGCTGAATATGAGACGTTCTTAGACCATGCCAAGGCGTTGGTAGCGGCCGGCAAAGGCAGTGAAGTTGTTACCTATGCATGGGGTTCCGGCCGCCCACTAAGTTTATCGGCCGACACTTTAGTGAATACTTTTAGCGCTGAAGGCAACACTGACATTCTTAAGAACATTAAGGCGATCACCACGCCAGTTTTAGTTTTACACGGTAGTCAAGATTCTGTTTCTTTACCCGAAAACGGCCGCCAGATTTACGAAGCGCTGACGGAAGCGAAAAGCCGTGAAATGATAATGGTCGAAGCCGACCACTTTTTCATCGGCGAAGAAGATGCGCGCGCCTATGGAGAACCGCTCGGCAAGTGGTTAGCCGAAACCCTGCATTAGCCCATCAGGTTTCTAGCGTCCACAAAACGTCGGTAATAGATGAAATCCATCTCAGCAGCCGTTGCGCCCAAACGCGTTGCTGCTCCTGAAACTTGGCCTCGATGATGTGCCATGTGAAACATCAGATGAGTCAGCATATCGCGCACAGTGTTACTTCGTTCGCCGCCTTCTATGCTTTGATAAGTCACCTCTTCATCAAAACAAGAGTCCGTTTGAATATTCAGCCAAGCTTGTAACTCAAGCATCTCAACACGCAAAGCACTTTTCAACTCGCCCCAGTTGGGATGATGCAACTTAAAAAAATCGGGCGTAATTTCTTGCCCTAGCAGTCGGGCGCGCCATTGTTTTGCGACTAACAAAATGTGATCCATCGTGTGATGAATCGTGTCGAAATACAAACCTTGAGATGATGCCAACGCGACTGCGTCCAGGTGCTCCAGACTCTCGAAGAGCACCTCATTCGCCCAATAGTGGTAGGCGGTTTGTTCAACAAAATAGTCCTTCCAGCTTACTGTTCTTTTCATACTATTCCGCATGGGGCGTAATCAAACGAGCATTGAATGTAACGAACTTTACTTCAGGAGCACTGTTTTTCTGTGAGAAAATGAAGCCAACTAATCGCAATATTTGCTATCGACCGGAGCATAGCCATGCGCGCCATTACGCGTTTACTTTTAACTTTAACTTTGTCTGCCTTAAGTAGCAGCGTTGTTTTAGCGACAACAATAGACGACATTAGCAAGACAGAGCGCAGCAAAGGGCTGAAGGAAGCACTAACTCAAGGGGCAAATGCAGCGGTTAAAAGGCTAGGTAAAACCGATGGTTTTTTAGGTAACCCAAAAGTAAAAATCCCTCTGCCAGCAAACCTACAGAAAATAGAAAAACTCTTACGTAACTTTGGTATGGGCAAGCAAGCTGACGAGTTAGTTGTAACAATGAATCGTGCCGCCGAATCAGCGGTACAAGAAGCCAAACCACTCTTGGTCGACGCAGTAAAAAAAATGTCTGTGCAAGACGCCAAGTCAATTCTGATGGGTAGTGACGATGCGGCCACCCAATACTTTAAACGCACCACCTCCGCCTCACTTACCCAGAAATTTCTCCCTGTAGTAAAAAAGGCGACCGCCAAAGTTGAGTTGGCTGGCAAATATAATCACTTTGCAGAACAAGCGCAGAAATATCATCTGATTGATGAAAGCCAGGCTACCTTCGAAAAGTACATCACGCAAAAAACGCTCGATGGCTTGTATCTGATGATCGCCGAAGAAGAGCGTGCCATTCGTAAAGACCCATTAGGCCAAGGTAGCAACATTTTGCGCAAGGTGTTCGGTTCCTTAGCGAACTAGCCACCTATTCAAAAAAGCTTTAAAAGCACTTAAGCACTCAAAAGTAACGGCTATCCCATTCAGAAGTACCCTCTTTTTTTTCGTTTAGATGACTCCCACACTCAACGCCCCACAACGAGAAGCAATCCGATATCTCGACGGCCCCCTACTGGTCTTGGCCGGTGCCGGTTCGGGCAAGACGCGTGTCATTACGCAAAAGATCGCCTATCTCATTGAAGAATGCGGCATAGAAGCCAAGCACATTGCTGCCATCACCTTCACCAACAAATCCGCCAAAGAAATGCGAGAGCGCGCCAGCAAACTGCTTGCCGGCAAATCGCTCACCGCTCTGAATGTGTCGACCTTTCACGCCCTCGGCGCACGAATTTTGCGGCTTGAATCTAAGCTCCTCGGTCTCAAGCCGCAGTTTTCTATTTTCGATTCAGCGGATAGCGCCAGCATCATTGCCGACTTAGCTAAAGACGCCGACAAAGGCCGCGTAAAGCTTCTGCAATGGCGAATCTCTGGCTGGAAAAGCGCGCTCGTCGAGCCGGAACAAGCACTCACATTGGCGGCTGATGAATTAGAGTTTGAAGCAGCGCGAATTTATGGCGACTACGAAAAGTCGCTCAAAGCCTATCAAGCCGTCGATTTCGACGACCTCTTAAGACAACCTGTACGTCTATTCGAGCGCGAACCCGAAGCGCTAACGCGCTGGCAAGGCAAGTTGCGGTATTTCCTCGTCGATGAATACCAAGACACCAATCGCACGCAATACACCTTGCTGCGCCAGTTGGTCGGCCCGCGAGCGGCCTTTACGGCGGTGGGTGATGACGACCAAGCCATTTACGCGTGGCGTGGGGCGGATGTGGAGAATTTGCGTACGCTGCAAACCGATTACCCGCAGCTCAAAGTCATCAAGCTCGAACAAAATTACCGATCCACCACGCGCATCCTTAAAGCTGCCAACGCCCTCATTAACAACAACACCAAGCTGTTTGAAAAGCGCTTGTGGTCGGAGCACGGCCAAGGTGATCCGGTACAAGTCACCGTCTCACGAGATAGCGACGCAGAGGCTGAGCAAGTCGTCATGAAGCTCGTGGCGCATCGTTTTGAACATCGCGGGAAGTGGGGCGATTACGCCATTTTGTATCGCGGCAATCACCAAGCGCGCGCGTTTGAGCAGCAATTGCGCAACCAGAAAATTGCCTATGCCCTCTCCGGCGGCCAGTCATTTTTCGAGCGAGCCGAAATCAAAGACCTCATTGCCTACCTGCGCTTGATCTCCAATGCGGACGATGATCCGGCCTTCATTCGCGCCGTCACCACCCCTCGCAGAGGCATAGGCAGCGCCACTCTTGAGGCATTAGGCAACTACGCCGGGCAGCGCCAATTATCACTTTTCGCCGCCCTGTTCGAAGCAGGTGCGGCTAGCCATCTCAACCCAAAGCAACTCGATTCCGTGCTCGAGTTTGGCCATTACATCAATAAAATGGAATGGCGCGCCCAACGCGAACCCGCCGGACAAATTTTAGAAGACCTGCTGCTCGCGATCGATTACGAAGTGTGGCTGTTTGATACGTTCGACACCCGAGAAGCAGAAACCAAATGGGCGAATGTGCGAGATTTCGTGGACTGGTTATCGAAAAAAGGCGAAGAAGATAACAAGAATCTCGCTGAATTAACGCAAACCGTCACGCTAATTTCCATGCTCGACAAGTCCGAAGAAAACATCGACCAAGTGCAACTGGCTACGCTGCATGCGGCCAAGGGCCTAGAGTTCAAACACGTATTCTTGGTCGGCATTGAAGAAGGCATATTGCCGCATCGCGAATCCACTGATCCGGCCAGTATTGAAGAAGAACGACGGCTCATGTACGTCGGCATTACGCGTGCCGAGCGCAGCCTGCATGTAAGTTACTGCGAGAAACGTAAATCAGGAAAAGAATGGCGAGAATGCGAAGCGAGCCGCTTCATCGCCGAAATGGGCGACGACTTAAAAATGTCAGGTCGAGGCCAAGATGAACCCGTAGATCGCGCGTCCGGCTCCGCGCGCTTAGCGCAAATGCGCGCGATGTTTGCAAAACAACCTGACTAAATAACTCAAAAACAACCAAACAGTCCCAAAGCACCCACAAATAAACAGGGCTGGAAGCCGCGTCCTGCTTGGCTTCCAGCCCTGCTTACTGCAACAAACGAAAGGGGTTCTTGCTAACTATTTAAAGTTAGCGCCCGACTTGTTCGCAAGATAAGCCACCACGCGAGCGAACTCCTCATCAGAAACTGAGGCCCCACCCTTAGGAGGCATAGCACCCTTACCCTTAATGGCAGATTTTGTTAGCTTATCTAAACCACCACTGATACGGCCAGCCCAAGCCGATTTATCACCGGTCTTAGGCGCACCCGCAGCGCCGCTATCATGGCAGGCGGAACAAGCCGTCTTGTAGGTTTCTTCTGGGGATACTGCGGCTATCGGACCGCCGCTTCCAGCCACTTCATTATTGCCCACTTTTTGGATACGCTCTTGTACCGCTTCTGGAGAGGATTCTTGACCCGTATATCCCATAGTAACTAGCTGTGAGAGCAAGAGCGCCAAAGCCAGTGGGACAAACAGCCCGAGTAGACAGGCGATGATGAGGTGTTTCGGCGTTTTTATGAGACCGCCTTCGTCGTCGTGATGCTCAGCCATTTTCGTTTCCTTGAATACAGGTAAAAGGTAAAGCGCGAATTATAGACCAACTTATCACCTAAGTTAGGCTTGTCTAAGTAAGCGCACCCGAACGCTCTTGAATAGACGCTCAACACGAAAAAAGCTATGCTTCGCCCCTCAGCCGCCACATCACGCGCCCGTAGCTCAGCTGGATAGAGTACTGCCCTCCGAAGGCAGGGGTCGGACGTTCGAATCGTCTCGGGCGCGCCACTTTGTTGTTTTGGATTACACCTTTTAGCGCTGTTAATGAGGTGAATTTGTGGCAAAGTAATTACATAGAAGTGCTCTATGCGGGCTTGCAGTGAAAAGCGATTTACAGAGGCTGACTTTGAATCGGTACTCAATTTCGGGCGCCTTTATGCGGTGACAGAATCTGGTTGTGGTATGGGAAAATTGATACATAATTAAGCGTTTTTAAGTTTCAGCGTGAGGCGGAATATCATGGATAAGACTCATACAGCTATGGAATGCAGGTTTTGCTCTTATATGCAAAACAAGTCGGGTCCGCTCGAAATTGATAGTCCGTGGGCTTCAAACGAAAATTTTTCTGCATTTGTATCCTTGGGCGCATTAACTCAAGGTTGGACGCTGGTTTTGCCGCACCACCACACCCTCAACATGGCTAACGAATATGCGCATCCTGATTTTGGGAACTTTGTTACCCAAGTAGCAGCGGTTGTTGAAAAGCAGTATGGACCTATAGCCGTCTTTGAACATGGTACCCAAGCCGCTACTTCAATAACGGGCTGCGGAACCGGACATGCCCATCTACACATTGTTCCCCTCAACTTTTCGCTTTGCGAGGCGGTTATTCAGTATGACCCCGATTTCCCTTGGATTCGATGTAAAGTCTGTGATATCGAGCGTGCCGTAGCTGGGCAAGAGTATCTATTTGCGGCCGATCGGTTCAATGGGGAATTTACAGAAGGCCTGCTCTGCATCCTCAAGGAACCTACGTCACAGTTCTTCCGCCGAGTGATCGCAACACGACTTGGTCTGCCCGAGCTCTATGACTACAAGCGATTCCAGATGCTAGATATAGCAACGGCTTCGTACAGAACTTTGAAAGGCTCTGTGTCTGCAGGCCAGCTTGCCCAGGTTGCGTAAATATGACAGCGCCTATTGTTGCAGACGCCGCGATCACTGACGCTGTTACGGCGCCATTAAATGCTGACGCCCTTAATACTGACGGGCGTGCTCCTTACGAATGGAAGTCCAAGTGGGAAGTGGAAGCTAGAAAGCACATCAATTTGGAGTCGTTTTTCCTCGGCGTCATTTTCTTCGCGACGCTTGGATTGATCTACCTAACGTGGTCGGGACGATTTTTTACTTGGCTCAGTGACCCCTCTTGCTGCAATCAAGCCACCTTCACAAGGTATATGTACTTCTACTTAGGAGGGCAGCTCGGCGGCATCCTCTTTGGCATTAAGTACATGTACAAAGTGGTCTCAAGAGGATACTGGCACGAAGATCGGCGACTGTGGCGTATCTTCTCCCCATTTCTTTCTGGCGGCTTAGCGTTCATAGTGGGGGCTCTTATTGACTCTGGCATGATCGGGTTAGCCATTACACACAGATCGGGTTCTAGCTATTTGGCATTTGGTTTCATCACGGGATATTTCGCCGATAGTGCATTGGCAAAGATGCAGGAAATTGCCAATACCATCTTTGGTGCCCCTGGAAGCCGAGATAAGAAGACCAACTAATATATAGCTCCTTTTAGATGACCAGAGCGGCCCCAACTCGCCGGACTGAGAGGCCCCTAAGCCCTGATGTTGGGGTCGGGCTTGTAAAGGGCGCTTCGTATATATATCTGGCTGCTCCAGCTGTAAATCCCGAAACAGTAGGCCTTAAGGCTTGGGGTTTAGCCAGCATTCCACAAGCCTGGACAAAGCCATACTTTGTTGTTTCAGGCGATGCAGAGCCTAGCGCGGAGGCGTTGAAACAGGCCCTTTCAAGCACGGGCTTGGAAAGTGCGTCGGAACTTTTCGTGCGTTCCAGCGGTGCTAAGGAGTCAATAGAAGCACGTGGGTCGTTAATCTCTAAAGCATGCCGAGCCGAACAATTACTGAACACGCTAGCAGAACTCCGCCGATCTCCATTTGTTACCAGTGCAACCAGCGCAGTTCATTGGGTCGTTCAAGAACACATAATAGTCGACACAAAAGGCCACTTATCGAATGAACGACGGGTTGCTCATGATAAACGAGATTGGGTGGCCGAAACGGAAGCCTCTTTTGGCCGGTCAGGCGAGTGCCATCGCATACCTATTCGTCCTTGGCGCGACAATAGAGAGCCCCCGCAAAACAACCTGTTAAAGTGTGAATATCACGCTGCGTGTATAGACCGGCTAAAGGAAGTGGCACGATGGGCATATGAACGGCTTATTCGTGTTCATTTCGAATGGGTTTGGGATGGTCGGACGGTTTACGTCGTGCAAGCTGATGAATATGGGATAAAAAATGGCGGCGTTGATCCCAGGACGCTCGTGAAGCTCCCGAACCTTGCCATTTCGGGTGACACGGAGCTGAAAGCGTTTCGCCTAGCCAACAGCAATGACTTTTCGATTTATCGAAAGCTGGGTAACGCAAAGCTCTACCAAGACCTTGGATACACCATGGTTCCTTTCTACGTTTTAGACCATCCAGAGGAGCTGAAGGCACTGCTAGAGGATGGTAAGTGTAGCGATGCTCTGCTTGCCGACCTGGAGTTACTGACAAAACGGCCTTTAGTGATACGTACAGACGGCTCCGATATTCCGGAAGCTCGTCGGACAATGCTGCCCCGAAGTGACGAGCTGCGCTCTAAGCCTGTTGCGACAAAGTGGTTGCTGGACAAATTTAGACCCCCAATAGTTAAACCCGGTGAAGACGGCACGTCGCTTTCTCAATATAAACTTTGCCTTATTGCTCACCACTTTGTTCCTGCAGTGGCTTCTGCATGGTGCCAAGCACGACCAGATAACCGTCGAGTACGAATCGAATCTTTATGGGGAATTCCGGAGGGACTTTATTGGTATGGATATGACGCTTTTGACATTGACACTAAAAATGTTTCCATTAGTGCAGATGCCATCGTGCCCAAAGAAATGGTGAGGAGAGAGCGTGTTCGTTACAAAGAGCATTTCATTGCCCCAGACAACTCAGGCGCGTGGATTGTTCACAAAACCGCTTCAGGGCCTGATTGGAGTCGTAGTATTAAACACGCGAAATGGATTGACGAAATCGCATGGACATCGCGTCGAATTGCAAAGGCGAGAGGAGAACCTGTTGTCGTAATGTGGCTCATCGATATTCCGAGTCCCGTGTCAGAACATCAGGTACTACCTTGGTTTCACGACAAGTGGCACCTAAGCGGGATACTTAACAAGGCGGCGCCACGAAAGAAAAACCAATCATCTTCGGATTTTCTTCTTAAGACTCGCCAAGACTGGCTTAGGCTCCAAAAGGCTCTAAAGGCAGGGGAAGCTATCTCGCGCGTCGTAGTCCATCCTACCGAGCCAGAATTGGTTCGAGACCAAGATTTTGCAATTGAGCTTGCTGATTTTGGAAAGAAGTATCGATTTGTTATCGAGCTCGCTGGGGGCATTCTCTCGCATGCGTACTATATGCTTGCAAAGGCGGGATGTGACGTCGAGTGTGTTGACCTCGATGATTATGCGACTGGAGACGATGAACTTAGTTTTAATAAACTAGTAAGAGACCGGATTCCAGAGAGCATCGCCGCGAAAGGAGAAAACGTTCTTCTGCTGCAGTTGCAGGGGGAGGCGCTTATTGCTGCGCTTCGTCGGAAGTTAGTAGAAGAAGCAATGGAAGTCTTGGATGCCAAGAACAATGACCAAATCGCCGAAGAGTTGGCGGATGTGCGTGAAGTCATACATGCACTAATGAAGTACTTAGAGATTCCAGAATCTAAAGTAGAGCGGTTACGCAAAAAGAAGGCGACTGACCGAGGGAAGTTTGACAAAGCATTAATGCTGGCGAGGACAGCAATGAATTCGCCTTTATCGATGCCAGACTTTGAGTCAGAAGAATTGTTGAAAGGGGAACCTCAAAAGGTATCCAAGATAATTTCCAGAATTGTCGAAATGCCTATGTCAGGTGAGGACTTGCACAGCGATAAGCGCGTTTCAGCAACGGGGAGTGTCGAGCGATTTTTCACAACGCAGCTACCCGCGCATGCTGATGGCTTGAACCCACTTCAAGCCACGTTTTTCCTAGAAACTCCCGCAGGGAAAACCTACGAAATGCAATTTGAGATTGAGGCGGATCGCACGGGGGCAGATATTCACCTAAAAATGAAGCTGACTCATGCGCCTACCCAGCTAACACTAGACTTAGATTCCACTAGTTAAGCCTCTGCCAACAGAGATGGTTTGGTTTTTAAGCCTGGACTAATAAAAACGATTTCCCTACCTTTCCGCTCTGTGCTTGCGCTGTATCTGAGCACATAAGATTTTGGACGGCTACTCTTATACAATTTCCTAATCTCAGGAACATCGTCATAGGAAACGATCCAAGGGCGATCTAGTTCATTTAAAACTTGCGTTGCCACGTCCCCATGATCATTTGGTTTATATGCGTTCATGTAGAGTTCTTGACCTTTTACAAAGTATGGTGGGTCTAAGTAAAACAGGCTTTTCTTTGGGAGCTCTTGACCCCTGCGAGAAAGGAAAGTTATCGCATCAAATTTGGTCACATGAATCCTCGACTTGTACTGACCAATTTTCTTGATCCGATCTATCAAATTGCTTTTTGTGAAACGGGCGTCTATTTTCCACTTACCCGTTTGTTGCTTTCCACCAATGACTCCTGCCATTAGAATTCCACTCCGATTTGTCCGGTTTAGGAAAAATGTGGAAAACCCCAAATCGATAATAGAGGCGTTGCGTTTGTTTTGTTGAACGGCCTTCTGCTCATACCAAGTATCCATATCAACTTTGGTCGCTTGGATACGGTCTATAAGTTCATCACCGCACTCGATGACTGCTTTCCAAAAAGCGTAAATCGACCTATCCAGATCGTTCAAATGAATGTCAGATACTTGGTCGTTGTATAAAAGAGAAATTGCCAAGCTAGCGCCACCGGCATATGGCTCTGCGTAATGTCCATTACGCAGACCATTATCAGCCAAAAGAGCTGTCAAAAACTTTTCGAGGCGCCATTTGGCACCCGGGTATCTCAAAGGGCTTACCGCATACATAGGTTTATTTATTTAAAATTCTAGACATGAAGTTTAACGCATTCGCCCTACCTGAGCTTTGTTGCCACATATGCCGACCCGGGGTGTACACCGATTGAACATCCAGAGGCTTTCTGCACATTAAGCCAGCTTATTGGGGAATATTCGACAACTTCTTTGTTAAAAGCCTCGTAGCTTACGCGGCGTAAGTCGTGCAATCGGAAGTTGGCAAAAAGGTACTCTTTATGGGTCATACTGTCAGAGTTTGCGCAGTGCGGGAAATGCTCGAAATTAAGCACGGCTCACGAAGGAGCTCATGCGAAACATTGTCATAGCTTATTTTAAGTTCTTGCTGAATGCTCTTAGTTTTGCCCTCCGAAGATAGAAGTTAGGTCGTCACGGGTGCGCCAGTCCTCTTAGGATTCGGCGACGTATTTGGCTTTTACGCCCGTCTTTGACCCGCAATCCCCGTTCCAGCTTAAACTCCGCCTTATGTATCCGCGCATATTGCTTCTGGCCACGGCAACACTCGTTTTTACAGCCAACTTGGCTTCGGCAGGGTATTTCCCCGTGCCTTGGAAAAATGCAGACCAAATTAAGCCAGCGGAAGATAAGCCAGCGGAAATTAAGCCAGGTGAAATTAAGCCAACCGAAAGGCACGTTGAAAACATAGAGGCGCCTATAGAAACCGTTACCGAAAAAGCCAGCGAGTTGGTTGCACCCCCGTCGGTAACAACACCCATCATCCGCTCACCCGAACAAGAAATCGCTGCGCTGCGCCCTATGCTGATAGGCAAGCGCTACCTAGATCAATCTCGCCAACGCTTGGCGGTGCAGTTGGCGCGCATGAGCCGCAGCCTTGGCCATACTGATGCTTGGATTGAGGACAACGCGCTGGTGGAGGGTGATTTCGTCGCGGACGTTCAGCTTATTTATACGCTGGAATTTCCTGAGGGAGCGCAACTCGTTTCACACGGCATGATGAAATCTTGGGGCATGGATGCTGAACGCTTGCATCAACGCGCGATGGCGAATCTTGAGTCTGTTGCGCAAGGCGAGATGAAAATTAAGCCGGTTGGGAAGCTGCCTTGGTTGTATGTCTTGGATGTCGCTGACGGTTATGCGGCAAGTCGCAGTCTGCTGCATTGGCGATGGGGCGCGCTAACCTTGCAATTGGGCGAAGTGTTGATTCTTGGTATGCCTACGTCCGATGTAGTGGTTTTTACCGCTTCGCTCGACCCTGAAAAACTGGCTCAGTTGCGCGATACGGTGGAGACGGTAGAGCGCCACCAAGGGCGGCCGATTACGCGCAAGTTGTTTCAATGGACGCCGCAGGGCTGGATTGAGTTTAAAGACGCGGATGTAGAGATGAATGCTCAACTGGAACAACCCGCTTCCTCCCCCGCTGCCCCTGACTCCCTCTTCTCGATTTTCAGCTCCTTGTTCAGCCCAGCCCCGACTAAAACCGTCAACACAGACTAAACAAAGCACTTTGTAAGCAATTTTTACACGCGCAAAGTAAGGTGCTGACACAGTTACAAGGCAAACCACTGGCCCGCAATTTCCGACCGCTCAATATTTATTTCACACTCTGTGATTTAGTACCTCAACCTTTTTGCCTCTATGTCGTTAGTCTAGGTGACGTCCCGATACTCGTGACGCTTTTTCGAGGAGGTCATCATGCTAATCATGACTGAGATGGAAACAGGAATCATGGACAAAAAACTCATCGAGCCAGATGAAGACGAGCTGAGTGGCAAGTGCTATTTTGCAGGCCATAAAGATGAGTACGGCGAAGAATACGGCGATGAAGTGTTGTCCGCCGGTTGGTTGCCCCAGCCCGATTCCGCTCTGATGCCTAGCCTCGCACTGGGTTTGCAAGTAGCTTCGCCGCTGGAAGCAAAGCTGCGCAAACAGACTGAAGATGCCGAAGCATTTATGCGCGCTGTCTATCTCAGTCAAGAGTAGTTGGCTTGAATTTAGAGGTGGCGTAGGCGGTAAGCAGTCTTGGTTAAACCCGGTTTAATATCCGGGTTTGCCGGGAGGGGGATAGGGATAGGGATAGGGATGCGGACGCGAAAACGAACGACAAAAAAAGACGACAAAACGGTCGTCTTTTTTATTTGTAGAAGCACTCCTGCTCCATTGTTCCGCTTACAGTCTTTCGCTGCGATCCCCGTTTAAAAAGCCGACAAGCAGTTCATCAACCCCTTTACCCATCGCAATCACCTTAAACAGCTCGCCCATTTCTGCGGGGCTAATCAGCTTTTGTGCGGCCGCTGCCAGTTGTAGGTAAGCCGGATCCTCGGGCGAATGCTGCGACAGCGTGTGAGTAAGCCCGCAATTCAGCAGAAACTGGGCTTGGCTGGTGTAGCCGAGCAAACTTAATCCTGCGTCGTGTCCCGCCTCAATAAGGGCCGTGAAATCCACATGGGCTGTGATGTCGTTCAACCCCGGTAACCACAAAGGGTCGCTATGAGCGTGATGACGGTAGTGGCACATCAATGTGCCTTCTGATCGCTGGGGATGGTAATACTCGCGTTGTGGAAAGCCATAATCAATCAGAAGCAGCGCGCCACTTTGGA
>Ga0209181_10003739_pt1 | contig 23160 bp, 18 predicted proteins | sample MAT05_FD_187208 | JGI IMG/M metagenome (GOLD analysis project Ga0209181, IMG submission 187208) | Freshwater microbial communities from Lake Fryxell liftoff mats and glacier meltwater in Antarctica - MAT-05 (SPAdes) (version 2) | ecosystem: Environmental > Aquatic > Freshwater > Ice > Liftoff...
GGTCGCCTGGCACCAACAGGCCAGTAACTGACTGAATGGTGGTATAGGTTCTGGTTGGGCCTACGTTGTACGTGGTTGCTTTGGCTACAGAACACATCAGTGTCATCAGCAGCATACAAAAGAGAAGGATGGGTGATTTTCTAGTCATGATTTGGAATGAATTTTAAATGATTTAAAATAAAATGATCTTCATACTATCTATTAGAGCGGGGAGTTTTTAAAATCTCATCATTGTTTAAAAAATATTTTTTATTTTTTTTGATGAGATTTGAATAAAACTATTATCCTTTGTTAATAACCATTTGAAGTTAAAAAAATGATCAATGAAGATGAGGAAATGATGTTGGCTGCTTTTTCGGTGTAAGAAAAAAATCAGGTATGGGATCGAATATTTAATTAAAGCTATTGTCGCTACATTACACGCTATTCAAATCTTAAAAAAATTACAAAATGATTGTTTATGAAACTGAGCCTGCTTTAACAGTAGCAGAATTTCAAAAAATATTAGCCTCTTCCACCCTTGGAGAAAGAAGACCAATCAACGATCCGGAGCGTTTGGAGCGTATGTTGCGTGGTGCCAACCTAATTATAACAGCCAGGGACAATGGAGAAATAATTGGTGTTTCCCGTTCGCTAACTGATTTTTCTTTTTGTACCTACCTGTCAGATATTGCTGTTGATGAACGATATCAAAGACAGGGAATCGGAAAAGAATTGATCCGGCAAACCAAACTGGCAACCGGAGAGGCGAAACTAATTTTACTCTCTGCCCCAAAAGCAGTTGATTACTACCCCAGGATAGGCATGCAGCGGCATGAGCATTGTTATTATATTGATAGGCTGGATGAAATATTTAGTTGATTTCCCGGGAAAATTTTTACCAAATCATAGCCAGCTGATTTAGCCGTATGAATTTCAGTTGATGTTATACAGCAAGACATCCACATTATATAATGCGTTTGTGCAATTGCTAAAACAATTGAATTAAAAAAAGGACTTATTAACCTATCAGCACCTGCTTCAATAAATTTTGTTGCCTGTTCAGCAGATTGTATCATTCCTATAGCAATTAATAAATGAAGCATACTTGTATTTCTTTATTCTATTAACGCATTAAAAATTTTGACGTGCTTTACTTCCCCTGTTGGTATATTCAATAATTCCTGAACCGGCTTTGTACAATGCCTGTATTATTGATACCGATATCCCTACTTCATCCTAATAAAACAACAGCATCTATCCGTCCCGATTAATCTGCTCAGTAATTTTTTGTTCTTCATTTTATTGTACAACACTTTTACCTGCTCTGTACTTTTACTGCAGGCAATACCAGTTACAGTCTATTTGTCCTGCATCCATTTTTCAATCATCGCATGATATTTTTCTTCCGGCTGTACCATCCAGCTAAGATCTTCCCGTTGGCTGGCAAAATGAAAATACCTGTCCGGAACATAATTGGATGGATTGGCAATAAAACGTGTTTGGGCATACACCTGCTGCAAACTATGCCATGCCTGTTTAAAATTAATGATAGCATTTTGAGCCTTGAAAATAGCCTTTGCCCGGTCAACCTTGTATGAGATATCAATCTCTTTTAGGGCCAGCAATAAACGGGGAGCGGTCATCTGAAGTTCATACATAGCCAACGCCAGTTGCCAGTGATACCTGTTTTTTGTGGAGCTATTATACAGTGATGTTATTTGCTTCAACAATGCCGGATAATGAGCTACTTCCAACTGCGATTTTTTTAACCGGTCTTTATATTGAAGGCTCCATATACCCGGAGAATTTAGGTTGGGTAAATCAATCAACAGCGCCGCACAATCCACCTGCTTTTTTTCGTGCCCATCCAATGGAGGTAACCAGTGTTCTACCTGCGATAAACCCTGTAAGGCATTTTCGCCATCAATACGACTGCCATTTTTAAAAAAAGCCTCATACCATAAAAGAGAGCCAGCTCTTAACTGTGAATTTAATTTTACATAACCGGGCATTGCAATCCCAAATTCCTTTTGCAACCAGGCAGCATCATATTCTTCCGGAGTTCTGCCAGTTGGAAACCAGCTATATTCTGCGGCTGCAATAAAACCCTGCCAATAATTTTCCATGTGGGGAGAAGCATCATCCCAGGCAGTACATAACATGCCATCAATATTTTTTTCCGCTGCCAGCTGAATAAAACTACGGATAGAAAGCACACCGGATGCAGCCATTCCCTTGTCACGCTCATCCTCCTGAAAAAGCAATCCTCCACCGGCATTGGTGGCTGTGGCGATCATTGATTGCAGTCTGCGGCTTTTATACCATTCAAGTGCAAGGATATTGCCGGGCTGCCGGGCCATGGTATAATTCCATCTCATATAAACACAGTTTGCAGGAAATTCTTTCAGCAGGCTGTCGAGCTTTGGCGTTCCTTCCTGCCAGCTTTTGGCTGCCGCAATAGCCGTAACATCATCACTGTAAGTGCTCTCATAAACACCTGCTTCTTTGAGTGGCATATCGTCCCAGAAAATAGGGATACGCCCGTTTTCTTTTGCAAATGCACAAACTTTTTTCAACCAGTTTAAACTCAAACTCAGCATGCCTTCTTTATCGGCGGTAGGTTTGCATCGGGGGCACAAGCCAATATTGCCAATTTCATCACCACCAATGTGCAGGTATTTTGAACCGGGAGTTGCGTCAATGGCATCCCGGTACAAATCGAATAATACCTGGTAGGTTCCCTCGTGCAACGGACAAAATGCCCATTTGTTCCAGGGCAGTTCACGCAGGCTTGCATATTGTGGGTGCTTTAAAATAAAAGTAGCATGTCCCAACCCCTGAACCAGCGGTGTTATTTCAATATTTCTATCACGGGCATACCTTGTTAGTGCTGCCATTTCATCAATACTAATTGCCTGTGGTGCGGCAACAATTGGCTGGCGCTGGTACCGCAGTTTATCTTCAAACTCAAAAACTACTGCATTGATTTTATACCGTGCAAGGCGGTCGATACTTTCATAATAATAGTTCATGTGGTCAAGGTGGTGCTTAACATCAAAATGCACCGCCCTGTAGGAGAGTACCGGGTAATCGGTAATGGTGCAAAGCGGCACCGGCTTTTTATAATCACGGGCATCTTCCAGCAATTGCTCAAGCGATTGACAGCCATAAAATAAACCTGCCGGCCCTTTTGCAGTAATGACTGCCTTGGTGCCTGCAACAGATAATATATAGCCTTCTGCAGAAGGAATGGACGACAGTGTTGAATCAAGTACCAGCGTTAATGTTCCATTAATCAACTCCTTGGCAATAGTAAGAGCTGACAGGATATTTCCCATTACAGGAAGCTTAAAATTACCCTTTAATACCAGTTGTTTTAGCCTGCCAAATTCCATTCCTTTCCCTTGCGATAAAACTACTTTTTGCGGCAAGGGTAAAATGGTAAATGGCGAAGGCAATTTATCTGTTGCTAATGCTATCAAAGCGGTAAATAAAAAAATAACACAGCAAGACAATGACCAGCAAATTTTTCTTCTCATAATTTTATTTTTATTGACGACCAAATTAATATCGATATGGTTTTTGTTACTCTGTATTACTGTTTCGCAATGAACAAATTATATAGTTTGCGACTCCCGAAAAAAATCGGGAGCAAAGAAATATCGCCGGGTGCAAAAAAAGAACTTTCTAAATCACCATTATTTCGGGAATACCATGAACAGATTTGTTGATCCGCTAAATACTTTTATGTAAACGTATTTTATTTTCTGGACTATAACTTTTACACTGTCTCTATTATTATCCCGGTTTCTACAACCGTTTGAGATTGTCCGGCCTTGTATCCTTTTACAGCATAAAAAAGAATGTACAAATAGCAGGGTATCATCAATGCAAAAAATACCAATTGAAAATTATAGTGCTCTTTAAGGCTGGCAAATATTTTTGGGATAAGTGCTCCGCCCGAAATGCCCATCACTAATATGGCTGAGCCTTTTTCTGTAAATTTTCCCAGCCCGCTAATTGCCAGAGGGAAAATAGCCGGCCACATCAATGCATTGGCTAACCCAAGGGCAGCAACAAAGGCAACAGAAACGTATCCGCTTGTGATGTAAGCCGCCGCTGTAAAGAGTATGCCAAGCAGGGCCGAAATTTTTAGCGCCGTTTGCTGCGATATATATTTTGGTATAGTTGCTAACCCGATTATATACCCCAGCAGCATGGCAGCCAATGTGTAAGAGGTGAAATATTTTGTTTCATCTGTAGGAATATTAAACCCTTTTCCATAAGTACCGATGGCATCGCCAGCCATTACCTCTACACCCAGGTAAACAAATATACAAATGGCACCTAACCACAAATGTGGAAATTGGTAAATACTTGTTTTAGGTTTTGTGCCAGGAAATATTGCGGGCTGCTCATTCATTTCAGCAGTTTTTATTTCGGGTAGCGAAGACTTTAATATCCACAGAGCCACAGCCACTAAAACAATCGCCATGATAAGATAAGGGGTATATACTTTAGCAGCAAACTCATTTAAAATATTGTTTTTTGTTTGAAGATCTGCGGCGGCTTTTACACGGTCTTCCAGTTTATTTATTCCCTTCAATACAAACGCACTGAGAATAATCGGGCTAATAATGCCGGCTACTTTATTACAAATACCTACAATACTGATGCGTTGTGCAGCACTTTCAATAGGGCCAATAATACTGATGTAAGGATTGGAAGCTGTTTGCAATAAGGACAGGCCGGAGCCTATCACAAAGAGACCCACCAGCGCCATGGGATAATTTCTATGGGTAGCATACTGGCCAAAAATAAAAGTACCAACAGCCATTGCCAGCAAGCCTATTGCCATGCCTTTTTTCATACCTGTTTTCTCCAGCAACCAGGAAGATGGAAGTGCAAGAAAAAAATAGGCCATGTAAAAAGCAGTGGTTACCAAAAAGGCTTTAGAATCTGTATCAAGGCCAAAGGCAAGTTTTACATAAGTAATCAGCGGACCGTTGAGCCAGGTTACAAATCCGAATACAAAAAATAATATACCAATGATGATGATGGCACCTCTGTTATTACCATTTTGCTGCATACAATCGTTGTTTTAAAGTGATAGGAAAATATGTATAGTAATTTTATTATTCATTGTAATACCTCTTCCTTAAAAATATTCTTTAATTAAAAAATCAGTCATCCTGTTCTCTCAACCCAATATTGTTAATCCACAAAATCAAGTGATTTAAAAAATTCGATTTTTACGTTTTTGATATATGCAACCTGTTGCCGAAATAAATCTTCATGTCCGTCATCGCCTCCAAAAAAGTTGAGGGTTTTGTACGCTGTATCCATATCCGGAAACTCATATTCCCAAATCAGGGTATTAACCGGTTCGCCTGCTGATATGGGCTGCATCCGTTTTCCTTTTGGATAATCGGGCCTGCTTTTTTCCAGTTCATGAAATTGCTTTTCCAATAGCATGAACTCATTTTCGAAACGTGGTTCAAATTGTTGAATGATTCGCATGATTACTCCCATAATTTTAGTCCTCCAGTAGTTTTAATATTTTGTTAGAAAAATCAGCCTTGGCTATATGTAAAAATTTGTTGAGCAACAACCGGTCAATACCTTTGTGGATGGTGTGGGGCGATGTAACGCTAAGCCCAGCCAGCAGTGTAGCCAATTGCTGTGCTTCAAAAAATGTAAGCCCTGCTGCAATGCCACATAACAGACCTGCAAAAAAGGCATCACCTGCGCCTGCAGAACTAACAGCTGTTGTTGGCATCGCATCCATTTTATTCAATGTATTGCCATCCCAGCACCAACTGCCGTTGCCGCTATCTGTTACAGATACCAATATGTTTTTATTATGAAGTTGTAATTGAAGAATGGCGGCTTCTACTATATTCATTGGAGTAGTTGTATTATCAGTACTACTTGAAATAGCTTTTGCTTCATCCATATTTATTGCCAGCAGGTCCACCATGGAAAATATCCCGCAATCCATTGCCTGCGGCATTTCTTCGGATGTAAACGATGCTGCGCAAAATAATTGATTTGCCTTGCCATTTGTAAGTAACCGATAACGGGCGGATAAAGGAACTTCAGGAGCTGCCATTATTATGCCAGCCGCACCCAATCTTTTAATTTCTGGCAATACATTATCTGCATCTGCCGCACTCACGCTTGCACTAGCTGAATCATCGGTTGTAAGGTTACCGCCACTCCCATCGGGATAATAAAAACAAAAAGAAAACAATGTTGAAAGCTGCTGTACTTTTTCAATATAGGCCATGATAAGTCCTGCATCGCCCATCTCCTCAAACAGTTTATTACCAGTATCATCATCGCCTACTTTACCAACAGGCATCACTGAAAATGAAGGCCCCATCAACACCTTGATATAATGCAAAATGATGTGCTGTTTACAGTAATCATTGATGTTAAGAAAGTGACCACTGCGGCTTTCTTCCCGTCCAAGTGTATGGTCATTATTTAACCGGAAAAATTTCCCGGAGCCAATGCCGCCTGTTCCGATAAGGCCTGCGTACTTTAAATTTTTTATATCAACATTCAAAGGAATCAACATGATAAAATGGGTTTAAAATAACTCCCAATCAGGGTTTTCACTAATAGGATGTATGGCTGTAGCAATCGTAGTGGTAAGTAACGCATCAGGATGTTGTTGGCAAAGTGTAATGGGATACTCGGGCGTTAATGGTCCAAATAATGCTACCCTTAATGCAGTTTGCTTCCATGAACCTGTGTCGCTAAAGAGTCTTATTTTTTTGGCTGACAAACATTCTTTTACGCCCAACGTAACAGACATAGGAGGAACAAACTGGTATGCTGACCCAAATGTTCGTTGTGCCAATGCAATGATGGTGTCAATGCTATTTTCCTGTACCCGGATGGTGGAGTTTTTTACGTCCTCTATTGTAACATGACTGAATGGATGACGCCTTGCCTGGTTATAGGCTATGTGGCCATCCTGACCCCAACCGCCATAGGTAATATCAATGGGTGCTGCTGTAATTTTCTCCAACACCCTTTCAATATTAAATCCGTTTAACCAATGCCTGTTATTCAAAGGCACCTGTATTGCAGCTGACACCGGATTGTAAAAATTAGCTTCCATAAATCCCCGGAAATTATAAGGGTGTTTAATGGGTAATTCCCTTCCCTGCCAGTCAAGGCATTCATCCATATGAAAGACCACCAGGTTATGTAAACTTACCTGTTCTGCATTCACTAAATCGGTAAACGGTTTATACCAGCAGGCAGGACCACAGGGAATAATAGCCCGTGTGGTAAGCTGTTGGTTGTTGTTGTTTTTAATTTCATCAACTAGCTCTTTTGCCATTATACTTCCCATCTCGCCTGAGTCTTTCACTAACCTGAATGGCACTTTGCCCGCAGGATTATTTTCTAATTGGATATAAGGAATTTTGCACCACTCGTATAAGTCTTTGGGTGTAATATGCTGGTTCATAATTTATAATTTTGACTTCGTATATTGTCTGAAGAGCGCTTGATTTTTGTTGGCTAAAAAAAATCATTGCTTTAGCCATAGCAAAGGGTTTGCTCAACTGTAATGTCGCTACTTTTTTTCTTTCAAAAATCAATACAATAATTTCAATTCTCCTTTTGTTCCCTGCATATTGGCAGCTGAAATTATAACTGACAGTCTGCCCAAATTAGCATCGTAATCAAAACTTTCAACCAATAATCCTACTGCTGTAGTTACTACATTCATTGGTTTACTGCAGGTTATTTTTACCGCTTGTTTACCATAAATTTTTACCATTAAAATAATTTCATTTTCCCGTTTTTCGAGGCTGTAAACATTGTAGGTACCGTCGTTAAAAACCTGTAATGGCATGGCGGTATTTTCGATTTTATATTTTAAAGAATATTTTTTTTGCTCCAATACAGGCAGGTAAAAAAAAGTAAACCCTTGTTCTTCAAAAAATGCAGGCACCAATACTTCATCAATAAAAGCTTCCGAAATAAATTCCCCTGTATCCAATTGAATTTTTAATACCATATTACCCAGCATGTCGTTTGCATAAGCCTCATCAGGCATTTTTGTATTATCGATTGCTACAATTCCCGGTTGTTTTTCTGCAACAATTGTGTACTTGTTATAGAGCCATTGCGAATGTAACTGTTCGGTATTTTTGGCTATATACCTGTTGGCAGATTGTTGTATCTGTTGATAATAATTAATCCATTGGTTGGTTACCTCTTCCTGTAAAAAATCGTCAGCGGCTAACCAATTGGGCCAGTGACTTTCAATAATATCAGTATACTGCATATCAACAGGCACTACCGGTAATGAGTTAAGATTGTGATAGTGGTTACCATAATTTAAGCGGTTGATTACATGTGTTCCATTATCAAAACCACCTCCATTTACTTCCCGTGGTGGCGAGCATTCGGGTATTTGTCCAAAATCGGTATTGGCATATTTTACACCAGCTTCTGCCAGCAATTTACCGAGGCTATACGCTCCTTCCGGATTCCAGAAATAGCCATACGCACAAGGAACAAAACTTTCCGGAAATGAATGGCCATTTTCAGGTGTTAATCCGTATTGTGCCATAATTTCTTTAAAAGCCTGTATGTGCCCCCGCAAAGATTCTTCGGGCCAGGATTCTTTATCTGTAAGGTTATACCACTCCGCACGCCTTTGAATTCCATCATCTGCCCAATATTCATGACCGGTTCCATGAAACCCAAATTCCATGTGAGCCGATTGCTTCAATACATAATTAATGATTTCAATTTGCGCATCATTTACATTCGCCGAGTTATCCCAGTTGCTGCGTAAATGGGTGGTAGTTGGATATTTTGCCAATACATTTTCCCTGTCCATTTCACTTAAAATAAAAAGGCATTGAACCCTTACACCTACAGCCTTTGCTACTGCAACAATGTGCTTGTAATCATTCAGGTCAAATTTTCTTTTTACACCTGCTCTAACCGGGCCCGGCGGATCATTCTTTGAATCATTTGTACCATCGCTCCAACCCAAATCATCTACTGCAAAAGCAAATGCTCTTGGAAATAGTATTCTTCCTAAATTATTTTTATTCATACTGGTTTCAATTTTTCGGAGTTTCAGAGCATTTAGTCCTGACTACTTTTCAAACCCGCTATTAATCGCTGATAGCCTGGTAAACGAGTACCTTAAATTTATCTCCCAACTCATCTTCATGTTTATCCTCATCTAATTGCCGATAAAGCAAACCAACTATCTTCTCCTTTGGGTCTACCCAATACACAGTTGAAAAATAACCGCCCCAGCTAAAAGTACCTTGCTGCAACGGCATCATTGCCGACGCTTTTTCTGTTGCAATCCGAAAGCCTAAACCAAACTTATAATAGTCGTCCATATTGAGTTCCCCAATCTGGTTCATAGTCATCATGCGTACAGAATTTCGGCTCAATAATCGTTTGCCGTTGTATTCCCCATCGTTTAAAAGCATCTGTAGAAAAATAGCATAATCCATCACAGTGGATGATAAGCCTGCACCACCGGCAAAGTATATTCCTTTTGTTTTTGGGTAATCCTTCATCACATTCCCGTTCCGTATAAAATATCCTTTGGATTTATTTAACTGTCCGGCACTATCAACGAGGTAGAGATTTACCAGGCGGTTATGTTTTGCTGCAGGCAGGTAAAAATAGGTATCGTGCATTCCTAGCGGCTGCAAAATCCGCAGGTGCAAAAAATCATCTAACGACATTCCGGAAATAATTTCTACCAGGTATCCCAGCACATCTACACTCAAGCCATAAGTAAATTTTTCACCAGGGTTATGAAGCAATGGAAGCTTCGCCAGCTTTTTAATATCATCCGCCAATACTTTTTGATGGTTCTCCAAACCAGAAGAAATATCATTTTTTGCATAGATGGAATTCATTGGCCCGTTGCCAGTTTGAGCATAGGTAATACCCGACGTATGATTGAGTAAATTCCTTATGGTAATCTCACGCTTTGCCGGGGTAGTGGTATAGGTGGTATCCTTCGCATTAAAAGTATTCAATACCGTTGGGTTACTGAATTCGGGAATATATTTGCTGATGGGATCATCCAATAAAAATTTCCCTTCTTCATACAGCACCATAATAGCAACACTTGTGATGGCTTTGGTTTGAGAAGCAATACGAAAGATGTCATCTTTCTGCATTACTTTTTTATTTTCAGTATCCTTATACCCAAAGCTTTTGTAGTAAGCAACTTTACCATTTCGAATAATAAGTGCAACTAATCCATTCGTCCATTTATTATCAACGGCTCCCTGTAATAAGTTATCAATTTTATGCAATCTTTCTGTTGACATATTTGCATTGGATGGCGAAGTAGCTGATATAACGGGAGCAACATTCTTTTGAGCAAAACAAGCATTCATCGTCAATGCTGACAGAGATAGACCAACCAATAATTTCTTCATATTCCAATTTGAATTAACCATTTACCGTACTGAAATAAGCCACATGCTTTGTTCAATTTTATTTGAGGCTTTTTTGTGCTCTTTTTTTAATAGACGACTATTTTTTACCTGCTCTCCCCATTACTACTTAAGGCACTTTATTGGCACCAAGCAATAATGAGGAATCAGCAAGAAACAGTAACACTTTTCTTGTGTTAGTTTGTTGGTTGTTTCAATCGGCATTTTTTTGTCAATTGAGGTTCAGAGGTAAACTTTTACCGGAAGATGAATAATAGCCTGATTCCAGTATTTACTCAACTCAGTTTATAAATTGCAGGCAGCTTATTTCTTTAGTACAAAAAGAAAACTTCTTCCTGGTAAATCATTGGTAGTTATTTAAAAAAGCAATTGATATGGGCAGCCACAACAATTTAAACAGCAACAGAAAATACATTTTGCCCAACCCTTTATTCTATAAAAAAAGACAGGCATTTTTACTAAACCATTCTTTATACTAAATCTTTCGTTATAATTTCAAAAGTAGCATATTTTTACTTTCGAAACAATAGATAATTTATTTATCTTTCATTTAGTTATTTTTATCCTTTCGGTAATTTAATATTATCTTTCCAATAATATTAAATAATGCACTTTTTCCAGGATAGCCATCTTAATGTTGCTGATGACATTTTTGAATTTTTTAGATAATTACGAAAATAAATTGAGCGGGCAAATCAACCATTTTGATAAAAAGCATTGCCGACAGATTTTAACTGGCACAAACAAATTAAAAAATACTTATTCCATCAATTATTAAGATGTATGAAAACAAAAATACCGGTGCTGGTTATTGCGCTTCAGTTAACTTTTTCTCCCCTTTACAGCCAGGCCATATTACCACTTTACAAGGACAGCATTCCTAACAGCAGGCCATCAATAGATCAGGAAGAAACGGATTACCTGGATGGGATAAAAAGAGTGAGTAAAATATCCCGGCCAACCATCACGGTATTTCTTCCACCAAAAAATAAAGCTTCCGGTGCGGCGGTGATTATTTGTCCGGGTGGTGGCTATTTGCTGGTGGCTTCCGGCCACGAAGGAACAGCCGTTGCAAAAAAGCTGAATGAAATGGGTGTGGCAGCCATTGTTTTAAAATACCGGGTACCTGATACAAGCTGGATGATAAACCTGGAAATTGGTGCCTTGCAGGATGCGCAACAAGCCATCAAAACGGTAAGGGACAATGCAGTAAAATGGAATATCAATCTACACAAAATTGGCATCATGGGATTTTCCTCCGGCGGTCACCTGGCATCTACTGCCGGCACACATTTCAATAAAGTATTTATACCAAACATCAGTAACACAAGTGTGCGGCCCGATTTTATGATACTCGTTTACCCGGTCATCAGCTTTATGCCAGGCTTAATACACTTAGGCTCCGCAGACCGGCTTTTAGGTACAGTTGCCTCTGCAGAAAAACTGAAAGAATACTCCAACGAATTGCAGGTTACCCCCAATACGCCGCCAACGTTTCTGGTACATGCCAGTGACGATGATGGCGTTAGTCCCAGAAATAGTATGATTTTCTATGATTCACTCATCAGTAAAAAAGTACCTGCAGAAATACATAATTATCAAACCGGGGGACATGGTTTTGGTATGTATATCAATAAAAATAAAGAGTTGTGGATGGATAGGTGTAAAAGCTGGATGCAAATTAACGGATGGCTAAAAAAATAAGTGGATTATGGATAAACTAATTCAAACTGCCTGCCGGGGCTTTACATTAAATGCAATTTTTATCATGCCAATCATAATACATTCTATAGGGAAATGAATGGTTCTTACTTTATCCGGCGCTTTATGAAATTACTGTTACAGAAGTGTTTCCTTTAAAACCGGCTGATCAAATAAAATCACTTCGCATATTAGGCGTTCTACATCGTGCAGCTTAATCATACCCAAATCACTATTTACACAATTAGCGCTGCCACAGGCGGTGCCTAATTTTGCAATTTCTGTAAGTGGATAATTTCTTACAGATGCTACCGCAATGCCGGCCAATAATGCATCGCCGCAACCAACGGTGCTGATCACATCTTCAATAGTACATACTGCCTGTACATCCTTTTCCTTCGTGTAAAAAAACAAGCCGTCTTTGCCGCTGGTTAATGCCAGTTGTTGCACATACTGCAAAAAATATGCTTTTACTTTTTCATCGTTCCTGCACAATGTATTTGCTTCTTCTTTGTTTACATGAATACCAAATGGATGGTGCAAAATTGCCTGCTCCAATGTTTCACCGGAGCAATCCAGCCAAACAGGAATATTACTTTTTTTTGCCGCATCTATAAATGGTCCATAAGGATCTGCGGGTGCTCCTTTCGGCCAGGATCCACTTAATACAACCATCTTACATTTATGGAGAAAAATTTCAAAAACTGATAAAAACTGTTCATAATCTGAGCTGCACATCATTGGGCCATTTTCAAGAAACTCTGTATTTCCGATTAACTCGTTTTTACTTCTCACTGTTATGCAACTCCTGTTTTCACCATCAATATTTATTCCAAAACAGGGCACTTTTCTCTTTCCGCAGGCTTCCCTTATCCAATCACCTTTATAGCCTGCCCAAATACCCAACAGGTTTACTTCTTCATTCAGTTCTGCGATATTTAAAGCCACATGAACTCCCTTTCCACCGGGAAAAGGCTCCTGCTTTTCAATCCGGTTAACGGCTCCGTTTTTTACATCCTCCATCCACCAGTAGGTATCAACGGAAGGATTGGGACAAACGCATAAAATCATTAATTAAAATTTGAATGATTGATAAAACTAAAAGCGACATAGAAAAAAGTAACTGGGTATTCCGGCAACTATTTCTCTCTGTTACTACAGAAATGATAAGATGAATCTGAACAATATTTAATCCACGAGCTTTACTTCAATCAACAGGAAATCGTTAAATGATACGTTCAATTTTGGATCACCCCCTTTTATTGTTCCCAGTATTTTATTATTAAAATAATCTGTTACAGCATATTTTTTATTGGCGTCCAAACCACGAAGTTCAATTGTTCCGGAAAAAGCAGGTTTGTAGTATGCATAATAAAAATCGGTTCCTTTCTGGATGCAATGTGTTTCTATTTTATCATAGCCGATATCATATAAATCACCCCGATAGACTGCCTTGCTTAGCATCTTTTCATTGTATAAAGCAAACCATTTTTTAAAAAGTATTTCCTTTGCAGGCGTTAGTAAATTTTCATCTATAATGGAATCGCCGGTGGCAGGGAAGGTAAATTTTGTGCCGGGCACTGCACCTATCCCAATATGTGAAGCAAAATCCTCCTTGCTATCTGTCAATTCAACATGATCGCCAAAATAGGCAGTAGCGGGCATCAGCGCCTTATACACTTTTCCTTTTAGCCTTACCTGCCAGCTGCTTAATGGATCGCTTGAAACAAACTGGTTGGTATAAGGCAACTGATAAAAACTGGCACAGGTGCCACAAGGACAAAATTCAACCACTGCATTGGGTTTTATACGGAGTGCTGTTTCGTAAATGGTTTTAAACAATTGGGGCAACTGTTCATTCGATTGTTCGGGATATTGTAAATGATGACCTGTTGCATAATCAGAAGCGCAGGCATTCATATAACCTCCATCTAATTTCAATGCATCAAAACCCCAATCAGCCAGAAAAAGTTTAACCGTATTTTTTGTTTCCGCAATGGCTGCACTGTCCGTAGGTGCCATTAAAAATGCATCCCACCAGGTAATAAATTGTGGCACCCCGTTTTTATCCCTGAGTAAAATATTTGGGTTTGCTTTCAATACTTTACTACCAGGATCTGCGGCAAGCGGTGCCCACCAAATTACGGCTTTCATACCCTGTGCATGAATACTGTCAACAAAAGCTTTCATATCTGCATCGCCATTTGGGAATCGATCTTTATTGGTATGCCAGTCACCTTCTGCCTGCTGGTAACCATCATCCAGGCCAACCCATTTTATACCCAGCTCTTTAACTTTAGGGAGCGTTTGCAAAATTTGCTTCACGGTGAAATTCCGCTCATATCCCCAGGCACACCAGATGGGTTCAAAGGCAGCAGGCGCTGCTGCTGCGGCTTTGATCCCCTTTGTTTGCATGTAGTTTGAGAACATTCGCAACGAAGCAAAACAATCCTTCTGGTGTACACTGATGAAAGTTTCATAAGTACTTAGGGTGTCATAGGTGTTTAATATCGTATCAGTCGGGTATTCATATTCAACATGAATGCTTGCTGTGCTTGCATACCTATCATAATCCAGGGGTAGCGATATTGATTTTGCAACTGCTTCTGTATGCCCCATGGCAAGGCCAGCATCTTTTCTCCAAAGATCAATTATTGGAATTCCACCGCCATAATCGGAGGAATTCATACCCATAAAATTTTTATCATAAAACCCGGGATTCACTTTTTGAATCCAATCACGCCGATCCGTATGTGTGCTTCCCTGGAAACTCCAAAACTTCACTGTATCCGCTGAGGGAATAATTTTGTACGCATGGTTAACCCATTTTTTTACCCTTATTTCCCGGTTACTTTTATTTACATATTGCACCGTAAAATAGGCGGCATCCCGAAATTGATCATATAATTTTATGGATACTATTTTTTCAATCTTACAGGTATTATTAATGCCATAAAATTTCCATAATACTCCACTTCCTGCCGCATCTTTAATTAGTAATTTTTTCTTTTTTGTAACAATGAAATCTTTGGCTGTGAAATATTTACTGACTAAATATTCAGCAGATGAAAAATCATTCGTTAACCTGCCTGCACCGCTAAATGAACTGTTAATTCGTGTTTGAAGCTGGTTGTTTATTTCTATAACAAGGTGCTTGTTTTGAATAGTTGTGCTTTGACTGAATATATAATTTGCATCACATAAAAATAATAACAGCAATAAAAAGGTAACGACCTTTATCTGTCTAAAAAAAATTACGAACAACAACATAACAAATTAGTGGTTTAAAATTTTTTGTGCATTGGTTTTATATAATTTCTGCAGCACAGTTTTTGGTAAATTCAGTCCATATAACGACCAATGATAACTAAACAATTCCACTTCGTAAAAATGCTCATCCGCACTCTCTAAAATACGAAAAGTAACTTTATACATCTGTTCCGTTGGTTTATTATCGCTTCCATAAACCAACCTGTTTTGGTATTTGGTAATGAACGCAGCAGCATACCGGGGAACTGGTCCAATTTCTGCAAACCTTGCAGAAATATCAGCGTACAGGTTTGGATATTTGTCCAGCAGGTTGCCCAGTTGCTGCAGGTTGCTGCAGCAGTTTGCAAGATGACAGGCAATAAAAGTTGTTGCCGGATTTTGACGAACTGCATTTTCCAGTGTGCGTATTAATTGATCATGATTTAATTTGTTGGCATTACTCATATCTACATTCCATTCCGCTGCATTCATCATCCCGTCGTTGGTACTGTCGGGCTTTTCATACATCCATTCATCCTCTGCCACATGAATACTTACCGGCATTTTTAATTGAGCACACTTTGCCAGTAAAGGCTTTAACTGAACATCATCTATGTGCAATCCATATCCTGGAGTTGGTCGTGAATACAATTCCCCTTCACCTTTATCGCCGAGTTCGCCCACACCTCGGGCCCCTTTTTTAAAACATCTTTCCAATTCCACAATGGCATGTTTTTGCCAGCCTGCAGTGCCATAACCGGTATAATCAAATCCGCACCAGATTTCAAAACGGGTTGGATAACGGCTGTATTTTTCTACGATGCTATCAAATGCTTTTCCAGAATTATAAGTAAGAATAACAGTTCTTTGAATCCCGACCTTATCCATTGTTTTTACCCAATTGTCAATGTCTTTCTGTGTAGCCGCAAAGTCGTGGCTATGCATATCTACAATGGGATATGCAGCCCTGGAAATATTTGCCCGTGGAGATTTATAAATTGAAACTGGCCTGTAATTTTTCAATAACAGATTATTGCCTGACTGGCAAAATGAATGATTGACTAACAGACATTGTACTACAGCTATAAATTTGAGTATGCGTATCATTGATTGATTACATTTAGTTTTCGGGTAATTAATTCTTCTACTTCATCAATTGCTTTTGGAAATACTTTTCTTAAATCAATTTCTTCATTATCAGCCAACAGGAATTGTAGTTTTCTCATAAAAGTATTTTTGGTTTCAGTTGCTAAATTTATTTTACTGATACCACATTTAATAGCTTGTCTTAATTGAATATCCGGAATACCGCTACTGCCATGCAATACCAATGCGCAGGAAGTTACAGCTCTTATTTCTGCAAGCCTGTCCAACCTTAAATCAGGTGTTTCTTTATAAAACCCATGGGCATTACCAATAGCAATTGCCAACGCATTAATACCGGTAGCTTCTGCAAATCTTTTAGCATCCGCTGCGGTGGTAGGTTCTGCAATTTGGTCCTGTCCCAGTTTGGCCACATATCCCAGTTCTGCTTCTACATTGGCATTAAACGCTTCAGCAATTTTTACAGCCTCACAGGTAATGCGTACATTATCTTCAAATGACTGTTCGCTGGCATCAATCATCACACTGTCAAAACCTGCGTGGAGGCATTTTGTTACAACATCAACACTACTTCCATGGTCAAGATGTATCCATCCTTCTACTGCATATTCTTTCATCATAGAGCGTGCCATGGCTACAGCTGGCTCAATTCCAAGATATTGCAGGGAGCTTTCGCTCAATTGCAAAATCAAATTACTGTTGGTATGTTTGGCCGCAAGCAGCAAGCCCTTTAAAGTTTCAAAATTATAAAAATTTACAGCGAGTAAAGCGCTACCTTCTTTAGTACACTTTATCAGTTTTTCTTTCATTATCATGTAGGTGGTAATTAAATTTTTGAAGTGCAATTCTTTTTACTGTCTCCAGGTCAGCAAATGCTGTGGTGCCGCCGGTTCTGGTAGTATTGACAGCGCCACATACAGCGCCAAACTCAGCACATTCTGCTATCGCTTTATCCTGTACAAACTTGTGTATAAAACCTGCGTTGAAACTGTCACCTGCGCCAATGGCATCAACCACCTGTGTATTTAAAAAAGATGGCTGGTTAATAACGTCCTTACCGGTGTAAATTGCAGCCCCTTCTTTGCCATTTTTAATAACAATTATTTTGGCTACCTCCTTTATGGCCGCCACACAATCTTCTACTGATTGTTGCTTTGTAATATGTCGCAGTTCTTCCATGTTTGGCAGAAATACATCTGTCAGTTTTAAAAGATTTTTCCAATCACAATCCCATTTTTCTGCAGGGTCCCATTGCGGATCAAGAGATGTGGTAAGTCCGAATTGTTTAGCTCTGCTGAAAAGACGCACCAAACCTGGCTTAAGTGCAGGCTGTAAAAAAACTGAACTTACATGCAGATGACAAGCGCTTTGTAACATGGTATCCGTAACATGACTTTCTTCCAGTTCATTCATTGCACCGGGGTAGGTAACCATTGCCCTTTCGTCCTTAACACTAAAAGCCACGGTAAGGCCTGTATCAGCAGTAGTACTGCGTTTAATATTATTGATATCAACTTTTTTCAATGTAAGGTCTGCCAAAACTTTATTGGCAAAAGAATCACGCCCTACCCTGCCACAAAAACTTACTGATGTACCCAAAACAGCAAGGTTGCTGGCAAAAATAGCAGAGCTGCTGCCCAGGGTTAATACCATTTTATTGGCAATAATTTCTTTACCCATTTCCGGGAATTTTTCCAATAGATTTAGAATTAAATCAACGTTTAATTCTCCTACAACCAATACATCAAATTTTCTTTTAGTCATGATTGATTTTTTTTGTAAATAATGCTATCGATCAGGCAAGTTTTGAGGACTATTTTTTATAGTCATTATTTTTTTACTGAATAAATGTATACCCCCTGAACAACCCTTGAAATAGATCCGCTTACGGATGGGGCATCTGGCATAAAGCCTAATTGCAGACTTTTGTAAAATGCAATCAATTGACCTACCACAATGCTGCAAACAGGTAAGAAATCTTCTGCAATAGTTTGATCATTTATTGTGAGCGTTATTTGGGCTTGCAATTCTTTCATTGGAATGGTATGCTCACTAATACCCAGTTGAAACATAGCGCTGTTACCGGTTTTCATGGCATGCACCAAATCTTCTTCATATTGTTGTACATAATGACTATTGCTAAAGAAGTAAATCACCAATGTATTTTCATCTATAACCGCTTTAGGCCCATGGCGAAAACCGAGATAGGTATCTGCCTTGCAAATAACCTGGCCGTCTGTAAGTTCCTGTAATTTTAAAGCAGCTTCAGTAGCAGTGCCAAACAAAGCACCGGAACCCAGGAAAACAGCACGCTGAAAATCTTTTGCAGAAATTTGCTCAATTGTTTCTAAATCTTTGCTCAGCATTTTTTGGGCTACTCTTTCTAGTAAGTCAACCTGTTGAATACAAAAATCCATTTGATCTATATAGGCTACAAGCAAACCGGTAAGCAGCATAGAAGTATAGCTACCTGTCATCGCCAGGCCTTTATCATTGGCTTCTGCTGGTAATACAAAAACAAAAACCGGGTTTTTCGATTGAAATTTTGCCAGTTTTCCTTCTGCGTCGCAAGTGATAATGAGGTGAAAACATTTGCCTGAAAAATTATCGGCCAGCGCTAATGCAGCACAACTCTCCGGGCTATTGCCACTGCGGGCAAATGAAATTATAAGCGGTATTTCGGTTGCATTAAAATAATGTTTTGGGTAAGAAACAATGTCGGTTGTAGCAAGGGCCCTTGTTATCAGGTTGCTGTTACTAAAAAAACTTCCTTGTAGCGACAAGCCAATAAATGCACTGGTACCGGCGCCTGTTAAAATAATATTGGTTGATTCATTATATGCCTTTTTTAAAAAAGAATTTATATCGTTTGACTCAATGTTAAATTTTTCTATTGTTTGTTTCCATAACAAAGGCTGCATGGCTATTTCCCTTGCTGTGTGTAAAGCACCAAGTTCCAATAAAACGGATTCTTTCTGGTTTAAATAACTCATTATTTTGTTATAGTTAAATTCAACAATTAAAAAAATTTTAAAAATTATACTCTCATTTTATATTGCATATTATCAATGCCGATTGAAATAAGATTATAAACGGAAGCTCTACCTATGCCCATTTCATCAGCTATTTCTGCGTAGCTGAGATTGGCATAAAATTTTAAACTAAGTGCTTGTTTTTGTCTTTTTGAAAGGGAATTTAAAACCCTAAAAACTTCAGCATTCAGTTCTTGCTTATTTTGAACAGAAACAATTTCGTCTTCAATAGAATGTACGGTAACATTATCACTTGTTTGGTTTAAAAAGATTGGGTGATGGCGATTACTTTTTATATGTTTTACAATCTTTCTTTGCAGTGAAACGCCGAGGTAAGCCATCACAGAATCTGGTGTACTGAGGTTCATTTTGTTACTCCACAAATCAATAAACAACTCATGCAAGCAATTATTAATGAGATGGCGGTCGTTGCAAATTCTACCACATCGCTGCACCAGGATGGAAGCATATTTTTTGTACAATACTTCAAATGCTGCCATGCTGCCATTTTTAAAGGCATTCCATGTTAACTGATCACAGTTATTTTCAAGTGTGACGTTCAATTGCGATAGTATTTATAGTTATAATGGGTATTGTCTTAATTGTATTTCTTACTAACTAATTGAAAAGAAGAAGATGTATTTTAAATTATCAGTTACCAGAAGACTCTGCAAGTACTACCAGCATTCACGTATTTAACCTTCCCGCTGATAGTACATTTTACAAAGCCTTGTTTACCATTTAGTTTAATTAATACGTTTGTTGCTTTTGAGAAAAACCTTTCTGAATGATTAATAGCCGGGATTATTGCCAATGAATGTTGCATCTAAAACCGGTATAGGAAATAAATAATCGGAAGGCACAAAATCTACAGATGTAAAAGGCTCGTTTACCTCTTTCAATATCTTCTTTCTAAGTGCATCAAAGTATCGGTCATTTTCAAAACAAAGTTCAAAACTTCTTTCGTCAATCACTTTTTTATCAAAGGCATCTTTGGTCATACCAATTGTTGCTATCGCCTCTGTACCTGTTCCCGCATTTGCCCTGTTAATAATAGCATTAATACGACTAACTGCCAGGGCTGTGGGACCAGCATTTGCCTGGTTGGCTGCCTCTGCATAAATCAATAGAATATCAGCAAACCTTAAAATTGGCATGCCACCTAAAGAGTTGCTATTGTATTCATCCAGCGTAATATTTGGAATATTAAATTTACCAACATTGGGCACCAGCTCTGCAGTTTGGGTAAAATTAACAACCTGTGCAGTTGGATCATTTGGATCAAGCGACCAATCTAATTGAATATAATTATGCTTACGTGGCTGTTCAGGATAACTTGCCTCAAACTCTAATGTAACAGGAAAATTATCATATCCATCTGTGCTTCCACCAAGATAATAAGCCGATTCCGAATTGGGGTCATCACCAGTAGCCTGGTAAGCAAATAAAATTTCATTATTGTTTTTGTTGGTAGTTTTAAACACATCCCTAAAGTCCGGCAATAGTTGGTAAGGACTATTTAGTATCACATCATCGGCCTTATCTCTTGCTTTATCAAAATAGGAAGCATCATTTACAGGTGCCGTTGCTCTCGTTAAATACACTTTAGAAAGTAATCCTTTGGCAGTCCATTTGTTGGGTCTTGCCGGGGTTGACCCGTCATAGTCAGGCAGGTTTGTTTCTGCAAAGAGTAAGTCTGCCTGAATTGCATCGTACATAACTGGAATTTCAACCCGGGATGCAGGCGTTAATGGAGTCACAATAAGTTCTGGCGTATCTTCTGTTAGTAAAGGAATTTTGCCGTAACACCTTACCAGGGTAAAATAATTAAAAGCTCTCAAAAATCTGGCCTGTGCAATTATACTGGCAATTACCTGTGGTGTATAGGCGCTAAGGCTGCCAGCTTTAACCGCTTTTAGCAATGCATTGATATTGGTAATTGCCTTGTAATGGATAACCCAAACATTGGGCGAAAAAGAAGCTCCGTAATTTAACCCCTGTCCGCCAATCTGCCCATCTGCCCAATTATTGATGCCGCCATTGCCATATCCACGATATGCTCCAAACAAGGCATCCATTGAACCGGTAAATACTGTTTGGCATTGAGCTGGCGTGCTGTAAAATTTATCAGGACTAAGTATTCCTTTCGGATCTTCCTGAAGTTTTTGGCAGGATGTGCCGGCCACTATTAAAAACATTAAAATAATGCCTTTAATATAATTGCTGCAATTTTTTATTTTCATAAAATTTTTATTAAAAGGTTAAATTAAGTCCAAATACTATTGATTTGGATGAAGGATAATTACTTAAATCAATACCTGCACCACTATCATTACCAATGTTGAATGAACTTACTTCGGGATCATATCCGGTGTATTTTGTGAGGGTAACCAGATTGACCCCGGTTACAAAAGCAGCTAATCTGGCAATGTGCATTTTAGCTAAAAAAGCAACCGGCAAATTATAGTTTAGTGTTATATTCCTTAAGCGAACATAAGAACCATCTTCAACCCAGCGGCTTGAGCGGGAGTCACCGCTTCTTATCAGAATTTTAGATGCTCCTACCTGGGCGGCTTTTCTATCAGAAGCTTTTATTAAAGCAGGAATAGCTGTATTTTGATTGGTAGGTGACCAGCCATTATTTAATTCACGACTGGTTCCAACACTTGCGCCTTCCGATTTAATTCTTACCGCATTAAAAACGTCGTTACCATAAGTACCCTGGATCAAAAATGAAAGTTCGAAACTTTTATAAGAAAGATTATTGTTCCAGCCAAAAATAAAATCAGGCAACGCATTTCCAATAATTTCATTACCATCCTTGATATCTATTTTACCATCCCCATTTACATCTTTCCATTTTGCATCGCCAGGCAATTGACCAAATAATTTTGCCTCTTTAGCCTCATCCAATCCCCATGTTCCCAGGTTTACAAAACCCCTCATTTCACCGATAGAACGACCTGCCTGTAAAAATTTAAGTGAAAAAGAATTTGCCCAGATATTATAACCTGCGCCGGTATTGGTTCTTATAGGCAGCGGTGCAGCACTGGCAAGGGCTAGTACTTTTGCCTCATTAAATGAAATATTAAAATTGGTATTCCAATTAAAATCTCTGCCTGCCACCGGCTTTGCACCCAATGAAATTTCAAGCCCCTTATTTTCAACAGAACCTACATTGGTAATAATCGATGAAACGCCTGCATAGCCCGGTTGCAATTTGTTTAATAGTAAATCGGTGGTAGTTTTTTTATAAACATCGGCAGTAAACGTAAGGCGATCATTAAAAAAGCCCAAATCGATACCAATATTGGTTTGATCTGTACTTTCCCATTTCAATAAAGGGTTACCCAACCTGGTGATTTGGTACCCAATATCTGTACTTCCTGTTCCGTTAAATGGATAATTAAATCCTGAACCAATTATTGAAAGTGACCCATAAGGCTGTATTGCCTGGTTTCCTGTTTTGCCATAACTACCCCGGAATTTTAAGGTGGAAAATAAATTCAGGTTTTTGATAAACTTTTCTTCTGAAGCTTTCCAGGCTACCGCGGCAGCAGGGAAATAGCCCCATTTATTATTAGCCCCAAATACAGACGATCCGTCTGCCCTAAAACTTG